>Ga0265293_10000696_pt1 | contig 78220 bp, 48 predicted proteins | sample Munlanlewell138R_FD_192505 | JGI IMG/M metagenome (GOLD analysis project Ga0265293, IMG submission 192505) | Leachate microbial communities from a municipal landfill in Southern Ontario, Canada - Leachate well 138R | ecosystem: Engineered > Solid waste > Landfill > Unclassified | place: Canada... | reverse complement strand
AGAGCCGAAACCGATTTAAACAATACTGACATCCGTTATTCCCTCGACAACGACATTGAAATGCTTACACCGGAACGCATAAGGGAAATTAAAGACCAATTTGAAAAAGACCGGGTTGTTATACCGAAACTTTCTAAATGGGAGCTTTTCGGCGACCGGGCTAAGTGGGTGTATCATAATGCGACAAGGGTGTTTCCTGACATTCCGGAGCGAGGGGAAAAGGGTACCTTCTTTGCCGAATTTAGAAAGATGATGGTGCAATGGAGAGGGTTGCATACTACATCGCAATTTATGACGCAGTATAATTTAAACGAGATGACAAAGGACCTCTCGAAGTTGGAGTTTAAAACCTTTAGCGAGCTTGTGTATTTTCTTGATTTGCAGGAAGAAGCTAAAATACAGGAAGAGCGTGGTTATAATGAAATATTCCTGCCAAACGAAATTCAACCGGCAGAAGTTAATGCCATTCTTGCGGAATTAGAAAAAGAAACTACACCTGCTGTAAAAAAAGCATTGGAAAAGCGACGCAAGATATGGAATGAATTGAAAGAAAAATATGTAGCTTTAAATGGTTTAATAGGCTTCAATACCGAAAATCGGTTTATGCGCGAAAATTATTATCACCATCAGGTAATTGAACACATGGCAAAAAAACAAGGTGAATATCGTGGTGGTAAAGGTATGGAGATAAGCGCCGGCAGGGGTTGGTTAAAACAAAGGCATGGTTCAACTAAAGCTATCAATACTGACTTTTTGGCGGTAGAGTATAAAGCAATGTTGCAGATGCAGTATGATACTTATATAGCCAACACATGGGCTAAGATAGCGGAACAGTATGACATAAAGCCGAAACTTGAACGAGAGGCGTTTGAGCATAACAAAAGCAATCTTATGGAAATCATTATGAACGAAGCCGCAAAAGATAGCCCGGACGGGCAGCCTGTTATGATTAAAAAAGGCGGGAAACTTATTCCAAAAAGCGAAACATATGAACAACAGCAATGGTATAATAAGCGTATAATGCTTGGATTTAATGGTTTGTTTACCCTTGCTAAAAGCGGAGAGTTGCCGGACTTTAGCGGTGCTTATAATGATGTTATCAATGCTTTTCTCGAAGGGAATTTAGATTATGTTCCGCAATCTATATTATATAAATATATTGGTGAATTGGCGAACTATCAGCTTAATGAAAATTTAACGCCTGTGGAAGAACAAGCAGCTATAAGCGCACGAACGGTGTTAAAGTATACATCTCAAAAAAAGGCTTGGATTAAAGGTTTGCTTGGCGATGATTATCAAACTTGGGAAACAATGATAAAACATCATGAAGGTTATGGGGTTGCGCAGCCTCGGCGTGGAAATTATTTCTATACAAAAGAGGTTGTTGCAGAAGATGTATTTAATAATGTTGTAAATGAAATGGTGTTAAATTTAATTGACGGCAATGCTCCCGGCATGACCGAAGATATGAAAAAGTTGTTTGCGCAACATGCCGACACAATAAGGCAAATTGGTGCTGCATACCGGCAAATGGTTCTTCCGTCAGAAATAATTAAAACTATGGAAATGGTGGGCAATCCAAAACAACTTAGTGACGGCGCAAAGCTTATGAGGGGGCTTTTGACCGCTTGGAAAGGCTGGGCTACAACGCTTAATCCGCTTAGGACTGTAAAGTTTGGCATAAGAAACTTTGGCGGTGATATAGAGCCTGTATTAACGGCAAAACCGCAAATATTAAAATATACAAAACAAGCAGTTGCCGAAATCTATGACGCTATGCGGCATCAAAAATATTCATCTGCGTTTTTGGAATGGACGGAACGGGGCGGATATTCTTCAATGATATTTGCCAACGAAATGGATAGGGAAATGCAAGACAAATTGTTTAAGCATCTAAAAGGCAAAGAGGGTAAGAGCATATTGAATTTACCCGCTAACATTATAGAAGGCTATTTAAACGGCGTTGAATGGGCGCACAATTTCCGAGAAGCTATACTTAGATATGCGGCATACTTGTATTTTAGAAATGAATTAAACAAGACCGGTGGTGTAGTTGCTGATAATGTGGCATCTAATCGTTTTATTGTAAGAGGGTTAAAGACAGTCGAAGATAAAGCATACCAGCTTTCAAAAGATTTGCTCGGAGCTTATGACGAAATCAATAAATTAGGGCAGACTTTACGGCAATTCTTTGTTCCGTTTTATTCGTTTACCGAATCAAATTTTAAGCGTTATAAGCGAATGATTGAAAATGTTTTAGTATCGGATGATAGCATAAGTAAAAAATCTGCAAAATTGATTTTAAGAACGCTTACGCTAAATATAGTTGGAATGCTTGCTTTGTTATGGAGCAGAACATTTAAAAAAGATGATGACGATAAGTTGCCGCCTTCCGTCAGGGTAAGACCACATATAACACTTGGCAGTATTGGTGATAATGTATACGCGTTCACAAGGTTGGGAGCATTTTCGGAAATCCTTGAATGGTTTGGGCTTGATGATTATAAATGGGACAAAGGCGATATTTGGGAACCATTAAATCAGGCGTTTGGAATGATAACTCCATTTCTGAAGCTTCCGATAGAATTAACCACCGGGTTAAATTTTTATCCGGAGGTAACAAAGCCTCGCGCAATTCGCGATAAGTGGTATCACTTCTTTAATTCGTGGGGCGTGTCGCAAGTATATAGCAAGGTAACCGGCAAGCCTTCGCGCGGATACGGTGATATAGTTGAAAATGCTTTTCTTTATAAATATGATTACAAAGAAAGCGCATACTTTGAAATGCAAGACCGCAAGAGGGAATTCCAAAAACAGAAAGACACCGCAATATACAGGCCGGATGAAAAATCGAATGCATTATATTATATGAAGCTTGCGATAAGGTATGGCGATAAAAAGGCAGCTTTGAAATATCTTGATAAATATTTTGAAAATGGCGGTACAGGCAAGGGTGTTAATCAATCCTTTACAATGTTAAACCCGATGTATGGTTTTACCGGGAAAGACACGATGGAAAAAGGTGAGCAGTTTGTAAAAACTCTGTCGGATAACGAAAAAGACAAATTGAAAATTGCCATTGATTATTACGAAAATGAATTGAAGTTGCCGGTAACCGTTACCGAATTGTTAAAGAAAAAAGATATAACCAATGAGCAGGCTAAAAATGTTTTGAAAAAGTATATCAATTCGAAGATGTGATTAAAAACTTCGTATATTGCCTGTATATTACCGTCTGTGTTCCTATGTGTCGGACAATACCGCAAACCGCATGAACAGCGGGTTTAGGGGGTTATAATTTTGACTTTTAATCAAGGTGTCGTGCGTTCGAATCGCACATGGGTCACCAATCCAATCAAATCCGAACGTACTCTTTATAGGAGATACATTCGGATTTATTGTTTATTTGAACAAGTAAAAACCCCAACACATCGCTTTATAACATTGTATTGGGGTCTTATCTTAGCTTGTTCTATTAGAGTGTTTTTTCATCCTTTTTCCTTTTCCACTCCTCAAACTCCTGCTTACCTTCCTCGCTCTCAAAAAACTTCTGTATTTCAGGAAGTAGGCAGCGGGCAAGGGTTTCAATTTCATGCTTCGGTATGCCTATTCCATAATCCTTTTGTTTCGCCATGCTGTCCTCCTTATCACTATTCAATTTTCAAGGTTCAAAAGTTAAGTACTCTATCGATTCCCCCTATCGTTTCTATTTTGTTGTTGCTTTTTCTGCAATTCATGCCTTACATCCTCCGGCAATGAGGATATAAAGCGGCGGAGCGACTTGATTTCGCCCTGCAATTTGTTGATTTCAAGCCGAGTTATAAACTTATGCTCGTTCCCTTCTTTAGCCCTTTGGGCAAATTCCAATCTTTCCTTTTCCAAAAGGTTAATTGTACGCTGATACTTATTAATTTGAGTTTCAAAATCCTCCATTGCAGGAAACCACCTATGAAGCAATTCAATAACATGCTCCCGTTTTTTCTTGGCGTTGATAGGATTAATATCCGAAAGCTCTTTTTGTATCTGCGTAGCTTGCTGTGTCAGATGTACCGCCTGCTTGAATATTCTTGTGGGTATATGTTTACGACCTGTTTCCCTTGAAAGTTCACCACGTTCTAAATCCGGATAGGATTTCACCATATGGGCATGAAATTCATCCTGCCATTTAGAAAGCTTGGCACGATTCCCGAGAATATCCTTTGCAGACAATCTGTTATCTTCTGTAATTGGTGTAAAGCAAAGATGCAAATGAGGTGTTTTTTCATCTAGATGCACTACTGCTGAAAAGATATTGTTTCTACCAACCTTTTCAGCAAGGAAATCTACAGATGTTTTAAAAAACTGTTTGATCTCACCTAATGTTTTCCATTTGAAAAAGGTTGGGCTTGCAGTAATAAGTGTATCTACAAACCTTGTACTATCCCTGCGTGTCCTACACCCTGCCGCTTTTATACGCTCATCCACCTCACGCCGATAGTATTTTGTGGGTTTTATAATATGAAAATTATGTTTGCTCCTATCCGTCGCTATATCGGGGTTGCTTGCGTACTTCTCTTTTTGCCGTTCGTGATGTGCTTCCAAGGCTCTGCATGAGCCGCCTTTGTGTTTTGCAAATCTTAAAATTGCGTATTGCGGCATATAAACCCTTCTTTCATTTTGTAATTACCACTTGCAAGTGTATAATTACCACCAACAATAAAATATCATGATTATCTTGACAAATCAATAGATTTGAGCTATTATATAAGTAAGTTATTGTATTTATTTTAAAATTCCCATAAAACAAAGGGAGGATATTACATATGCCGCCAAATAAAGAACAGATTAAAATTCCCATAACCCAAAATTGTGTGTTTGCCATAAGGCTTGATACTGACACAGAGCAGGAATATATTCTAATAGGAGAACTTCAAGAAGTACAGCGTTTTTTATCAGGTGTAGGAAATAGTAAGCTTTTGGTTAATAAAAGACGTCCTTTCGGCTCATTTATATTAGAGTGTTCTACTCCCGTTGCCAATCAGTTAGCAGATGTTCGGGCAATATTAGCCGACAGCATAGGAAAAAGAAAATCCCCTTATTTTGAAAATAGCAAGGAGATTCTTGAAGATTTATGGAACTCTGATAATCTTATCTATCGTTTCATTGCAATACGCATTTGGCAGGAGTATGAAAAAGCCTGCAATATTAAGAATTATGATTTATATAGTGAGGTTGAAAAAATCAGCTTACCGCTAATGTTAAATCTTACGAATGATATTAAGACGTGGCAGGAAAATGACCCACAGAATCCTTTGTATCAATTGGATAGCGTGTACTTCTCAGACCCAGCACTTGTTCTTTATAGTGCAAAGGGGGCTCAGGAATATTACACAACCAATGATTCCCTGTTTCCGATTATTGTGTATTATCTAAAAACTGTCTACAATGAGAGAACATATATTCAATCCTGCAAACTATGTGGTAAACTGTTTCGTGCCAACACCGCCAATATTCCGACCTTGTGTAGTCCTGAATGTAAGCGTGAGCAGGGTAAAATAAACAAAAGACGTTTTGATGAAAAGGCAAAAAACACACCATCTGAAATGGCATATAAAAAGCAGTATATGTTTTGTTATAATCGTATCAAGAAACTGCGAAAAAATGCCCCTGACACAGAATTACTTGCCGAGGCGGAAAAGATGTTTAAAGCCTTTTGCAAAGAGGCTCTAAGGCTCAAAAAACAGGTACAAAGCGGTAAATTGACGAATACAGACTTTGAAAACTGGATGTTTCGGGAAGTTATGAAATTTGAGGAACTGCTTGAAAATATGTGATCATCTCACCCTTAACAACAGAAAAATGATGTGCAATGCGCTATAAATAGCGCATCATAAAAAACGCCGAGGACGAAGGGAACTCAAAAACAAGTTTTCTTTTCGTCCTCGGTTTTGCTAATTGTAGCACATATTTTTCCGTAGTAAAGGGCAAGCCCTGTGGGGTGAGATGTGGTTTTGCCTCATACTTCGGAAATCTAAAAACAAGTTGGTTTTTAGATTACACTCAAATATTGCATAATTTTACCATGAAACGCTTTATATTTCTCAATGGAAGTTATAGGAGAAATAAAATACTTTCCGGTAATTTGTTTCCAACGCTCAAAATATTCAGCCCTATCTTTCCGTTTATATATGCCCATCATAAAGCAAATATTCAATGGATGAAATCCAATTGTCTCACTGACATTTAAAATCAGCCACTCAATCTCTTTCTTCATAAAATCCCAAAATTCACCTTGCCAGAGTTCAGAATAAAGCGGGAGCAAATCAAGAGCCTGCTGCCTTGTTATCGTCTTATGTCCTTCCGCATCGACTATACTGTTGAACATATTTTTATCGACTTTACTGACCTTATGAAGACCACGAATCCAACTGGGGGATTTCATATTTTTTATCAGTACAGCATCACACAGTGTCCATGTATAAGTGGCGAAGCGACAATGAATATCTATCTCATTGCCATTTTCACACACTGTAAGCACATCCTGATACTGTTTTTCCAAATTATCTTTAATTTCTGATACCCTCTTTTTTAGGTATTCAGATTTTGGAAACGCTTTGCAAAAGTCAGATAAATACTTTTCCGTTCTACCGTTTTTATCAAATAGGATTCTTGCATCAGCAAATGAACCTGCAATATAAGGATCGCATAAAAGTTTATCCATATCACTTAAAACGGAAACTGGTTCAACAGCAATATCGTAAAACATGCCATTTTCAAAGATATGCACTTCTTTTTGTTCTGTACTGTCGTGATAAACAGAAATATCTATATCCTGCACATCAATTCCATCATTCCGAGCAAACGAGCCGCGAAGCAGAATTGTCTCTGTGTTCGGATATTCTATCAGCAATTGCTTGGTGATTTTAGGCAGTCCAATGGAATTAACCGTATAAATTTTAGTAGGCATACCCCAGGTAAAGTTGGAGAGCCCATACTCCCGAAAAGCATATTTTTCATAATAACCAATATGATTCGTAGTCAGGTATAACTTGACAAATCCCAACTTTCCCGCCTCTTCACGAACATGCCGGAGTAATTCGCTGCCATATCCATTTCCTCGCTCGGCAGCACCAATCAAGAGAGGCGAGATAAAAGGGGATAAATCATCAAGGATAATAGGTTCTTTTTCAATCAATCCAGCGTATCCAATGATTTTATTGTCTTTTATCTGCATAAACCCTTGCGGCAGCTTATCATGCGTTTGGGTGCATTGGGTTAGTACCGTTTCAAAATGTTCACGGTTATTAAATTGTGATTTCACAAAATCAATACAATCCGTAAGACGGTGAGGCGATTCGTATAATGTTTCATATTTTATCATAACGCACCTCTGTCAATCCGGCGTACAAGCCACTGTGTGTAGGATGCGAAATGCTTCAGCCAAAAGCCAGATGCCGTTGGGTTCAAGCTTTCAAAATCAACGCCTAAATGTGTATTTCCTTCGTTATTAAATTTGCTTATTACATAATAAAGAAGATTTTTATATATACCTGTCCCTCTGTATTCCGGCAAGCAAAAAGCACCACAAATATTTCTTATATCAGGATGCTTGCTAATAAATGTTTCTCCGCTATCAGATATTTTCATATACGCTATCATCTGACCATTGACTTTCGCCGCAAAATAGCGAGGTTTTTGCCTTTCGTTCATATCATGAAACTCTTGCTTGGTAGCGTGTGTAAAACCTATAAACATGGGACTTTTCCAAAAATGTTCTGTCAAAAGATTGTGCAAAGGCAGGACAGAATCAAATTCATCCGGCAAAAGCTCAGTAAACAGGGCATCGGCTTGTGTTGAACATTTGATATTATCGGTTATTCTGATTGCATCCACACCACGCATTCCGAAGCCATATCGAAAAAGCTGTGATTGTGCAGCGGTATCATGCGCATAGAGTACAATTGCATGATTGGTAGCCCCTGCCGCTGCCCACTTTTCCGCTGCGGCTTCATACATTCGTGCATAGATTGCCGCTCTGTTTTCATGAACTGCTGCGTTGGCATGAAGCGGTGAATAAGCACCAATCACATTGGGCATTTGAAAAGGTTTTTCAAAAGGCGAAACAGAACATAAAAAACCTACCATTTTATCTCCGACAAATGCAGCAATGCCCATATTGTTTTCTGCGAATTGGCTCAGATCCGATGTTTGTTCAATTAAGGGTAGCGCAGGGATGAAATCCTGTGCATCCCTATAATTTTGTCCAGCAAGCGCCGTTGCTTCAATAACATGAACATGAGTAAAGTCAACAATCCGCATAAAACCACTCCTTTTTTAGTTCATAATAAATCTGTGACTGCAATTCTCCTACTTGATTTTTCCAAGAATCCATCTCCATTCTTGTCCTAACAAACCCTAACTTTTCATAGACATGTTGTGCCCGTTTGTTTTCAAAATTTGTATCAAGAATGATTGTTTCATAACCGTAATCCTCAAAAAGACTTTGGATAAATAGGCGTAGAATTTTTGAGCCATAGCCATTATTTTGCTTTGAAAAGTTACAAATTTTAATTCCTATTTCTGCTGTTTTATTACCCTTATTTCTGTAATTCATTTCACCGACTGGAATTGAATCAATTTCAATTATACATCTGCGACCTGTTTCATCCGAATCGCTTTTTAGCTGTTCTTTAATTTTATCAGTCGTTGTTCCCAGTCCGTTTGGAAAGCCTGCATGACTCATTACCTTCCCATCATTCCACCAAACGTATAGGATATCTGCATCATTGGCGGCAGCATTGCGTATTGTAATATTATCCTTAATAATATGCATTATTGTTTCCCTCCATTTTTCTTGTTTTGCCTGCTCCATTTAGAGATCGATTTGTGCCACTCTTGTCTCTCACGCAAAAAACCTGCTTTATCCTCGGTGAATTTTGCCTCTTTCTTTAGTTTCATATAACTTTCCCAACGCTGAGCAGGCAGTTCCCCGCACTCTATTGCCTTCTTCACAGCACATCCGGGTTCGGCTTGATGCTTACAATCAGAAAATTTGCAAAGGCTAAAATATTGTTCAACATCCGAAAAAGCCTCCCCCAGCCCTCCTGATACATTCCACATTCCTAACTCACGCATACCGGGCGTATCAATAATCATTACGCCGTTTGGCAGCATAATAAGCTGGCGATGGGTGTGGTATGCCGCCCACGGCTGTCGTCCTCACGAATTTCCTTAACCGCCATAATATCTTCTGTGTGACCGGATTGTTTTGCGAGAGCATTTACCAGACTTGACTTTCCTACGCCCGACGAACCAAGAAAAACAATTGTTTTGCCCGGATTTAAGTATTCAGCAAGTTCATCCAATCCAAATTCTGTATGGGCACTGATAGCAAAAACACCGACACCTGCGGTCGCCGCATGGGCAATGCTTAATTGCTCCATGCAATCATCTAATAAATCTGATTTGGTTAGCAAAACAACAGGTACAGCTCCCGATTGCCAAGCCAAGGTTAAATATCTGTCCAAACGCTTTATATTAAAATCATGGTTTAGAGATTGCATAATAAACACATAATCAAAATTAGCGGCAACGGCTTGTTCTCCTCGTCCGGGTGTGGGATCAAGGCGGGAGAAAAAAGTTTTTCTTTCTAAAGTTTTTATAATCAAACTATCTCCGTTTAAATTATAATCAATTAATACAAAGTCACCCACTGTAGGAAATTCTTCTGTGCTGTGTCCATAATAAATGCTACTTTTCAGCCGTCCAAAGCATTCGCCATATTCACATGCAAGTTCATATCTTTCCTTGTGCACAGCGGTCACCCTTGCAGGCACACCCTCCGCACATTCGGTCATCATATTTGGCATAAAGCCATAGTTGTTTATATCTATCATTTGAATCCTCCATTATTATTTTGATTCTTTGCTGAAACGCATTAAAAATCATATACAACAACTCCTCTCTAAATAAGTTTGAATATGTGTACCAGCAACCAAAAGACAGAAAAATGCCGTAGAAAGCAGCCAGTCGCTATCCTTTAAGGATATTGGCTACACTCTACGGCATATAAAAAGGCATAAAAATAACACACCCTAAAGTGTGCTATAACAGAATGCTCTGATGATGTAAGTTATAGTTTTCACGAAAGGTTACAAAAACGGCACAGCAAAAACAAAGGCTTAATTCCCCTTTTATTGCTTTGCCCATATTCAGTTTTAAGAAACAGCCACCTCATAGATAACAGTCATCAAAACACATCTCCCTTCGTACTCCGTTCATGACGGATGAATTATTATCAGTATAACATATAAAGGTCGGATGTTCAATCGTTTTTTGAAAATATTTGCCTATATAAGATTTTTCACTTGATATTTATGATGTTATAGGTTATAATAATTATAATTGAATACAATAAAGGCAATGACGAGGAGGAGTACATTCTTTCTGATGTAAAGAGAGGGAGCGGTTGGTGTAAGCTCTCGTGAGGGAAGTATGGAAGGTAGCCTCTGAGCTGTGAACCGAACGGAGATTTATCTCTAAGTAGACTTCAACGGAATTTCCACCGTCATAAGGAAAGCGGTATCGGATGGCAAAAAAGTTATCCCGCACCGTCAGAGTGCAGAGAATCATTCTCTGAATTTGGGTGGTACCACGGACAATAACGTTCGTCCCAAGCAGCATTATTCATGTTGCTTGGGATTTTTTATTGTATTTGGTTAATCTAAGTTTTGGAGGTTTCTTTATGGAAAAGCGTTATGATTTTACACAAATCGAAAAGCAGATGCAGGATTTTTGGGAGCAGGAACAGATTTATCGTTTTGATAAAAATGCAGATGGCGAAATTTATTCAATTGACACGCCGCCGCCAACCGTCAGCGGCAGCTTGCACATCGGGCATCTATTTTCTTATACGCAAGCGGAAATGATTGCCCGTTTTCGCCGTATGCAGGGACAAAATGTATTTTATCCTTTTGGCTTCGATGACAATGGATTGCCAACAGAACGCCTTGTTGAACGCGAAGAAAATATTCGCGCCAACACGATGCCGCGTAGTGAATTTATTACAAAGTGCCAAAACACAGCTGAAAAATATGAAGACGAGTTTAAATCGTTTTGGAAGTCTCTTGGCTTTTCAGTAGATTGGTCTGTAAAATATCAAACCATCAGCCCTGAAGTTCGTAAAATTTCGCAGGAGTTATTTTTGGAGCTTATCCAAATGGGTAAGGCATATACCAAAGAATCCCCAGTTTTATGGTGTACAGAATGTCAAACTTCTATCGCACAGGCTGAATTAGATACAACGGATGTTGAAAGCAAATTCAACTATATACCATTTTTTGTTGATGGGCAGCCTCTTGAAGTAGCCACCACCCGTCCAGAATTGTTGTATGGATGTGTGTGTCTGTTTGTTAATCCCAATGATAAACGATATATAAAGCATATTGGAAAAACTGCCATTGTTCCTCTTTATAATTATGAAATTCCGATATTGACTGATGGCAAAGTCGGTATGGATAAGGGAACGGGAGTGGTTATGTGTGCTACATTCGGAGATAGTACAGACGCGGAATGGTTTGCCGAACATAATCTGCCATACCGTAAAGTCATTTTGCAAAACGGAAAGATTGCTGAAGATGTTCCGTTTATTGGTGGCTTGAATATTGCCGCCGCACAAAAAGAAATGATTCGTTTGCTTGACGAACAAAATCTATTATGCAAATCAGAAACCATCACACACGCCGTTGGCACTCATGAACGCTGCGGTAAGCCTATTGAAATCATCCCCTCGCGACAGTGGTATATTGATATCCTAAAAGGAAAGGAAAGATTTTTGAAAGCAGCGGATGAAATAAACTGGTATCCGGCTAATATGAAAAATCGCTATGTTGCATGGGTTGAAAATCTAAAATGGGATTGGTGCATTTCGCGTCAGCGTTATTTCGGCGTTCCCTTTCCGATTTGGTATTGCAAGGAGTGCGATAAGCCTATTTTTGCAAAACAGGAACAGCTTCCTGTCAACCCTCTTGAAATAAAATACAATGGGGTTTGTGAATGTGGTTGCACAGAGTTTATTCCTGAAAGTGATGTTTTTGATACATGGGCAACATCGAGTATCACACCACAAATAAACGAGCGATTTGGATTGAAACTTACGCCAATGAGTATGCGTACCCATGCTCACGAAATTATCCGAACATGGACGTTTTATACCATCGTCCGCAGTTTGTATCATACAGGTAATATACCATGGGGGGATTTAATGATATGTGGGTTTATCCTTGCTCAAAAAGGTGAAAAAATCAGCAAATCAAAAAGCAATAATGCGCTTGATCCAATACATTTAATTGAAACATATTCTGCTGATGTATTACGATATTGGACGGCAGGCGCACGGCTTGGAACAGATACATTTTTTTCTCCGGATGAGCTGGCAGGTTCAAAACGATTTATCACAAAATTGTGGAATGCTTCTAAATTTACCATATCGCATTTGCAGGATATAGACCTAACCCAAACACCGGAATTACTACCTGTTGACAAATGGATAATTGAACGTGTGAATCAAACAACAGAAATTGCTGTGAAGCTACTATATGAATATGAAATCGGCTCTGCAAAGCATGAAATCGATGAACTTTTTTGGAAAGATTTTTGTGATAATTATATTGAAATAGTCAAAGAACGTCTTTATCAACCAGATATTCATGGAGAGTTAGAACGCAAGAGCGGGCAGTATGCTCTTTATTATGCTTTGCTAAACATTTTAAAGCTTTACGCAATTTATGTACCGCACATCACTGAATATATCTATCAAGATTTTTTCAGACAGCATGAAAAGACATTATCAATCCATAAAACTTTATGGGTAAAAAAAGTTGATGTTGATGCAGATTTCATTCAGTTTGGCGAAGCGCTTAAAGAAGTTATATTTGAAATGCGCAAATATAAAACGGAGCAGAATCTTTCTATGCGTGCAGAAATGGATTTGCTAAATATTAAAACCAAGCAAAAATTTATTGACTGGTTTAAACAAACGGAGGATGATTTGAGAGCCTGTTCAAATGCAAAAACCATAAATTTTATTGTTGAATGAAAAATAATTAGCAACAAAAGTATGTCCGATATACTGTCATACCTTATGAAAACAGAACAGTATTTACTTGCTCCGCCTCGTAAATACTGCCCCGTTTTCCTGCCAATCAAAATAGCGCCACCCACATGGCGGCAGCGCTATTTTTCCCGTCAGTCGGCAAGGCAGTATAACACACTACACTTTGTAAACAAAGTTGTGTGCCAAAGGGATGCCCTTTGGATACCCCTGCAAAGCTAAAATGCTTCCGCATTCTATCTTTGCAACCAAAACAAAAGCGGTATACCTCTCTCTCCGCCGAGGTAGATATACCTTTTGTTTTGGTTTTCCTTTTCTTTTAAAAGAAAAGGAAAATGGCTACGCCATAAAATGATATGCAGTTTGCGAAAACATACTATTTTTTATTATAATCAATATTGGTATTGACTTTAATTCTGATATTGATTATAATATATTGCAAAGGGGGATTTGCTATGAAGATTGTTGGAGAACGCTTACGCTCCTTGCGTGAAGGCATAAAACTGTCGCAAGCAAAGATTGCAAAACTGATAGGCACAACTCAGGCAAGTATAAATAGATATGAAGCATTAGCATCTGAACCACCTCTAAAAACACTTTTATGGTATGCAGATTATTTTGACGTTTCAATAGATTATATTTTTGGCAGGACGGACAAACCCCAGGGGAAATTGTATGAATACAAACCTAAAATAGCAAATAGCGAAGAAATGCAACAGTTCATCGAAATGTGCTTTGATCCTAACTCGCCTATGAATAAACACTTGAAACAAACTTTGATTGAAATGATGGGGGAGGCGAAAAATAAATGAATGCAGTAATTTACGCTCGTTATTCTTCCGATGGTCAGCGTGAAGAATCCATAGAAGGCCAACTAAGAGTATGCCAAGAATATGCTGAAAAGAATGACATACAAATAATAGGAACATACATTGACCGTGCCTATTCAGGGCGTAATGATGACAGACCTGAATTTCAAAAAATGATTCGAGATAGTAAAAATGGTCAATTTGAAATTTTACTTTTGTATAAGTTAGACCGTTTTGCACGAAATCGTGAAGATTCAGTTCTTAATAAAATAATTTTAAGAAAAAATAATGTTCGTGTCTTATCAGTGACAGAAAATATATCCGACAAACCAGAAGGGATACTTTTGGAATCTTTGTTAGAAGGTATGGCGGAGTATTATTCTGCTGAATTATCTGAAAAAGTATTGAGAGGTATGACCGAAAATGCTTTGAAGGGAAAATACAATGGCGGAACGATACCATTGGGATATGTAATTGACGATGATAAAAACTATATCATTAATCCATTTACAGCACCAATTGTTCAAGAAATATACACTAGATATGCAGATGGTGAAACCGTTACCGAGATAACAAACTCGTTGAATGTTCGTGGTTTAAAATCTTCCACAGGCTCGGAGTTTAATAAGAGTAGTTTGCATCATATTTTAAAAAACAGAAGGTATATTGGCGAATATCATTACAATGGAATTATACACCCCGACAGTATTCCGCCTATTGTTTCGCAAGAATTATTTGATAAGGTACAAGAACGTAATGCACGAAATAAAAAGGCTCCTGCGATGAAAAAAGCAAAAGCTGATTACATACTTACAACTAAATTGTTTTGCGGGAAGTGCGGTGCATTGATGGTTGGCGAAAGTGGAACGGGATATTCGGGTAACACTCATCATTATTATAAATGTGCTAATGCTAAAAAATACAGATCATGTAAGAAGAAATCGGTCAAGAAAGATTATATTGAGCATTTAGTGGTTGCGGAAACAAAGAGTTTTATTTTTAAGAAAAAGGTTATTGAACATCTTGCTGATTTACTTGTAGATTTACAGCATAAGGAAAATACGGTTTTACCGCTTCTTCAAAAACAGATGAGGGATATTGAGAAAAGGATTAAAAATATTATAACTGCTATTGAACAAGGCATCATTACTTCTTCAACAAAGAAACGTTTAGATGAGTTAGAAGTCCAAAAAACTGATTTAGAGATAAGTATTGCACAGGAAAAAATAGAAAAGCCTATTATTACAAAAGAACAAATCATATTTTGGATTAGCCAATTCAAAGAAGGAAATATTGATGATCCACAGTATAGAAAAAATATCGTAGATATTTTTGTAAACAGCATATATCTCTATGATGATAAGGTGCTGATTACCTTTAATTACAAGGATGGCACAAAGAACATTACGCTTGAAGAGATAAATAGTTCGGATTTAGAAGCAAACGGTTCACCAAACTTGTTCAAAGGCGAACGCTGATAATCCTTGCGATTGTCGGCGTTTTCCTTTTGTGTAAGCATTTCGTTTATATCGTCAAATGTAGCACATATCTCGCCATCCTTATAGTTGAATGTCACTAACACTTTATCGTCATAGACATAGATTGCGTTAATAAAGACTTCTATTAGCTGCTTTTTCTGTTCTTCAATATCCGCATTTGTAAACTTGAATTTGCATATCCAATATTTGATTTGCTCTTTACTCAAAATAGGACGCTCAATTTGTTCCTTAGCGATAGCAATTTCAAGATTTTCCTTTTCCTGCTCCAGCTGTTCAAGAGTTGATTTAGTTGAGGATGTAATAATCCCCTGCTTAATGGCATTCATCACATTGTCAATCTCTTTTTGGGTTTGGGTAAGCCTGCTTTCCATTGCAGGAAGACTGGCATTTTCTTTTGTCTGCAACTTGAAGCAATTATCTACAATTTGATTGACGATTCGTGTATCGTTTAGCATTTGCATCGTATAACCTACAACTACTGTTTCAATAAATGACTTGGAAATACGTTTTTTATCACAAGTCTTTTTGTTTTTCGCAACATAACAATGGTAGTAACGGTGTTTTGTACCTGTACTGCTTGTACCGCTCACGCCCGACATGGTACTGCCACAATGACCGCAAAAGATTTTACCAGTCAAAAGATATTTGTCCTCAACAGTCTTAAAATGTGCAGGCTTGCGCTGATTTGCCACCAATCGTCTTTGGCACTTTTCAAAAGTTTCAAGGTCTATAAGTGGTGTAAAAGCCTCTTTAATAACCGTATCCCTGAAACGGTATTCACCTAAATATCGTCTGTTTTTCAGCATATTTGTAATAAAGCTATATGTAACAGGTCTTCCTTGGCTGTTCTTAATACCTTGTGCTGTTAATGAACTTAAAATACTTTTTGTACTTTCACCGCCTGCATAACGCATAAAAATATCTGCAACAATCAAGGCATTTACAGGGTCAGGCTGAAAGTGTCTATTTTCATCTATTACATACCCAAAAGTCATTGTTCCACCATTGAATTTGCATTTTAACGCATTTTCTGTCATTCCTCGGCTAACCTTTGCAGATAGGTCTTTAATATAATAAACAGAAAAACCCTCGAAAATGCTTTCCATAAGCTGACCTTCGGGGCTATCATCAATTGGCTCGGTAGCAGAAATAACACTGACCCCGTTCTTTTTGAGTGCATTTTTGTAATAAACGCTGTCATACTTATCCCGCGAAAAACGGTCAATTTTCCAAACGATAACCACATCAAACATTTTTTGCTTGCTGTCGGCTATCATCTGCATAAACTCGGGGCGGTTATCCGCTTTTTTACCCGATATAGCCCTGTCTGCATAAGTTTTAATGATTGTATAACCCTTGCGCTGTGCAAATTCACTGCACTCACGCAATTGCCCCTCAATTGATTCCTCTCTTTGGTTATCGGAAGAATATCGTGCGTAGATTACAGCTTTCATTTGCTTTCAGCCTCCCCCATCATTTCAATTAAGGTCTGCTTTAACCTCTCATTCATCGGCGAATTCGGGTCAAAACACATCTCGATAAACTGTTGCATTTCTTCGCTATTTACTATTTTGGGTTTATACTCATATAACTTTCCCTGAGGTTTGCCCGTTCTGCCAAAAATATAGTCCATAGAAACATCAAAATGGTCTGCATACCATAAAAGTGTTTTTAAAGGCGGTTCAGATGCCAATGCTTCATATCTGTTGACACTTGCCTGAGTTGTGCCAATTAATTTTGCTAGCTTTGCTTGTGAAAGTTTTATGCCCTCTCGTAATGAACGTAAGCGTTCTCCAACAATCTTCATAGCTAATTCCCCCTTGGATATATTATAATCAATAATCGGTTATAAGTCAATACATATATTGACTTCAGAAAAATAACAAAAGGATCTCTGCCATGATGTAAGTGTAGTGATATTCACAGGGATATCTTTTGTGCGCTTTGCACTGATCATCAAGTGAAAATTTGTCCGGAATTGCGGCTGGACGCGAAGTAAGCTTCATAGTATTATGTTAACAACATTTATAGAAAGGGGACTAACATCTATGAAAAATAGCTTTTCAATAAACTTAAACACATTACTTGCCGAAACAATTAGTGATTCGTTAGTAAGGTTGCGAAAGTGCAATACTGATTATGCAAAAATGTTATCTAAGGGGTTAGCATTAAACGATGAATTAATAAAATTCCTTGACACTGATACTTTAGAGATAACCTTTAAGCAAAAACAGACAATAAAGGATTTTATGGAAGTTGAGAGTGGTACTCATACTATAGAACAGACTGCTGTGTATTTTCAAGGATATGTCGATTGCATTTTTCTATTAAAACAATTTGGATTTATAAACTAACCTTGTTCCAACTTGGAATAAGGTCGCAGAAATTAGTTTTCAGAAGAAGTTGATACGATGGATAAGTATTTATTTGATGAAAATGGCTTTATTTACGAACTTGACGATAATGAAATTTACAATCCCATTGATTACATAGTACCATATGATTTATCGCCATATGCAAATGCAAAGTTTGAATATATGAAAGAACACCAACCTGAATATATATTACAATTACTTGAAGAAGAAAGGCTGTTTGAATTTTTGGAAAGTTATGAACATGAGCAAAGGGAAATGGAAACAAATCTTTATAAAAAATCTAAAACAAGAGATTCTATGACTCGTTCTGTGATTCGAGAATGGCTTATGTATCAAGATTTAACGTAATAATTGCCCCACCTTATTCCAATTTGGAACAAGGTGGGGTATTTTTATGTGATTTAAAAGTACTTTTAATGTAATTTTCAATTTTATTCATCTGCTTTTTTGTTATCTTCTAAAATAACAGGCGTGTCAAAAAATTAGCAAGGGAACTAAAATATACGTCATCTTGGTGACGGCAAGCTTCCCCCTTGTATATACAAACAGTTTTAAATCTTGGGCAAAGCCCAAACCCTTTTTTTTCTGCTTTAAAGAGCTTAGTCAGAATTTATTAATACAAATTAAGTTCATATATTAAATAACTATCGTAAAACGCCCAGAAACCAAATATGGCTTTTGTGTATTTTTATAACTTTTTAAAAATATTTGTTTTTATGGTTAGCAAACCTCTTACTTCTTTCCTTTATATAGTAGGGGGATCTTTTTAGAGTTAATTTGAATGGGAAAGAGGGGACAGTATGGGGAAGCAAAAAGATTATACTGCTGACATACCAAAACACGAAATTGAAACTCTTGCCCGCTGCCTACTTCCTGAGATACAGAAATTCTTTGAGAGCGCGTAAGGCAAGCGGGAGTTTGAGGATTGGAAAGAATCTCTGAAGCCAAAGAAAGAGTAGGATGGGGAGCTGGTAGCGAAAACAATGTTAAACAGTAATTACATGGAAAAATTATCTTGAAAATTTACCAGTTGTACTGTATAATAATTGCATTGGTCATATTACCAGTTGTTTTTCAATATTTTCAGTAAACTCGATGTTTTGAAAAGTATAGCGCAATGACATATTAATTAGTTCATTACGGGAACGGTTGCTTTTAAAATCCAACTTTTTAAGTTTATCATTCAGTTCCTTGTCAATGCGTGCGGTCATTGTAACCGAATGTTCGGTTTTGGAAGTGACTATAAATTTATCTTTCATAAAGCAATTCACCTCTATGTTAATTATAATTGCTTTGTTGAAATTTAATAAGAACACAATTTGTAATTAAGTTAGTTTACAGATTGTGGAGCCATATGATAAAATAAAATGGAAAATTTGTTTTCGGAGGAACTATATAAAAAGAAGCAAAGGAAAAGACAGGGAGGATATACGATGGTTAAAAAAATTGTGTCAATTCTACTGATGGCAGTACTGATGGTGGGTTCTGTTTCAAATCTTGCCGTATATGCAGAAGAAAGTGCAAAGCTTATTTCCATAGAGGAAATGGAAATGGAACGGCTTGAGGAGGAAAAACACCGAGAAGCTGAACGTAAGCGTATGGAGGAGGAACAAGCAGAGCATATAAAGCGCATACAAGAGCGACGGGAGCAGATGAAGGAAACAGTTGGTAATGTAGAAAATTCAGATGTGAAATCTATTCCGCAATCGGCAGTTGTTTTGCAGTCTGGAAGCTTTGCAGGGGGCGACGGTACAGAGCAAAATCCCTATCAGATTAAAACAGCGGCACAGTTAGATGGGATACGAAATGACCTATCCGCCCATTACATACTGAATAATGATATTGACTTATCAACATGGGGAAATTGGGAACCGATTGGCGACGAATATGAGTTTCCCTTTAAAGGAAGTTTAGACGGAAACAATTATATCATTGAAAAATTATCCATTTACATCACAGAGGGTATAGATGTTGTTGCAGGGTTATTTGGATTTACGGAAAACGCTATTTTACAAAACCTTAAAATAAGCCAAATGAATATCAACATCACGACTAATTCTTATGCAGATGTTGGTGGGGTTGTTGGGGTAGCTTTAAATACAAATATCGAACACTGCACAGTAAGTGGTGATATCGCCGTCGAAAGCACATACACAGGTATAGGAGAATATCGACATGTCGATGCCGGAGGAATTACGGGGTATGCGTATAATACAACCATATCCGACTGCACAGTAAGCGGTGATATTTCCGCCGAAAGTATAGATTCCTATGAAAGTATAGATTCCTATGCCTATGCCGGTGGAATTGCAAGTTTTGTTGAACATACAACTATAGCAAACTGTTTAATGAATAGTAGCGTTTATGCCAAAGGGATTGATTCCTTTGCCGATGCCTGTGGAATTGTGTCGGTAGCCTTGCATACAGCCATAGAAAATTGTACGGTACGGGGTGATGTTTCTGCTGAAGGTATAGAAAAACATGCCGTCGCAAGTGCTGGTGCTGCGGGAATTACATCAAGTTCAGATAATTCAACCATAGAAAATTGTATAGTAATTGGAAATATTTCTTCGTTTTCTAATACTCAAAGTAACTACATTGATTCTGCCGGCGGAATTACATTACGTTCACATAATTCAACCATATCAAGCTGTATTTTAAGTGGCGATGTTTCTGTTAAAAGTAAAAATGCAGACATTGGAGGAGTTGTGGTATTTGCTGAGGAAACAATTATAGAAAATTGCACAGTAAGCGGCAATGTTTCCACTGAAAGTGCAGGAGCATATGCCCGTGTCTTAGCAGGAGGAATTGTTAGTTATACCGACGGGGCAACCATATCTAACTGCACTGTAAGTGGCAATGTTTCTGCTGAAAATGTAGGTTCCTCTGCCTATGCCGGTGGAATTGTGGGATATGCCTATGGTATAACTATTATATCAAACTGCACAACAAGCAGTAATGTTTTCGCTGAAAGTGTAGGTTCCTCTGCCTATGCCGGTGGAATTGTGGGATATGCCTATGGTATAACTATTATATCAAACTGCACAACAAGCAGTAATGTTTTCGCTGAAAGTGTAGGTTCCTCTGCCTATGCAGGAGGACTTATGGGGAGTGCCGGTGATGATACAATCATATCAGACTGTGTTGCAAGCGGCAATGTTTCCGCTGAAAGTGCAGGTTCCTCTGCCTATGCAGGAGGACTTATGGGGAGTGCCGGTGATGATACAATCATATCAGACTGTGTTGCAAGCGGCAATGTTTCCGCTGAAAGTGCAGGTTCCAATGCCTATGCAGGAGGGCTTATGGGGAGAACTGGAGATGACACAATCATATCAGACTGTGTTGCAAGCGGCAATGTTTCTATTGAAAGTGCAGGTTCCGATGCCTATGCAGGAGGACTTATAGGGAGTGCTTTGGATGGCACAACCATATCAGACTGTGTTGCAAGCGGCAATGTTTCTATTGAAAGTGCAGGTTCCGATGCCTATGCAGGAGGACTTATAGGGAGTGCTTGGGATGGCACAACCATATCAGACTGCGTTGTAAGCGGCAATATTTTTGCAATAATAGGCGAATACGAGGTATATGTCGGAGGGTTTTTGGGGCTTTTGAGCGACAACATAACAATAAAATCATACTGTTACTACCCTGTAGGCCTACCCCTAATAGGAAAGCAATATTTTTGGTCTACCATAACTGGTCTTGAAAACGCCATTGCCATTCAAACAGGGGGCAGTCAAAACAGTGGACGGATATCCAATGTAAAAATCGAGGTCGTTGAGGATAAAACAAATCAGCCTATTCCCAATGCAACGGTTACAATCGAAGGGCAGACCAAACAGACTAACAGTGAGGGCATGGCGGAATTTAATGTGGCAACCAACACGAAAACTAAGGTTACGGCAGAGGCAACGGGTTATTTTAGAACTACATGGCCTTATATTTATAGCAGTCGAGGATATAGTATCGTCTTAAAACCCAAAGACCCCAACTCTATTTATATAAACTATGTAGATGTTGATTTGGGAAACGGCCCTGCAAGAGATGTGCTAAACAGCGGTAAGATTTATTTTGATAAATTAGACAGGAAAAAGTATAAGATTAGTTGCAGTGTGGACTGGAACGGAAAATCCCCCGGCGAGGTTGTGCTTAGGGGCAAAAACAGCGGAAAAGAACTTAGATTTGACCAAGACGGCAAAATGAGAGTTGCCCTTAGTCAAGGTTTTGATGCGGGGGAAGAATTTATCATTAGAGCAATAACAGCAGACGGAAAAACTACAGCAAATAGAACATTGAAGCTTGGCATTCAAGTGCTTCCTGCGGAGTTGGAATTCTTATTCCCCAAGTTTGAAAGTACCCCCATAACGGGCATTCCGTTTTTCGACTCGGAAAGCACAACGGTTAAGTTAGACTTTACGGAAGAAATAAATAAAATCATTAAAAATACAGCCAGTTTTTCCATTAAAGATGATAAGTTGATCATTGAAGTGAAAAAGGCTTTTAGCAACTCAAAGGAGAACGGAAAGTTGCAGCTGTTAGGCAAAAACAGCATAGGAGTTAACTATGGTATAAAACTTGAAGTGCCGCTTACAGATATTGCAACTCAAAACCTTTTCGAAGAAGAATGGACGGGTTCTTTTAGTGTTTCAACCAGTAACTCCAAAAGCACATCATCAAAACAGGAAAAGGATATGCCGATGAGTGAGTTGGCTAAATATAAATACACAACAATGCTTATTACACCTATCGGGGCTATTCCTATTTTAATTAAGCTAAAGCTTAGTGCCGGAATTTCGGCACAAATAAGTGCAATAGGTAAAAAAGATAGTTTAAGATTTGACGGCAAGGTAACCGCTGCTGCTGAGGCAGACCTTGGAGGCGGAATTGGTGCAAGTGCCGGAGATTGGGCTGAAGTCCTAATCGGTGTTTACGGAACAGCGGGAATTGAACTGCCTGTTACATTCAATCCTGCATCCTTCAAACCTACTATTGAACTGGAGTATGGTGCACGCGCAACAGCAAAGCTGTGGATTATAGAAGCAACAGCAGAACAAAAGGTCGGTAGTTTTAAATGGCCTAATTGGGATAAGAGAAGTTTAGGACTAATGAGTGTAAGTGATGCCGAATTGCAAATGATTGGACGAGGCTTTTTAGAAAACCCAAGCGGATTTGTTGGGGATACGCCAAAAATATCGCTATTTTCCTCTGTGCTTTCAAATAAAGACACAAGGCTGATTCACCAAAACACTTTCGTTTCCACTCAACCCGCAATACAAATTATAAATGGTGTACCGGTATTGGTTTATACGGTGTTTGATGAAAAACGTGCCGATTCGGATGCTCTAAAATTAGTGTACAGCACATTTGATGGTACAAATTGGACCTTGCCAAAGGCTATCAATGATACAGGTACTATGGATTCGGGCTTTTATTTTGACGGTACTTCTTTGGTGTGGGAAAAAACAAAATCTAATCTACCCGCAAATATTACAAATTTTAAAACTGTTATGAAAGAGTCGGAAATATATTATTCCTCTTTTAACGGAAGCGGTTGGAGTACCCCAACTGCAATGACAAACAACTCTGTTGCCGATTTTGCCCCTGTGGTTGCGGAGCATGGCAACAAACGTTTGGTGGCATGGATTACTAACAGTGAATCCGATGTGATGGGAAATATCGGAACAACGGACATCTGTTACAAAATATTCGATGGCTCCTCTTGGGGTGAAACAAAGACTGTTTCTGATATAGGACAGGTCAGCAGAATCGAGGCAGCCTTCGATGGCAGTGAAGGTCTGATTTTATTCCGTCGTGACGGTAAGCTGTTTATGGTATCTACGGCTGACGACAAGGTGCAGCCTGTCTCCGATACCAACGTAGAGCAATATAAACTAACACATTGCAACAATGAGTATTTGCTTGCTACTTTTAACCAAAATGGAAAGCTTACCGTAACAAGCAGTTTTAATGGCAACGAAGAAATTACAGAAATTGAAACGGGTGATGATTTCAAAACTTCACCTGTATTTACACAACAGGGTGATGAGCTATATTTGTGCTGGGTTGAGTCTGTAGATGGTTACAATGCGCTTTGCGGAGTTCGCTATAATGGCGGCTTATGGAGCGAAAAAATGACAATGATAGACGGTGAGTTTAATGTCAAACGTCCAAGCATTGTATTAAAAGGCGATGGTAAATTTGTAGCGGCTTATCTGACCGAGCAGCCGATTGAAATTATTGACAACGGTGGTGTGCTTAGTTATACAGGCGGACAGAATGATTTGTATGTGACAGAGATAACTCCAAGCTATAATCTTGCTGTTTCCGAAAACAATATTTTTTATGACGATAGTATATACACAATGGCAGGGGTTGCACCTATCACTTGTACATTATATAATATCGGGGAAGAAGAAATTTCAGGTTATGATATTTACATTTATGAGGGAAGTACATTAAAAGCAACCGTAGAGCGTGGTGACGAAGTTTTAAAAGCCGGAGATAGTAAAAACATTACTTTCTCGTACAGACCGGAGGTTGCAGGTGCAAAAGAGATTTCTTTTAAAATCCTACCTAAAAATGTTGCGGATTTTGATGAAAGTGACAACAGCCGTACGATAATAATCGGTCAAATTGATGCCTCGATTACAGAATCTTATTTTATAAAGAATGATGACGAATATTGGCTGAATGTTGTAGTTCACAATGCAGGCTCTGTGGATTCTGACAGAATGATTGTCAGGGTGCATAAAGATACCGAAGACGGTGAGGTTGTATTGGAAAAAACTTTTGACGATGTGCTTGCAAACGAAGTATTCAGTTTTGCCGAGCCGATTGACATTAACGAATTTTCACAGTCGGGTATTGCAAAATATTATGTTACGGTGGTAGCTGAAGATGATGTAAATGTATTAAACAACTCCAGCCTTGCCGTAGCAAAGACGGAGAAAATTTTAGATTTTGATTATACTGTTGTGGACGATTTCTTTAGCATAGACGGAAATACATGGACGGCAAATATTGATTTTGTTAATAACGGAGAAGAAAAAATTATTGATATTATATTAGCGATGTATGATGCTGAAACAAACAAACTTTTAAATTTAAAACTATACAGAGAGCAGGTAATTCCTTATGGAAATAGTGAAAAATCTTTTGATGTAGACTGCGGTGGAAAAACGTCTAATGTTACATGCAAGGTGTTGTCATGGAATAAAGTGGAGAGTCTTCAACCTATAATTAATTCTTCGATATTTAAGAAGACCTATTAATGAGGGATGTGAGGGATGAAAACTTGGTTTAGGTGAGGGGTCATAGCCTTTACTATTTTTCATGTTTATTCTATAATTGATTATAGATATGTACGGAGGAGCGATTACAAATGAGTGATAGTAGTAATTTTAAAAAACAAGAAAATACTGATAAGACATTTTTCCCCTCTTCAACAATAATCTTAGATATATGCAGAAATGAATATGAAAGAGAATTTAACAGGACATCTTTAGTAGATACCAAAGTTAGTATTTTTCTAACTCTTTCAGCAGCGTTATTGGCATTTATAACCTCGTTATTAGATTATCAAGACATTTGGAATTTAGTGCCCAGTATGTTCAATAATGTTGTTGGGACTGCATACATATTATTATCTTTCGTTAGTGCTGCTTTAATTGTAACATCCACTATTATTTTTGCAATTATACTGTATTCAAGACAATATAAGAATATAAATTTATCATCAATATCAAAAGATGAACTTATGAAAAAGAATGAAGATATTATAAATGTAGCATTGATTAGGCTTTATAATGAGGCAGTTGACTATAACAGAAATATTAATGAAAAACGTATGGGATTGTACAAAAAAGGTGTGTTTATTGCTATTGTAGCCGTTATAACTTCCGTGTTATGTTTGATAATTAAAACAAACACGTTTTAGAAAGGAGTTGCTTATATGGGCAATGATAGTTTTGATGATATTGTAAAAATTGTTGAGACGAGCGTTAATAATATTGATACAAATACATCTTTACCCGAAATTCCAGTTATACAAAATGGATTGTCATCTGAACAGCGTGCGCAAGATTTAACCACTTATACTAAAAATTCTAGTGGAACTTCTTTGGAAACAAGCACAAAAAATGAGGAGTAGAAAAATACCAAAACTACATTAAATAATGTCCTGCCTAATTATAAAGTGATAGGCAGGAGGTTATTTGATAATACTTGCGATTGAAATCATAATTTTAAATTAAAAATGTATTACCATCACAAAAACTTGGTTAAAATACAAAAGTTCGCCTTTGGAAAGCCTTGGCTCACCACCAATAAACCGCATGAATTCAAAATTCATAGCGGTTTTTCTTTTGTTATTTTGTCTGTTGCGTTAGAACAAAAGTAGTCAAAAACGGACTATTTTAGTCAGTTTATTTCTTTCTTAAAATCATCTAAAACCCGCACATTAGTATAGCGAAAAAGCAACAGGTTGACATTATGCTATGCGCCTCGGAAAACATACTGAAAGCATATTCGTTAAAGGAACAGTATCTCGACTTTTTAAGCAGCCCAAACTCAGCTATTGCAAAGAGGCATTATTAAATGCGGGGTAACCATAGCTCGGCTATCCCGCATTTATAATTGTTATTATTACAAAAGGGTTGAATTTCCTAAAAAATATACTGCTGCGACATAAGAATTTTTGTAGCAGAAAACCTGTCTTTTAGGCATCTTTGCTTTTGATTTAATCCGCAAGCCTAAACGCTTCTATTTCAAAAATTCTGTAACCATAGCCGGTACTGTTACCCCCTTCGCGCCCGGTCCCCGACCCGATTTCTATTTTCAATCGGCGAATTTGCGTTTCGGGGAAAGTCATAGACAAAACTTGTGCGGTAGAGCCCCCCTCGCCAATGCCTTCGCTAATCTTTGTTTCTTCGGAGCGTATATTGGAGATTTCCGTCCACTCGGTAAATTGGGGCGTATTACAGTAAAAAAGTTTGATATTAGCAGGGATTAAGCATTCATAGTATCCATTGTTGTGGGTAAGCGGGGTTGCAAAACGCCCGGCGTAAAAGACTAAATTATTTATGGCTTTCTCACATCCGATATTATATACGATATATGATTTGTTTATGTTTGAGGCATAATCAAGATAAATCCTGTCGGTTGTTTTGTCACCGTCAGTAAGTATAGTGTTACCGGATAGATTAGTGCCGGCATGCATAGTTCCCCCGTAGTTCCAATCGGTAGTCTTTGAGTCTTCTATTTCTAATCCAGCCAGCAAGTTGTCCGACTGTCTGAATGTGCGCGACTTAAAGTGCGGCAATATGTTCGTCAAACCATCCCATATAAATATTTTGGCGTAGCTGTCTGAATCAACAGCGGGATTTAAAGCCGCAAAGCCGATGCCTATTCGTGTGGGGTCGGAGGTTGAAAGGCTTGTGCCGCTGCTCATTGCTACATCAACCAGCTTATTATCGCTATTGAAAATGGCAACCGTCGAAACTGCCGTAGCGCTGGGGGCGGAGTTGTTTTTAACAGTTTGGAAAACATTAAATGCATTCCCTGCGCTTAATTGACCATAGGTTTCGGTAACGAGCAGTTCTAGCGGTGGGTTTCTATATGCCTCAATTTCAAATAACCTAAAGCCGGAAGGATTGCTTCCTGAATCCCCCCCGCCTGCGCCGATTTCTATTTTTATCCGACGGGCTGTTATATCGGAAAAGGTTATAGACAGCCATTGTGCAGGAGTTGCATTTGCCGCCGTTGTTTTTGTATCTTTATAAGCTAAAAAATCAACCTGAGTCCATATACTTTCTTCTGTGAGAACTTCATCGTTGCAATAATAAAGCCAGATATTTTGGTATATCAAATAGTCGCGATATTCAGCATTGTTCCAATAACCGCCGCAAAAGACCAAATTGTTTATTGCTTCCGGGGCGCCGAAATCATAAGCAAAAGATGCTTTTTTATCACTGTTGTTGGCGAACAAAACATAAAGCCTTGGGTCGCTCCATGTTGCTTTGCCATCGGTTAATGCCGTACCTAAATTCGTTATTGAGCCGCTCCCGCCTGTGCCGCTGAAATTCCACGAACTTGCCCATGAGGATTCCACAGGTAGATTGCTCAATAGATTAATCGGCTGTGCAGGTGATGCTGTGGTAAAGATTTGAAATGCCAAGATGAAAATCGCTGCCAAACAGAATGTTTTTTTAAACATAATTTACCCCCTTGAATATTTTATTATTACTCTTATTGTAACATATTAAGTTAAGAAAACGCTATTGCCGCTTTGTTATAAAAAGTGCAAATTTGTTATATTATCCCTTAACTGCCCCTACCATCACTCCCTTTACAAAATATTTTTGCAAAAGCGGATACACAAACAGTATTGGAACAGTAGCTATAACGATGCTTGCATATTTTATCGTTTCACCTACTGCAAGCCTGTCCGACACATCAACTCCGGCAATCATTGAGCTGTCGGCGGAATTGATAAGCAGTATTTGTCTCAACACAAGCTGTAAAGGGTGTAGAGTGTTGTCTGCAAGGAATATTGATGCATTAAACCATGAGTTCCAGTAGCCAACACCGTAATACAGAGTTATTACTGCAATGTTCGCCTTTGCGAGCGGCATAATTATTTTAAATAGTACCGTAAGATGACCTGCGCCATCGATTTTTGCCGACTCCTCTATACTGTCCGGAATTGACATAAAGCCGGTCCGCAATACGATAAGATTATATGTGTTGATGCACACCGGAATTATAACGGCAAATAGTGTGTTGTAAATGTTTAGCGCCTTAAAGACAAATGCGCCGTTTACAATCCACGGGATGAAAATTGTAAAGTTTCTGACTGCAAAATAGAACGGTATTAACCCACCTCCAAAAAACATGGTGAAAATAATCATGAATGAAATTGGTTTTCGGAGCATAAGATTTTTTCGAGACATGAAATATGCGCCGATTGAAGTAAGCAGAACGCTTAAAGCCCCCCCGACAATAATGATAAAAAATGTGTTTTTAAATCCGCTTGCAATCATAGGGTGGTCAAAAGCCCTTTTGTATGCCACCGTGGAAAAACCGAGCGGGCGCAGCAGAAAGCCTTTATGTGAAATAAACCGCACCGGCTCGCTGAACGAAGCAAGCATCACATACAGCAGAGGATATAGTGTTACCGCCACAAGCGCTGTCATGAACACACCGTTAAAAACTTCAAACATTATACGAGAACTGCTTTTTTTAATCATGTTTTCTCCTTCACCACAAACTTGTGTTGTTGATTTTTTTGCTCATGTAGTTTGCCGACAATACAATTGCAAAATTTATGACCGAATTAAACAGCCCCACCGCGGTGGCATAATCGTATTTGAAGCTTTGGAGACCCGCCCGGTATACAAAGGAAGAAATAACATCCGAAGTTTCATATGTCATGGGATTGTACAGCAATATTATTTTTTCATGACCGACATTTAACGCACTGCCGAGGCGCAATATAAACAAAGTAACAATCGTTGGCATTATTGAAGGGAGCGTTATGGCGAAAATTTGTTTTAGCCGCCCCGCTCCATCTATTGTTGCAGCCTCGTAGAGTTCATGGTCAACCGCCGACAGCGCCGCCAAATAGATAATGGAACCCCAACCGACCTCTTGCCATATTCCCGACACAACATAAATCGGAACAAAAAGCTTAGGGTCGTTTAGCATACTTATTGTGTTGCCGGTGACGGCGGCATATATATTTTGTATTATACCGCCGGTGGTTGTAAATTGGCTTATCATTCCGCAAATTACAACAAGTGAAATAAAATGCGGCAGATATGTAATCGTTTGAACTGTTCTGGCAAACCATTTTTTTGTTAGCTCGCTTATTAACAAAGCTAATATGATTGGGGCGGGAAAGCCGAATAGCAGCCCGGTTAAGCTTATGTTTATCGTGTTTTTGAGCACCCTTAGGAAATAGACGCTTGAAAAGAAGTTCCTAAAATGCTCTAACCCCACGAACGGGCTTTTGACTATACCAAGGGCGGGACTATAATCTTTAAACGCTATAACCGCACCGTACATCGGAACATAGGAAAAGTATGCATAAAATAAAATAACGGGCAGCACCAATAAATATGCGCTATAATTTTTTTTAATGTCTTTTGATAAAAGCTTCAGATGCGCTTTCAAAAATCTCACTTTCTCCTTCCTTTATACCAACTGAACACACATTCGGTCAATCTTTCTGCCGCTGCTTTGTTGCAGCAACCTGCGCTTATGTATAAGCCGGTAGGGTCTAATGTTTTGATGAGCTTCTCGGCGCCGGTTTTATCATGTTCCGACAGGCCGTCTAAAAGAACGAGATTTTTCTTTTTACTTTGTATTTTTTTATACATATCCAGCCAACATTCAGCCCATAAGGGCGGCTGACCGGCACCTGCAGTCCATTGTATGCCGGTCAGCTTCGGAATATCAAGAATCATGTCAAGGTGAGGTATTGCACCGCATCCGTCCAGATGGTAAATTGAACGCTCCATATAATTTGTCTGTTCTATCAGCCCCGGCAACACAAATTCTTCAAATTGTGCAGGAGAAATCATTGCTGAAAAATCGCATTGCAGCGGAAACCACGGCTTAGACGAGGGTATGTTCATCCAATTGTTATAAGGAAGTCCCGTGGAACCGACCAGCTCAATTTGGCGGTTAAAAGCGTCAAACCATATTTTGTTGACCTTCTTTACCAAAGCCTTGACATGCTTAGGATTATCATATAAATCAAACAGCAATTCTTCTGTGCCCCGCAGAGATGCTATAATATCAAGGGTTCCACCTAAGTCGGTTACAGACACATTTGTGTTTTTGTCGTGCAAGAATCGGTTTTGCAGCCGAATTATATGCTTCCACATTTTGCTTTCCTCATAGAACCTTATATCGGGTAAATTGTTCCAATCGGTCACAATAGGGTTTTTATCAAACCAGATTGTATTTTCGGCAAGGACAAAATCCCCGCCGACACAGGCGGACAGCACGCCCGGTCCCAAATTGGTAAAAAACATAGGGGCGGCATCTGCGCAGAAATATGTATTTTCAACATTAAATTTGAACTTTTGATATATGAACTCGGCATCAAGCCACTTTTCCTCAAGGCTTTTCGGTTTTCTGTACTGCTTTTCGGTCAGCGGAGCAGTAACAGCAAGGACACACCTGTCAACATTCTCTCTGTTCCAAAATTTTTCCAAGTTTTCAAGCGCCGATTTGTAAACATAATTATACAATTTGCTTCCATCCCCCTGCTAATGTTTATACAGTCATGTGTTAAAACTTCATGCCAGACTTTGGAATTGGTTATTAAAAATCTTTTGTTATATTTAGTGTAATACTATGCGGCTGCGCTTTCAACTGCCCAAATATCGGATTTGTGTACAATTTGTTGCATATAACAAAATTGTTGTTTATATAATTTTTTGGCAGTTGAAAGTGAGTATTGTTTGCGTTACAATTGAATCAAATAATAAAATAGGTGGGGGACTGGAAATATGGTTTTAAAGTTTTTTGGAAGAGAAAGCATTTGTGTGTGCATTGCTTTTTGCTTAACATTTAGTTTAATGCCGGCAACAAATGCAGAGGCTGTTAATATTTTAGAGGGAATTCCTGCGGAAACATTTTATCCGACCGGGGACATCGGCGGCGGGAGCGAGCTTGGCACAATTCTAACCGATGGGGTAAAAAATCAAATTGGTGGAACTAACAAGTGGTACATAACTGTTCCGCCGGCGAACCCCAACCCGAAACCATATGTTGTTTATAATTTCGGCGGTGATACCTCTTTTAATAGGATAATGCTTTACGCGGGGAGATACTTGATGGCGACAGGTCCGCAGGAGCTTATAAATAAAAGCGATATCAGCGTTGAGTATAAAAGTTCATCGGATTCTAATTGGCAGACAGTCAGGATACATAGCTTTGACGAGCAGATCAATTTGTCTGACCCAACACAGGTTTTGACGGTCGAATTTAACAGAATTATGGTGGAGAGAATCAGAATTGCCATTGGGGGAGGCAGCGGTACGGTTGGTTCTAACTTCCCGAATGCGTTTAGGGTACTTGAAATCGAAGCTTATGACATTGACCGGGAGGATTTTGACGATGATGACGGAGATGACGAAAACTATGGCGGTTATGACTATGATGTTACAAAAAATGTTCTGTTCGGTCTGCCGGAGGATAAAATTTATCTAACCGGCGGTGACTGTCCTAAAAAGACTGCTTTAGTTGACGGTCTTAGGGAAAGTTCACCCGGGAATTTGGACACTAAGTGGTATTTACAAGACCCTGAAAGCAATAATTCGGGTAATAATTATGCGGAATTTACCCTTGACAAAGAGGTTAAGGTGAGCAGGGCGGTTGTCTGCAGCGGTCCGTCATTTGACGGCGGCGTTACATCAGACATACTTGACAGTTTTGTTGTACAATATTATAAAAACAATGCATGGGTTGCCATATCTGATTCACAGGTGGCAAACAACAATAGCGCTATCGTATCGATTGATTTTGAGCCTGTGCAGGCATCGCAGTTTCGGATATTTACTCAAACCAAGACGAGGTTTCGAATAAGAGAGATACAGCTTGAAATTCCGCCTGTTGATTTTGCCGAAGAGAGAATCTTTGACCGTGATATGTACGATGTTGCCCCGTTGGACATTTCTGTAAGCGCCGAAGGCGAGATAGCCAAGGTGGCGCGTGTGGCGATTGAGGTGAACGGAAATATCGTTTACGATGCTCCGGCGAGCGGGAGCACATATTCATTTACTTATAATATCCCTTGCATAGGTCGCTATGATGTTGCAATAAGCCTTTACAACAGCAACGGCAAGGTTGTAAATTTTATATTCGGCAGCTTTAAATCGGTGGATTTATCGGGTGATTTTATGAATTTCATAAATAATTTGGATGAGGCAAAGGATGTGGAATATTTTAAAGCCCTAATTGATGATTTTAAGGTTTTGTTCCCCGATGCGGTTGTGTTTGACAACGCAAAAGACGAGCTTTTATTTTCTTTAATAAAAAATTATTTAGATAAATCCGATTATGATATTTCCGCCGACGGCATGGTAAAGTTATACGAGGATGCTCAAGATGCCTTTGCACTTGCGGCGATAATCGCCGCTTCGTCAAAGGATGAGCTTTTAAACAGTTTAACAGAGAATGCCGACGCATTTGACATTTATATGCCGGATTTTTTAAATTTAAGCACTTCTGTTCGGAGCGGAATACTGGAACAATTGTTAGAACAAATAAGCGGCGAGGCGTTGCCGATAAGTCTGGCAGCAGTTAAAGTTATATTTGAAAGGGCGGTTGCCCTTGATGTTTTCAAAAATACTTATGCGCCGGATTTAGTCAATATCTTTGAACGATATAGGGGGGTTTGTATAATTTCTTTATCCGACATACCGACCAAGCATGTAAACAGCGCACTGTTCAAGCTTAAAGCCATGAATATAGGGGAATATGAAGATATCCCAGCTGCTTTGATTTTGGCATATAAAAGCGTATCGGAGGAAAATAGGACTGCCGGCGGCGGGGGGGCAGGACGCGCTTCAATTTCCGGCGCGCCCTTTAAATCGGATGAGAATATATATCAGAGTTTGCCTAAAGAAAATGTTCTGTATGTTAACGAATTTGCGGACATGGTTGATTTTGAGTGGGCGCGGGAGTCAATTTATATGCTGAATCTTAGGGGGATAATCAACGGCAGGGAGGATGGCAGATTTGACGGAAACGGACAAGTGACCCGAGCGGAATTTGTTAAAATGATAGTGCTTGCCTTTGATTTTTATGATACTAATGCGATATGCGCCTTTGGGGATGTACAAAATGACAGTTGGTTTTACGAATATGTCGCATCGGCATACAAGTTGGGATTGGTTGCCGGCAAGGGTGGAGGGAATTTCGGAGCAGAGGATGGAATTACTCGTGAGGAAATGGCAGCAATAGCATATCGAGTATTTATTCTGTTGGATTTTGAGTTTAATGTTGACGAGAAATATTCGGAATATATTGATGCGGACGAGGTTTCCGATTATGCGAAGCAAGCAGTAAGGTTTATGACGGTGCACAACATACTGAAAGGAACCGGCGAAGGGCTGTTCAGGGCAAAGGAAAATGCTACAAGAGCGGAGGCAGCAACGGTCGTCGGAAGAATAATTAGCTTTACGGAGGAAATGGAACAATGAGGGCATATAAAATATTTTCAATCCTGATAATTTGTTTTATACTATTGAATAACTGTGCGTTTGCCGCGTATAAAAGCGGTGCGAATATAGCGCCGAAAGCGAAGGTGAGCGCATCCCATCAAGGCAGCGATGCCGGCTCAACCCCTGCGGCGATAAATGATGGTGCTGTAACGCCGGATGGGTTGTCGAATACCAAGTGGTTTCTTATGGGTGCAATTGCAAAGGGCCAGTGGGTGCAATTTTCCTTTGATAACGAAGTTGCAGTAAGGGAGGCAATGGTGGTAAACGGAAACACTAAAAGCTCCTCCGCTCCGGACATTATAACCGATTTTAAGTTTCAGTATTTAAAAGACGGCGTATGGGCTGATATCCCCGGCAGTGAGATGAACAATAACAAAAGTTTTGAAGTGAAAGTGAAATTCGATAAGCCGATAAAGGCAGAAAGTTTTAGATTTTTTTCCATGGCGGAGACGCAATTTAGAATAAGGGAAATTGAATTGTACGAGGCGGTGGAAACAGATGATGTATATGTCGAGGAAGGGGAAAGCACAGTAAACGAAGGTGTTTTGGGCACTGAATATGAAAAGTATTATAATCTGCTTTTTAAAACGGGGATACTAAATTCAAAGTGGATGGATGGCACAACCATAAATTCAATTGTAACGCGGCAACAGTTTGCCGAGATGCTGACGGACTACTTTGATTACCGTGCTTTTGATATGTTCGGTCCGGCGGTTGTCAGTGAATTAGAGATTAGAAAAGAAGATGAGATAAAGTATACTGAGGCGTGCCAAGCAATTTTATCGGCGCTTGGATATAATATCTTGGTGGGGGCATATGGTGGCGATTCGATTGGCTACCGTGCCATGGCTACGCGTTTGGGGCTGTTGCGGGGTGTGACCATCAGAAAGGATGAGCACATACGGTTCGGCGATGTTTTGGCTATCTTTTACAATGCCGCCTTCGCTGAGGTGATTGAAATGACCGGCACAGGCTTGACAAACGCATACTCCGGTGAGAAAGTCTTTCTTGAAAAGCATTATAAAATTTATGAATATTCGGGAATAGTGCAATCGACATATCTTATGCACATGGATGAGCCGGTAAACAAAAATCATGTAATCATCGGAGGCAGACGCTTTCATAAGGGTAAGACCGACGCAGCGCTATACTTCGGTCAGAATGTAAAAGCTTGGTACGATGAAAATGATGTTCTGGTAAATATTGAGCCGAGGCGAAACTATATGTTCAAGGTGGATGCGAATTCGGTTGACACCAGTTCAAGTGCATTGGATGAAATGTTTTATTATGCTGAAAACGGCGCGCGCCAACGGGCGCAAATCAGCGGCGGGGCGTATTTCTTCCACAATTGCATCCATATGTCGGGATTGCCTCAAGATTATAACATTAACGAAGGCGAGTTTGTTTTTATTGACAATAATTCGGATGGAATTATTGATGTTGTACAGATTAATTCATGGGAAAACTATGTGGTATCAGGCGTTGATTCCTTAAATGAAAAGATTTTCACGAGTACGGGAGCAACGATGGAGCTTGCCGACACCTCACATATTTTGGTTAAAAACAGCATGTCAGTCGGTATGGAGGATATAGCCAAGGATGATGTTATTACCGTTCAAATGAGCGCAGATAACAGCGTTGCCCGCATATATGCTTCAAGCGCTAAGCTTCGTGGCGAGGTAACGGAAATATCAAAAAGTGAAAAGTTGTTTTGCACCATTAATAACAAGGAATATGAGCTTATAGGTCAAGCTAAAGATACTGTAAAACAAATTGACAAATCCGGATTCATCGGCAGGTTCTTTGTTAATTTTTCGGGTAAAATAGTGTACATTGATGAGATATCCTCCGCCGGGCTTACAAATGCACTATTGACAGCCGTTGCAGCGGGGCGGGGGTCTCTTGCTTCAAGTCAGATAAAGGTGTTGAATGAAGACGGCGGTATAATGGTATTAAACTTCGCACCGAAAGTGTATATTAACGGAAACCCCAAAAGTGCAAGCGATGCCATAGCAATTATAACAGCCTATGGGGTAAATCCGTTGATATACATAAGGTATGCGTTGGACGAAAAAGGATGTGTAGCGAAAATCAACTGTGAGGACAGCGGCGTTATCGCTGAAGAACCGATTACTGCTAATGCTGATGGAGTTTATCGGTTTGCCAATTTAAACGGGTCTTATTATTCGCAAAATTCAATTTTATTGGATTCATCCAGGACAAGAAACATATTGTTAGACAGCGACACTTTAAGTTTTACCGTGCGACAGGACGATGTTGAGAATGAAAAGCATTATCTTGCGGTCAAAGGAAGAAATATAGGATATACCGGATTAAATATCACGGGCGAAACAAAAGTCTACAATGTGGATGAATTCGGTGTGGCGGGAGTTTTGGTGCATATAACCACCCAAAAGAACACCGGCATCGAATCATATGTAGATATTAGTGTTGTTGCCAAGAAAACACATATAGTTGATGTGGAAGGCGAGGCGGGCTTGCGATTGTATCTGCAGACAAGGGAGGGCTTGACCTCCATTGATGTGTCTGAGGAGGCGGTTTATAATGTTGGGTTTAATAATTTTCAGGGCGATTTTGCCGCTTACAGCAACATTTACAGAAATGTCCGCGCACAAGACCTTGAATGTGGCGATGTTATACAATATGCCAAGGACAACGACGGAAAACTTATATCGTACAGAATTCTAATCAGGGCATCGGATGCCGATAAAAGTTCGCCAATCCAATTTGTCGGCGGCGATGGGGCAGCGGCAACCTATTATCCGTATTTGGAGACTTATATCGGCAGTCTGGAAAACTATAACAATGTTTCATTTTCGATATTAAGCGGAGGCAGTACATATAGATGCGTTTACAGGCTGCCTGTCGTATATGTTGTGGATACGGCGCTGAATGAAGTTTACAGCGGCAGTCTTGACGATGTTTTATCGAAAAAATATGATGCGTCATCGCCGCTCAATACTTTTTTCAGGATGAGCGCAAGCCAGATTAGCGAAATAGTGGTGTATAAATAAGAAAGGATGAAGATAGTGAAAAAGCTGATTATTTTGATGCTGTTTTTAACCGTGTTGTGCGGTGTGCAGATAAGTGTTGCATCTGATTTTGAATACAACACTACAAGAAATGCCTTGAGCGGTCTTGACCCGGCTAATGTATATATCTCCGCAGGAGAGTTTTGGACTCCCCAACACAACAATCCCACAGATGCAAGGGTACTCTACGATGGCGTTTACGATATGGTTGAGGGGTATTCGGGAACCCGATGGTGCGTGCAGGGTGTTGCCAACGGGGCATATATTATTTTTGATTTAGAAAGGATATTGGAAATTAACCGCATAGTCATACATTCGGGCTATTCGCAAGAATTGCTGCCAAAGGATGCAATCGAGGCGCTCCGGGATTTTGATGTTTATATATGGGACGGGGTAGATTTTGTTATATGGGAGGAGGCGTGCGTAAGGGGCAATACAAACCATGTTATTGATATAGACAATATAAGCGCATCAACAAAAAAACTTAAAATTATATCAAGGCAGGAGGGGGATTTTCGAATAAGAGAAATTATAATCTCATCCCCACAAGTAAGGGCTGAGCTTAAGGTTCTGCGCAATAATTCCGAAATGAATTTCGGTTACTCGAAACCGGAGGTTCTTGACGGTAATGTTATGGTTCCGTTAGAGGAGGTTGCCGATGCGCTGGGCATTTCATACCGGTGGAACGATGCCAAGGGGCGGTCTGTTATAACAAACGATAGCAAGGAAATCACCTTTACAATGGGTAAAAAAATCATGAAGGTTGAGTGTGAAGAAATGGAGATACCAGCCGCGCCATACCTTGTGGGCAGCAGGGTATATTTGCCGCTTCGCGCGCTTGCCGAAAGCCTTGACTATTATGTTTTCTGGTACGATGAGGAATACACGGCAAACATCGTAAGTTATGAATTTTTGCATAACCTTTCCCTTACTGATATGGGACCTTCGCCCTTCGCGCTTGAGGCGGGCGGCGTAAAAAAAGAAATATTTTCTACTGCAAAAGCTGACTTTGTGCAGATTACCTGCGATGGAGAAACTGAGATAGAGCTTATTTACAGCGAAGAAATTAAATCTATACGGGTGTTGCCGCAAAAAGAAAACATAAAGCCGACAATAAACAATAACAAAGCGCATTTTACCGTACAATCCGGTCAACATCTGAACGTGGAGATAAATGACGATTTGAACAGACCTTTGTTTGTATTTGTAAACCCTACGGCGCCCCGTCCGGATGAAAACGACCCTAATGTTATCTTTTTGGATAAGCAAAAGATGTATTATTACCCCATCTTCAGACTGTCGGAAAATCAAACTGTATATTTAGGCGACGATGTTGTACTGTTCGGGGGGTTTTTGCTTCAAAATCAAAAGAATATCAAAATAATAGGCAACGGTATTATTTACAGCTCGGATTCTGTGGGCGCTTGCGTAAAAATGATGGAATGTGAGAGTTTTGAAATTAACGGGCCTGTTGCCATAAACACAGGAAAATGGCATAATTTTTGGGTTAAGTCTGAAAACTTGAAAGCTAACAATTATAAAATAATAGGCAACGCAATGTATTCGGACGGAATCGACATAGTTTCAAGCAAAGATGTTGAGCTGAATAAAATTTTTGTAAGAAGTGATGACGACTCGATATGCATAAAGGGAAACATCTTAACCCGACCGTATACAAACGGCAATGTTGAAAATGTCAGGGTGACAAACGCCGTGATTTGGAACGGCGAAGGAGGCAACCCCATACAAATAGGCGCAGAATTAGATGCAGAGTATGTGCGTGACCTTGTGTTTAAGGATATTGATGTTATACATCGTGAGACAATTCCATCTAAATTCCAACGCGCGGCCATTACTATACACAATGCCGGCACAGCGCATATCAGCGATGTTCTGTATGAAGATATAAGAGTGCAAAGCTCCGAAGAAAATTTGGTGTATTTTGTTATATACCAATCTCATCACTGGACCGGGTCAGAGAAGCGCGGCAAAATAACCGATATTACCGTAAAAAACATGACACTGTATGAAGGACCGGATGCACCAAGCTTTATAAAAAACCAGGTGCTGGTAATTTGGGAAGGTCCTCGTTATTGGAGTGATGAGACGGTTGAGGTGGACAACATAGTTTTTGAAAATTTAAACTACAAAGGAATGTTGGTTAAAAGTATCGCAGACGCTCAGTCTTGTGGGTTTATAATCGACAGCGGAATCAATATTGCATTTAAGTAAAGATTGTATTATAATATTAGGAGGAAAACACAATGTTTTTATTAAAGGACAGTAAAAAGGGACTTATCTGGTGTGCAATGCTGGCGCTTGCGGTGAGTTTTATGTCGGGATGTGTGGTTTCGCAGTCCACTACTGGCGTACCCAAGACTTTTAAGGTTACAACAAGCGATAAATATCCTTTGGAAACGGATGTTGAGCTTTCTTACTGGCTTGCCCTGCCAACAGGCGTGGCAGCTTACTCTAACAGCATGAACAACATCCTTTTGAAAGAGCACCTTGAGGAAAAAACCGGTGTTGGGATAAGGTTTGTGCATCCCCCCATCGGGCAGACCGCCGAGGCGTTCGGCTTAATGATAGCGTCAGGAGATTTACCGGATATTATCGAATATGGGTGGTTAACATATCCCGGCGGGCCGGAAAAGGCAATCAACGAAGGCATAATTACCTCTTTAAACGAATATATCGACACAATTTCCCCCAACTTTGAAAAGGTGCTCGCCGAACGACCGGACATTGACAGGCAGGTTAAAACAGAGGAGGGCAGTTACTTTTCTTATCCGTTTTTGACAAACGGAGGGATACAGGCTACTTCAATGGGCTTTATTATTCGGCAAGACCTTTTGGATAAGGCGGGCTTGCAAGCGCCGGTTACTCTTGAGGAATGGGACACGGTACTTCGTGCGTTTAAGTCTATGGGCGTTGAGGTTCCGCTATCTTTAAGGCTTGACGGGTATAATTTGAAAGAAGTGTCGCCTTTTACAGGGCTGTTTTCGGTTTACTCTGATTATTATGTGGAAGATGGCGTTGTCAAATACGGTCCATATGAAAAAAATTATGAGGCATGGGTGCGGCAAATGAGCAAATGGTACAAGGACGGTTTGCTTGACAATGACTTCGCCAGTATAGACAGCACAAGACTGACCTCTCTTGTTGTAAACGGTCAAGTCGGCTCAACTTATTGTTATGCAGGCAGCGAACTTGGAATGTGGCTTCCGGTAATAAAAGAAAAAAATTCAGAATTTATTTATCGTCCGATACAGTATCCTTCGGTAAGCAGGTCTGCAAAGCCGATGATAGGGCAAAAAAAGCTGAGTATACTAAATATATGCTCTGCAATTTCAGCTAAATGTGAAAATAAGGAAGTGGCGGTGCGGTTTTTAGATTATGGCTATTCCGAAGAAGGCGGAATGCTATATAATTTTGGCAAAGAGGGAGTTTCTTATGTAATGAATGATGGCGAACCTGTTTATACTGATGCGATAATGGATGTAAACAGCAACGGCGGCTTGTCGATAGGTCAGGCGATGAGCAAATATATCCGAGGTTCTTACTACGGACCGTTTGTTCAGGATTTGCGGTATGTTTTGCAGTATATGCAGGAGAAGACACAAAAGGATGCTCTATATCTTTGGTCAGATACCGAAATGGATAAATATTTATTGCCGTTTTTAACTTTGTCCGAGGCGGATAACAAACAATACAGCAAAATAATGCAGGATGCCGATACATATAAACAGGAAAAGCTTTTTAAATTCATTTCCGGCACTGAGGATTTAGGCTCTTTTCCAAATTATTATTCCGAGCTGAAAAACATGGGAATCGAGGATGCCATTGCGCTTAGGCAAAAGGCATATGATGCGTATTTAGCAAACAAATAAAGTGTATGGTGATATAAGATGAAAAGATATTACTTCGTTGTTTTGGTTATGTTGGCAGCCCTATCCTGTTCGTGCATGCGAAATGATGTGCCTGAGACAGACAAAGACAGTTTTCTCACATATTTTATCTATCCAAACAGCTATGCCAATATAGTTGCGGGAAACATGAATGAAACCGAACTGAAAAAGGAGTTGGAGAAAAGGACCGGTGTGAAGATAGAATTTATCCACCCGTACTATGAACCCAATTCAGAGTTTGTGCTGATGCAAGCCTCCAATAATTTGCCTGATATAATAGAGTACACTTGGAAAAAGTATAACGGCGGGGCGGAAAAGGCGCTTGAGGAAGGGATAATACTGCCGCTTAACGACATTATAGAGAGTTACTCACCCAATCTTTGCAGCTATATAAACAACAATATTCACATTAAGAAAGATTTGATGACCGACAGCGGAAAGTATTATGCTTACCCATTTATCAGGGAAAGCGAGTACATGAAAAAATATTTTGGACCGGTTATCAGGAAGGACTGGTTGGACAGTCTGTCTCTTGGCGAGCCAAAGACTATCGCCGAATGGGAGGCGGTGCTGATTAAGTTTAGGGAAAATTACGCGGACGCAGCCCCGTTATCTTTTACCGTTTCAGGGTTGAAAAGCGGGTTTTTAACCGGCGCATTTGATTTAACCTTAGGATATTATATTGATAACGGGGTTGTGAAGTTCGGACCCGCCGAGCTGCGGTACAGGGATTTTATTGAAACGCTCCGTCGATGGTATGTATCGGGGCTTATAAGCCCTGATTTTGCTTCGCTTACAACCGAAAATATAACGGATAATTTTTTAGCGGGGCGGGTTGGAGCCGCTCCTTTAACTGTTGGCGGCGACATGGGCAGAATTCTTGAAGCTGATAATATCAAAATCGCCGCATTGGAATATCCAACGCTTGCACTTGGCAACATGTCAAGGTTCGGACAGTACGATGGCATATTCTGTCGTGCGGCAATTTCCGGCAGTTGCAGGGATGTGCCCGCTGCCGCAAGGTTTTTAGACTATGGATATGGGAAGGAAGGAATGCTGACATATAATTTCGGCATAGAGGGTATCAGTTATAACATGGAGGAAGGCAAGCCCAGATACGCAAATGTTATTACGAAAAATGAGGTTTATCCTATGCCGGTAATTATGGCGAATTACATAAGGGGCAACTTAGACGGACCATTTATACAGATGTCCGGCTATTATGACCAGTATCTTACATACCCCGAACAGATATACGCTGTTGAGTTGTGGAGGAGGACACCCTCAGAAACAACAGCGTTGCCGGATTTAATGTTTGTCGGCAACGAAACAGATAAGGTCATTGCTTATAAAAGCAGCATTGAAAGCTATGCAGAGGATATGACGCTTCAATTTATACTGGGAGTAGAACCGCTCGAAAACTATCATAAGTTTGCGGAGGAATTGGAAAGAAGAAAGGTCAAAGATTCCGTTGCTGTATATCAGACCTCGTACGATAGATATATTCATCGGGAGAGTGAGTAGAATGAGAGGAAAGCTTGTATATAAATGGATATTCTCATACATTGCCATTTTACTGGTTCCTATGATGATTTTTTTATTGTATTACATACTTTCCAACAGCGTAATCAGAACACAAGCCTCGTATTACAACGATATAATAATGCAATCCATTATATACGAAACCAATTCAGTTATATCCGAAAATATAAAAATTGTAAACGGTTTAGCATCGTCTCAGTCGCTTAAAGACGCTATGGAAGTATCCAGCCTATCCATCGGTGCAGATTATTACAAGATTTATAATTTGAAGTATGAACTTTACAGATATTCAACCGAGTTTAATCTGAAAAGCAAGATTTATATTTACCTGCATAATATAGACACAATCGTGTCGACCGCTGATGTTATTTCTTCACTTGAATTTTTCAATAAAAACTATAATAGTATGTGCGGTATAACATATCAAGAGTGGTTGGAACGCATCAAAAACGGACCGCTTGCGTACAATATGCTTTTAAATGAAGATGAGCCGGAAAATATTTTGTTATATGTGTCGATGCTTCCGATAAATTCAAAATATAGCAAGAAGGCAACACTTGTTGTGCACTTCGACAGGAATTTGGTTGGAAATATTATAGGCGGAAAAAATAACATCAAAGCGGATTATATAGTTTTTGACAAGCGCGGAAATCAAATAATATCCTCTTTAAGTAATAATGGGTTTAATTATAAAGAACTTAAAAAAATAGACAGTGACGGTGTTTATCGATTGGGGAACACTAATTATGTTGTAAAGGTGATACTTGCCAATACAACTAATTTTAAATATGTGTGTATGATAGAATACGCAAAGCTGGTAAAGGATTATAATTTTATCAAGTGGCTTGGCTTTTTAACGCTTATTGCTGCGGTCATCATAGACGCCCTGCTAATCAGAAAGAATATAAAGGATAATTATGCACCGATAAAAAACATTATTAAAATTTTGCCGGAGCCTAAAATGGATGGCAAATCGGCAAGCGAATATGACCGAATTAGAAGTTCGGTTGAACTTTTAAAAAGCGATCATGATAAAATAAAGGTTCTTTTGGAAGAACAAAAAAACGAAATTATTGACAATTATATGCGTTTGCTTTTTAAATATCCTGCGGAATACGCAGACAAAAAAATAGCCATCCACCAAATGTATGATTTTAAGTTTCCGGAAAATAATTTCGCTGTAATGTTGTTTAATATTGAAGATTACAGCGGGCTTTTTGGCGATGAAAAGATTTCAGAGGCGGAAAAATTTCAAGTGGTTTTATTCGCCACGAAGAATATTGCCGAGGAACACATGCAAAAGCAACGGTGTTTTGGATGGGTCATTGAAGTAGATGGCAACATTGCGTTGCTTGCTTGCATTAGCGGGAAGATTGAAAATGCCGATGACATATTAACTCAAACAGCAAGGTTTTTAACCGAATATTTGTCCGCCAATTTAAAAATTTACATTGAAATTGCCATAAGCAATATTCACAAGAATATTTCGGGTATTTCAAAGGCATATAAAGAAGTTATTAAGGTTATGGAATACAAGGTGGTTCTATCTGATAAAAACATTTTTTCAATCGAAGACATAAGCCGAAACCAGTCTAAAGTCGATTACACATATACCATAGAAAAGGAACAGCATTTTATTAACTATATTATGGCGGGTGATTTTGACAAGGTTCGAGGTCTGATAAGCGAGGTTTTTGACCAATGCTGTAAAATAGGCTACAATGACATTGATTTGGCGCGCTGTCAGGCGTTTGACATGGTTGGCACATTGTTGAAAATAAAGCAGGATTTGTATTCGGATATGTGGGAAATAAATTATCAGACTCTGCTTGACCAGCTTTTGAAATGGAAAACCATTGATGAAGTGGAAACTGCCATTTTAACTATTACTGCACAACTGTGTGAGAAAATAAAGTTCGCCCAAACGCATAGGTTTAAAGATATTGTGATTTCAATAATAGAGAAACAATACCACAACCCAAATTTGGGCGTGGCGATGATAGCGGACATACTTGGTGTGCATAGGTCATACCTGTCAACTGTGTTTAAGAGCGAATCGGGGATGGGGCTTTTAGAATATATAAATAAATACCGCATAGAAAAATCAAAGGACATAATGTGTGATTTAAGCAAAAACCTAAATAGCGTTGCCTTAGCTGTGGGGTATCTCGATAACCGAACCTTGATAAGAATATTTAAAAAATATGAAGGTATAACGCCTACCCAGTACAGAAATAGCAAGTAATAATAACTTGGGTTTAGGTTGGGAAATTGAAAAAAGCGACGGTCACGAAAAGCGGATTGATTTTGCCATGCAGTTTTGACATTGCCAATGCGTTTACTATTTGTCACAAAAAGCGTTTGCAACAGCCAATCGAAAATGGTGCAAGCGCAAGTCCTATAACTTCAGCGAAACGAAAGCAGAGGATGTCTATATCGAATCGTTTGAGCATTTTAACATAATGCCAAAAAACGAAACAACCAAATTACTTATTACCCAAGCTATCAGTCAACTCAACGCCATTGCAGAACTCTTGCTGTTGCTCCACGCGAAATGAAACTCCTTGTACAGCAACTGCCGGAACATCCCATTGTAATGGACTTTTGCGAAGTTGGCGATATTCTGTGTCCGCAGCTTATGGCTGAAATCGGAGATGTATACCGTTTCTCTTGCAAAGAATCTTTAGTGTGTTGTTCCAGTCTTGATGTACCACCTAACAAATTCGGTAATTAAACATGGGTATATCCAAAAAGGGTTCGCCGCACTTGCGCAAGGGCTTTGTTTGCTGTATTCTTCAAACATATCCATTACATATTTACTAACATTATTGTCATAAGGGGGATATTCATAACCAAGGAAAACAGAGCATTCTTTTGAAACCTTGTTAAAAAGTTCAAGATTTTTAAATAATGATTCCCACGCCATTTTGTAAGACCCTCGGCAATAGGCGTTCATCAATTCTTCCCATAACTCTTTTGATATATTTGTTAACAAATAAATTTCGGATTTACGCCGTTGGCGCAAGGCTATTTATGGTGAAATGCGCTTACGCTCATTATAGCGTAATCTGCAACCTACATCAATTAAAGAGTGATTCCACTTGCCTGCATTGCAGAAAAATTGCACCAAAACTATTAGGAGTAACCTCTTTAGATGTTCCATCAGTTATAGTAAACGATAGGACAATGGTACCTATTAGGTTTATTGCTGAAAGCTTTGGCGCGGATGTTTTTTTGGAAGAGACAGAGCTTGCAGTTGTTATTAACACTTAGCTTATGGTTTTTATCATGGTATAAGCTTGCAAAAAGGATTGCTTATTAAGGCAATATTTGTACTTAAATATTAAAATTATAGCATAAATGAGCAAACAGATAGTTTGCCTGTGTCAAATTATGAAGTTCTAACCTGTTTGGCTGATGATTGGTTAAATGGTTGGCCCAGCAGATATGATTGACATGTTGAAAATGATCGCATGCAAAATGTGCTGATGTTTAATTCACCAGAGGCAGGGAATGCCTATGCTATTGCAGATGATGAAAGGTTAAACAACTATCGAACAAAAACAGAGATTATTGATAATGATGGAGATGAAGTTTGCTTAACAGAATGAAGGCATGATGTGCACATACATAAGGTGTTTTAGAAAAAATGAACATTAGAAAATAATGCACATTTACAACAAAACAGAAAGATGGTACCATATAAGCAGAAAAAAGCTGTATTTTTGTGTATACAATTTATAAAAAGGAAGGATGGGAAATTTGCATAAAATTTGTACAGTTATTATAGGAGTTGTGATTACAGTTTCTGTGATATTTTGCGGTGTCGATTATTGCACAAATGCGCAGGACGAAACAATAATTGCGGGAATTACTGATGAAACAGTTATAATAAGCGGAAAGTCTGACTTGGAGAATACATATATTACCTTGCTGATTTTAAAGCCAACATTTAAAATTGATGATTTAAATAATGACACTATTTTAAATGCTACTGAAACAATAAAAGAAATTCAAACGGATAAAGACGGTGAATTTACTTTTGAGTATGAGATGAGCAAAGATAGCGTCAGTGGTCAATATACTGTATATGTGGGCGCTGATGGAGATGACCAAGTGCTGCAAACCGACTTTAACTATGCTGACATACTGACAAGGGGCACAAGCGCCGGCTGGCAAGGGCTTAAAAAAATTATCGAGATGGAATATACATATTTGGGTATTGATTTATCTGTGTACAATTTGCTTACTTCTCTCAATCAGGCAACAGTTTGCCAAGAATTACAGATTGCAGGGTTTTCTTCAAAAACCAAGTTTTCCGAACAATTTAATCAGTTAGTGAAAGAATATTATGCTAAGCAAACTTCCGGTTCTAATAGAAATTTTAGCGGTGGCGGCGGGGGAGGCCGCGGAACTGTAATAGAGGAGGTAATAAGCGGCATGGGCTTGTTTGCCGATGTGCCAATTTCCAAAATAGAGTCCTTTGAAGATTTAGCAGAGGTGCCCTGGGCAATTGAAAGTATTAATAATCTTTTACAAAAAGGTGTTGTAGAAGGTGATGGCGGTGGGTATTTCTATCCAAATTACTCTGTTACAAGGGCAGAATTTGTTAAAATGATTATTAGCGCTTTCGGGTTAACCAATGATTCCGCTAATTGTGATTTTAATGATGTGCCAAACAATCATTGGGCATACTTATACATCGCTTCTGCTGTGGATTTAGACATTGTTGTAGGTACCAAACTGTCAACATTCTCTCCTGAGGATTATATAAGCCGGGAACAGGCAGCGACAATCTTATATAGAACAACTATAAAATTAGAGTTTGAAACACCCAATGAAATACATAAAGAATTTATAGATAGCAACGACATAAGCCCATATGCGGCGGAAGCAATACGCGAAATGCAAAAGTTCGGAAGTGTTATTAACGGATACGATGATGGAAAGTTTTATCCAAAATCAACATGTACAAGAGCGATGGCTGCAAAAATGGTTTCTGTACTGTTAGGGGAGGCAGAAAAATGAAATACTCCGCAATGCTAATAATTATTTTGTTTCTGATATGCAGCATGATATTCCCTGTTTGCGTGTGGGCTGATGATGATTACACCATGGCTGCAACCAATAAATTAGACTTATTAAAAGCAATGGACATCTTTAACGTTGATGCAGAGCAAGCATATGTAACGGCGGGAGAATTGGCGCATACCTTATGCGGGATGATGGCTGTTGACGGATGCAATAATCAACAAGAGGCTTTTAGCTATCTGCTAAAAATTCCTGCTTTCAGTCATTGGCGCAATTATAGCATTTCAGGATACGCATCCTATGAAATGCTGCTAAGGGCATTGTTATATGCCTTAGGATATGACGCTTTTTTTGAAAGCAGTGACATTTTCAGCCTTGCTGTAAAAACAAAAATCATTGGTCGGGATGCGGATTTTCCTGCAAAATACATAATGCGAAGCCAAGCGGCAGCGTTGATATACAATGCATTGAACACAGAAGTTCACTTCATATCCTCCGTTATAGGGGGCGTATCGGAAAGCTTGTTGAACGCTAAATCAACAAAATACAAAGGAAACACCTTGCTAAAAGCCTATCACGATATAGATAAAGGCAAAGGTCTTATCTATGCCAATTCTCAAACCAATCTCTCAAGCGATAAAATCGTCATGCCTAAAGGGTGGATAGAAATTGACGGAATTCGCCTTTATGCGAAAAACACTAATGCAGAGCAATATTTAGGTTATGAGGTTGAATATTTTTATAAAGCGGAAGAACAAAAGTTAATTTTTATTCACAGTCTTGGTCGTGAAGTTAAAATTGACTCGGATGAAATAATATCATATGAAAATAATGTTTTAAAGTATTCGGATAAAAAAGGACGCATACATTCAGCTAATATACCGAGAAATGCATGGACAGTATTCAATAATAAATGTTCTGATGTAACAGGGGATGATTTGGCTATGGAAGATGGCTATGTGCGGCTGATTGATTCGAATTCAAACGGCAATTATGAAGTGCTGATTGTATTGTCTTTTGAAACTTATGTTGTTAATAGAATAGCCCCGTCTGATGGTATAGTTTATGCAAAACACGGAAAGGAGAGCCTGCACATTACATCATCCGATTATATTATACAGGGCAATTCTTTGCTGGAACTTGATGATTTGCACGAGAACAGTGTTCTTTCTGTTGCGAAAAGCAAAGGGGCAGGAAAAACATATATTTATGTGGGCGAGCGGGTTATCAGGGGTGTTGTGCAAAGCATTTCGGCAGACAGCATTGATGTAGAAGGGAGCAGTTATAGATATACTCTTGTTTCAGACATGATTTCCAACATTCGATTAAATATGGAAGGATACTTTTATTTAACGGTAACCGGGAAAATTGCTGCTGCCAAGTTTGAAGATGCGAAGTTTTTTGAATATGGATATCTTTTAGGGTGTGAAACCGAACAACTCAATAACACTTTAAGGCTGCGCGTATATACACAAGAAAATGAAATTAAAATTTTCGAAACCGCAAGAAGAATACAAGTGAACGGCGGCCATCAAAGCAACAAAAACGAGATACTGAAAGTTATTCCGAAAAATGGAGAAATGATTAAATACTCACTAAATGACGATGATGCAATTATAAATTTGTTTACAGTAAACGGCTCTGATGAGGAGGACGCTATTGTTGAATTTGTTTCGCAAAAACAGCTAAGGTTTAAACGCGCAACCGGCATACTTGAAGATGTGGATAATGGTTATCATCCTTTTGTTGCCATTACAGCAAATACAAAGGTTTTTAGAATAGGGAACAACGAGGAGGATCATGTTGTAGTTGCGCCCGGCATGCTAACTAATGAAACCACCTATACTGTAACCGCTTATGATTTGGACGAATGTATGATAGCAGGATGCATTGCGATTTTCGAAGGCATTTATGACAACTATAATAATACCGTATTCGTATTTGACAAAATAACCGATTCTATCGATGAAAACGGCGAACATCTTATAAAAATGTATGGGTTTGAAAGGGGGGTGGCTGTTAGCTATTATTTAAGGAATACCCAAGAACTGTCACAGACGGTTGAAGGCTTTAAACGCGGTGACATTCTTCAATACGCCATGGGAAAGGATAAAAAAATTGCCGGGCTAAAGTCGGTTTTCACAGCCGAAAAAAATGCCGAACATGTGTACATACAGCCCGATGGAAAAAACACTAAGTTTGTTGCTATGTATGGAAATGTTTTAAAATACAATACGGGTATTATGCTTATGCAGTACAAGGTTCAGGGTGTGGATACGAAAGCGCCTTTTCCTACCGGGGGAACATACTTGAGGGTATATGAGTATGACGAAAAAACAGACAAAATCTATCTTGCAACGGTAGATGACATCAAGCCGGGGCTAAATCTATTTATAATGATGTCTTATGGGAATCCATATGATGTAGTTATTTATAGGTAAAAAATTAATAAAAGGAGATGACTGTTGGTGAAAAGAATTAAAGTATTATCAATTTTTCTTGTGCTTGCATTTGCAGTGATGCAATTTCCGATTAACACTTTAGTAAGCGTTGCATCGGAAAATGTAGAATTGTCGGAAGAAGTTGTTTTTTTAGAAAGTATGAACGACTTGCAACCGGGCTGGAATGACGATACAACCAAGTGGAATTTATCACAGGTGGGGGTCAATAATCCATCCAACGGAAACACGCTCACCGTTGTTTCAGACAAGGGGAGAGGCGGAACATCCGCTTTAAAACTGGTGAAGGGAAGTAGCGCCAGCGCCTTTATCCGTAGAAGGCTTTCAATCAGCAACGAGGAAATTAACATAGGAGATTGTGTAAAGGCAGGCGTTTGGTTCTATTTGGAGGATGGCGCAACCTTATCTAACTTCAATAATAACGGTGTGCAACTTAATGTTTATGCGAACACCTCAACCGGATATGCTTTTGCAAGAACTCTTTTAAAGAACTCTGCATCTCCGGTAACAGCAAAAGGGCTTTCATCGCTGCTTACAACAAATTATATGAATGAAAAAATAGGGGCGGGAGTGACGGATTCATATGGAAATATTGCAACATCGTTTGAAAGCAGTCCGGTAAGTGACGGCATACATGAAAGGTGGATGTATCTGGAAACGGATTATTTCTATCTGCCGAATGATGAGGTGCAAACATTAAGCACCGGCGGTTGGGCTAATCTTACAGGCCTTCAATTAGAAATCAAGTATGGAGGGAATGATGCAAACGATAGTGGCACCGTATATATTGACGACATTGCAATTATAAAGAAAGTTCAAACCAAAGAAACGGTTTTTTGCGATGACGTTACACAAAATTACGGCTGGGCAAGCAGTGCGGTTGGAGCAGGCAATACTATGGAAATGGATAAAACTTATGGAAATGGAGAAGACAGTAATATTAAATTTACCGTTGGGGGAGAAAACAGCGCATCCACCCGTCTAAATTATATTCCGGTTAATATAAAAAGCAGAATTAAGCATGGTGATATGATTAAAGTTGGTGTTCGCGTGCACTTAGAATCAGATGTGCAGATGCCCGAAAGTAATGCTATCATGCTTGATGTATTTCCAAATACAACACTAAACTATCCGTTTGCACGCTCTGTCATCAGAGCATCAGGCAGCGGACGCAAATATTTAGGCGATGTGCTTACAAGTTCTGATACGATTGGCAGGATAGGTACAGGTGTTACAAGTAAATATGAAGAAGGCAAAATAACCGCATATTCATGGACCGCAGATGAAGAAGGGTGGATAGATTTAGAAACAGAATATTTTTACATTCCTAAAACAACTTATATAAATAACTTGGACGAAAAATCTGATGTTAACTCGTTAACCATTCAGCTGAAAATGCAAAGACCTACTGAAGGTACCATTCGATTTGACAACATTACCATTGAAAGACTATCATCAGAAATTATATCGCAAAGTATTCCCCAAGTAAGCAAGGAAGATTTTCATTTGTACTTATGCATCGGTCAGTCCAACATGGCGGGGCGTGCGCCCATTACAGAGGTTGAACAGGCGGAAGACTTAACCGATGTTTATCTTTTAAATGATTATGATAAATGGGAAGACGCGGCTTTCGGCAATGATAAGTATTACATGACAAAAAATGTTATGTCAGGGTTTAACAGGTATTCCACAATGGAAACTACGGATAAGCAAAACTTATATAGTCCTGTTTCGGTTTTCGCCCAAAATATGAAAGCTCAGAATCCGCAGGCATCTATTGGTATTATTTCTAATGCTGTTGGCGGAACAACCGTTAATCAATGGCAAAAAGGAAATAGCAGCAGTTATTATTTTGAAACGGTTAGGCGAACCAAAGAGGCGATGAAATACGGAACACTTAAAGGAATACTATGGCATCAGGGAGAAGGCAATGCATGGGAGCATGGAGTTGATGGCTACATGAATAGCTTGAAAACTTTAGTGGCTGATTTAAAGACAGATTTAGGAATAGAAGATTTGCCCTTCATTGTAGGCGGAATATCTACTGATATGGATGTGCAGAACGGAACAACTTACTACGAACAAATAAACAGCATTTTAGAAACAGTTCAAAAAGAGATACCATATACGGCTTTTGTATCATCACAAGGTCTGCATACATTGGGTGACAATTTGCATTTTGACACCGCATCGCAAAAAGAATTAGGGCAGCGTTATGCCGAGTCTATGCTTGAAATACTTAAAGATACTTCAGATGTAAATATTATGAGCATATCGCGCGAAGACGGGACAATTTATGTAAGATATTCAGCCAGAAAAGTTTTTGAATTTGATGCAACTTTGATAGTTGTAGCTTATGACGGTCAAGGCAGTTCATTGAACGGTGTTCAAATGATTTCAATAGAAAATGGTGATATTCATGTTCCCATAAATATGGACCCTATTTCAATGGATGATATAGAAAATTGCACATTAAAAGCATTTGTGTGGTCTATGAATTCCTTGCAACCTATTTCTAAAAGCAAAGCAGAGTAGTACGATTTATGTTTTAATCCTAAGGGGGGATTTAGTCTGAAAAAGTTGTGTTTGTTGCTAATTACAGTATTGCTTGTAAATATGCTCGCATTTTCGGTCTGTGCAGAGGAATATATTGAAACCGTTGTGTTTTCCGATGGCTTTTCAATGAATTTGGGCTGGACATGGAGTGAGCCGGGTGAAAATACAATAGAGTATAACGATACTTTCGGTTGCACGGAAAACACAAGTCTTGCAATGGAACGAAAGGCAAACCCTAACAGTATTTCTGCGTTTAAGTATATAGAGATTGGTGAAGATATGCCGCTAAAGATTGGTGATGTTGTAAAGGCGCGAGTGAAGGTGTATTTGGACGAAGGTTTTACATTTCTTAGCGGTTACCCCAGAATGGACATCTACCCAAATATGAACGCCGGAAGAAGGTTCTCTCATGTTATATTGATGCAGGATGGAATTAAAAACTATATTGGAGGAGGCCGTACTGCCGGAAACACCACCGAGTTAGAGCTGGGCAATGGCATTACCGGCGGAGATAAAGCCGGCGGTGCGGTTATCACACCCATTGCAGAACAGGGGTTGGAAAAGCGTTGGATACAGATGGAAACGGAATATTTTGTCATTCCCGATACGGCTGTAATCGATTCAAAAGGTACTGTAAATAATGTCACAGGGCTGAATTTTGAATTAAAGTTTCAGCAACCGGCTGCTGGAACGATATATTTTGATGATTTTGAAGTTGTAAAAAGAGAAATATATGTTCAAGATAACCTTCCCCCCTATTGGGAAGAAAATGCATTGATAAAGACGATTGTCGATGAATATAATTCAGTTACTGTTGTTTGGGATGATGCCCTGGATAACCATGGGGTAAAGCATTATGACTTATATATCAACGATAATCTATATGGCATCTATTATGGGAATGAGGCGGTTATCAACGATTTAGAATCGGGGGTTTATACCATTCATGTTGTTGCAGTAGATGCGGCGGGAAATATGTCTGATTATTTATCTGTTGATGTTGTAATTGCAAAAAGCATTATGCATTATGATGAAATTATTTTGCAAAATGGGTTTGAAGCGAATGAAATGTCAAGGTGGGCGCTTTTTCCGGGCAGTAACGGAAATTCGCTTACAACCGACAGCTCTGTAAAAAGAACCGGCGATAGCAGTTTAAAGATGGTTGTGAACTCTAATGTAAGCGCAACAGCAAACTATATAATGGATGTGGATAACACCAAAGTTAGTCCCGGTGACGAAGTAAAAGTGGGTGTATGGCTATACATCAGCAGCATGTCTGATTACAACTATGGTTTTCCAAGAGTTAACATTTTTAAAGAAACCCCATCAAATGGATATCTTGCATCGGTTAGGATATACGAAAACATCGTTAAAACATATGTAGGTACAATGCCGGGAGAAACTTTTTCCGATGGCGGAGGAAAAAGTGAAGATGTTCCACTTTCGATAGACAAAGACATGTTTATTTATATAGAAACGCCATATATTACCATACCGCAAAACAGCAGTAAGCTAATGTTTGAATTAAAAGTACAGCAACCTTTCACCGGAACGGTATACTTTGATGATTTTTTAGTTAAAGCAAAGAGAATTGATGTTGAAGCCCCGCATTTTGATAATACAGCCACGGTAGGTATAGACAAAATCGGCTTTAATTATTGCAGAATTTTTTGGGATAAAGCCACAGATGATAATAAAGGAATTAAATATAATATTTATATCAACGAACAGTTTTTTGATGGAGGAATAGAAGACAACACCTTTAGTGTGGTAGGCTTGGATGCAGGCGGCGAATACATCTTTTCTGTTGAGGCAGAGGATATTGTTGCAAATCTTTCGGAAAAAATCTTTTCTCAAAAGATACAAACCCTTCCAAAACATTATACGGCGGAGGACTTATCGGTGGTAAAATATGATGGGGTAGTTAAAGCAAATGTGAAATTTACACGCATTACTGACGATGATGACCGAAAGGCAAATATCATATTGGCTGTTTATGATGTTAGCGGTCACATTGAAAACATTGTAATGGAAACGGTAAGCATGAGCCAGGGAGAAGAAGGGCGCATCGAGGTTATTGCGAATATAAGTGAAAAGTCTGCAATGGCCGAGGCATTTGTTTGGAACGGGTTACCCAAAATAAATTCATTGCTAAAAAGTAAAACTATAAAGATTAAGTGAGGGATGTACATGAAAATAAGAAGCATTTGTTTGCTTGTTGCTTTGTCTTTTATAATTGCAATCTCAGGTTGCGGAAAAAAACAGACAACAACGAATGATTTGTCAGATAAAGATATAAGTTTCCCATTGGAAAATGGTATAACGCTTACATATTTCGTACCAAATGCAGCACCGGCAAGCGTTTCCAGCTATAATGATATTGCTGCATATAAAAAGATACAAGAGATAACAAACATTACCTTAAAATTTATCCACCCCGTAGCCAATCAAGTAAGCGAGCAATTTAACATTATGATTGCCTCGGGTGACTATGTAGATGTTATTGAAAGACCTAACACTTATTCGGGCGGGATATTAAAAGCGTATCAAGACAAGGTTATTATACGCCTAAACGAATATATGGATAAATATGCGCCAAATTTAACTGCCATTTACAATCAGCACCCTGCGGTTGATGCTTTGGCAAACATTGATGGAGATTATTATGTGGCGCCACTGATTCGCGGCGGGCAGGAGTTATGTACTTATGTGGGAACGGTATTAAGACGAGATTGGCTAAAGGAGCTTAACTTGGAAGTTCCGCAAACAATTAGCGAATGGGAAACCGTTTTAACTGCATTTAAAGAAAAAAAAGGTGCAAAAGCTCCGTTCTCATCAACATATGCTAACTTTAAAAGGGAAATGTTTTCCTGCGCATTTGGCGTAGGCGAAAATTTCTATGTATTAGATGGTAAGGTGCATTACGGACCGTATGAGGATGCCTACAAAGATTATGTTCGTACAATGGCGGATTGGTATGATAAAGGACTAATTGATGCCGAAATACCAACTATTTCAGACTCAAAGATATTGGACAGTAAAGTGTTAAACGGAGAAGCCGGCGCCTATATAGGAACGGTGGGAACAGGAATTGGCGGATATTTGACAACCAAACAAAATGACCCTGTTTTTGATTTGGTTGCAGCCCCCTATCCGGTGATAAACAAAGGGGATAGAGCTCAGTTTGTGCAACATGACCAAGCGGTCAGCCTCAACAATGCGGCTATATCAACAAAGAACAAATATCCTGCCGAGACGGTGGCTTTGCTTGATTATATGTTCAGCAAGGAAGGCTATTATCTTTGTAATTTTGGCATAGAGGGTGAAAGTTATGTGATGGTGGATAATCAGCCGACATTTACCGAGTTAATTACCAAAAACCCGGAAGGCTTGTCTATGTCCGTCATTGGAATGAAATATTGCCGCTCTTTTGTATCCGGACCTTTTGTTCAATCCAGCGCCTATGTAAAACAATTTTACTCCATGCCGCAGCAGCGAGAAGCAAGTGAGCTTTGGGTAAAGCAATTTAATGAGGCCGGGGATAAAGCGGCTTACGGGCAACTAACGGTTGAAGAAAACCAAGAGCATTCAAAAATCTTCAGTGAAATCAGCACATATAAGGGCGAAATGTTTACAAAATGGCTGATGGGTACTGCATCCATTGATTCATTTGAGGAATATCGGGAAAAGCTGCGCGAGTTTGGCATTGAACGGGTCATTAAGTTAAAACAGCAAGCTTATGACAGATTTATACAGCGAAATAGCGGCATTGAGCGGTTTGATATATCTGATGTGGAAAGTTATTATAACAATTAAAATTTGAATTACAGCATTCGGAAACATTTTGGTACAAACTCGTTGAAAATAGGAAGTGATGAAAATAAAAGGTAATATAGTGAGGGGTAACGCAAAAACGAAATCCGGTGTTTTTGCCGAAATTAAAAGAGACTACAAACTAAATAAATATCTGGTTTTCTTTTCAATTCCCGTAGTGGTTTGGTATTTTATTTTTCACTATGTACCTATGTATGGTGTAATCATTGCATTTAAAGATTATAATGTGGCGCAAGGCTTTTTAGCAAGCAAATGGGTTGGAATAGAGCATTTTAAAACATTCTTCAAAAGCTATTATTTTGTAAGAATACTCATAAATACGCTTCTTTTAAGCTTTTACAACTTAATTTTCTCCTTTCCTATACCAATTATTTTGGCATTGGTACTCAATGAGGTTCGTTCTAAGGTGTTAAAATCAACAATTCAAACTATAACTTACATGCCGCATTTTATATCTCTGGTGGTTATTTGCGGTATGGCATACATTTTTTTGAGCAAAGGCGGTCCAATTAACAGCATTGCCTTACTGTTTGGCGGAGAAGAAATAAACTATTTAATGTATTCGCAATACTATCGAATAATATATATTGCCCTCGGGCTTTGGCAAAACGCGGGTTGGAATTCAATCATCTACATTGCTGCATTAACAGCGATAGACATTACCCAGTATGAGGCCGCCGAGATTGATGGTGCAAACAGGTTACATAAGTTATGGCATGTAACGATACCCGGAATTTTGCCCACTATTATTATCACGCTTATATTAAATATCGGCAGGTTTATGTCAGAAGGTTCGGATAAAACAATTTTGTTGTACAATGAAGCTACCTACGAAGTGTCAGACATTATTTCATCATATGTATACAGAAACGGGTTGCTGAAAGCCGATTACAGTTCTTCTGCGGCGATTGGCTTGTTTAATTCTGTTATTAACATGTTGCTAATTTATGGTTCAAACGCATTTAGCAGAGTAGTGAACGAAACCTCATTATGGTAAGGAGTGTAGTTAAAGTGCAGAAAAAAACATTTAACATGGGAGTTGCTTATGATGTGCTCAACACATCTTTGCTTTTGCTGTTATCTTTAATCACCTTATATCCCTTGCTATATGTTTTATTCGCATCCTTTAGCGATTCCAATATGCTTGCAGGGCATGGGGGACTTTTGCATAAGCCCTTGGGCTTTACAATAGCGTCGTACAGATATGTTTTTCGCAACAGCAGTATTTGGATTGGGTACGGAAACACAATTTTATATGTTGTATTTGGAACTATGCTCAGTCTTGCCATGACAACACTTGGCGCATATGTTACCTCTTGCAAAGATTTCTTTTGGACAAAATATATCATGCCCTACATGGTGTTTACCATGTTTTTCAGCGGCGGACTCATTCCCACCTTTTTGGTTGTTAAGGGTTTAGGCTTGTACGATAATCCCTTAGCGTTACTGCTGCCAAGTTGTATAAGCACATGGAACCTGATTATTATGAGAACATTTTTTTCAGGCATACCCCGCTCGCTTAAAGAGTCCACCAAAATAGATGGGGCGAACGAATGGATTATACTAACAAGAATTATTTTGCCGCTTTCCGGCTCGGTAATTGCAGTAATGATTTTATATTATGCAGTTGGTTTATGGAATGGTTGGTTTAATGCAATGATTTATTTGAGAAACAGAAGCTTATTTCCACTGCAGTTATTTTTGCGGGAAATTCTCATTTCAAATAGCGGTGATGATATGGTGTTAGGCATTAATGATGCAGAAAGGCAAACCATCTCGGAAAGCATCAAATATGCCACTATTATTGTTTCTACGCTGCCAATTTTGACAATTTACCCGCTTTTGCAAAAACATTTTGTTAAGGGAGTAATGATTGGGGCGGTGAAAGGATGACAGGTGATTTTATGAGGTTTAAAAAAGTTTTTGCTTTCGGCATGAGCTTATGTATCTTAATTTCCTCCATACAAAGCTTTGCTTATAACAGGCTGTATGTTATTGTTGATAGCCAAGATTTAAATGCTTTTCAGTTTATAACCGGCGGAGATGGAAATGCGGCAACTTATAATTATGATTTGAAATATGACGGACAGCATTCTGTTATGTTAAATTCTGCACATGGAAGCAGTTTAAGCGCCATAGGCATGTACAATGTGGGTGAAAGGAAAGAAAAAGCGCTTTTCTCCTGCGAAACTTTTCTTTATGCCGAAGAATGGAATAGCAATTTAAGCGGCGCTGTTCAATTAGAAATATCAGGTGTGGATGCCTATGCAAATAAAACAGAACTGGCAAATATAGATGTAATGCAAAACAATATATATCATAGGGTAAACAGCAATATTGTCGGTCAGCAAAGCTTAATTGTAAAACCGCACAATAAATGGATTAGTTTAAAAACTGCAAATTTTGAAATACCATCTCAGATGCAACGAATAGAAATACATCTAAAATTAAAAAGTCCGGGATTGCCGGCGAAAATATATTTTGACACATTAAAGATTTTAAGTGATGATAAAAATGTGGTTTTATCTAACAGAGAGCCTAAATATGTTTTTGCCGAAAAAGACGAGTATGCAGTTGCAAACAAATTTTTTTGTGACGAGCTGGTTAATGATTACAGTTTTGGATGGAACATATTGAATAATAATAACCGTTCAAAGTTTGAATCAAGCAGAGAAAGTGGCGAAGGTATACATATAAAATCGGATACGGTGTCCGATTTTGGTCTATGGCAGATAGTGACATTAAAAAATTATATTTATGAGCCTAAGTTTTCCGACCAGCATAGGGAACTTGATTTTTTAAACGAAAATTACAACTATATGCGCCCGGAGATTGGCGACAAAGTAGGAGCAAAACTAAAGGCAACCGCAGACAAAGATGTGAAGCCAGACGATGAGTTTTCATGCAGCGTCTATGTCTACGGAACAACCACCGCTTTGGAGAGAATAATCCTTTCTTCAAAAACTGTTCACCTGTTTACCAAGGACCGAACAGAAGAAATGGTTACGGATTTCGATGAGATGGAAGGGTGCATCTTGCCGGATATTGTGTATCTTACAATATTTATTCACTTTGAAAATATCCCTAAAGGGGTGAATATACTTCTAAACGAATTTGCCTTGTATAAAAAGGGAGATTTGAGTGCAGATTCTTTGGATGAAATAGCGCAAAAATATAATTCCACGGTTGAACAAAGAGTGTATAATCGCACACAGCCGCTTGATTCCGTAGATGTAACACAGTCACCTTATTTTGCAGATTATACCGAAACTTTATTGTCAACGCCCGCTATTCAAAAGGCAATTAATGATATGCATGCTAAAGGAGGGGGCGTGTTATACTTTCCGCCCGGAACTTACAGAACAACTACCATTTTCTTAAAGTCCAATGTGTGGTTGTGGCTGGATGACGGTGCGGTTTTGCAGGCAAGCAGAATTCAAGATGATTGGAAACAAAAGACATTGCCGGTAATTTACGGCGAAAATGTTAAGAATGTCAGGGTATGCGGAAAAGGTATCATAGATGGCGGGCAAAGTACCTATCGCACAGAGGTTTGGGTTGACTATTCCAACAAGAGTTATGTTTCGGGCAATCTACCGCATTTTTGTTTAAGGTTTATGGATTCTGAAAACATTATAATTGAAGGAATTACTTTGCGTAATGCTTGCGGATGGAATCAGCACTTTGATAATTGTGAATACTTGACGGTTAGAAATGTGACCGTCAGGAGTCCCATTTGGAAATCACTTGAGTTTACCGATGGAATTGACATTAACGGATGTCGGCATGTGTTGTTGGAGAATTTGGATATCCAAACCGGAGATGACGGAATATGTTTAAAAAACATTAATATGATGGATAAAACGAACACGCGTGCTCCAATGTATGATGTTGTTATTAAAAACTCAGTAGTAGCAAGCACTTGTAACGGTGTTAAAATAGGGACCGAAACCTACGGAGATATCTATAATGTTCGTTTTGAAAATATACAAATCAAAAATCATGTTTCAAGGGATAGCAGAGTGAGAGAATGCGTAGGTGCTATTGTAGTAGAATCGGTGGACCATAATCATGTAAAAGATATTACTTTTGAAAACTTTGTCATTGAAGATTGCGACACGCCGCTTTTTATTGCTGTACAGAATAGGCTTAGCAATGTTCCGGGCGGAAGTATAGGTACTGTGTCTGACATTGTGTTTAAAAATATCTATTGCAAAAAATCAACACGAGCATCCCAGTTTAATACCGAAGATGGCGGCATAATAAAAAATGTTCTTTTAGAAAACATAACCATCTATAACCATGAACCGAAACCGATCAACATTCCCATTCCTATAGCCCGACCTTTCAAAAACAAATATCCCGAGGCAAGAAATTATGGCAGAATGCCCGCCTATGGTCTTTTTGCGCGAGATGTTACAAATTTAGAACTGCGCGGCGATAACAAGTTTTACGACTTGGGAGATAGCGGAAGGTGTGAACTATGGTTTGAAAATGTTGTGCTTAAAAAGTAATAATCAAAGACTGCATGCTTTTGGCTTGATTTTTCATTCTCCCTAATTTATAATAAAAATCAGGGAGAATGAAAAATATCAAGATATATAACGAACGGAGACTATAATGGTTAAAAAAAATCGGCTGCATAAAAAAATGTTTTTTTCTTATATTTTATGCCTACTTATACCGATGTTTATTGTGGTTATTTTGGTTTTTAAGATAACAAATCAAACATTAATTGAAAGCGCCGAAAAAGAAATGATAACGGTTATTAAAAATACCCAATCGCTCACATCTTCCACATTTAAGCTGATTGGCTCAATAGCTGCGCAAATCAATACGGATAAGCGTTTGGACACCTTTTTGGAATCAGATGATGAGAATATGCATATTGCTTTGTATTTGGAATTGATTGATGAACTGAAGCGATATAAGTTGCTCAGCACATATATTGAAAGTATATATATTTATAGTGCAGACCATGATGTTGTTCTTGGAAATCAAGGCATATATTCCAAGCGAATTTTCTTTGAAAAAATGGCTGATGACGCTACATATTCAGAGTATAACAAAGATGAAATCAAGCAAGCCATTGAAACCGGTAAAGAACCCAATATTTTGCCGGTTAATCAGGTATTGAGCGATAATGTTAATAAGTTTAGTCTTTTGTACATTACACCCATCTTTTACAGTAAAAATTCCATCGGCAGTGTGGTTGCTGTTATTGATACAAATAATTTTATAAACGATATCGAAGAAATGGTTGGAGATTTTGACGGCACTTTTCTTATGCTAAACAAATTGAAAAATGTGATTAGTGAGTTGAACAGAAATCTAAAAGTTGACAATGAACACCTCAAAACTTACGGAAAAAGCCGTAAACTGATTGTAAAAACCGAAAAGTCATACTTTCCGGATATAACTTACATTATAGCAATTTCAAAATGGAAATACATCGGGAATATCGGAATACTGATTTTTACTATCATTCTTGGAATTGTGGGTTCGTTGACAATGGGAATTATCTTAGCTGATTACTTTTCTAAAAAACAATACAAGCCTGTTAAATATATTTTTGACCAGTTGCAAAACGAGTTTGAAAAAGGAATTTGCGCAAACGAAAATGAGCTTGAATTGATTTATAAAACGGTAAACAAAATAATTTCAATAAAAAACACCCTTAATAGCGAGTTAGGGCAATACAAAAGTTATGCTCAAGACAGCATAATATTAAGTCTGATGAAAGGTAGAAATGTTAACGGCAATTCTGCCTTGTTTAAAAAAACAACAATTGATTTTTCCAATAAGACTTTTTATGTTATTGTATTTAATATTGATGATAGTAAAGGCAAAGAAATGGATATTCAAAAGGAATTGGAGCTATACTTGTATGCATTGCGCAATGTTTCCGAAGAATATTTTCAACAGTTTGGAAATGGATACTGTGTTTATGACAGCTCTGAAAAAATGGCGATGTTGCTTGCAGTCGAGCAGGGTTTTCGCGACACCGAAGCGATTTTAAAGTCTGTTGATTTTGTAAAAAATATCTTTGAGCAAAATTTTGGAGAAACCGTAACAGTTGGTGTAAGTTGTTCCTCTGAAAAAATTGAAGATATTTCAAAACTGTATTCTGATGCATGCATTGCGTTGGAATATAAGTTGGTTATGGGTAAAGGCATTGTTATTCCTTATTATGAAATTCGAGATATTTTGCCTACCGGCATTGATAATGCTCTTAATCACAGAAAAATTGCAAATCTTGTTTTGCTTAGAAAATATGAGCCAATAGAAGATATGTTGCTGAATTTTAAAAGAAAAGCAATATCTACCACCATGACAATCAATGAAGGCAAGGCTATATATTATAAAATCTTCCATTTAATTTGGGAATTGTTTAATTCCATGGATATCAAAAAAAATATGGATATAGGCACTTTGATTTCTAAAGAAGATGTTATAAATAACTTTATCAAATGTGAAACAATTTCGGAGATGATTGAATTTTTATTGGATTTTATTAAGACTGTTTGCGACGCGTTAAAAGATGACGGCAGCGACATTACAGCGGAAAAATGGAATATGATTATTAGTTTTTTACATTCCAATTTTCATTTTTATGATATGTCATTAAACACGCTTTGCGATAGATTCAATGTGCCGACCTCGACATTAAGCAAACATTTTAAAGATATTATGGGCAATAAGTTTATTGATTACTTGCATTTTTTGAGAATTGAACAGGCTAAAAAATATTTGTTGCAAACGGATTTGCCTATCAAAACAATAGCGGAAAATTGCGGATATATCAATAGTCACAGCTTTATTAGGGTGTTTAAGAAATATGAATACATGACGCCCGGAAAATTTAAAGACACAATGTGCAGATAGTATAAGGAACTGCCGGAAAGGATGAAATGCTATGATTGGGTTTAAAACAGTATGTATATTAAGTGTTTTTTTAATTTTCTCTGCTATATTAGGTTTTGGCTATATTTCTACTGCAGACGATTCTTTTGTGTATAATGAAACGGTTGTTTGGTCTGACGGCTTTGAAGGTGAGGCGGCAGGTTGGTCATTAAACAAGGGCAACACCATAAATAGCTGCGAGCTTTCAACCCAAATTGCACACTTGAACAGCGCAAACAGCATTAAAATGGTGCAGTTAGGCACAAACAGCACCACTGCCACTCGTCACAATTCAACAATCCCCATTTCCGAAAAAGATGGAATAATCAATACCGGGGACATTATCAAGATAGGAGCATGGCTTTACATAGATGGGGACGCTTCGGCATGGAATACGGGGTATCCGAGGCTTGATATTTTTCCGAACGGAACATTTGCAAGATATATGGCTTATGTTACCGTGCGAGGCGATGGCGTATATCACTATTTGGGCGGGGGAAGAACCCCCAACAATACCACCGATATGGGTTTGGATATTGGCACAGGGGCTACAAGCGGAGATGGAGCAGCAAGCGTTAAAAACGCTGTTGTTACCGTTCCTGCAGGTGGAGTTGCAGGGCAATGGATATTGGTTGAAACGGAGTATTTTTGCGTTCCGCCTTCCACAGAGGTGGCTATCGGAAATACACAGCCGTTAACCGGATTGAATATACAACTCAAATTACAGCAGCCAATGGTGGGAACTGTTTATTGGGATAATGTTTTTATCACAAAACGCTCGCTGCAGGATGAAAATAGCATCAAGTCAATTGACATATCTTTATACCCATACAATGCTGACACAACCGGCACGGAACCGGCTACAAGCAAAATACAGCAGGCAATAGACGATATAAGCATACAAGGGGGCGAAATCTTTTTCGCCGAAGGGGTGTATCGCACCGCAACGATAAATCTAAAATCGAATGTTACATTAAATATTAGTGAGAAAGCGCTTGTGCAAGCCAGCAGAACACAAGATGATTGGCACAGCAAAACCGAGCCGATTATTAAGGCGGATGGGGTATTTAATGTCGGCATAAAAGGCAGCGGTGTAATTGACGGCGCCCAATCAACCTATAGATATGATGATGGGGTAACTTGGCCGCGTGATACATATATATCAGGTAACAGACCGCATTTTATTTTATTATTTAGAAACTGCATCAATGTCAATGTTTGCGAAATTACCTTACAAAATTCTTGCGATTGGGTCCAACATTATGACAATTGCGATTATGTAACGGTAAAGCATGTTACCGTTAGAAATCCTGTACATAGAGTAGCAGAATTTACCGATGGAATAGACATTAACGGCTGTCGTAATGTGCTGTTGGATGGCTTAGATATCGAAACCGGCGATGATGCGATATGTATAAAAAACATAAATATGAGAAACAAAACGGTTGAAAGGCAGCCATCCTACAATATTGTGGTTAAAAATTGCATTGTGGCGTCGACATGCAATGCCACTAAAATAGGCACGCAAACATATGGAGATATTTACGATGTAACTTTTGAAAACATTGTTGTCAACAAGCATACATCAACCGATTCCCGCAATAGGGCTTGTGTGGCGGCGATTGTTGTTCAGTCCATAGACCATAACAAAGTTCACAATATAACCTTTAAAAACTATACCGTTAATGATTGCGATACACCTCTGTTTATTTGTGTTATGAACAGAACAAGTTATATTCCCGAAGGTGACATAGGTTCTGTGAGCAATGTGCTGTTTAAAAACATAACTGTGCATAGGTCAGCAAGGACTTCGCAGTTTAACACGGAATTGGGCGGCTATATTAGAAATATAACATTGGAAAACATTGAAATACACAATTATGGCGATTCAAAGCAAGGTACAGTTGAAAGACCGGCTTATAATAAATACCCTGACGCCAATATTTTTGGGCAAATGCCATCTTATGGTTTGTATGCCATAGACACAATCGGTCTGGTATTAAAGGGAGAAAATAAATTTTACGATGTCGGCGGGTCTGACCGCCCATTGTTTGATATTTCGCCATATTATGCGTATGTAAATTTAAATGAAACAATTCCCGATAAGCAAATAACTGCAAATATCGACTTTTATTATAATGAACCTGCGAATAAAAACATTCTTATTGCTTTCGGGCTATACAAGGGCAATATGCTAAAAGAAATACAGACTATGTCTGCTCCTTTTCAACAAGGGGAAAGCCGAAACTTTTCACCTGTGTTAAATTCAAAGATTAGTTTATCTTTGCTCACGCCTAAACTATTTATATGGGGTTTAGAAAATATGCGCCCTTTATATAAAACTATCTCCAATGAATAAGATAGAAACAAAGTTTGAGAGGAGAACTTGTTGTTTTAAGTGTTGGGGGCTATTAAAAGCTATTATTGGAAACCAAAGTTTTTGAAAAATTAAAACATCTTCGATTGAAGCTAAATCCACAGAAGTAACATTTGATTTTGACGAAACGGTAAATGAAATGAGGGGGTAATTGGTTGGAGAATATAGGATAACTAACTTCTTTGCATAGGCTGAGCAGGGGATGGACTATTGTGTTTTTCTGAACAGGGGCGGTATTAAAATGTGCAATATTGAGTATACCATATGCTAAAAACATCAGATTTTCATTAAATCAATCAGACGCAAAATTATTTTTTATCGGGGGTGCAATATGAATAAATTAATTTGTGAAGAAATTTTTCAGCGATTTCATGCATGGTGGAAGCATGAAGAAACCGAACGTCCAATGATGAGGATTATTGCTCGAAAAAAAGAACCTATCGGAAGTCTTGAGAATTTATCGTATTTTAATGATCCACAGGCTTTACATGTCAATCCGGAATATAGGGTAGGTTTAGTAAGAAATCAGTTAAAGACGCATACATTCTATGCCGAAGCGTTTCCGTATGTTAACTTAAATATGGGCGCTGGTTCAATGGCTGTTTATTTGGGTTGCAATCCGGTATTTTCCAATCATACAATATGGATTGAACCTTTAAAAGTGGAAACTTTTTCGCATTTTGATAGCTTGAAATATGACGGGAACAATTACTGGTGGAAACTTCACCAGGAAGCTTTGCAAAAGGCAGTTGAACTTGCGGACGATGAATTCTATATAGCGATTCCGGACATTATCGAGGGGCTTGACATATTATCATCCTTGCGTGGGGCAAATAATTTGTGTTTTGACATTATGGACGAACCTGACGCAGTAAAACGCCGTCTTGACGAAATTAATCAGTTATATTACAAATATTATGACAGGGTGTATGATATTGTAAAGAAAGCAGATGGAAGTGCCTGTTATACTGCCTTTAGCATATTAGCACAGGGCAGGGTTGCAAAAATACAATGTGATTTTTCCGCAATGATTTCACCTGTGCAGTTTAGAGACTTTGCTTTAACCCATCTAAAGGAACAATGTAAAAACTTAGACTATACAGTATACCATCTTGATGGGACTGACGCAATATGCCATTTGGATGCGATTTTAGAAATGGAACAATTGAATGCGCTGCAATGGACACCGGGGGCGGGCAAGGAGGATGGCGGCAATGAAATGTGGTATCCGATTTATGATAAAACTGTTGCGGCGGGTAAGGGACTTTGGATTTCCTTAAGCGGAAGTTCTGATGTTATGTTTGAGAAGGCAAAACGACTTATAAGGCGATATGGCGCAAAGTGGTTATATTTGGTATTTGAACCAACTGATGAAGATGGTGCGAAAAAACTTTTAAAACTGAATTAAATAGCTGTTGTGACGCAAATTAAAACCAAATGAATTTTTTGTATCCGAATTAAGCCTTAAGTGCAATACCCATATGATGATTGCTGACGAAACAAGCGAAAAGGGTTATATATTACCCGGGTACGCCGGAAACACCGAGGGATACTTCCCGAACAACATCCTTGTGCAATTATACTGCAAATAACCGAGCATAAGAATGGCGCCCTCCGCGTTCCACGGTAGCTATGTGCTTTATAAAGAATTTAGAACTATAAAACAGGAAAACTCAAAAAACTGTTAGTATAAAATTATAATTGGTAGGGGTTTTTAATATTAAAAATGGGGAAACTCAAATAACTTGTTTTTAGTTGCACAATCTTCTAAAAACCGGTAACCATGTGGATTATGCTGAGTATTCTTGCACTTTTGCTTTTCAAGGCAGTGAGCCTACTTTGGTTGGGGTCGTAAAAAAAGGTTTTTGGTTTCTTGCGATGGTGTGGGGGTGGTTTGTTAAAAAGGGGAGGTAATATTTGTAGGAACCTCCCGGTTTTATTGTAAATGATACGATTATATGCTACATTTAGTTGGGGTGAGGGTCTTATGACAACCTTTTCCATGTTTCAGCCATCGAAACATTTTGTTCTATTCTATGTTGTTTTTAAAGCCGCAGTAGTTGTATATCTGTTCGATAGAGCTTATAATTTCCATGCCATAATCACCATTGTTTTTATTATTTGCGCCGTTTTCTACTACTTGAAAAAAATCCTGCCATTGGTGTGCAAAAGCATCTTGGTCGCCCACAGAATGAATGGGGATTCTTTCATACCCATCGCCTTGGTTTACCCACAATTCCGAACCGGTATGAAGTTTTATCGTGCCCTCTGTAAAGTATAGAATCGTTTCATTTATCGGCGGAACATTGTACCCACAATAACTAATCACCGCGGTTACCCCACATTCGAGTTGAAGAAGGATTTGCGCATGTCCTTCAACATCATAATTAGGCATTTGCTTTCCGATTATACCGTTAATATGCATCACTTTGCTGTCTGTCAGAAACATTATTTTATCCAAAGAATGCACTCCATAATTCATAACAATCCCTCCGCCAGCTGTTTCTTTTTTTAAAAACCAGCTTGGGCGCGACTGAACAAAGTAATTGATATTACGCACATCAGTTATTGAAACAAGCTTTCCCAGCCTGCCTGAATCAATAATTTTTTTAGCGGCAACATTTGTAGAGAAATACCGTTGCACATGGCATATCATAAGAACCACGCCACTTTGCCGTGTTGCTTTTAGTATTTCGGCACACTCCTCTACTGTGTTTGCCATAGGCTTTTCCAGCAGTATGTGCAGCCCGTGTTCTGCGCAAAAAACAGCAGACTCCTTATGCAAATAATGAGGTAAACTGATTGCAACAGCATCCAACACCTCTGATTTCACCATTTCCTTGTAATCTATGTAGGTATTTACATGGTGTTTTTCCGCAAAATCCTTTAACCGTTCGGGTAGCACCTCGGCTGCCGCAACCAAGGTTAGTCCTTCTATTTTTTTAATTGCCTCAGCGTGAGTATGGCTGATTATTCCTGCGCCTATAAAACCGATTCTCATTCCAATGTTTCCCCTTTCGTAAATAAGAGCGTGCTTTTTTACACACTGCAATTAATTTAATCTGCTTTGAATACAGTAAAGTTAATTAAGCCTTTATAAAAGGCTGCTAAAATCAGCAATATATACACGCCTTTTGCCATCTACAAAACCATTAAATGCCACATACCTAAAGTTTTTAGCCCAGGCGGGATGTGGGTCTACCCGCATGGAAGGGTACTTCTCCATTGCATCATTGTCAACATTAATGCGTACAACCGTTTCTTCCGTTTCATTTTGTATATTAATGAACCGAAGGGGAACAGTGCCATCTCCAAAAGAAACAGGCTCAGCTCGATATGCATCCGTAAGGATGTTTCGCCCATTAGGGTGGATGGTCGGATGCCCGGAACCGGGAATGGTTTTGAGAATTTTACCATAGTTTCCCCCATCATAGTCAGCCTTTACCAGATACATCTTTCCATCGCCGTCAATGCACAAATTCATTGAAAGCATCTTTCCGTTGGGATACCAATTTGTGTGATGCCCGTGCTTATCCCATTCGTCCGGTCCAACCGCAACTTTAATATTGCTACCGTCGGAGTTCATCGTGATAATCCAATACCTTACATTTCTTTGATAAAGCATATTCCACGGTTGAGGGTCATTTGTTTTAAACCACCTCATGGAAAACATTATTTTATCCCCCTGCGGGTTGTACTTGCAGTGGAACCCATAACATTCACCATCTTCATACTTGCTCTTGTCAATTAAAGGCTCCGCTTTGTCAAACACATCTTTAATTGACACCATCAGGCGGCATTTGCCTGTATGTGTGTCGGTTATATAAAGTCCGTCGTCCTTTTTGAACCCGAAATTTCTCGGAACATACTCATCGGGAACCATCACGCCGTAACCAAACTGTGTACGGCGCATACGCCTCATGCAAGATGATATAATATGCTTGCCATCAGGAGAAATATGGTATATCGTTCCTTCCAATCTTTGCTTTTCCCCAGTTAGCGGGTTAAGCTTTACGCAAAAAGGCATCCATGTATTTGTATCCGTGTCGTTAAAATACAGTTCGTTATCTGATATGCCCCAATTGATGTTTGCTCCAAGCTGGGGCTCCCAGCCCATAGTTTCGTACACAACCTTTTCCATCCCGCTGTGCAGGTCAATGAGAACCACCTTAGCCGACTCGCCCCATGTGGGCTGACGCTTTTCCTGCGGGAACCTTAAAACAGCTATGTAGCGTCCGGAAGGGCTAAAAGGGGATGTATCGAAAAAACGGTGAAGCCCCCCTTCATTTGGGGTAACACAATAAACAGGTATTTTCGGATTGAATTGCGTATATTTTGGAAACTTATCGCTTATTTTCATGTTATTTTCCCCTTTGTAATTTTTTGACTTCGTTTAAGGCATATGTTTTTAAGTCAGCGCTTACTAAATAATCGCAACCCCATCGGCTGCCTGTATATAAACGCTCTATATACATTTCATCATCGAAGGCATTCTTCAGCGCAGCTACAATTTTTGGGCGAAGACTTTTGTTTGAGTTGGCAATTCGAACCAGCGAGGTGGTTGCAAAAGAAAGGTACTGATAGAGGATATTTTTAAAACCCTTTTCTGTTTTATAGATATCACGATTTTGTTCATTTGGGTTGGTAATGATATCAATCAACTCATCTGCAATATCCTTGTCGCAAAGTTTGCCTACAAGATAAATTGCTATATAGCCCCTCATTTGGTTGTTCTTACGGCAATCTTGAAGCATAGTTAAGTCACGCTCAACTATCATATCTCGCAATATGGGCAACCCTTCAACGCTGTCTGTCAAAGCCAATGCCATAGCGCTATGTTTGCGAAGTTTAACGCTTTTGCTCGACATCCACGAAATGAGATGTGGTTTTATATCTTCTCCCAAAAGCTTACAAGACCAAAGCGCAACCCCGGGGCAATCGCTGTCAAGCCCGGCCTTCACTTCATCTGCGCCTTTAAGCCAGTAGACATCTTCGATTTCAAACCCCTTGCGCGGGCTGTCAAAACGAATTCCGCGGTTATTTTCATCATTTAAACAGCCTGTTTTTCTTAGGATGGATGCCAGTTGCTCATATGAAACATCTTCAAGTGCGATGTTGCGGGTGATTGCTAAATATGCCGCAGTTGCCGCAACTTCTCCGCTTTTTTGCATATCCCTTGCCATACGCACACAGCTTAGCATATCATGGTCGAAAGACATGCAGCGCCCTGCGGCTAAAATACCGTCAAGCCCCTTGGGAATCATCACTTCAAACGGCACAGGAACGCTTATGTTGAGGGCCCCCAGATTGCAAGCCACAAACCAATCTATCATAGTTTCACTTTCAAAGGCGTTGTCAATGCCATGCTTATCCACATCAGCATAACCATAGAAGACGGGTCTGTCAGTTTGCTTCCCCTGCAAATAATCTTTTAATCCGAGAGTTGCTTTCCCTACGATTCTATTACCTTCCCTAAGCCCCAAAAGCGGCATAATGCCCAAAAGATTGTGTTTGCCATCGGTATAGTACGCCTCATTATAATGTGCTCCGGATTTAACAATCGCTGATGACAATGCTTCAACATCAGACTGCTCCACACGCCCCATGTCAAAATTTGTGCGTTCGATGGTATCTGCATCTACAAAGTTTTTTACACTGGTGAACGGCATTACCTTGGCATCCCCATCTCTTCCTCTCCTAAGAGCGGCGCCTGCCATTTTGCAAATCTCTGCATCACCCGTACAGTCAATTATTATTCTGCATGAAATGTTGCAAACCTTGCCATTGGACAAAAGTTTTATGCCTTGCACCTTATTAGCTTTTAAATAAACGCCAATTATCACCGATTCAAGCCTTATATCAACACCTTCACGAAGCGCCTCTTGTTCTAAAGCATACTTTTTTGCATCGATGTTTTTATTTCTTATGTTGGTGTAGACGCTACCTTGATAGCTGTCGGATATTCGGTCAATCTCCTCATACAGTCCCCCTCTGCCACCAAAATAGTACCCGCTCACCCCGCCTGCTGTAATTGTGCCTCCCATGCAGTTAAACCGTTCCACACCAAGCGTTTTGAGATTGTTTTTTGCTGCTGTAATTGCTGCAATTGAGCCGGCTGTGCCAAGCCCGGCAACAACCACATCATAGCTTTCAGAAAACAAAATATTACCGATGCAGGATTTACTGATGCAATTGTCATATATTTGTGATAGAATCACTTTCCATCCCTCCAACTACTTGAATTTGATAAGAGTTTCAATAGCAATTTGGTATCATCCTTAAAAACTCCATTTTATCCCGGCATCCAATGCAGCAAGCGGGTTTCCAAAGGACTTTGATGCAATTTGAATATAATTGCCATTGCTTTTTTTCGGAAAGAAGGTTTCTATATCAAAAAAATCGGCAACCATTGCAAGTGTTACAGGAGCATATTTTTTTGGTCTGGAGTCCCAAAAAACATGCAGCTTGCGTCTTGCCGCAACCCAATCGTCATCAGGTGATATAGTCAGGCTCAACGCCACTTGACGGCTTAGGGCGCCATAAATAAAACGACAGCCATTTATCCAAGGTTCCAAAGAAATAGAAAAATTCTTTGGAATCATCAAAAGTGAGTTTATTGCTTTAGACTTTATTTTTAAGTTGTTCCCCGTTGTATCTAAAATTTTTGCTGCCATTACTGTTTTGAGCCCCGAAACAGTATTCAAAACAACTGCAAACCCATCCCCTTTTGGGGTAATGCTTACAATATCCGTCATAAAATAAGGTGTAATTCCAAAATGGTCTGCCCATGCGCAAAGCATTGGCTCAAGTGCAGGAAGATGGTACAGCCCATTTTCGTGAAAAATTCTTTTGTTTTTCATTTTTTTTAGAAACATCGCAGCAACAGCAGAAAGCCCCTTTTCCTTTTCGCACCCGTCTCCGGGGTTGAAAGTATTTATAAATTCATAACCAAGCTTTGTTCCGCGGTCTATAACAAGCGTGTTTTTGGCATTTTGCTGAGCAACCCCCAGACCGTAAAATGTAGTCCCTATAACAAGTATGTCATACATATTTTTCACTCCAAAGAATTTAATATTAAATTTACCTGTTGCCGCAAACGCCGATGCACTCTAAAAGATTTTTTCATAATACAAGTATCCCTGTCACAGAGCTACCTCGGCAGGGATACTTGTTTTTTTATGACGGTTACAGCTCAAATTCCAAAACTATGCTTTTCCCTGCATATTCTCCGCGAGGCAGCTGTATATTTATTATGCTGCTTCCATCTCCGCTTGCTGTTGCGCCGCTGCCTGTTAGGCTTTTGTTTACAGTAATCTGAACCGGCTCGCTTTTTGCGGCAGAGCTTGCCACAGCGAGTGTTAGCTTGTTTTCCTTTTGCTCCGCCTGAAGAATAACAGATTTGTCAACCGATATGCGCAAATTATCCAAAACTGTCATATTCCCCGGACCCCAAAATACGCCTTGTGCCACTTCAAGCCCAGTATGCTCAACTGCTTGCAATTGCGGCGTGTTGCTAATCACCCTTACCGGCTTGTTTGCGGCATAGGCGGCAAGCTCTATACTTTTAATTTCGGGAACCACAATATACTCGTAACTTTTCTTTGCGGTTGAAGGCGTATGGTCAAACCAAAGTGAAAAAATGTCCCTTGTAATCATGTCTGACTTATTGGGTCTTGAATATACGCCGCCCCAACTGATGTCTACCCTGTCCGCTGTTACAGACTGATTTCCGATGCTTATGTTTTCCGTATCAAAAAATACATATCCGATATTGTCATGGTGTACCCAGTTTGCCTGTTGGTTGCTGTGAGCCCCCATCGGCAAAACACGAGTGCCACTCCCGTTTCCTACCGTGACATCTCCTTTTAACAGGCTTTGGTTTGCTGTGGTGATATATTTATATCCTGAATTAGTTCTAATATCGGTGCCCAACGCCACAAACTCATCTTCAAACATAAACCAAGCCTTTTTTGCGGATAAACCGTCGCGCACAAGCTCCATTGCGGTTGCACCAAATTTTCCATCTGTTACACCGCCGGAATAATCGCTGTTTGAACCGCGTATTGCCTTGTGCTGTATGGTTATAGGCTCAAACGGTTGTAATTGAGTAGTGGTTCCGGGGATTTTATGCCAATCCCACGCGCCGAAGATGTCGTCATACTCGGTTCCGTCCCTGTAAATATAAGTGCACCCGTCTGCAAGATAATCGCCCTTCAGGTTTTCAGTATTTACCGCCTCGCTCGCGATTGTTCTGTTGGAAGAGGTTCTTATTGTTGCCAAATAATTAGGCTGTTGATGAGTGGTGTAATCAGCTTTCCAAAAGAATCGATTGCCTGTAATTGCGTTCTCAAGCACAACCGATGCAACTGTGGCAACATATACTTTTATATCGTCCGCCTCGCTAATCAGCTCAAAAGCAATTCCTTCTTCAGCGCTTTTTTCTACATCTATGGCGTCAAACACTGCAACCTCAGCAATACTGTTCCACTCGTTAATAGTATTGCCATCACATACCAACCGCACATATCGAACCTTTCTGGCATCGTCAAGCGCATAGTATTCCAAGTTGCTTGTAGCCCCGCTACTTTGCCCTTCGAAAACGCGCTCCCATGCTACATTGTCCTCAGAGAGCTCTAAAGCAAAATTTGTCTTTCTTATATTCCCTGAAAAGAATGCAATGCCGACCGCTCCCACCGATTCAACTTTGTTCAAATCAAAGGCTATGGTGTCTCCCGAATTATTAGAAGACCATCTGGTATCTAATGATTTGTCAATAGTGTTGATTGCGATATTTTCAGCTTCCGGCTCATCACTTGCAACTGCCGAATATATGGTGTGTTCTACTAAGGCGCTGTTTTGACCGGACTTTTTGTTCATACTCGCACGATAGTAGTCGGCAAGCTCATCTCCCTTATACATATCCGGTATTTGGCTTAGAATGCGAACTGCCTGAAGCAAGCCCGATGCATTGCCGGATGAAACAGCTGACGACTTTCTGGCTATACTTCTGCCTATAACGGAATAGTCCATGGTTGAACCTCTGGTAATCCAACGATAATGCTCAAGGATATGGTCTACTAAATCCTCAATTCCGTCACGAGAGAACAGGTTGGTTTGCTGAGTATCCGCTAAAATTCTGGAGATTTCGGTAACATAGCTTAGCCCATATGAGCCGGAATAAATCAGCGGACCATGGAAAAGCGAACTGTAATCAACTTGTATGCCTTCCCTTGTGTCCGGCAGATGGGGAAGGTTCACATAGCCGTCAAACAGTCTGTTTCGCCATGCGTTAGTTTCATCGTCCAATTTATTGACAACTGTAATTTCTTCCGCAATCCTGTCAAAAGCCGACTTTATTCTTTCCACATCGTTCGTGCATAGGGCGTAACGAATTCTGTTCGTTTGAGTAGCAATCAGGTTTGCTCCTGTTCTTTTATCAAAAGGTTCACGCACAGAAATCTTCTCTAAAAGATATTCAATTGCCCTTTGTTCCGTTGCGGGAGGGAGCATTTTCCCTGCTACCAAAAGCGTATTACCGATATGTCTGGGCACTCGTATCTCATTATCATACCAAGCGGTAAAAATAATATTGGTGTTGACCCAGTAATCCAACACATTTGCAAGTTTCTCCAACAAGCCTTCATCGTTATACAAAGGGCTGCTTTTGTTGGAAACAACCTTTGCCATCGCCTCAATACGCTCCGCATGAGTATAAGTTAACGCGCCGGATTCACCGCTATAATTAACATCAGACCATGTTCCATCCTCGTTAATTGTGTCAATATATGCCGATATATTTGGCGTACCGGTTAGATTCCTTTGGATAAATCTGTCTTTGTATAGTAACATTTGTTCTACTGTTACCTCTCGTTGTGCGGACGAGTTCCCTGATGAACCGCTGCTCGCCTTTTTAAACAGACTCATAAGTTGGGGGTCTCCAAAATCAACATTAATAAAAGCGCTGTTCAAAGTAACCTGCTCATCTAAAAACTCAATTTTCACATATTTTTGCCCCGCATTTAAATCTGCAAACTCATAAACGGTTTGCTTGGTATTGTTATATTCCACTTCCCCCGAAGTTCTTACCGCAGAAACATGGGTATAGCTTACATTGTCGTTAGATGTGTACACCTTAAACGCTGAGCTTTCTTCACCTTCGGATATTGAAATATAAAACTCAGTTATATCGCTGTATGTCCTATATATAATGTAAGCCGGAGTTTCGGATGCCTTTGCGCCATTTGAACACACAACATTGCCGGTGGAATAAGTCTTGGTTAAATCGTCAAGAATGTCCACAATCCCTGCTTGACGCACATTTTTAGGTATAGCGTACACACTTCCGCTATAAATAATCTGCATGCATAATAATATTGCCGCTATGCCTTTTTTCATTTCCCCACCCCCAGCTATTCAGTGTTTAACATCCCTGCTCATGCGGAACGGATTAATATCATTTAAATTGTTAAAAGTAAATATTTTAACATAATTCCCTATTGATGCATCATCAACATCTATCGTTGCAGACACTTGTGTATCCTCACCGGTAATATCACCCCATGCTAATGTTTGCACATCGATAGAATATAACTTTGTCCCCTTGTAATATGCAATTACCAAAGTGAAGTCTGTGCTGTCGCCTGCGTAACCCGCTTTGTTGACATATACGGTTGCTGTAACTTCACCGGTTTCCGACAAAGTTGTTATTATATCCCCACTCTCGTCTGTAACGATTGGAGCGGTAATATTCAACACATTATCCGTTGAAAACATAATGTCCTCAGCATTCTCTTCTAATATGGAGTCTTTTAAACCGTCCAGCTTAATTGTATAGTCCGTACTTGCTTTTAGGTTTCCAATGATATTTATAATAAGATTTCTATTGTCCGCGCTGTCAAGAATCGCCTCACATTCAACTGTGTTTCCCATACTGTCAACAATTTCAACCGTGTCGGCAGCAGAAGCATCAAGCAGCAAGTTATAGCTTAAACGGATTTGCTGTTCATAAGCGCTAACAACATCATAATCTTCAACAGATGCGTATGTGCGGCTCAATCTCGAAACGGTGTATATATTGATATCGTCATAATAATCAACTGTATCGTCAGCTGTGTGGCGGTTGTTGTACACAAACCCAATTTTTGCAATTTGTTCGGGGGGATTGGTCATGTTAAGCGGCGTATCATTTATTTTCCTTTCGTTGGCAAACACATTGTATGTCTTTGTTTCTCCGTCAACCACAGCCATAACATCCATCCAACCGTGGTTTGCGGTCCAGCTCCAATTGCCGATTTGCGAAGAAGTTTCGTTTATGTCCTCACAAACAGCCAACATACCGCCGACATCCCTGACGGCAAAAAGGTAATCGTTGTCGCCCGTTCCGTAAACAAACATTTTTCTTCGGTTGGCATTCCTTTCGGCTTTAATTCTTGCAGAAAAAATGTATTTTCTGCCGCTTTCAAAAACCAACGGCTCCTGTGGGATATACCGTTCAAAGGAAACTGTATATTGATTCCCCGGCGCTGTTGCATCAAGCTTTAACGCTCTGTTGTTTTCATCGGGAACATCTGCAACACTAATGCTGAACCTATCATTTTGCTGCACCATTCTGTAATGGTTAGCATCATTATAATTTTCAAAGTTGTCCTTTAAATACGATAGTGTATTTTCGGTTTTAAAAGGAATTACAGTGTTTAGTATATTTCCCTTTAGGTCTTTCATATCAGATATTCTAACCTCATAATCGGTGTCTGCTTCAAGGTCAGCTTGAAGTTCCAAAGAAATGACATTGGCCTCATATTTAGATACAGCCGCCACCAGTGCGCCATTTTTCTTGTATACCTCAACCGTTCCCTGATTGTTTTTATCAACAACATCGGTAAGCTGCACATTTATTTTTTTATGCATCGGCTTGAAGTTATCCACATTTGTCTTTAAAACTTTAAAGCTGTTGACTTTATAAGCAAGTATATTGTCAAAAATCGTTGAATGGGTTACATCGCTTGTCTGTGTGTACATGCGCAAAGGAGCGTTGGAAGCGATGGTATCGGGGAGCGGCGCAAACCCTAACTCACCGTCAATGTTATTGTTGGCAGGGAGGTCAACTTTCTCGCCGTTCAAATAAAAATCATACTTTCTTGTGCTTCCATCCACCACAAAGGTAAATCTGAACATTTCGTTCATTGGCAACGGTTCATTGGATATGTATGAGGAAGCGCTCATAGCTATGTTCGGGTTTGTATTCGGATAAACCAAAAAGTTTTGCCCGCTAACTTGGCGAACAATTAAAAAACACTGATGAGACCCGCCGCCATACCTAAAAAGTTCTTTACGCGTGTTGGCGTTGTTTGTCAAAAACTCCGTTTCAAAGATATAAGTTTTCCCTGCTTCAAATATTATGCCGTCATGCATTTTTCCGATAAAATTGTCTTTGTTACCGGAGCTTTTTGCCGTGCCGCACATTTCCAGCGCCGTTCCTGTGGCGTTGAAGGTGAGTCTGATTTTCGTATTTTCCGGCTCGCTCCATGTTCTGGCAGGGTCTGAAATGTC
>Ga0265293_10000694_pt1 | contig 78268 bp, 76 predicted proteins | sample Munlanlewell138R_FD_192505 | JGI IMG/M metagenome (GOLD analysis project Ga0265293, IMG submission 192505) | Leachate microbial communities from a municipal landfill in Southern Ontario, Canada - Leachate well 138R | ecosystem: Engineered > Solid waste > Landfill > Unclassified | place: Canada... | reverse complement strand
TTCGCCAGATAGGAAATATCCTTGCGGATTTCCGGCAGTTTGTCGTTGCGCAGGATGGTGGGCGGCACCGTCCAAGTCGGGTTGAGCGTCACGTGGGTCAACGATGACACCAGCGCCGGCGTGGTGCGTGACGCCATGCCCATCTGGGCCCGGTTGGTCCAGGCGAGCTCGCCGCCGCGATAGTACATGACGCGCGCCGCGGTGATGTCCACCACCAGCGCGCGCGGTGCCATGTCTCTGGCGAGCCAGCGCAGCCGCTCCAGGTTCACGCGCATGCGCGCCAGGCGCTGCCCGGCGTCCCGATTGAGTTCAGCCAGCGTCTTGCGGCCAGCCACCCCGTCCACCGCCAATCCGTGGCGACGCTGAAACGCCTTCACGGCATCGCCGAGCCCCACATCGAAATGCTCCACTACCGCGGCCTCAGCCGCGGTATAGCCTTCGGCGGCGAGACGCGCCCTCAACAGCGCCACCCGGCCATCTGTATCGCCCTCGCGCAGCGAAGGCCCTGCCGGAACCTCCGGCCAGCGCTGTCGGGGAGGATTGTCGCGGGCCGCCACATAGGCGGCGCGCAAGTGCTGATAGGGTGCAAACACCGGGCGCGCAGCCTGAATCAAGGCCTGCGGGTCGTCGCCACTCGCCACCAGGGCGGACAGAATGCGCGCGCGATCCTCATCCGTCACGGGATGCCGGTACCATACGAGCTCCGCCCGGTGGGGATCGATCCGGCCCAGCGCCAGGTCGCTGAGCGCCTGGACGAGAATCTGGCTCGCCAGCAATGCATCACAGGCATCGAGATCATCCCCGCCCCGGCGCGTCTCAAGCCAGCTCACGTGATACTGGTCGAGGTAGAGACCGTCATCCGCAAGCGTGCGGAGTTCCGTCGCCAATTTGTGCAGGCTGTCGCTGGCCCGCCACAGGTCACGATGAGGCATGCCCTCAGCCACCGTGCGAAGCGCCGGGGCCAGTTTGAGGGGCTGCTCGGGGCAGACTTGCGCCGGGAGATCGGCGTAATCCAGCCCAGTTTCGCCAGCCAGGGCCGGAAGCGACAGCCAGAGCAGAGTGCACAGTGCAGCGAGGGGTGTATATTTTTTAAGCAACTCTTTTTCCTTGTTCAGCGATCCCTGCTAGAATGCCTCGCACTGGCACAGAGAAGAGATGTCACAACGATCCTGGTCGTCAGGATCTTCCAGATTGAAAGATAGCAGAGTTCCCAGGGGGAAAAACAATGCCGGCTAAGCGCCTTATCAAACTGCTTGGCAAATTTTTCGCAATCACCTTGCCCCTGGCGCAAGCAACCACTGCCTCGGCATCCTCTTTCGATAGCGACCTTTACACTTCTCTTGCTGCAATCGCCCCCGAGCTTAGTCGCACTGTACTCAAAACGGCTCTCAAGGCCACCAATTGTGCGGTCAGTCATGGCACGGCAGAGCCTCGCCGCCTCGCCATCATCGATTACTCGCTGCCGTCTACAGAAAAACGCCTGTGGATCTTCGATCTGCAACAGCGTGCCTTGTTGTTGCAGGAGCTGGTCGCTCATGGCCGGAATTCGGGGGAACTGAGCGCGACGGCATTTTCAAACACCCTCGGCAGTTATCAGTCGAGCCTCGGTCTGTTCGTTGGTGATGAGAGCTATTCGGGAAAGCACGGCTATTCACTGCGCCTCGACGGCCTCGAAGCCGGCGTCAACGACCTGGCCAGAGAGCGGGCGATCGTCATTCACGGCGCGGATTATGTCGATCCGGGCTGGATCGATGAACATGGTCGTATCGGCCGCAGCCTGGGCTGCCCCGCCGTACCCCGCGACGCGGCGCAACAGGTGGTGGACAATCTCAAGGATGGACAGCTGATCTTTACCTACTATCCCGACCAGGAATGGCTGAACTCCTCGAGCTATCTGAATTGTGACACGCCGAGGGTCGCCGCAAAGCACTAGGTTCACAGTTCACAGTTCACAGTTCACAGTTCACAGTTCACAGTTCACAGTTCACAGTTCACAGTTCACAGTTCACAGTTCACAGTTCACAGTTCACAGTTCACAGTTCACAGTATGAGCGTGGCACCCCCCTGATAACTGTCAACTGTAAACTGTAAACTACTCACAACTTCTGCAACAGCTTGCGCAGCGCGGCGACGTGGCGGCGGCTGACCTGGGGGCGGATGTCGATGCCGGTCAGGCGCAGATAGTATTGACCGTCGCCACTGCGATCCAGGCCCTCGATATGGGGTACGGCGGCAAGGGCGTTGCGATGGATGCGCACGAAACGCCCCTCGAACTCCTCCTCCAGCTCCTTGAGTGTTTCGTCCAGCAGCGCTTCGGTATCGCCGTAAAATGCGGTGACGTATTTGTGATCGGCCTGAAACATGCGGATATCCGCCACCGGCACCAGGTCCATGCCGCGCCGACTGCGCGAGGTGATATGAGTGCGTCCGTTGACGGAACCCGTGGCGGGCGACTGCTGCAATTCCGCCAGTTGCGCCTTGTTGACGCGGCAGGCGCGCCCCAGGGCGTTGGCCAGCTCTTCCCTCTTGACCGGCTTGAGCAGATAGCCCACCGCCTGGGACGAAAATGCCTCGACGGCGTAATCGTCGTAGGCGGTGCAGAAAATCACCGCGGGCGGCACCTCGAGTTCCGCCAGGTGCTGGGCCGCAGCGAGTCCGTCCATACCGGGCATGCGCACGTCCATGAATACGATATCGGGAGCAAGCTCACGAGATCTGCTCACAGCCTCCTGGCCGTTTCCCGCCTGGCCCACCACGGTATAGCCGGGCACGGCGTTGACCATCCGCTGCAAGCGATCCCTGGCGAGAGGTTCATCGTCAACGATCAGCACGTTCATGATATTTTTGAGGGCTCCTTGACTTACTTATCAAACCGGCACTATCCACGGAGTCAGCCCATGGCCTGCAAAGCGAGCGCAGGCCACGAAACCGTGGCGCGAAATCCGGTTATTTTATGAAACTCAACCACCCTCCGTGACAGGGTAGCTGATGTGCGTAATATAACAGCTTTCCTGCACTTCGGCCCGCAGGCTCACGGAGGGCCCGAAGTGGGCCTTGAGGCGGCTGAGCACATTGTCCATGGCAATCTTGTTGCCCTTGTTGTGTTGCATACGCGGGTTGCGCGGATTTTCCACCGAAATGGCGATGCGGTCCTGGTAGCGCCGCACCTTGACGACGATGACACCGCCCTCGGGAAGCAGCTGTATGCCGTGGTAAACGGCATTTTCGATGACGGGCTGCAAGGCCAGAGAAGGAATCTCCACGCCTTCGCCATAATCATCGATCTGCCACACCGCTTCAAGTCGTTCACCCAGACGCAGTTTCTCGATGGAGATATAGCGCCGACACAGGCTCAGCTCATCGCGCAGGGGTACCAGATTGTGGTTGTCGGTGAGGGCGTGGCGAAACAGATCGGCGAGGTCTTCCACCACCCTTTCAGCCTTTTCCGGATCGGAACCGATCAGACTCGCAATGATGTTCATGCTGTTGAAGAGAAAGTGCGGCCGAATGCGGGATTGCAAAGCCTGGATGCGCGCCTCCCGCTCCGCTTTGCGCAGCGTCAGCAAGGTTTGCTGAAGTTGCAGGTGACTGAGCAGGATGGCGGCGCACACACCGGCCATGATGACGTGCTCGATGACGCGCAGCGGTTCGATCCTCGAGCCCGCCACCGCGCCCGTGACCAGCAGCAGCCATTGTCCCGCCAGACTGATGATCGCGGCAACCAGCAAGATGATGGCAAAACTGACGGCAGCGGCCAGCGCGCGACTCCAGTCCGCCAGCCATTCGCGGGTCAGGCGCAATGCAATGGCGCTCAGCAGCAGGATCCACAGCGCGGTGAGCGCCGCCATGCCGAGATCACCCCAGCTGAAATCGCTGACGCCGTTCTTGGCCACCACCACCAGCACCGACAACAGGCCGGTGGCGATTGCGACCCAGGCCAGGCCTTCGCCCCGGTACAGGTCGGGAAGAAAATATTCGGCGTCGTCGCGGCGCCACCTCACACCGGTTGTTATTCTGCTGATCACATCCATTCGCCCTGCGATTTCACCTGCCGCTATAATAGCGCCAACCCGCAGCCGCGCGACAATCGGGGTCGGCGCGATATTCCAACTTCTCCAATCAGAGACAGGCACGATGTCCAGCAACAAGGAAACCAACCGCTCCTGGGGTGGCCGCTTCAGCGAAGCCACCGACGCCTTCGTGGCCCGCTTCACCGCTTCCGTGAACTTCGACCGCCGCATGTACCGCCAGGACATCCGCGGCTCCCTGGCGCATGCCACCATGCTCGCCAAGGTGGGCGTGCTCAACGACGACGAACTCAAGGCCATCCGCGAGGGGCTCGAACAGGTGCTTGCCGAGATCGAAGCGGGAAGTTTCGCGTGGTCCGAGGCTCTCGAAGATGTACACATGAACATCGAGGCCGTGCTCACCGATCGCATCGGCATCACCGGCAAGAAGCTCCACACCGGGCGCTCGCGCAATGACCAGGTGGCCACCGACGTGCGCCTGTGGCTGCGCGATGAGATCGACGTCATCAGCGCCGAGCTCACCCGCCTGCAGCAGGGTATTCTGGAACTGGCAGAGAAAAATGCCGCCACCATCATGCCCGGTTTCACCCACCTGCAGACCGCCCAGCCCGTCACCTTCGGCCATCACCTCATGGCCTGGTTCGAAATGCTCGACCGCGACCACGGCCGCCTCACGGACTGCCGCAAGCGCATGAACGTCTCGCCCCTTGGCGCCGCTGCGCTGGCCGGCACCACCTACCCCATCGACCGCCATCTGAGCGCCTCCCTGCTCGACTTCGACGGCCCCACGGAAAACTCGCTCGACTCCGTCAGCGACCGGGATTTCGCCATCGAGTTCTGCGCCTTCGCCAGTATCCTGATGACCCATCTGTCGCGCTGCTCCGAAGAGCTGGTGCTGTGGGCCTCCGCCCAATTCAACTTCATCAACCTGCCCGACCGCTTCTGCACCGGCTCCTCCATCATGCCGCAGAAGAAAAACCCGGACGTTCCGGAACTGGTGCGCGGCAAGACAGGCCGCGTCAATGGCGACCTGATCAGCCTGCTGACGCTGATGAAATCCCAGCCGCTGGCCTACAACAAGGACAACCAGGAAGACAAGGAACCGCTGTTCGATGCCGTCGACACGGTGCGCGATTGCCTGCGCGCCTTTGCCGACATGGTGCCCGCCATCGAGGCGCGCGCGCCGGTGATGCGCGAGGCCGCGCGGCGCGGTTTCTCCACGGCGACGGACCTGGCCGACTATCTGGTGCGCAAAGGGATTCCCTTCCGCGACGCCCACGAGATCGTCGGCAGCGCGGTGGCCTACGGTATCCGCCAGAGCAAGGATCTGTCGGAGATGGAGCTGGCAGAGCTGCAGCAGTTCTGCGCCGACATCCAATCCGACGTTTTCGCCGTGTTGACCCTCGAAGGCTCGGTAGCGGCGCGCAATCACATCGGCGGCACCGCACCGGAACAGGTTCGCGCCGCCGTGATCCGGGGACAGGAGCGGCTGGCGGAGCGGAGTGCATAGGGGCAAATTCATGACAGGTAGGGGCAATTCATGAATTGCCCCTACGAAATCCGCGCTGGAATTGAGCAGTTTCCGGCAGCCCCGTATACTTGACCGCTTTGTACCCGGATAGCCTGAATATGCATAGACGGAAACTGATTGTCATCGGCGCCGCCCTGAGTGCTGTGCTGCTGATCGGCTGCGGCAACAAGGGCCCGCTCTATCTGCCCGAAGCGCCCGCCGAGCCTCAGTCCGCGCCACCGCCGAGCAATCCGCCACCTCCAACGCCCAGGAACGACCCTCAGTGAATCATTTCGAACGCCGCAATGGTGAGCGCTTCGCAGAAGAGGTGCCCCTCTCCGCCATCGCCGCGGAGCACGGCACTCCCTGCTACGTCTACAGCCGCGCCGCCATCAGCGAGAACTTTCTCGCCTACCGGGATGCCGACATCCCGCAGCAAAAGCTCATCTGCTATGCGGTCAAGGCCAACTCCAACATCGCGGTGCTCGACGTACTGGCGCGACTCGGCGCCGGCTTCGACATCGTCTCCGGCGGCGAGCTGCAGCGGGTGCTGCGCGCGGGCGGCGACCCGCAAAAGATCGTGTTCTCCGGTGTCGGCAAGCAGCCTGCGGAAATGGCCATGGCCCTGGATGCCGGGATTCGCTGTTTCAATGTGGAATCCGAACAGGAACTCGAAGCCCTGAACCGGGTGGCCGGCGAAAAAGGCGTGATTGCTCCTGTCTCTGTTCGGGTAAATCCCGACGTGGACGCCCAGACCCACCCCTACATCTCCACCGGGCTCAAGGAAAACAAATTCGGTATCGACATCGATGTGGCGCTGGATGTGTATTTGCGCGCACGGGACATGGAGAGCATCCGCATTGCCGGCGTGGACTGCCACATCGGTTCCCAGCTCACCGAAACCCGCCCCTTTCTCGATGCCCTCGAACGCACCCTGGCGCTGATCGACGTCCTTGCCGGCCACGGCATCACCATCGAACACCTCGACCTGGGCGGCGGCCTCGGCGTGCGCTACCGGGACGAAAATCCGCCTCATCCCGCCGATTATCTGAAACAGGTTTCCGAACGTCTCGGCGACCGCCCGCTGGCGCTGATATTCGAGCCTGGCCGTTCGATCGTCGCCAACGCCGGTGTGCTGCTGACCCGAGTCGATTATCTCAAGCACGGTGAGCACAAGAATTTCGCCGTGGTGGACGGCGCCATGAATGATATGATCCGCCCGTCCCTGTACGACGCCTGGATGAACATCGATCGGGTCAGCGCCCGCGACGGCGAAGAGCGTGTCTACGACATCGTCGGCGCCGTGTGCGAGACCGGCGACTTCCTCGCCAAGGACAGGCAGCTGCATCTCGCACCCGGTGATCTGCTGTGCCTGCACAGTGCGGGAGCCTACGGCTTTACCATGAGTTCCAACTACAACACGCGCGGACGCGCGGCAGAAATCATGGTGGACAACAATAAAACCTACGTGATCCGCGAGCGCGAGTCCTTCGAGGACATGGTGCGCGGAGAACAACTGCTTCCGAACTGAATAGGGCCCAACGTGCTGCTGCGCTTCACCAAAATGCACGGTCTCGGCAACGACTTCGTCGTCATCGACGCCATCACCCAGGCCGTGACCATGACACCCGCGCTGGCGCGCAAACTGGCAGACCGCCATTTCGGCGTGGGTTGCGATCAGATACTGCTGGTGGAACCACCCTCCTCGCCCGATGTGGATTTCAACTACCGCATTTTCAACGCCGACGGCAGCGAAGTATCCCAGTGCGGCAATGGCGCACGCTGTTTCGCCAAGTTCGTGCGCGACCGCCATCTCACGGGCAAGCGCACCATCCGCGTGCGCACGGCAGCAGGTCTGATCACACTCGAGGTGAGCGCCGACAACCAGATCACCGTTGACATGGGCGTGCCGATCTTCGAGCCGTCGCGCATTCCCCTGATCGCGGACCGCCTCGCCGGCACCTATTCTCTGGAGGTTGACGGCGACACCCTCTCCGTGTCTGCTCTGTCGATGGGCAATCCCCATGCGATCATCCGCGTGGACGATGTCGCGGCGGCTCCGGTCGCGGCGCTCGGTGCAAGCATCGAATCCCATCCGCGCTTTCCCGAGCGGGTCAACGTCGGCTTCATGGCCATCCGCAATCGCACCGAAATCGATCTCAGGGTCTATGAGCGCGGCGCCGGCGAAACACTCGCTTGCGGCAGCGGCGCCTGTGCCGCCGTGGTTGCAGGTATTCGCCTGGGCGAACTGGACGAGCGCGTGACGGCCCACCTTCCCGGCGGCGCACTCAGTATTCACTGGAGCGGGGCAAACACCGCGGTGCTGATGACCGGCCCCGCCACCACCGTATTTCAAGGTCGGATACGTTTATGAGCAGTCAAGAGCATAATATTGCGGTAAATACCGCTGACAGGTTGTCGGATGCGGACTTCGTTGCCGCCTATCTCGAGGAACACCCGGAGTTCTTTCGTCAGCATCCGCAGGTGCTGGAAAAACTTCGCCTTCCTCACAGCTCGGGAGCTGCCGTATCGCTGGTGGAAAAACAGCTGTCGGTGCTGCGCGAGCGCAACACCGAACTGCGCGCGCGCCTCAACACCCTGCTCGACACATCCAAGGCCAACGATGGGCTGTTCAACAAAAGTCGCGCCCTGGTCCTGGATCTGATCAAATCGAACAGCGCCGAGCGCATTTTCCGCGTCCTGAGCGAAAGCCTCCATGACGACTTCGGCATCGAATTTTACAGTCTGGTACTGCTGGATCAGGAGCGCTCCGCGCCCGGCGTGCGCACCATCAGTGCCGCCGCCCTGGGGGAGACGCTGCCCGCCATCAGCACCTCACGCCAGCCTCTGTGCGGTGTATTCCGCCCCGCGGAAATGGAGCTGCTGTTCGGCGAAAACGCCAGCGATGTAGGCTCCGCCGTCGCCATTCCACTCGCCACCAAGACGTTCTACGGCATCCTCGCCCTCGGCAGCTCCGACCCCCACCGCTACCACAGCGGCATGGATACCTTGTTTCTGCAGTTCATCACGGACGTGGTGAATGTGGTACTGCCGTCGAAGTTGGCATTGGACGTGGGACGTCTGACGTCTGACGTCTGACGCAAAGAAGGCTGCGAGCTATGAGCTCTGCGTTAAACTCCGGCAGAGCTCAGTTCTTGCAGAGTTCCCGCTTAAAGCTTATAGCCTACAGCTAACTCCGCCTCACGCAGGGCTACAGCCCAAATTTTCAGACTGCTCTGTAACCTGGCGTGGCACCAAATAGCGTCAGACGTCAGACATCCGACATCCCCCAAAACTTCACGTCGTTGCCGCGGTCTTATCCCTGACCTCAACAACAAGGAAGCTTGCCATGAAAGCACTTCAGTTCTGCTCTTTCGTTCTCTTTGCCGCATCCATTGCCACTGCCGCGCCTGTGCATGCCGATGCCGTTCAACCACGTACGGTGTCGACATCGGGACAGGGTGTGGCCAAGGCCAAGGCGGACAAGGCTCAGGTAACGATGCAGACGTCATCCCTGCAGAAATCGGCCACGGAAGCGAAGCAGGAAGTGGATCGCCGTATCAACAGCTTTCTCGGCAAAGTGACGGGTATCGGTATCGCCAAGGAGGACATCGTGGCGTCGACCCTGCGCATTTCACCGGAATACGAGTACGACAATCGCACCCGGATTTTTTCGGGCTATACCGCCTACCGGGATGTGAGCGTGACGCTTCATGACCTCGACAAGCTGGACCAGTTGCTGCAAGTGGCCACGGACTCGGGCATCTCCTTCATCCAGAACATTCAGCTGCAGAGCCAGAATGAGGAAAAGCTGCGCAAGCAGGCATTCGACAATGCCATTGCCGACTCACAGGAAAAAGCGGAGGCTCTCGCCAAAGCCTATGGCGCACAGTTGGGCGCGGTGCACTCCATCGTGTACCAGAACCCCCAGCCGCTGTACGCCCCCAAGGCGGAAATGGCGGTGATGCGCATGGCGGCCGACAGCGGCTCAGGTGGCCAGTATCTGCACGATGAGGTGACCTTCAATGACAATGTGCATGTGGTGTTTGAATTGATCGTGCCGCGCTAGGGGTTCAAGCTATAAGCCATAAGCTGTAAGTTAAACCCTGGCAGAACTCGGTTCTTGCAGAGTTCCTGCTTAAAGCTTAAAGCTTACGGCTTTTCTTCACACCGCATCCGAGCCGGTTTCGCCGGTGCGGATGCGAATGATCTCCTCCAGGTTGGTAATGAAGATCTTGCCGTCACCGATCTTGCCGGTATTGGCAGACTTGCTGATCGCCTCGACAACCACGTCCACCAGGCCATCGTCCACAGCGATTTCCAGTTTCACCTTGGGCAGAAAATCCACAACGTATTCGGCACCGCGATAGAGCTCGGTGTGGCCCTTCTGGCGCCCGAAGCCCTTGACCTCGGTGACCGTGATCCCCTGCACGCCCACCTCTGCCAGAGCCTCCCGAACATCGTCGAGCTTGAAAGGCTTGATGACTGCTGCGATAAGTTTCATGTGTTCCTCGAAAAGCGATCAAATTCCGGTAGAAGGGAAGATACACTGGCCCGCGCCAGATTGCATCACCTCAGTCCCGCCATCCGACCCGCGCCGGGCAGAGCAGTGATTTCGCCCATAAAAACAGGGAGCCGAAGCTCCCCGCAATGCCCTTTCTCGATCTCTTTATTTGTTGGATAGAAACTCGGGGTAGGCTTCCATACCGCATTCGGACATGTCGGCGCCTTCGTACTCTTCCTGCTCGCTGATGCGCAGACCCATGACAGCCTTGAGGATCGCCCACACCACCAGACTCACACCGAATACCCACACGAAGATGGTCAGCATGCCCACCAACTGACCGACAAATGTGGCCTCGGGATTGGACAGCAAGACCGCGAAAATACCCCAGATGCCCACGGTGCCGTGCACTGAAATGGCGCCGACGGGATCGTCGATTTTCACTTTGTCGAGGCCGACGATACTCAGCACCACGATGAAACCACCGATTGCACCGATGATGGTGGCCAACAGCGGGCTCGGCGTGGCGGGCTCGGCGGTGATGGCCACCAGGCCAGCGAGGGCGCCGTTGATCGCCATGGTGAGGTCGGCCTTGCCGAACAGGATGCGCGCCAACACCAATGCCGCGATCAGGCCTCCGCAGGCCGCGGCATTGGTGTTGACGAACACGTTGGCCACTTCGTTGGCAACGGCGATACCGCCGAGCTTGAGCGTGGAGCCGCCGTTGAAGCCGAACCAGCCCATCCACAGGATGAACATGCCAAGAGCTGCGAGCGGCAGGTTGGCGCCGGGTATCGCATTGATTCTGCCATCCGCGCCGTACTTGCCTTTGCGGGGACCGAGCAACAGCACACCGGCCAGTGCCGCGGAGGCGCCGGCGAGGTGAACGATTCCCGAGCCGGCGTAGTCGCTGTAGTTCAGTTCGTAAAGGCCGAATACCGCGTCGCCGTTCCAGGTCCAACTGCCTTCCATCGGGTAGATGAAACCGGTCATCACCACGGCAAAGATCAGGTAGACCCACAGCTTCATGCGCTCGGCAACCGCGCCCGACGTGATCGACATCGCGGTGGCAACGAACACGACCTGGAAGAAGAAGTCCGCGGCGCCCGCGTAAACGGAATCGCCATCGAAGCCGGCGGCGGCAGACTCCGCAAGCACCGCAGCGACCGCCGCGTCATCCATGCCCTTGACGGTGGTGATGCCGGACAGAAACCAGCCACCGCCGTACATGATCTGGTAACCACAGATCAAATACATGGTGCAGGCCACGGCAAACAGCGCGACGTTCTTGGTGAGGATCTCGGTGGTGCTCTTGGCGCGCACCAGGCCCGCTTCGAGCATGGCGAAACCCGCCGCCATCCACATCACCAGTGCGCCACAGACCAGAAAATAAAACGTGTCCATGGCGTACTGCAGTTCAAAAATATTGTTTTCCATGATGAACTCCCAAACTCAGGCAATAGGGTCAGATGGCTTCGTCACCGGTTTCACCGGTGCGAATTCGAATCACTTCCAGCAGGTCGGAGATGAAAATCTTGCCGTCGCCGATCTTGCCGGTGCGCGCCGAATTGAGGATGGCCTCGACCGCGCCGTCCACCATGCTCTCGGGCAGTGCAACCTCCAGCTTCACCTTGGGAAGAAAATCGACGACGTACTCCGCACCCCGGTACAATTCGGTGTGCCCCTTCTGTCTGCCAAACCCTTTGACTTCCGTTACCGTCACGCCCTGCACGCCAATACTGGCGAGCGTCTCGCGCACGTCATCAAGCTTGAAGGGCTTGATCACCGCTGTGATCATTTTCATAGTCAACTCCTATTAGGTATGCTGCTTGAACCTGGCCTGCCTCAATCCAGGATGGGCAGGCTGTAAGAAACCACGAATTTCAGGTCATCTCCCGGCGGCTCGTCGGAAATGAACTGGCTGAGGGTAAAGCTGAGGTTTTCGTTGTAGGCGTAGCTCAGATCCAGGTGCACCGGGTCATCGCCGCCGGGGTTGTCATGCATGCCCACCAGCAGCGAAAACCTGTCGATATCGAAACCGAGGGAGTAGTACTCGTAGCCGGAAGCGCCCGCGACGTTGTCGTAATAAGCCAGTGTCATCGGCCCCACACCAACGCTCAGAATTACCTCGGTGAGATCACCGGCATCGATTTCTTCCGGCCCGGTGGGATAGTTGTAATTCAATACACTGATATCGAAAGTGAAAGCACCCAGTGTCGTGCCGTAGCCGGCGAAGAGGTCATATTCGGTACCGACTGCACTGTCGCCGGAAGTGCCCCAGATGCCCGCGTAGGCGCCACCCGCACTTGCTATCAGGTCTCCGGACACCGCAGGACTACCGGAGCCCATGTCCTGACCACGCCACAAATAGCTGCTGGCGACGGCTGCGGATGCACTTAATTCCACAGCGCTCACCTGACTGGACATCATCAGGCCAGAGACTGCTGTGACGGCGGCAAGAGAACTACAAATTGCTTTCTTTGTGAGCTTCATCGATGTCTTTCCTCGTTGTTTGCTTTTGCACTGAATCCAAATCGGCGTAACACAGCAGATTTTGCAAAAGCAGTGCCAAAATTATTTTTATTATAAAAACAAGGAGTTGGGATAGATTTTAGGACAGGGCCTCGGATAATTCCGAGGCAAGTTCAGATATCGCACCAATGCAGTGCAAAACTTGCACGGCATTCACATGAATCACAAAAACGGTGCATGTGCGATGGCAGGCGCCTACGCGCCACGGGATTTCAGGCTCCGCTCCTGCGTGGAAGCGAGGCAAGCTATAAGCCGTAAGCTTTAAGCAGGAGTGCTGGAAGAAATGGGTTCTGGCAGAGTTAATCTCCGACTTGTGAGCAATGACTTTTATGGTTTACGGCGAGAACTCGACCCTTTGATGGTCGAATATCAACCGCCACTCACGTAGTGTCTGCCCATCAGCGACTTTTGCAACTCCGTGGCGCCGGCGAAAATTCGCTGAACGCGCGCAGAAGTATAAATACGCGAAATGATATTGTCGTCCATCCAGCCGCTGCCGCCCCACAGCTGCACGCAGGAATCGATCACACGCCCGAGCATTTCCGGAAACCATATCTTGCACATCCAGCCATCGCGGTCGCCAAATTCACCCTGGCGATACTTGGCAATCAGCCGATCCATATAGGCTCTGCCCAGTTCGAGCTCCACTTCCATCTCGGCCAGCTTGAACTGCGTGTTCTGGAAATCCACCACCCGCTTGCCAAAAATCTGGCGCTGGCGCACGTAATCCAGGGTCAGCTCAAACGCGAGTTGCGCAGCCCCCAGGGAATAGCCGCTGATCTGCAAGCGGTCCAGCGCCATCAACGAGTGGAACATGCCGAGCGCCGCGCCCTCTTCTCCCAACAGATTGGCAACCGGTACGCGCACGTTGTCGAAGAACAGCTCGCCGGTATCACCCGCCGCGTAGCCCATGCCTTTCATGCGATGGCGCGTAAGCCCCGGCGCATTCCCCGGCACCATGATCACACTCATGCCGCGCGCCTTTGCCGCCGGGTCTGTCTTGGCAATCACGAAAATGAGATCGGCTTTGTTGCCATTGGAAATGAAGCACTTCGATCCGTTGATCACATACTCATCGCCATCGCGAAGCGCCGTGGTGCGAATGGCAGTGGCGTCGGAACCGGCTCCGGGCTCGGTCATCGCCGTTGCCAAAATCGTCTCGCCCGTCAGGATCGTTGGAAACCAGCGCTGCTTCTGCTCTTCGGAGCCATGATCGATAAGCAGCACCGTCTGCAGATCCGTTCCCAGAAAAGAACCGATGGAAGCTCCCGCCCGCGAGTAGGCCTGCTCCTCATAACAGATCACGATGGCGAGCCGGTCGGCACCGGCGCCACCGTATTGCTCCGGAATCGCCGCGCCAAGCAGGCCAGCCGCACCGGCCTTGCGCCAGATATCGCGGCCAACGCCGTCCGCTTCAAACGCTTTTACGTTCGGCTCGATTTCCTCGCGAAAGAAACGCCGCACACTGGTGCGGAACATATCCAACTCGGCGCCGTACATGCTTTCCATCACAGCTCCCCGTCATCAATCACATGCAACGGAGAATAACATCTCGCGAAATGAAATCAAACATCCGTTTACCAACAGGTCAGGCCAGGAAGTACCGCGATGTGGTGCAACGATTTACTTCTTGTCAGAATCCTCGCCGATAACACAGCAGCCGCCCCCGGAAGGGTGGTTCTTCGTCCTTTGTGAACGGTACTTTCGTCTCGGTCAAATCGAACCCCAGCCCCTGCAGAAGCGTGCTGAACTGATTGCGGTAGCCGCGCCCCGGACAGGCGATCAAAATCTTGGCCTTGGCCGCGGCCAGATGCTGGATGAGACCGGCCAGCAGAGATGCGTGGTCGCGCTCATAGAGAATGTCGCTGCCGATGATCAGGTCGAAGTGTCCGAGGTTCTCATGGGGCGGCGACCAGGGCAGATCGAGATAAGGAACGGAAGGTAACTCATTGAGCGCGGCGTTGTAATCGAGAAATGGCTCACTCAGGGGATGATGATCGCTGGCGGTCACATCCGCACCGCGCGCCCGCAATACCAGGCTGGGCAAGGCGAGTCCGCAGCCCAGCTCGAGAATGCGGCGATTTGTGATATCGATGCGCTTGACCGCCCTGGCCAACACCTGGCTGGCAGGCCACAGCTGGCCGAACAAACTCCAGCTGGCGGAGCAAATACCGGCGCGCTCAGCGCGACCGGCTGGATCCGCATATTGCAGGCGATCACTCAACGCGCGGATTCTCCACTGATAAGGCCCTACACGTACATCAAGCTTCCGGGTTTCGTATCCAGGCACGACATACCTCCGGCAAATCCGACCAGCTGCATCGCCCCGGCGATGTGCGATCGATCAGAGTGATGACATAACATACTGTTTTTAAAAAAATTTATCCACTCACACCCGGACGCACAGCGATCTCCAACTGGCTTACCGCGTCGCATGGCGGCAGCTCGACAGTTACAGTCACCGTTATGCACCGCCGGATTACCCAAGCAGGAAAATTGAGCGGCGGCCTGGGTTCAGTCACAAGCACAAGCGCCAGGTGAAACTCCGGTAGCACGCAATTCTTCCGGCGCTCCGGCTTGAAGTTTCTGGCTTGCCGCTCGCTCTCCTCGCGCGGGTGTGTGACCTAAATCCCCGACGACCGGATAAAACCAGGGTATTGAAAACGCGAACCGCCAACAGAAGACACGCAAATCACATGAACCCATTACAGCACTTTTACGCTTATATTTACGGCCTTTCAGCAGTTTGACTTATCAAATAATGTATATACAATGCAGATATCTTTTGGTTGAGAATTCATTTTTCTGTGTGAGCGCGCCAATGTCAGACAAGCCCAAAAAAGTGAAACTCAACAAGAAAGATAGCCAGTTGCTGATTCGTATCAGCAGTTCAGAGCGCGAGCTGTTTTTGCAGTTGTGCGAACAACTGGATACAACGGCGGCGCGCGAAATCAGGCATTTCATTCGCGGGTTCATCAAGAAACACAAACCCAGGGAATAGCCTCATCAGAAGGAGACAGTCCATGTCCAAGAAAACCAAAGCAGCCGACAAAAAAGTCAAATCCCTCAAACAGGAGATCAAGGCTCGCAAAGCCAAGGTCGAGAAGCACGAGAAGAAAATCAAGTCCTTGAAGAAGGCTGTGAAAAAAGCTGCATAGCAAGCAGGAGGCCGCCGAAATGGCGGCCTCTCTTTTCATATTCCACGAAGTTTCACGCGACCATAGGACAGAGCCTGAGCCAACTGATCGATACAAGCTTGCTTCAGAGTGTTTGCTACGGCAGTCCTTGTCAATGACCCTCCAGAAACGACAAAGCCGAAGCTAGGCTTCGGCTTTGTCGTGTCGGAGGTCGGTATTTCAGCACCTCATTGGCTGCTTTTTACCATGTAGTCCACCGTGCTCTTGATCTCGTCATCGGTGCAATCCATGCACAGACCGCGCGGCGGCATGCCGCGGAGACCCTCGAGGGAGTGGGTATAGAGAACATCCATTCCCTGCGCAATACGGGGCTCCCAGTCGGCAGCCACGCCAATCTTGGGTGCGCCGGCCACACCCACGGCGTGACAGGTGACACAGGCTTTGTTGTAGATCTCTTCGGGATCGCGGGGTTCACCACCGGTGGCGTCGATGGCCGGCGCAGTGGCGACCACATCGGACTCCAGGGTCACTTCACCTTCCGGCTTGAGACGCTCGGCAACGGCCTCCTGCTGGGCGGGAGTGAGTGTCACCTCCTCCTGCTCACCACTGCACGCGCCGAGTGTCAGCAACAAGGCGACGGCGGTCGCAGACAGGCCGGTTTTGATGACTTTCCCCATGAGATGCCTCCACAATGGATAAGGGTTATTGAAATTGGCGGGAATTATAGCGGCAATGCCCCCCAACTGGAAATGGAAAAGACCTTTCAGCGATGGGCTGCTATGCTTGCCGACAGTTTTTGCCAAGCGGGTCGGGAGCCGAAAAGAGCTTTGAAGAGCATTTTCCAATCACGCCTATGCTCGACATTTCTCCAAATATCAAAATTCACAATTCAGTAGAGAGACTCATGTCTTCAGAGAAGCTTTTCGTGTCGGCCGACAGCCTGCTCGACGATGCCTTTCGTCTCGGCCAGCGCATCGCCGCCAGTGGTTATCGCCCGGACATTCTCATTGCCCTGTGGCGCGGCGGGACACCGGTCGGCATCGCCGTGCAGGAGCTGTTGACCTACCTGGGCATCGAAACCCGGCATTTTGCCGTCAAGACCAGCCATTACAGCGGCATCGATGCCCGCAAGGACGATATTCTGGTCGAAGGTCTGGAGGCGCCTCTGGCCGCCATGGCGCCGGATTCGAAAGTCCTCATCGTCGACGATGTTTTCGATACCGGCCTGACCCTGGAGCGGCTGGCCGGCATGCTGGAACAGACGATCCGCAGCGGCGAAATTCGCACGGCGACCCCCTACTTCAAACCCGCCTGCAACAAGACAACACGCCGGCCCGACTACTATCTGCACGAAACCGACCGCTGGATAGTGTTTCCCCACGAGTTGACTGGTCTGAGTGCAGAAGAGATTCTCGCGGGGAAAAAAGAGCTTGGCGTATTGCGGGAAATATTGAGGACAACGCCCTCAACATCGCTCGACTAGGGCCTGCTCACAAGGGTGGCCGTTTCTACCGGGCCTGAGCTCGGAGCGCACGAAGAATGTCTGCATGATTCGCGGCAATCACACTGACGCGGCGATAGCCCATCGCACAGAGGGTTTCCGCCGCCATCGCCGCTCTGCCCCCCGCGGCACAGCACAACAGCACCGGGGTATCGCGATCCGGCAGTGCCTCGGCGATCTCCCGGTCGAGCAGCCCCTTGGGAATGTTGATTGCACCGGGAACCGCGCTTGCGGCAATCTCGTCGGGCTCACGCACATCGACGATGCGGGTCTCCGGTGCATCCGTCAGCCGCTGGCTCGCCGTCTGCGCACTGATGCGTTCGAAAGCTTCTCCGTTTCCCATAACACACCTCCACAGTTTCTTGAGCATGATCAGGGCGCGTCTCAGGCTCTGGCGATGTCAGCGATCAGTTTCTCGAGCTTGATCTCATCCGCGTGGAAAAGGCGGATGCCCTCCGCCAGTTTTTCACTGGCCATCGCATCTTCATTGTTGCGCCAGCGGAAGGCTTCTTCATTCAACATGACACGCTCATCGTCGCAGTCGACCTGGCGAGCATCCAGCGCGGCGGCCAGATCGCCCTCATCCGCCTCCAGTTCCGCCAGCAGTTGCGGGCTGATGGTGAGCCGATCGCAACCCGCCAGGGCTTCGATCTGGCTGGTGTTGCGAAAGCTGGCGCCCATGACGACGGTGGCGAAGCCGTGGTGCTTGTAATAGCTGAAGATACGCCGCACCGATTGCACGCCGGGGTCGGCTTCGCCCCGGTAATCCTCACCGCTGGCCTTCTTGTACCAGTCATAGATACGCCCCACGAAGGGGGAAATGAGAAAGACACCGGCATCGGCGCAGGCCATCGCCTGAGCAAAGCTGAACAGCAGCGTGAGATTGCACTGAATGCCCTCGCGCTCGAGGGTTTCGGCGGCGCGGATTCCCTCCCAGGTGGAAGCCGTTTTGATCAACACACGATCGCGCGCGACACCCAGTTCCTCATACATCGCCACCAGCTTGCGGGCGCGGGCGATGGTCGCGGCGGTATCAAAGGACAGCCGCGCGCTGACTTCGGTGGATACCCTGCCCGGCACGATACGGGTGATCTCGGCGCCAACCGTCACGGCGAGGCGGTCGATGCAGTTGGCAAGACGCTCTGTGCCACTGCCACCACGCTGTTCACTCCAGCCGATGGCGTCATGGAGACGGCTGCGCTGCGCGCCATCCGCCGCCACCTTCAGCAGCAATGAGGGGTTGGTGGTCGCATCCACGGGGCGATAGCGGCGGATGGCCTCGATATCGCCGCTATCGGCAACCACGGTAGTGAATTTCTTGAGCTGCTCCAGCTTGTTCACGGCATCCGCCCATCAGGCAAAAGGGTGCCTGAGAATGATTGTTTCCACCCTGTCGGGACCGGTTGAAATGATGTCGATAGGACATCCGGTGAGCGCTTCGATGCGCTGAATGTAAGCCTTTGCATTGTCCGGCAGATCTGCCAGCGCCTTGACGCCCACTGTGGAGTCGCTCCAGCCCGGCAGGGTCTCATAGACCGGCACCACCGCCTGCCAACCGTCGGTATCGTAGGGCATGGCCAGCTCATTGCCCTGCGCGTCGGTGTAGCCGATGCAGATCTTGATGGTTTCCAGGCCATCGAGCACATCGAGCTTGGTCAGACACAAACCGGAAATACTGTTGATGCGCACGGCGTGGCGCACCGCCACCGCGTCGAACCAACCGCAGCGGCGCTGACGCCCGGTGGTGGTGCCGAACTCGTGACCCTTTTCGCCGAGGTGGCGGCCGATCTCGCAGTCGAGCTCGGTGGGGAACGGCCCCGACCCCACACGCGTGGTGTAGGCCTTGGTGATGCCCAGCACATAATCGAGAAACAGCGGGCCAAAACCGCTGCCGGTGGCAGTACCGCCCGCAGTGGTATTGGAGGACGTCACAAAGGGGTAGGTACCGTGATCGATATCCAGCAAGGTGCCCTGGGCGCCTTCGAAGAGAATGTTGCCGCCGCGCTCACGCTCACTGTGCAGCAGTTCCACCACGTCCGCAATCAGGGGTTTCAGCTCTTCGGCCCAGGCAAGCGCAAGGCGCAAGGTCTCGTCGTAATCGACCGCCGGGGCCTTGTAATAGTGGGTCAACACAAAGTTGTGGTATTCCATTACCTCGGCAAGCGTGGCGGCAAAGCTCTCCTTGTTGAGCATATCGCCCACGCGCAAGCCGCGGCGCGCCACCTTGTCTTCATATGCGGGGCCGATGCCGCGCCCCGTGGTACCGATCTTGGCATCGCCACGCGCGGTCTCGCGCGCCTGGTCGAGCGCCACATGATAGGGCAGAATCAACGGACAGGACGGCGAAATGCGCAGGCGCTCACGCACCGGCACACCGCGCGCTTCGAGCTGTTCCATTTCACGGATGAGCGCGTCGGGCGCCAACACCACGCCGTTGCCGATCACACAGGTGACGCCGTCGCGAAGAATGCCCGATGGAATCAGGTGCAGTGCGGTCTTCACTCCCTCGATCACCAGGGTATGGCCGGCATTGTGGCCGCCCTGAAAGCGGGCCACGGTGGATACTTGGTCGGTGAGCAGATCCACTACCTTGCCCTTGCCCTCATCACCCCATTGGGAACCGAGAACCACTACATTTTTTCCCATCTCGTTAACTCTGAGTCTCAATTAAGAATGGATTTCACGGAGAAGCCTTCGCCATCCGTCACCAGTATGCGATCACAGCCAAGTTCGCTGTAATCGGGAGTTTCACCGCTGAAGCCGCACACGACCCTCTCACCGCTCTGGCGCAGGCTCCGCACCTGTGCATCCTGTGCCGGATCGTCCGAGGGCGGTGCGTAAATGCCCAGAGCCGGCTTGGCACTGTCGCCAACCAGTTCGGCAATGGCCTTGAGGTCGACACTGCAGCCGGTGGCCGGGCGCGCGCGTCCGAAGCTCTCGCCGATATCGTCGTAACGCCCGCCGTTGCCGAGCGCCTGGCGCGCACCATCGGCGTAGATCGCGAATACGATACCCGTGTGGTAGTGATAGCTCTCGAGCTGACACAAGTCCAGAAAAAGACGCAGCGCAGGGAAGCGCTCCTTCACCTTGGCCACCACCTGTTGCAGCTCATCCAGCGCCAGTTCGAGCTCGGCGGGGCCATCGGCAAAGATTTCGCGCGCCCGGTCGAGCACATCGACATCGCCGTGCAGGCCCGGCAGTTGTGCAATCATGCTGGCCAGTGCCGGGTCGTCGATATTGCGCTCGATCCATCCCGCCAGTTCGCAGGACTTGGCTTGCAGAAGCTCGAACAGTTCACCCTTGCGGGACTCATCGAGCTCGAGGATTTCCTCGATGCTGCGATAGATACCCACGTGGCCGAGGTCCAGGCATTGACCGGCAACGCCGACTTCTTCGAGCGCTTCCACCAGCAAGCTGATGACTTCGATATCGGCCTCGAGGCCAGGCACACCGTAGAGTTCGACGCCGACCTGCACCGGTGAGCGACTGGCGGCCGGGCGGCGCGGGCGGGTGTAGAGCACGGTCGTCGCATAGCAAAGCCGGTTGGGGCCCTTGCGGCGCAGGCTGTGGGCATCCATGCGCGCGGTCTGCGGCGTGGTATCGGCGCGCACCCCCAGCATCTTGCCGCTCAGCTGGTCGGTGAACTTGAACGTGAGCTGGTCGAGATCGCGGCCCGAGCCACTCAGCAGGGAATCAGTGAATTCCATCAACGGCGGTATGACCAGGTCATAACCCCAGCGATGATAGGTGTCCAGCAACCTGCGGCGCAGGTGTTCGACAGTAATGGCCCGGTCCGGGAGAATTTCTTCAATTCCCTCCGGCAACAGCCAGCGGTCAACCTTGGTCATCATAGAAGATTCTTCAAAACAAACAGCAAGCCCACGCCTATGAGCATGCTGACACAGCCAGCGACGCGCATGCTCCGGTCATCGATCTGTGCCAGCCTGGCGGCCATCTTTCGCCACCTGCCCGGCGCAAGGAAAGGCATTATGCCCTCGATGACAAGCAACAGGGCAAAGGCTTTGGCCAGTTCATACCACATGTACAGCCTCGTCTGAGGTGGGCGGTGGGCGGAAAAACGAAAGCGGCAGCCGCAAAAAAGCCGGGTTGCCCCGGCGTGCGGATTCTAGCACTCTTTGGCGCCGCGGGCATCATTCCTGTGCAAAAGATACCCGCGGCTCAACGCGTTGCCAACTCAGCGACCGCGCTGGCTGTCCATGTAACGGAAGAAGTCGCTTTCGGGATCGACCAGCATGATGTCACCCTTGTTGCTGAAGGACTGCTGGTAGGCACTCAAGCTGCGCGTGAAAGCGTAGAACTCGGCGTCCTTGCCAAAGGCTTCGGCGTAGATGGCGGTGGCTTCGGCATCGCCGAGACCGCGCAGCATCTCTCCTTCACGATAGGCATTGGCCTCGATGATGGTCTTCTGGCGGTCGGCATCGGCACGGATTTTTTCCCCCTGCTCGTTGCCCTTCGCCCTCAGATCGCGCGCTTCCTTCTCGCGCTCGGCGGTCATTCGGGTGAACACTTGCTCGCTGACCTCATCCGGCAGGTCGATGCGCTTGACCCGCACGTCGATCACCTCGATACCCAGGGCAGCTTTCACCCCCAGATTGAGGTCCGTGAGAATCGCCTGCATGAGCGCGTCGCGCTGCCCGGAAACCACTTCACGCAAGGTGCGGGTACCGAACTGGTTGCGCAGGCCGGCATTGACCCGGGTGGCGAGGCGGTTGTGAGCCACCGACTCATCACCGCCGGTGGCGCGATAATAGGCGCCCACGTCGACGATGCGCCATTTGGCGTACGAATCCACCATCAAGCGTTTGCGCTCACTGGTGAAGAAACTCTCGGTGGCGGAGTCCAGGGTGAGAATCCGGGCATCGAACTTGCGTACCTGGTTGACGAAGGGAACCTTGAAATGAAGTCCCGGCTCGATGTCTTCCTGCACCAGCTCACCAAAGCGCAGCATCACGGCGCGCTCGGTTTCCTTGACCACGAACACGCAGCTGGCGGCAAAAAGCAGCGCCAGGGCGATGACGATCAAAAGTCCTGTCTGTTTCGGGTTCATTACCTCAGCCCCCTCTTCTCGGTCGCGCCGGACTGGCTGTTGACGCGCTTCGCGATGGCTTCGGCAATGGCACTGATCTGCGCTGCGCTGAGCCCCTGCGAGCCCGGAGTGGCGCCGCTCGAATCGACCGCCTTGTCCAGTGGCAGGTAGAAAATATTGTTGCCGTCACTGGTGTTGACCATGACCTTGGTACTGCGCGTCATGACGTTCTGCATGGCGTCCAGGTAGAGGCGCTGGCGGGTCACGTCCGGTGCCTTGGCATATTCCACAAGGAGATTCTCGAAGCGTTGCGCCTCACCCTCCGCCTCGGCGACGACGCGCGCCTTGTAGCCTTCCGCCTCTTCTATGATGCGCTGGGCGCGACCGCGCGCCTCGGGAATGATCGCATTGGCGTAGGACTGCGCTTCGCTGACAACGCGCTCCTGATCTTCGCGCGCCTTGATCACGTCATCGTACGCCGCCTTGACTTCATTCGGCGGCTTGGCGTCCTGGATGTTCACCTTGACGACGTGGATACCGGTCTCGTAGCTGTCCAGATACTGTTGCAGGCGCTCCATCACCTCGATGCCGATCTGCTCCCGGCCCGTGGAGATCACCTCGTCCAGCTCCGAGCTGCCGACCACATGCCGCAACGCGCTGTCGGTGGCATGCTGAAGGCTCGTTTCGGGATTCTTGACATTGAGCACGAACGATTTGACGTCCTCGATGTTGTACTGCACCACCAGTTGCAGATCGACGATGTTTTCATCCTCGGTCAGCATCAGGTCGCGGGATTTGTTGTGGTACTGGCGCTCCTCGGTGACGCGCTCCTTGAAAACGGTATCGATCAGCGGTGGATTCCAGTGCAGGCCCGGATTGACCGTTTCCAGGTACTTGCCGAAACGCAGCACTACCGCGCGCTCCTTCTCGTCCACCTGGTAGACGCCGGCAAAGCCCCAGATCACCAGAATCAACACCAACACGACGGGCACGAGACCACGGCCGAAGATCGGGCCAGCGCTGCCGCCACCATCACCGCCGTTGCCGCCCTTGCCACCGAACTTGGCGAACTTGTCGCGCACTTTCTTCAGGGCTTCATCCAGATCCGGCGGCCCTCCTCCTTGACCGCCACCCCAGGGATCCTTGCCGCCGCCGGGTTCATTCCAGGCCATCTATATACTCCAGGCTATTTTTACAGGTTGGCATTCTATCAGTACCCGGCGAGCCCTGTCAGGCGGATTGCCTGTCGTTCAGGCCGACCTTCAAGATCAGTTCCTGCGGGCTCAATCCTTCCGTTTTGAGCAGGCGATTGAACTCCGCAGCGGGCATCCGCACCCTCAGTTCGACACCGCCGGCAGTCCCCGGCGCCTCACTGCGAACAGCATTCATTTCAAACAAGCGCGCCCGCAAACGACCCTGGTCCGGTGCCAGATACAGCGTCTCGTCGACCATGTCCGAGACCAGCAGCTCACTGACGGCCCTCATCAGAAGATCGAGGCCCTCGGCGCGGGCCGCGGAAACCCACACCGCGACAGGCTTGCCGTTCTCGTCGCGATCGATGCGCGGCTGGGTATCGTCGAGCAGATCGATCTTGTTGTAGATCAGCAACTGGGGATTTTCGCCGGCGCCGATATCCTCCAGCACTTTTGCCACGCTCTCCATGTTGCGCTGACGATTGTCGCTGTAGGCATCGATGACATGGAGCAGAAGCGTCGCGCTGGCGGCCTCCTCCAGCGTGGCGCTGAACGCCTCGACCAGTTTGTGCGGCAAATGGCTGATGAAGCCCACGGTATCGGCGAACACCACCGGCCCCACATCCTCCAGTTGCACGCGGCGCATGGTGGGGTCGAGCGTTGCGAACAGCTTGTCTTCGGCGAGAACCTGCGACGCGGTGAGGCTGTTGAAAAGAGTGGACTTGCCGGCGTTGGTGTAGCCGACGAGAGACACGGTGGGCAGTTCCGCGCGCTTGCGCGAGCGACGCCCCTGATCGCGCTGCTTGCGGACCTTTTCCAGGCGCTTGTTCAGCGAGGAAATGCGCTCGCGGATCAGGCGGCGGTCGGTTTCGAGCTGGGTTTCCCCCGGCCCGCGCATGCCGATACCGCCCTTCTGGCGTTCGAGGTGAGTCCAGCCCCGCACCAGCCGCGTCGACATGAATTCGAGCTGCGCCAGCTCCACCTGAAGCTTGCCTTCATGGGTGCGGGCACGCTGAGCAAAAATATCGAGGATCAGCCCGGTGCGATCCAGAACACGGCAGTCGAGAAATTTTTCCAGATTGCGTTGCTGGCTCGGAGAGAGGTTGTGATTGAAGATGACGAGCTCCGCGCCATGTTCGGTAACACGCGCTTTCAGCTCGTCGAGCTTGCCTTTGCCAACAAAAAAACGGGCATTGGGACCCTGGCGCTTTCCAGTGACGAAATCGACGGGATCACCGCCTGCGGAAAGCACCAGTTCTTCAAATTCCCGGGGATCGTCCGGTTCGTTTTCAGTTTCCAGTTCCAGGTGAACAAGTAACGCCAGCTCACCGGACGCGGGACGATCGAAAAACAATCAGTTCACCTTAATTGTCGTCATCTCCGCCTTCGCCTTCCTGAGGAGCAGCGGGCAGACGCACGGGTCTGGACGGCACGACAGTGGAAATGGCGTGCTTGTAGACCATCTGGCTGACGGTGTTTTTCAGCAGCACGACGAACTGGTCGAAAGACTCGATCTGGCCCTGCAGCTTGATGCCGTTGACCAGAAAGATGGACACGGGAACACGCTCCTTACGAAGCAGATTCAAAAAAGGGTCTTGTAGATTATGCCCTTTTGACATTGCGTTTCTCCTTATCTGAAAGCGCCAGAAAAAGAACACATACTCTAATCGGGCGCAAAAGGGTTAAATGACACTCGGCGTAAAGGCGGCAATCATATCATCCGCCTGGCGGATTATATATGGGGCGATCGTCTAAAATTTTCAAGGCATCCGCCACCAGATTTTCCAGCGTCAGAAACCGACTGCCACCATCGTCCACCGCAATCCGCTGAAGATCGGGCCAGTCCCGCAGCCAGGTGAGCTGGCGCTTGGCCAACTGGCGGGACGCGGCAATGGCTTTGCCGATCATTTCCTCACGACTTACCGCGCCCTCGAGATACTCCCACATCTGGCGATAGCCGACCGCTCTCATCGCCGCGTGTGACAGGCTCAGATCACCCCGTTTGCGCAGGGTTTTGACTTCATCCTCGAGACCGAGTTCCAGCATGCGGAGAAATCTTGTCGCGATGCGTTGATGGAGCAGCGCCCGGTTCCGCGGCACCAGGGCAATCTGAACGATGTCGTATTCATCGCCGATGCCTTTGAGCGCGCCCGCTGAGAAGCGCGCCTTCAACTCACTGGCGGGAACACCGCTGATGCGGAAGATTTCCAGGGCACGCTGAATGCGCTGGGAATGATTGGGATGCAGGGCGGCGGCGCTCGCCGGATCGACTTCGGCGAGGCGGCGGTGCATTTCGGGCCAGCCGTGTTGCGCGGCCTCGGCGCAGATCGCGGCGCGCACCCCGGGGTCGGACGGCGGCAGATCCGCGAGTCCTTCCAGCAGCACACGAAAATACAGCATGGTACCCCCGACCAGCAGCGGCACTTTGCCCTCGGCGGCAATGCGCGCCATGAGCGGGATGGCATCGCTGGCAAAATCCGCCGCCGAATAAGCCTCGGCGGGATCGCGAATGTCGAGCAGATGGTGGGGCGCGCGGGCGAGAAATTCGCGATCGGGCTTGGCGGAGCCGATGTCCATACCCCGGTAGACCAGCGCGGAATCCACACTGATGATTTCCGCGGGAATGTGATGCAGAAGCTCGGCGGCGAGGTCCGTCTTGCCGGTGGCCGTCGGCCCCATGAGAAAAACTGCCAGCGGCCTGGCTTGCGGTGGCGGGACCATCAGCGGCCCCGCAGGAACAGGTTGTCCAGCTCGGTCAAGGGCATCTGCACCCAGGTGGGACGACCGTGGTTGCACTGGCCACTGCGTTCGGTTTCTTCCATGTCGCGCAGCAGCGCGTTCATTTCCGGCACCGTCAAACGGCGGTTGGCACGCACCGAGCCGTGGCAGGCCATGGTCGACAACAGCTCGTTCTGGTGGGCTTCGATTCGCTGGCTGGCGCCCTGGGCGATCAGATCGGCGATGACGTCGCGCACCAGTTGCGTGACATCGGACCCCCTGAGCAGAGAGGGCATTTCCCTCACCACCAATGTTTCAGGGCCGGCGCGCTGCAGCACGAAGCCGAGCTGGCTGAAAAGTGCCTGATACTCTTCGACCGCATCCGCCTCCCTCTCGCTCACGGCCAGCGTTTCCGGCACCAGCAGCGGCTGCGATGCGAGCCGGGTTTCCGCAAATGCCGCCTTGAGGCGCTCGTAGGTGATGCGCTCGTGGGCGGCGTGCATATCCACCAGCACCAGTCCGGCGGCGTTTTCGGCAAGAATGTAGATGCCCTTGAGCTGCGCGATGGCAAAACCCAGGGGCGGAATGTCCTCGTCATCCGCGCGTGCATCCCCGATGCGCGGCGCGCTCGCCGTGGCGGCGGGCTGGTGCAGGTTGCGGTAGACGTCCATTTGGCCGAGCGCCGACCCCGTGGTCGGCCTGCTCCCGGCAGAGGCATAACCACCGCCACCGACCAGCCCGCGCATACTTTCCTGCACGGGTTGCGGCGCCTGCAACTGCGAGACGGTCGTGAGGCGGGCGGGCGCCATGCCATCCGCCGGACGCATATCGGCAACGGCGCGGTGGGTGGCAGAAAACAGAAAATCGTGCACCTGGCGGCTCTCGCGAAAGCGCACCTCGTGCTTGGTCGGGTGAACGTTGACATCCACTTCGGTGGGGTCGATGTCAAAAAACAAGACATAAGCGGGATGGCGGCCCTGATAAAGCACGTCCTGATAGGCCTGGCGCACGGCGTGAACCACGACCTTGTCGCGGATGGTGCGACCGTTGACGAAGAAATATTGCAGGTCCGCCTGGCTGCGCGAAAAGGTCGGCTGGGCAATCCAGCCCCACAACTTCATGCCCGAGCGCTCGAGCTCGATATAGAGCGCGTTTTCCATGAAGGTGGCGCCACAGACCATCGCAACCCGGCGCTCCTGCTCCACACGGGAACGCGCTGCGCGAAAGTCATGCACCAGCTTGCCGTTGTGGCGCAGTACGAAAGACACCTCGAAATGGCTCAGTGCCAGTTTGCGCACCACGTCTTCGATGCGCCCGAACTCGGTTTTTTCACTGCGCAGGAAACGCCGCCGCGCCGGCGTGTTGAAGAACAGATCGCGCACTTCCACCGTGGTGCCGCGCGGGTGTTGCACCTGATCCACGTCGACGGCCATATCGCGGCCTTCGCCGCGCGCGCGCCAGCCCGGACCGCTGTCGCCGGTGTTGGTGAGAATCTCGAGCCGCGATACCGAGGCGATACTGGCGAGCGCCTCGCCGCGAAAGCCCAGGGTGGCAACGGCTTCCAGATCGGCGAGCTCGACGATTTTACTGGTGGCATGGCGACTCAGCGCAAGCGGCAGATCGTCCACGTCGATGCCCACGCCGTTGTCGCGGATGCGAATGCGCTTGGCGCCGCCCGCGTCGACATCGATCTCGATCCGGCCGGCACCCGCGTCGAGGCTGTTCTCGAGAAGTTCCTTGACCACGGAGGCCGGCCGTTCGACCACTTCGCCGGCGGCGATCTGGTTGGCCAGTCTGGTGCTGAGCAATTGAATACGAGGCATGACTGCGCTGCTGACAAAGTCAGGTTGTGGGGATTTTGATCCGTTGACCTACTCGGATATCGGTATTGGTCAGACCATTGTGTCTCTGCAGCGCTTCGACACTGATGTTGTAGCGCGCCGCAATGCCCGAGAGTGTATCACCCCTGGCAATGACGTACACCTCGCCGGAGGAAGCACCGCTGCCGCGATTGGCGACCCAGGTGCCGGGCGGCGGCGAGCGGTAGAAATACTGCTTGATACCGGCATGGATAGCCTGGGCAACACGCCGCTGATAGGCCGGATCGGCGAGCTGGCGCGCTTCCGCCGGGTTGGAGATGAAGCCCGTCTCCACCAGAATCGACGGAATGTCGGGCGATTTGAGCACCGCGAAACCCGCCTGTTCGACGTGGCGCTTGTGAAGGCGCGCGATCTTGCCCATGTGGTCGAGCACGTCCTTGCCCACATCCAGGCTGCTGTTGAGTGTCGCGGTCATGGACAGATCGAGCAGCACGCTCGCAAGCATCTGGTCCTTGTCGCTGATCTTGAGGTTGCCGACGCCGCCGATCAGGTCCGCCTGATTCTCCCGCTCCGCCAGATAGCGGGCCGTTTCACTGGTGGCACCGCTGATCGACAGGGCGAACACCGACGCACCCCTGGCCGCCTGATTGCTGAACGCGTCGGCGTGAACGGAGACGAACAGGTCCGCGCGCATGTCGCGGGCGATATCCGTACGCCCCCGCAGGGGAATGTAGTAATCGTTGGTGCGCACCATCTTCGCGGTGAACCCCGGCTCGCGGTCGAGAATTGCCTTGAGCGCCTGGCTGATGGCAAATACCACGCGCTTTTCCTGAATGCCGCCCGGCCCCAGCGCCCCGGGGTCCTCGCCGCCGTGGCCTGCGTCGATGGCGATGACGATATCGCGCATCTTGCCGCCCTCGCGCACTGCATCGGCGACGCTGCGCCGCGTGGTCGCGCCCTTGTCATAGAGATCGACGACCAGGCGATCACCGTATTGATCATTGCCCTTGAGCGGAAAACTGCGCGGCTTCACCGGCTCGCGCAATTCCAGCACGACGCGCAGGTCCTTGCCGTTCTGCACACCGCTGCGCACCGACATCACCGGCGTCCTGGAAAAATCCAGGCCATCGAAGCCGCCCGCCATGCGCGAGTTCTTGATGTCGAGAACGATGCGGTGGGGATCCTCCAGAGAGAAAATCGCGTGCTCCGCGGCCTTGTCGAGATCGAACACCAGGCGTGTGTGATCCGGGGCGCGCCACAGGCGCACACCTTCGACAGTGGCTGCCCAGACAGAACTGGCCGCCAGACTCAACAGCGCGGAGAGAATGGCGACAATGGCGGTCAGGTAAACTCTCATCCGTTGCCCTGCAGGTTGCTTATCAGGTTCTCACCTGAAAGGGTCTGCGCCATTATAGATAATTTTCTGCCCTGCCCCGCAACCTCGATCACGACGCGCAGATCGGCGCGCGGCAATACGCCCTCTCCGCGCTCCGGCCACTCGACGATGCACAGGTTGCCCGGCTCGAAGTAATCGCGGATGCCCATGAATTCCAGCTCTTCCGGGTCGCTCAGGCGGTACAGATCGAAATGGTAGAGCTTGCCATCGCCAAGTTCGTAGGGTTCCACCAAGGTGTACGTGGGGCTTTTGACCGCTCCGCCATAGCCGCGCGCGCGGAGAATGCCCCGGCACAACGTGGTTTTGCCGGCGCCGAGTTGGCCCTCCAGAAAAATCACGCCTTCGCGAAGCAGATTTCCCAGGCGCTCGCCAAAGGCCACCATGGCGCTCTCGCCCTCGATAACGACATTCCAGCCGACACTCACGACGCCGGCGTCCCGTTGTCGTTGCGGCGATGCCGCAGCATCGGCAAAAGGTCGCTGGCACAGAGACCGATCTCACCGAGCTGCGCCACCGCATCGTCGCCGGCAAGGGCGTGCAGGCACGCGCCCGTCTCGGCGGCGCGGCGCGGCTCCATGCCCTGCGCCAACAGCGCGCCGATCACGCCGCTCAGCACGTCGCCCATACCGCCCACCGCCATGCCCGGGTTGCCGTAGGGACACACCGCGACATCGCCGGCCGGATCGCCAATCAGCGTGCCCGCGCCCTTCAACAGCACGGTCGTGGACAAACGGGCACGCAGCGCGTTCAAGGCTGCGAATCTGTCGCTCTGCACATCGGCGGTGCCGCAACCCAACAGGCGCGCGGCCTCACCGGGGTGCGGCGTGATGACAGTGCGAGACAGGTCGGCACCTGCACCGATTCGCCCCTGCGCGAGCAGATTGAGCGCATCCGCATCCAGCACCTTGGGCACATCCGTCGCCAGCGCTTTCTGCAACATTTGTTCGGACCAGGGCGTAGTGCCCAGTCCCGGCCCCACCACCAGCACCGTGGGTCGCGCCAGCAGGGGCTCCAGTTCCTGTCCCGAGATCACGCCAACGGCCATGACTTCCGGGCAGCGCGCATTGAGCGCCGCGACGTGCCGCGGCTGGGTCGCCACGCTGACCAGGCCGGCACCGGTGCGCAGAGCCGCCTCCGCCGCCATGATCGCCGCGCCGCCGAACCCCAGATCGCCACCGATGATCATCACGTGGCCGGACATGCCCTTGTGGGCATCGCGGGGCCGCACTGGCAACGCCGCAGCCAACGCCGGCCAATCCAGCAACCTGGCCTCGGCGTCGATGCCGGCATACACGGACTCGTCGACAGCCAGATCGTCGAACAGAACCTCGCCGCCAAAAACCGGCCCACGGCCGGTAAACAGGCCACGCTTGCGGCCGATGAAACTCACCGTGACACTGGCGCTCACCGCGCTCCCCAGGACGCGACCGCTATCGGCGCACAGCCCCGAGGGCACATCCACCGCCACCACCGGCAGGCCGCTGTCATTGATCAGACGAATGGCATCGGCAAAAGGTGGGCGAACATCCCCGTTGAGCCCCGTTCCCAGCAAGGCATCGACAATCAGGCCCTCGCGCGGCATGCTTGCCTCGGCAAGGGGCATCATGATCACGCCCTCGTCGACGGCAAAATCGTAGGCGCGGCGTGCGTCGCCGCCGAGCTTGTCGGGAGGTGCAACCTGGATCAGCCTGACTGGGATACGCTGGGCGTGCGCGAGAGCGGCGAGCACATAGCCATCGCCACCGTTGTTGCCAGCGCCGCAGAATACGGTGATCGCGGTGGGCCGCGGCCAACGCTCCAGCAATGCCGCCAAGGTTGCACGCGCCGCCCGCTTCATCAGCAGGATGCCGGGCAAGCCTTTCTCCTCGATGGCGATGCGGTCGAGCTCCCTCACCTGCGCGGCTGTGTAGAGCGATGTCAAAGCTTCCACCTTTTATTTAGCAACTCGTTGTAAACAGATGATTAACATGAAATTCTGGCACGATTATACGCCAACGAAACAGCTCCGCCACAGACAATGAGCGACAAAGACCACAAGAGCCTGCACAGCCTTGCCGCAGATATCAAGAGCTGGGGCAGAGAATTCGGCTTTCAGCAACTCGCAATCGCCGACATCCACCTCGACGACGCCGCCGCGCGCCTTGCGCAGTGGCTCAGCCAGGGCTATCAGGGTGACATGGCCTGGCTGGAAAGCCACGGCGACAAGCGCTGGCGGCCCGACAAACTGGTGCCGGAAACCCGGCGGGTGATCGTCGCGCGCCTGGATTACCTGCCCGCCGACACGGACATGGTGCGCGTGCTGCGCGATCCCGACACCGCCTATATCTCCCGCTACGCACTGGGCCGCGACTACCACAAGCTGATCCGCAGCCGCCTCGCGCGCCTCGCCGATCGCATCGCTGCCGCGGCCCCCGGCACGGTCATTCAGCGCCCCTTTGTGGACAGCGCGCCGGTGCTGGAAAAGCCTCTCGCCGAAAAAGCGGGCCTGGGCTGGATGGGGAAGAACACGCTGATTCTCAACAGCGAGGCGGGGTCGTGGTTCTTTCTCGGCGAGATTTATACCAGCCTGCCACTGCCGGTGGATGTCCCCGAACAGCCGAATCGCTGCGGCAACTGCACGGCCTGTCTCGGCATCTGTCCCACCAACGCCTTTCCACAACCTTATGTGCTGGATGCGCGGCGCTGCATTTCCTATCTCACCATTGAACACAAAGGCATCATCGCCGAAGAACTTCGCCCACTGATGGGCAACCGGGTATTCGGATGTGACGACTGCCAGGCCATTTGCCCCTGGAACCGATTTGCCAGGGCCACAACCGAAGATGACTTCAAGCCGCGCCACGGGCTCGCCGACACTGATCTCGCCACACTGTTCCAGTGGACGGAAACCGAGTTCGAGGAGAAAACCGCCGGCTCGCCCATCCGCCGCATCGGCCATGAGCGCTGGCGGCGCAATCTCGCAGTGGGACTGGGCAATGCACGCGACGCGGCGAGAGCCCTGGCGGCACTCGATGCACAACGGGACAACAGTACCGCCTTGGTGCGCGAACACATCGAATGGGCGCGCCACCGCCTTCACTCAGCCGACCGTGAAGAGAAGCCAGTCAAGCTTTTCCCCAGGCTGGGAAAAATTCCCGCACGAGAATGACATCAATCGTTGCAAATGATAATAGTTATCATTAATATCCTTTCCGCGATATCAATATTCCGGACAGGAGCCCATAACCATGAAATTTCTCTGTGATCAGCATCGCACCCTTTTGCAGCAATCCCCCACCCTGGCACAGGCGCGCTGGCAAGAATGGATGGCCAGCGGCTACCAGGCCATGGCGGAGAGGGAGTGGCCCCGCGCCATCAGCTACTACGGCTGCTGCTACGAAGTCAGCGAATGGCAGCTGCGCGCCGAAATCCAGGAAAGCGCGACCTGCAACCTGAAATCGCTGGATCAGGTGATGATCGCGGGCCACCTGCTTGCGGAATCTTTCGGGCGTTCGGGCAACATTCCCATGGAAAGGCACTGCCTGCTCGCCGTGCACAACCGCCTGACCGCACTGGCCACCAATTTTCTCGATCCCGATCAGGCCAGCCGGCTGCGCAACAATATTGAGCTCTCGCTCGCCATGCTCAAACGCCACTGCAAGCTCCACGGCGATTTTGGCGCAATGCATGCCTGCGTACAGCTGACCCGCAGCATCCTCAACGATCTGCCCATCAGCGCTGCGCTCCATTGAGGTTCAGGCCGCCTCGACCGCGGAGTGCGGCAGCTGCGCGGTCTTCGCGCAAATGCCCGACAAATCCTTGCCAAGGCCCGGGATAGTCTGTATAGTCCCGCATCCTGAAAACCCAGACTCAACGAAAGGAGCCGACCGGTGGCTAATACACCTCAAGCACGCAAGCGCGCCAAGCAAAATGAAAAGCGCCGGCAGCATAATGCCAGCCTGCGCTCCATGGTGCGTACTTACATCAAGCGCGTCCAGGCTGCAATCGCCAAAGGCGACCATGCCGCAGCGCAATCCGAATACGCAACCGCCGTTCCTGTGATTGATCGCATCGCCGACAAGGGCATCATTCACAAGAACAAGGCCGCGCGCCACAAGAGCCGACTCAATGCCCAGATCAAGGCTCTGGCCGGCTAAGCGCAAGCAACAAAAGCAGTATTGAAAAAGCCGCGAAATTCGCGGCTTTTTTTATTGCAAACAGTAGTCCCTCAGAAACGATAGCCGATATTCACCTGGTAAACCCAGGGGTCGATATCCACATCATCGATTCTGGCGATGGTGGTGCCCGCCGCAATTGCCGAGCCGTCTCGCGCCTTGAAGGTCGCCTTGGTTTCAATGTCTATCCAGCGCACCGCGACGTTGAGGTGCCAGCGTTCGGACAGTGCCAGGTCCACCCCCACCTGGGCAGCGAGCCCAACGGAATCTTCCAGCTTGAGACTCATGGGAACAGGGCCATCCAGCCCGGCCAGGGCACCGGCCGCGCGCTCCAGATCCGCGTGCGCAGACTCGTCAAAGAACACCGTGTAATTTATGCCCGCCCCCACATAAGGCGACACGACACTTCCCCTGTCCAAGGGATACCACACCAGCGACAGGGTAGGAGGGAGATGTTTGGTGGCGCCAGCCTGGATTGCGCCCAATCCGACCGCCATGAGATTGGCGCCGATTGCGTGACTGAAGGGTGTGGCGGCGAGCAGCTCCACACCAAGCCAATCGCTCAACATGTAGGTAAGGGACAGACCGAGTTGGGTATCGCTATCCACCTGGGTGTGTGTGCCCGCCAGGGGCGCGATACCCAGCGCGGGAAGAGCGATACCTGAACTACCGCCATCGGGATCGACGCTGACACTACCGGCGCGAACGATGATATCTCCCGCCTCGTACGCCGCCGCACTGCTTGCTGCCAGCGCTGCGACAATGCCCATACCCAGTACGCATGCCTTGGATTTCATACTAACCTCACTTCCTTTGTTTTGGATGAGGCTAGTGAAACACTCTCCGTGTCAGCGCAACTTGATCCAGAATAGGCCCCAAATAAACACACACAATTTGTGCGTGTTTATTTGATGACGATCAACAAATGTCATTCGACAATGATGGTGATTTTTTCTGAAACCACCGGGGGAGTATGGGGAATGTGAAGATGATCGCCGAGCAGCAACTGAAGACTGTGCTCACCGGGCTCGAGCTCGACCTGCGCTTCTGTCTGACCGCCACCGAAATGAATGTGCTGCGCGTCTGCCGGAATGGGTTTGTCGAAACCCGGCAGGTCATCGACGTTCACCAGGAGATGGTGGTGACCCGTATTGGCCCAAGCGACACCGGCGGGTGCCACCCCGATACCCTCCAGGCCAAACTGGACCCGCACCGGACTGGTGACCGTCTCGCCGTCTTTCGGCGAAATGATATACGCCCGCGCATCTTCCGGGGCGGCAGTGGCTGCGGCAAAACCCGCTTGAGCAGCGAATGCCAGCAACGTACAGGCAACAACTTTCTTGAGCATGATTTATCTCCACATCAGTTCGTTGATTTGACACCCTTTTGCGGGGGAGATCAACAAGTGAACGGTAATCGAGGAAGGCTGGCTCGGGATGGCGCTCAAGACGTCTGGTGACATCGCCGTGCGCCGTCGCCACGCTGATCAGGGTTGCTTTTTCGAGCCACCCCGGCACTGGGGTGAATCCGGTGCCCTGCCCTGCCATTCGTCGGGTGTATAGGTGTGCAGCGCCAAGGCGTGGACGCCACTCTTCAGCTCATCATCCAGCACCTTGTAGACATCCTGGTGACGCCTGACCAGGCGCAGCCCCGCGAATTTCTCGGTCACGAGAGTAACCTTGAAATGGGTTTCGGAATTTGCCGGCACGCTGTGCATGTGGCTCTCGTTCACCACCTCGATAAAGTCCGGGGCGAACGCGACGTTCAGCTTGCCTTCGATGCGCTGGCCGGTCGTCACGATGATCCCCCTTTCGGTTCAAAGCGCGCCGCGTCGATGATGGACCAGAGGTGAATGATCCAGCCAAGGAAAATGAGCCACAACACCGCGGCCAGCACGAAGTGGACCAGCGCCATCAAGGGACGGCCCTGCACCAGTTGTCCGAGGCCGGGAATGAAAAAGCTGCAAATGGCGGCGAGCACATTGCCGCCGGAGCCCTGCCCTGCCACGGCGCTACCTCATGCTCGCATTGATCGCATCGAGAGCGCGGCTGCCGGGACAGAGATCCGTTGCCGCCAGATCGCGCAGCGGCTTCTTGATGGTGCCCTGGATTTCGTGAAAATCGGGGCTGTCCGGTTCGACGTAGAGCAGTCCGGTCAGGATCTGGCCCTTGGCCTTGTATTCCTGGATCAAACGCACTGCCTGGTCCTTGTCGGTGGTGTTGACGCCACCCTCCTTGTACAGATGAACCACAGAACCGTCGTGCAGCGTGATTTCCTGGCTGAAACCAGGCGCGTAGTCGGCGGTGATTTCACGGCGCACGGGTACGAAGTCCACCTTGCCGGTGGCCTCCATATGATCGCGCACGAATTCATAACCCTTGGTCGACGTCGGGGTATTGTTGAAGGTGACGCACGGCGAAATCACATCGATGAAGGCGAAGCCCTGGTGGGAGATCGCCGCCTTGATCAAGGGCACCAACTGCTCCTTGTCGCCGGAAAAGCTGCGCGCGACAAAGGTGGCACCCATCTGCAGGGCGAGCGTGCAGAGATCGATGGGTCCATAGGGATTGGGTTTGCCCGCCTTTCCGGCGGAGCCCACGTCGGCAGTGGCGGAATCCTGTCCTTTGGTGAGCCCGTAACAGCCGTTGTTCTCCACGATGTAGAGCATGTTGAGATTGCGGCGTGTGACGTGCCCGAACTGGCCGAGGCCGATGGATGCGGTATCGCCGTCGCCGGAGACACCGATGTAGACCAGTTCCCGGTTCGCCAGATTGGCGCCGGTGGTCACCGATGGCATGCGCCCATGCACGGAATTGAAACCGTGCGACTTGCCCAGGAAATAGGTGGGCGTCTTCGATGAGCAGCCGATACCCGAGACCTTCGCCACGCGGTGGGGCGGCACAGCCAGTTCGAAGCAGGCCTGGACGATGGCGCTGCTCACGGAGTCGTGGCCGCAACCGGCACACAGGGTGGACAGACTGCCTTCGTATTCGCGCCGGGTCAGCCCCAGGTCGTTGACAGGCTGCTGGGGATGGCGGAAATTTGGCTTGATATAGCTCATGGCATTAACCTGTCTTGCGACGAATGGGGGTTACGGTGGCACCGCCCCTGAGGGCGTGAATCTGTTTGCGAATGGTGCGCGCAGTGATGGGCATGCCATTGTAATGGCGCACCAGCAGCAGTTTCTTGGGATCGATATCGCACTCGATGATCAGCATCTTGCGCAACTGGCCGTCCCGGTTCTGTTCCACCACGAACACCCGATCGTGCTGCGCAATGAAATCTTCCACCGCCTTGCTGAACGGGAATGCCTTGATGCGCATGGCATCGATATGCACCCCGTCCGCCGCCAGTTGGTCCAGCGCTTCCTTGGTTGCCGCCGCGCTGGTGCCATAGAAGAGGATACCGTCGCGGGTGTTCTCTGCCGCGGGAATCAGCTCCGGTGCGGGTACGTACTGCTTGGCCGTTTCGAACTTGCGCAGCAGGCGCTCCATGTTCTCCACGTAGACATCGCCGTCTTCCGTGTAGATCGCGTATTCGTCGCGCGACGTACCGCGGGTGAAGAACGCGCCCTTGGTGGGGTGAGTACCCGGGTAGGTGCGGTAGCAGATACCGTCCTTGTCCACGTCGAGGTAACGGCCATAACGCTGCGTCATGTTTTCGAGCTGTTCCTCGCTGAACACCTTGCCACGGTTGTATTCCTTGCTGTCATCCCACTCCAGCGGTTCACACATGTTGTCGTTCATGCCGAGATCGAGGTCGGTGAGAATGATCACCGGCGTCTGCAGCATTTCCGCCAGTTCGAAGCTTTCCGCACCCATCTCGAAACACTCTCTGGGTGTGGATGGGAGCAGCAGCACGTGCTTGGTATCGCCGTGCGACGCATAGGCGGCGGCGAACAGGTCGGACTGCTGGGTGCGGGTCGGCATTCCCGTGGAGGGGCCGGCACGCTGCACGTCCACCAGCACCACGGGCACTTCCGCGAAATAGGCCAGCCCCAGGAACTCACTCATCAGCGAGACGCCGGGGCCCGAGGTTGCCGTAAAGGCACGCGCCCCGTTCCAGCTCGCACCCACCACCATACCCATGGCGGCGAGCTCGTCCTCGGCCTGGGCAATGGCGAATTTCTTGTCACCCGTACCCGGATCGATGCGCAGACGGTTGGCGTATTTCTCGAAGGAATCCACCACCGACGTCGAGGGCGTGATCGGGTACCAGGCGGCAACGGTCGCACCGCCGTAGACACAGCCAAGCGCCAGAGCGTCGTTGCCTTCCATAAGGATGGCATTGCCGGTCTTGTCGCTGCGTTTCAGACGCACGCCGATAGGACACTTGAAATTCTCGGACGCATACTGATAGCCCAGCTCGAGGGCGTGAATGTTCGGCGCCACCAATTTTTCCTTGCCCCTGAACTGCTCGCCGATGAGCTCCTTGAGCACATCGAACTCCAGCTCCAGCAGCGCCGACAGCGCACCCACATAGATCACGTTCTTGAACAGCTGACGCTGTTTGGGATCGCTGTATTCGCGGCGACAGATCTCGGTCAGAGGAATGCCGATGTAGTTGATGCCGTCGCGGTGATAGCGCAGATCCAGCGGTTTGGTGTTGTCGTAGATGAAATAGCCACCCGGCTCCAGACACTCCACATCCTGTTTGAAGCTCTGCGGGTTGACGGCCACCATCACGTCCACGCCACCGCGGCTGCCGAGATAACCCTTCTCGCTCACCCGCACTTCGTACCAGGTGGGCAGGCCCTGGATATTGGACGGAAAGATGTTCTTCGGGGACACGGGAATCCCCATGCGAAACACCGCCTTGGCAAACATGTTGTTGGCACTGGCCGAGCCGGTGCCGTTGACATTGGCAAAGCGTATGACGAAATCGTTGACGGATTCGATACGCGGGCTTTCTGAATTCAGCATAGGGGTGCAGCCTTGGTCACTTCATAGAGGAATTTTTGCATGTCCCAGGCAGTCGTGGGACAACGCTCCGCGCACAGCCCGCAGTGGAGGCAGACGTTCTCGTCTTTCACCATCACGCGACCGGTTTTCAACGCGCCGGACACATACAAGGGTTGTTCCTCGTTGTCGGCAGGCGCCCTGAGCCTCTGGCGCAGATCCTCCTCGGGGCCGTTATCGATAAAGTTGATGCAATCCGTGGGACAGATATCCACACAGGCATCGCACTCGATGCAGCGGGCATCCGTGAATACGGTCTGCACATCACAGTTGAGACAGCGCAGCGCTTCCCGGTAGCCGGTCGCCAGATCGAAACCCAGCTCCACTTCCACCTTGCGGTTGCCGAGCGCCGTGGCCTTGTCGGCGAGAGGTACCTTGTAGCGATCGTCGTCATCCACCTGGCTGTCGTAGCTCCACTCGTGGATACCCATTTTCTGGCTGACCAGATTGGTACCAGGCGCCGGGCGCTCGGCGACACTCTTGCCGTCACAGAACAGGTCGATGGAAATCGCAGCCTGGTGGCCATGAGCCACCGCGGTGATGATGTTCTCGGGTCCGAATGCGGCGTCTCCGCCGAAAAACACCTTCGGGTTGGAAGACTGGAACGTGGTCTTGTCCAGCACCGGCAAGCCCCACTTGTCGAAGACGATGCCAATATCGCGCTCGATCCAGGGGAAGGCGTTCTCCTGGCCAATGGCCATGAGCACCGCATCGCAGGGGTAGAATGCCAGGTCTTCACCCGTGGGCACCAGGGAGCGGCGGCCCTCGTCGTCGTAGACGGCCTCGACCTTTTCGAAGCGCATACCCACCAGCTTGCCGTCCTCGACCACGAATTCCTTGGGAACATGGTTGTCGATGATGGGAATGTCTTCGTGCATGGCATCTTCCTTCTCCCAGGGAGATGCCTTCATGTCCTGGAAGGGGCTGCGCACGATGACCTTGACGTCCTCGCCGCCGAGGCGGCGGGCGGTACGGCAGCAATCCATGGCGGTGTTGCCGCCACCGAGCACGATGACGCGCTTGCCGATGGTGGCGGTGTGCTCGAATGCCACACTGGCGAGCCAGTCGATACCGATGTGGATGTTGGCATCCGCCTCTTCGCGGCCGGGCAGATTCTTCAGGTCGCGACCGCGCGGCGCGCCCGATCCGACGAAAATGGCGTCATAGTTCTTGTCGAGCAGGGATTTGAGACTGTCCACGTAGGTGTCGAACTGCACCGTGGGGCCCATGCGCAGGATGTAGTCGACTTCCTGGTCCAGCACTTCTTCGGGCAGGCGGAACGACGGAATCTGGCTGCGCATGAAACCGCCGCCCTTGCTCTGCGCATCGTAGATATGCAATTCATATCCCAGGGGCGCCAAGTCGCGGGCCACCGTGAGAGACGCGGGACCGGCGCCAACCAGCGCTACTTTCTTGCCATTTCTGGCAGCAGCCTTCCTGGGCAGGCGGCGGTCGATGCTGGCGTCGTCCTTGTTGTCGGCGGCGACGCGCTTGAGCCGGCAGATGGCCACGGGCTCTTCGTCGACACGGCCGCGGCGGCAGGCCGGCTCGCAGGGTCTGTCGCAGGTGCGACCGAGAACACCGGGAAATACGTTCGACTCCCAGTTGATGATATAAGCATCATCGTAGCGCCCCTGAGCGATCAGGCGAATGTACTCCGGCACCGGCGTATGAGCGGGGCAGGCGTACTGACAATCGATGACCTTGTGAAAGTACTCTGGATCTTTGACATTTGTCGGATTCAAAAAACAACTCCCCGAAAACGGACTGCGGCACAGACTTGAAAACGGCCCACACAGGGCCACGTTAAATGGTCCAATTTAACCAAAAACTGACACCACAAGCAAATACGATAGTCGCGCGCGGCACAAGGAAAACCCCCAGAAAACAAGGGGAATTGCATCGAAAATGCAAACAAAAAACCCTCTTGTTTGCATTTTCATTTTGTTATGTGGAGCAGGATGGCCAAGCTTTTGCCCAATGCAGCGCCGACCCCGCCACATTGCACAAAAACCTGGCGGGAGCGGTTACAACAGGAAGCGGCGGATATCGGATAGATACTCGACGAGTGCGGTAAAGAACCTGCCGCCATCGCCCCCGTTGACGACGCGATGATCGTAGCTCAGGCTGAGCGGCAGTACTTGCCGGGGCTCGAACCCCGAGCCTGTCCAGACCGGTCGCGTCGCGGCACGCGAGACGCCCAGGATGGCCACTTCCGGCGCATTGACGATGGGCGTGAAGCCGCGTCCGCCGATCGCCCCCAGGCTGGAAATGGTAAAGCTGCCACCCTGCATGTCGGCGCCAGTCAATTTGCCGGTGCGCGCCTTTTCCGCGAGCGCGGCGATGTCGGCCGCCAACTCGAAGAGTCCTTTTTTGTCCGCATCGCGCACCACCGGCACCAGCAGACCGCGCGGCGTGTCCACCGCCATGCCGATATGGATATATTTTTTCTGGATGACCTTCTCGCCGCTCGAATGCCAGGAACGGTTGAGCACCGGGTGATCCCGCAACAAGCGCGCGCAAGCCAGCATGATGAAGGCCACCGGCGTGAGCTTGACGCCGCGCTTTTCCGATTCCGCCTTCAGCGATGCGCGAAACGCTTCCATTTCCGTGATGTCCGCGTCGTCGAACTGGGTCACCATCGGCACGTTGAGCCAGTTGCGCACCATGTTGGCGGCCGTCAGGCGTGCGATCTTGTCGAGAGGAATCTCTTCGACCTCACCAAACTGGGAGAAATCGACGTCGGGCACCGCGGGGATACCTGCCCCGACGGAACCTGGCTCGCGCTCCTTCTCGTGTGTTTCCAGCGCCGCTTTCACATAGGCCTGAACATCCTCCTTCTGGATACGGCCCTTGGTACCGGAACCCTCCACATTGCGCAGATCCACGCCCAGCTCACGCGCAAACTGGCGCACCACCGGCCCCGCATAGACGTTTGCCGCAGGCGCCTCCGGCTCACCGAGCATCACCCCGGCTACGTCGCGCGCAGCGCTGTCGGACTGTTCCTGCTGCGCCGCTTGCCCAGCCTTTTGCTCCGGGGCCTTGTCCTCCGCCGCCTTTTTCTGCGGAGCCTGCGACGTGCCCTCATCGCTGGCATTTTTCTGCGCGGGTGCCGCCGCGGTCACCTCGATGACCGCAACCGCATCACCGCTTTTGACCTTGGCACCGCTCTCCACCAGCAGCTTCACCAGCTTGCCGGCGTAGGGGCTCGGCACGTCCATCGCCGCCTTGTCGCCCTCCAGCGTCATCAACGCCTGGCCTTCCGCGATCTCATCGCCGGCAGCCACCGCGAGCTCGATCACATCCACCTCATCCGTGGTGCCCAGATCGGGCAGCTTCACGGTTTGCTCGCTGGTGCCGCCTTGCGGCCTGTCCTCTGCCGGCTTCTTCGCGGCAGCCTTGTCCGCTGGGGGCGCCTGCTTTGCATCCGCAGCAGGCTGTGGCGCCTCCGCCACCTCGTTTTCAGGCTCGGACTCGGCTATCTCGGGCTTCGCATCGTCGCCCTCCACTTCCACGTCGACGATGGCGCTGCCACTGGAGACGGAATCCCCCAGCTTGACCAGGATTTTCTTGACGACGCCCGCCACTGGCGAGGGCACATCCATGGTGGCCTTGTCGGATTCCAGCACCAGCAACGTGTCTTCCGGCCGGATTTCGTCACCGGGTGCCACGCTGATTTCAATGACTTCCACCGCCTCGGCGCCGCCGAGGTCCGGGACTTTTATTGTTTCCACTGCCATGTCTCAGTCCTCAGGCGTAAAGGGGGTTGGCCTTTTCAGGATTGATACCCAGATCGTCGATGGCGCGCACCAGCAGGTCTTTTTCGACGCGCCCCTGACGAGCCAGACCGGTGAGTGCGGCCAGCACCACGTAGCGGCGATCCACCTCGAAGAAATCGCGCAGCTTGCTGCGCGAGTCACTGCGGCCGAAACCATCGGTACCCAGCACGTAGTAATCGCCGGGCACGAAGGAGCGCAGCTGTTCGCCGTAGTTCTTCATATAGTCGGTCGCCATCACGAAGGGCCCTTCGCGGCCAGCCAGCAGCTGGGTGATATAGGGCTCGCGCTCTTCCTCATCGGGATGGAGCATGTTCCAACGCGCCACGGTTTGGCCGTCCCGCGCCAACTCATTGATACTGGTGGCGCTCCAGATATCCGCTTCCACCTTGTAATCCTTCTTGAGAATGTCCGCCGCGGCGATGACCTCGTTGAGGATGGTGCCGGAACCGAGCAACTGCACACGCAAGCCGTTCCTGGCGGTTTTGCCACCTTCACGAAGCAGGTAGCAGCCGCGCACGATGCCCTCCTCCGCGCCCTCGGGCATCGGCGGGTGGAGGTAGTTCTCGTTCATGGTGGTGATGTAGTAGAAGCAGTTTTCCTTCTCGCCGTACATGCGCCGCAGGCCGTCCTGGATGATAATCGTCACCTCATAACCGAAGGTTGGATCGTAGGTGCGGCAGTTGGGAATGGTATTGGCGAGGATGTGGCTGTGACCGTCCTGGTGCTGAAGGCCCTCGCCATTCAGTGTGGTGCGCCCGGAAGTGGCGCCGATCATGAAGCCCCGCGCCTGGGCATCGCCCGCGGCCCAGGCGAGATCGCCAACGCGCTGGAAGCCGAACATCGAGTAGTAAATGAAAAACGGCACCATCGGGCAGTCGTAATTGCTGTAGGCGGTGGCGAGCGCAATCCAGGCCGACATGGCCCCGGCCTCGGTGATGCCTTCTTCGAGAATCTGTCCCTGCTTGTCTTCCTTGTAATACATGATCTGATTGTGATCGTGGGGAATGTACTTCTGCCCCTGCGAAGAGTAGATGCCAAGCTGGCGGAACATGCCTTCCATCCCGAAGGTACGCGCCTCATCGGGTACGATGGGCACCACCCGCGCACCGATTTTCTTGTCCTTGACGAGGGCTGTGAGAACGCGCACGAATACCATCGTGGTGGAAATTTCCCGCTCACCGCTGCCCTCGAGCAGCTTCTCGAAGGTATCGAGTGGCGGTATTTCCAGCGCCTTGAAGTCGGACTGCCGGGCTGGCAGGTGCCCGCCCAACGCCTCGCGGCGGCGCTTCATGTAGATGATTTCCGGACTTTCCGGCGGCGGCCGGTAGTACGGCACTTTCTCCAGCCTGTCATCGGGAATGGGAATGCCGAAGCGGTCGCGAAAATTGCGCAAACTTTCAATATCGAGCTTTTTCACCGAGTGGGTGTCGTTGGCCGCCTCACCCGCCGCGCCCATGCCGTAGCCTTTCACGGTCATGGCGAGAATCACCGTCGGCTTGCCGGTATTTTCCATCGCGGCGGCGTAGGCTGCGTAGACCTTGTAGGGGTCGTGGCCACCGCGGTTGAGATACTGGATATCGCGGTCGCTCATGCCCTCGACCATTTCCAGCAGTTCCGGATACTTGCCGAAGAAATGCTCGCGGGTGTAGGCCCCGCCGTTGTTCTTGCAGTTCTGCAACTCGCCGTCGCAAACCTCATCCATGCGCGCCTGCAACAGGCCGTGGACATCCTGTTCAAACAAGGGATCCCAGAGCCGTCCCCAGAGCACCTTGATGACGTCCCAGCCGGCGCCCTTGAAGACCCCTTCCAGCTCCTGGATGATCTTGCCGTTGCCGCGCACCGGGCCATCCAGGCGCTGCAGGTTGCAGTTGATGACGAAATTGAGATTCTCGAGGCGCTCGCGCCCCGCCAGGGAAATCGCACCCAGGGTTTCCGGCTCATCGCATTCGCCGTCGCCGATGAAGCACCATACCTGGCGGTCGCCCCGGGGCACCAGACCGCGCGCCGAGAGATAGCGCATGATGTGGGCCTGATAGATCGCCTGGATGGGGCCAAGCCCCATCGACACCGTGGGGAATTGCCAATAGTCCGGCATCAACCAGGGATGTGGATAGGACGACAGCCCCTTGCCATCCACCTCGCGGCGGAAATTTTCGAGTTGCTCCTCGTCGATGCGCCCCTCCAGGTAGGAGCGGGCATAGATACCGGGCGAACTGTGACCCTGGAAGTACACCAAATCGCCGAGATGCTCTTCGTTGCGGCCGCGGAAGAAGTAATTGAAGCCGATGTCGTACAGCGTGGCCGCGGACGAGAAAGTGGCGATATGCCCGCCCAGGCCGTCGCTTTTGTTGGCGCGCATCACCATCGCCAGGGCATTCCAGCGGATCAGCGAGCGAATGCGGCGCTCCATGAACAAGTCGCCGGGCATGCGCTTCTCGCGCGCGGCGGGGATGGTGTTGCGGAAGGGTGTAGTGATGGCGTCAGGGGTGGGAATTCCATCGGCCGCTGCGCGGTCGAGCAGCTGCTTGACGAGGAATCCTGCGCGCTCCTGACCCTGGAAGCGGATGACGGATTCCAGGGCTTCGAGCCACTCCTGTGTTTCTTGCGGGTCAATATCCTGCGAGTGATCCATGGTACTTGCACCGCCGTGGTTGTGGTTTGTTTCAAATACTAGCAGACAATCTCAATTAATACGATGTTTCAAATTAATTGGTACTTTGTACCAAAAAGCACTGAGTCTGCCTATACATGAGCCTGCCTGCAGGCGATATACCATCGGGACGCACGGTAACGGTCGCCTGCAGGCAGGCTTCTACACCACTCTCATTCGGGATGGGAGAAAACGCCTTCGAAGGCAGCTTCGTCGAGCTTGCCGCGATCCTCCTCGTCACCGCCAGTCAGCAGCCAGAGTCCGGCGCGCGCCCCGTTGATGCTGTGCTCGTAGCTTGACACTACCTGCTCCCTGGTGGCTGCGCGCAAAGCCTCGGCCAGACGCGGGCGGAAGTCGAAATTCTCGTAACCCAGGTTGAGGGACTCCAGATGGCGCGCTGCCAGCTGATTGATGTTGCGCGGCTTTTCTTCGATGTTCGCCAGCACCGACTGGCGGTAGCGGTTCAGGCCCTCTTCATCGAGGGCGGCCACGGTGGTGCTGAACGTCGCCAGAAAGCCATCGATTTCCTTTCTCAACGCATCCGCATCCACCTTGGGGGATTGCACGTAGAACAGCGCACCCGGCACGCGCCGCAGGGGATAGAAGCTACTGCCCACCGCATATCCCAACTGCTTTTCGGTACGCAGTGTGTTGTAGAACGGCGCCTGCAGAATATTGTTGAGCAGGGAGAACAGCGCCCGCTCTTCCAGGCTATCGCCATCACCCTGGATATAGAGAACGGCGGCGCTATCGTTGTGATCGACAGGATAGCGCACCACCGGCAGCACCTCGCGGCGCGCCAGATCGCGGACTTCGAGCGCCCGTGACACGCGGTCACCGCCGAGTGCGAGGGCGTCGATGACAGCAGCCGCCAGCACCTGCGCTTCTTGCTCGCTGTAGTTGCCACCCGCGTAATGGCGTCCCTGGCCTCCCGCGATGATCTGGCTGTGGAAAGCCCGCAACTGCTGCACGGTCACCCCTTCAAGAACCTCGGCTTTCGCCAGCGGCGGCCAGCTTTCCGTCAGCAAGGGCGGCAATTGGTACAGCAGTTGCCGCAAAGGCCACTCGCGCGTGGTATTGCGCAGCTCCCTGATCAGGGATGTCTTGATCCGCTGCAGTCGCGTCTCATCCCAATCGGGGTTCTTCAGTGCGTCGAGAACGGAAGCCAGCAGGACCGGCTGCTTCTCGCTGTAACCGGTAAGAGTGATAAGAAAGCCCTTCTCCCAGGTAGAGAAACCAAAACCGAGGCCGGCCAGCATCGCCGGATAGGCTTCCGAATTCAGTTGATCCTCCACCACCGCCAACAGATATTCGAGCGTTGCCGCCTGCTCCAGCCCCACATCCACCGGCAGCGCGATACGCGCCTCGAAGTAGCCCTTCGGAGTCTGGAACTGGCTGTCCGGATAGTGCCAGAGCGACGCGATGGCCTCGGAACGGACCGGCACCGGCGACGCCTCGGCGGGCTGATGAACCACCAGGTTCCCGGCAATATAGGGGTTGCGCGCCGGCAGGCTGAGAGCAACGCCGGTATCGGCGGAGAAATTCGCGGCATCGACCGGCTCCACCGCGTAGGGCGCACTGTAGAGACGGGATGTGCGATCGGTTTCCACATCCGGCGCGACCAGCGTCACCACCAGGTTGTCGGGCCGCAGATAGCTCGCGTAGCGTTCGATGAGGGCTTCATCGAAGACCTCATACAGATAATTGCCGCGCAGAATATCCGCTGGCGCCAAGTGATGGAGGTTGTTGCTGAGACGGTAGACGTAGCCCATGGGCGATTGTTTTTCGGCGAAGCGGAACCTCAGCTCGGCAAGACGCGCCACTTCGTCGTAGCGCCATTGTTCGATACCTTCGCTGCGGATCAGCTCGAGCCAGCGAAAGAAATCGCGGCTCACCTCTTCGTCCCGCGCCACACCTTTCGGGGTCAGGCTGATCTGAACGGCGAACAGCGCGCCCCGACGGCTGTCGTACACCGGCCCCGCACTCAGGCCCTCGGCCAGGTCTCGCGCCTTCAAGCTTTGCAAAAGGCTGCCTTCACCTTCGTGACCAATGAGGTGTGAAAGATACTCGATGGGCTTCTTGCGCCAGTGCTCGGCAAGGCCCGGCATGGGGAACAAAAAGCTCAGCTGTCGCAGTTCCTTTTCGGGGCGCAGGCTCACCTTCACCGGCAGCTCGCGGGTGAACAGCGGTATCTCATCGTCGGGCAAGGTCAGCTCGGGGTGCGGCACGTCCGCGAACCTGTCGGCCACGGCCCGCTGCAAGTCGTCCAGCGATTCCTTGCCAAGCACCACCAGCTTCATGCGCGATGCCGAATAATACTGCTCGTAGAAATCCAGCAATTCGTCGCGCAACGGATTTTCCGGCGAGTCCTGCAGGGTCTCCAGATTGCCCACCGAGAAACGCGAGAACGGGTGCTCCGGATTGGCAATTTCTGCCAGCACGTCCCACTCGCGGCGCGAATCGTCCTTGATCTTCAGCTGATACTCGGAGTCCACCGCGTGGCGCTCGCGATCGACATATTCCGGATTGAAAAGCGGCGCCACGAAAAAACGCGCAAAGCGATCGAGCGCGGCCATCAGGTGCTGGCTGTCCACATCAAAGAAATAATTGGTCTCCTCCAGGCTGGTATAGGCATTGAAGGTGCCGCCGTGCTCACTGATGAAAGCCTGGTACTCGCCGGGCTCCGGGTATTTGTCGGTGCCCAGAAACAGCATGTGCTCGAGAAAATGGGCGAGCCCCTCCCTTTCCGGGGGGTTCTCGAAACTGCCGATATCGATACTCAGTGACGCCGCCGCCTTGTCGGCAGCCGAATCGGACACCAGCAGCACCTCGAGACCATTGTCGAGGGTGAAATAGCGGTACGACCGATCATCCGCGGGGCTTTTCAGCACCTCCACCGCCGATGCCGGATCATCCGACGCGACATACCAGGGTGCCGCCCGTTCCTGGACGGCATCCGCCGCATTTGCGACAGGCGGGTGATTTTCGCTAGCGGGAGAGCAGCCTTGCAGAACGAGCAGGGCGACGACGAACAACGACAACAAACGGCGTGACATGGTGGCTATGGTCCTTTGCTGAAACCGGGGATCCTTGACGACAGCGTGTGCGCAGCGCGCACCTCGCCGGGCACTGTACCTGTGTCGGGCGGCGGGGTAAATCGATGGCGCTGCGAACGCGGCAACGGCAGGATAGACCGCCCGCACGCCGCCGAGTTCAGCGCTGCCTGGCGGAACCAAGCGCGGCCGCGACTGTCTCATGGCTGAGCCGTGGAACCTGTGACATCCCGATCACAAACCCGCTACACTTTCGCCGTTGCCACCACCCGGAGTAACCAGCCCATTTGCCGCTCACTCACTTTCCTGTTGCGCTCCGCGCTGCTGCTCGGTGCTCTCGCGCTTGGCGCCGCGGCAGTCGAGGCCAACGATTTCAATCTGCCGGTGCTGGGCGACACCACCTCCTCGACGATTTCTCCGAGTCAGGAATATGAACTGGGGCGCGCCTGGCTCGCCGCGTTCCGCGCCAGGGTGCGCACCCTGGACGACCCCGAGTTGCAGCAGTATGTGGAAAATCTCACCTACGAGTTGTCACGGCACAGCGAACTCAACGATCATCGTCTCGAGCTGATAGTGATCAACAACCCCACCATGAACGCATTCGCGGTACCAGGCGGGGTGATCGGCGTCCACACCGGCCTGTTTCGCTATGCGGAGGACGAGCACCAGCTGGCGTCCGTGCTCGCCCACGAACTTGCCCATTTGAGCCAGCGCCATTTCGCGCGCAGCCTCGAAACGCGCAAGGCGAGTTCCATCGGCACCATGGCCGGCCTGCTGGCGGGCATCATTCTCGCGGCTACCGTTGGCGGCGACGCGGGGATGGCGGCGATGACCGCAACGCAGGCGGCGGCGCTCGAGAGCAGCCTGCGCTACAGTCGCCAGAACGAACAGGAAGCAGACCGTATCGGCATGCAGACGCTGTACAAATCCGGGCGCGACCCCTCCGCGGTGTCGGCCATGTTCGAGCGCATGCTGGCCGCCACGCGCTACACCGGTCGGCGCCCGCCGGAATTTCTGCTCACCCACCCCCTCACCGAATCCCGGGTTGCCGATGCCAGGGCCCGCATCAACAATTACCCCGCACGCCAATACCCGCGCCGCCCCGAATATGACTTCATGCGGGCGCGCTCGCTGATCTGGATCGACGCCAACGCTGCCAAATCCGTGCAGCGCTTCAGAAGCGAACTGGACGGCGTGACCACGTCGAGAAGCGGCGCCAGCTACGGCCTGGCCCTCGCCTATTCCCGGCAGGGCAACCATGACGCAGCCCGGAAAACCCTTGCGCCACTACTCGAAGAACAACCCGGGAACATCGTCCTGCAGCTTGCCGCGGTGAGCCTCGATATCAACAGCGGCAAGTACATCAACGCCATCGAGCGCATCGAATCTCTCGAGTCGCTGCATGGCAATAACTACGCGCTGCAGCGCTACAAGGCGGAAGCGCTGCTCAAGAGTGGCAAATACCAGGGGGCGGAGCGCGTTCTGGAGAAGCTCAGCAAGCAGCGCCCCACAGACCCGGATGTGTGGTTCCAGCTCGCGGAAACCAGCGGTCTCGCCGGCGATATCGTCGGCGTACACAAGGCCCGCGCCGAATACTTCATTCTCATCGGCGTCTATGACAAGGCCAAGGACCAGCTCACCTACGCCAAGCGGCTCGTGCAGCAGGATTTTCGTGAAAGCGCCATGCTGGATGCGCGCCTGCAGCAGGTCAGCGAAATGATGGAAAAGGCGAAAAAGCTCTGATTCGCTGCGCGCGCACGAGTCGTCGCGAGCCATAAGCTTTAAGCTGAACTCTGCCAGAACGCAGTTCTTCCAAGGTGCTTGCTTAAAGCTTATGGCTTACAGCTCGCTCCGCCTCACGCATGGCTGTAACTCATTGCTATCAACAAGGCCTGACCGCCCGGATCGTCTTCACCACATCGAGAAAAATGTTCTCGACCTCGACGATCTCGAACCCCGCTGCCCGCACGTTGGCGACGGTGTCTCGATTCATGGCCGGGCCGATCTTTTTCGACATGAATGTCATCAAGTGCATCATCACGTTGAAGGGAAACCAGTGGCTGCCGGTGTGCTCGAACATGAACAGCTCACCGCCGGGCTTGAGTACGCGGCGCAGCGCCCGCAGGCCGGCTACCGGATCGGGCACCGAGCAGAACGTGCAGGAAGTGAAAACCTGATCGAAGCTCGCTTCCGCAAACGGCATATCATGCACGTCCATCATATGTGTGGTGATCGTACCGGGATAGGCTTCGACCCGCGCCTGTGCCAGGGCCAGCATACGCGGGCTGATATCGATGGCAGTAATGGTCTTCCCCGGTGGAAAGGCGGCGATATCGAGGCCTGTACCCAGCGCCAGAAACAATATGCCCCCCTCCATGCGTGAAAACAAAGCCCGCTTCTGCGGTGCCCAGCGCCATTCCGCACCCTTCGACGCCATCAGATCGAAATTCTTCGCCGCGCGGTTCCACTTTCGTTGCGTCTGAATATCCATCACCGATCCCCGCGCGCCAGCTCAACCCTGCCCCGCAAGATGAGATGGAATCCCCACACGATAGCGAGCCCCACCAGGCCACTGGCGCCACCGACCAACACCGCACCGCTCAGCGACACCGCGCTCATGGCACACCACATGCCCACCACCATACCGGCAAGCATGCCGGACAGCATGGTGGGCACCATCACTTCCATGGCGCCAAAAAGAATGCTGAAGGGTATGAAAAGCAACCCCGCCACCAGCATACCAAGCGCCATGGCGATGATCATGGCAAGCCACATGTTCCAGGCGGGGCCGACCAGCAACCAGCAGGCGACACCTGCAACGACTCCGACGACCAGGTTGGCGAAAATATCACCAACGAAAAAATACCATCTGCTTTCCATAAAATTGTTATGTCCCCGCCCAGTGAGGCGTTGTCCCAACGCTGACCTACACTTAGAAGTCTTTCACAGGTCTACAACCATAGCGCAACTGTCGAACCATGAATACATCGCAACAGCTCACCGCGCTGCCCGCGCACAGGGCCGTGGCTCACCTGCTCGAAGCCTATCTGCGCCAGGGCAAAAAAGCAGCGCGACGACTGGACGGGCAAAATCGTGCCGATGCCCTGCACGCCCTCAGGGTTGCCCTGCGCCGCAGCCGCGCCCTGATCTCGGCCTACCCGGAATGGCTGCCGGCCCATTGCAGGAAAAACCGCAAGCGTCTGCGCCGCCTGATGGCGTTGACCAACACTTCCCGGGACAATGATGTGACGCTGGTCTGGCTGGAATCATTGCCTGCCAATGTGCAAAGTACGGCAGTGTTTGCTGCACTGTCTCGACACCTGCGCGAGCCTCTTCCAGATGCTGGCAACGCCAAACTTCGCAAGCGCTTCACGAAGCTGCGCAGGCGTCTGCGCAAGGGCCTGCCACTCGACCTATCCGACAACACCCCCTTTGGCCTCGTGGCCCAGGAGAAAATTCAAACCTCTCTAGCAATATTTTCCAGCCTGGTGGATGCGCTGCGCAGCCATCCCGACGAAACTCTCTGCCACGAGGCGCGCATCGCCGGGAAGCGCTTGCGCTATCTGCTGGAACCCCTGTGTCATTCAAAACCGCTGAAACGGCGGATCATCGCCCCGCTGACAACCATCCAGGACCTGCTGGGTGAAATACAGGATTGCCATATGGCTACCATTACACTGGCAACAACGACGACGGCACTTTACGGAGAGCCGGCAGGAGCGCCTTTCAGAGAAGATGGGCAAAGCCCTCGGGATAGCGTCGAGGGATTGCAGGACATCGCCAACCTGCTGGCAGAGCGGCGTCGATCCGCCTGGCAAAACCTTCGAAGAAACCTGAATGGCGACGACAACCTGTTCGAGACGTTGCTTGTCGAGTTGGAATCTCCAGGGTCTGTTGGCATTTATGCCGCAACGTACACTCGGTGATCTGAGTTTGATGCCCGAACGCTTGTCTCCCTGAGTTCTAATTTTCTGGCAATGTACACAGCGGGATACAGGAAGACCAAATATAAGGAGAGATGAGTGTAGACACGCAGAGACAAAAAAACCCGCTAAAAGCGGGTTTCTCTGCTGTTTCGTAGATATCCGTAGACAACTAGAAACTCGTACTGGTGGGTCGTGCTGGATTCGAACCAGCGACCAATTGGTTAAAAGCCAACTGCTCTACCGACTGAGCTAACGACCCGAAGAGGCGCACATGTTACTTATTTTTTTTCTCTCGTCAACAAAAAAATTCCTCTATCTGTAATATTCCGTTGGATCGGCGACGCCCGCTTCGGCAAAACCCTGGCGCCGCAGGCGACAGCTGTCGCAATGACCGCAGGCCCACCCCGCCGTGTCGGCCTGGTAACAGGACACCGTCATGGCGTAATCGACACCCAGCGCGATACCGCGGCGGATGATGTCCGCCTTGCTCATATCCATCAGCGGCGCGTGTATACGCAACGTATCACCTTCCATACCCGCCCTCGTGGCCAGATTCGCCATCACCTCGAAGGCACTGATAAATGCCGGACGGCAATCCGGGTAGCCCGAGTAATCGACGGCGTTGACACCAATGAAGATATCTCCGGCATGCAGCACCTCGGCCCAGCCGAGGGCGATGGAGAGAAACACGGTGTTGCGCGCTGGCACGTAGGTGATGGGAATGCTTTGATCCGGTGCGGCGTCCTCCGGCACGGCAATGTCGTCGTCGGTGAGTGCCGAGCCGCCGATGGCGCGCAGGTCGATGGCCAGGGTTTTGTGCTCGACCGCGCCCAGCGCCCGGCTGACGCGCTCGGAGGCGGCGAGTTCGGCGCGATGACGCTGACCGTAATCGAAGCTCAGGGTGTGACAGCGATAGCCCGCGTCGCGCGCGATGGCCAGCACCGTTGCGGAATCCAGGCCACCCGAGACCAGTATTACGGCGTTGCGATCGAGAGAAGTCATTGTTCTGTTACCAATCAAGTGTTGCGCCGCAACCTGGCCGCGAGGAGGGCACGCTGCGGAAAAAACGAAGGATATTACACATAAGCCGGAAGTTTGGTTGAGCCATAAGCTGTAAGCCAGAACACGGAAGAGCGGAGTTCTGCCAGCGTTTAACTTAGAGCTTACAGCTTATAGCTCAGGTCACCTCACCCGGAACAGCGGCCTGCATTTCAACAACCATTGCCGAAACCTCCACCTTTAACGTCCCGGCTCGTCGTTCCAGAGAATCTTGTGCAGTTGCAGTTGCATTCGCACCGGTATGCGATCGGCGACCAGCCAGTCCGCCAAATCGCGCGGCGGCAGCGCACCGAACACCGGCGAAAACAGCACATTCTTCACTTTTGCCAGGAGGTCGTGCTCGTCGATCTTGACCCGCGCCCAGTCGTAATCGCGGCGATCGCTGATGACGAACTTGATTTCATCGATGGCCTTCAGGTAGCGCACATTGTCGTAGAGATTGCGTGCAACCTCGCCCGAGCCCGGTGTCTTGAGATCGAGAATCACCGCAACCCGGTCATCGACACCTTCGATATCCATGGCGCCACTGGTTTCCAGAGACACATTGAAACCCGCGTCACAGAGCCTTGTGAGCAGCTTCCGGCAATCTTTCTGCGCAAGTGGCTCGCCGCCGGTCACCGTCACCCAGGGCGCGCTCAGGCGCTTTACTTCGGCCACGATGGCATCCAGCGTCATGCGCTCACCGCCGTGAAATGCATAGGCGGTATCGCAATACACACAGCGCAGCGGGCAGCCGGTGAGGCGCACGAAAACCGTGGGCAAGCCCACGGTACTGGTCTCGCCCTGCAGGGAATAAAAGATCTCGGTGATTTTCAGGCTTTCAGCGGACATGAGGTGAGCGCGGCGCGGCCAGCAATCTGACCGCGCCCATCAATCAGAAGTTGTCGTCGAGGTAGGCGCGGGCGAGGGAAGCCGCGTTGGAATTGCCTGCCGCGACCTTGCCGAGCAGTTCTTTCGCCTTGTCGTTCTGGCCCTGCAAGTGATAGACACGGCCCAGCTTGAACATGGCATCCGGCGACTTGCGATGCGCCGGGAAGTTTGTCATCACCGCCGCAAATGCCTTCTCGGCCTCGGGGAGATTGTTTTGCAGCAGGTAGATCTCACCCAGCCAGTAATAGGAGTTGGCGGCGTAGCGGCCACTGGGGTATTTGGCGACCAGATTCTTGAAACCCGCCGCCGCTTCGTCGATCTTGCGCGCCTTGAGCAGATTGTAGGTCTCGTTATAGGCCTCTTCCTCTCCCTGGCTGCTTGCAGTGGCCTGCGGGGTCGGCGCGCCATCATCGGTGGCGGGCTGCAACTCAGCCGCATAGTCGGAATCGGCATTGTCACCGCTGGCCGGTGATTGCGCTGCGGCATCCAGAGGACGTGACGGTGCCGGGCCAGCACCACCGAGGCGGCGATCCAGATCCTGGTAATCGTCCATTTGGCGCTGGCGCAGCTGACGCAGTTCATGAGCCTGCTCTTCGACGGTGCCGCGCAGGACGCGAACCTCTTCCCTCAGCTCCTGAATGTCGTAATGAAGATCGATCATGGGATTGGATGGCCCGGCGGGCTGGCTTCGCGTATTGCTCGCGTTTGCAGCGCCCTGCGTGGGAGACGAGGAAAAATCCGGCCCACGCTCTTCCACGGGAGCACTCGCTCCGTGAACACCGGCTGCGGCCAAGACCATCACAGCGCCCATCAACTTACGCATTTGCGCACCTCCACAAAAAGAAAAAGCCGGGCACAGCTTACTGTGCCCGGCCCCCCTGATCAATTGAAACTTACCTTCTGCGGATTTCCACGCGGCGGTTCATCGCCCAGGAACCCTCGTCGCTGCCAAGCGCTGCGGGGCGCTCTTCACCGTAGCTGATCACCTCGATGTACTGGCCGTCAACACCCTGCAAAACCAGGAACTCCTTGACGGAATTGGCGCGTCTTTCACCCAGCGCCATGTTGTACTCGCGGGAACCGCGCTCGTCGGCGTGGCCTTCGAGACGCACGTAGATGGGAGAAGATCTCAGGCGCTGAGCGTGGCCATTGAGGGCAGCACGCGCTTCCGGCTTCAGCGTGCTGGAGTCGAATTCGAAATAGAACACGGTAGCCAGCGTGCCGCCAGCAGACAGATCATCGCCATAAGCGCCGCCGTCATCCGCTGTTCCCGTGCTTACACCGCTGCCATAACCGTCACCACCGGTCGCTCCGGAAGCGCTGCCATCGTCCTTGCCAGTGCTGGAACAGGCGGCGAGGAAGACAGAGCACAGTGCAATTAAAAAGCCATTTCTGATTGTTTGGAAACTCATGGGTATCTCCTTAAGGCGGGCTTACGCCCAATCATAGACCAGTTTACAAAAACGGTGACCAAGCAGGTTCTCTAACATCCCCTTGTCGCGCCGGCAGGAAGAATTTTACACCAGCGTCGATGGAAACGGCAGCCAGTACGCCCTTTCCGCCGCGTTTTGTCGAATACAGCAACATGGCGCCATTGGGTGCGACACTGGGCGATTCATCCATGGCTGTGCTGGTGAGGACGCGAAAATCATTGGTCACCAGATCCTGGGAGGCAATGTGGAATTGGCCGCCGTCGCGGTGCACCATGACCAGGGTGCGGCCATCCGGCGCGAGCCGGGGTCTTGCGTTGTAATTGCCGCGGAAGGTCACCCGTTCGGTGGCGCCGCTGGCAACGTCCAGCTTGTAGATCTGCGGGCTGCCGCCGCGATCGGAGGTGAAGATGATGGACTTGCCGTCGGGCGTCCAGTTCGGCTCGGTATCGATGGAGAAGTGGCGGGTCATGCGCGTGAATTCGCCGCTGACGAAGTCATAGGTGTAGATCTCGGGGTTGCCGTCCTTGGACAGAACCAGCGCGAGCCTGCGCCCGTCCGGCGACCAGGCGGGCGCACCGTTGAGGCCGGTGAAGTTGGTGACCTGCTTGCGGCTCGCATCGGACAGCTTCTGACGGAAAATTGCCGGACGCCCTGTTTCGAAGGATACGTACACCAGTTCCTTGCCATCCGGTGACCAGGCGGGAGACATCAGCGGCTCCGTGGACTCCAGCATCAGGCGCTCGCGGGCGCCATCGGCATCGGACACCATCAGGCGGTATACCATGCGACCGCTCGCAGCGGGAACCGAGGTTACATAGGCCAGGCGCGTGGAGAAAACGCCGCGGATACCAGTCAGCGCTTCATAAACCTTGTCGCTGATGTAGTGGGCGATATCCCTGAGACTGTCGTCACGGCCATGCACGGTCTGCGCAAGCATGACTTTCTCGCCCAGCACTTCAGCCAGTCCGAATTCGACCTTGATGCGACCATCCGCCAGGCGCTCGCTGTTGCCGAAGACCAGATACTGGGCCCCCAGCACGCGCCAGTCGCGGTAGTAGACTTCGCTCTGATCGCCGGGAAACGACAGCATGTTCTGGCGCGCCACCGGTCGGAACAGGCCGCTGCGCTCGAGGTCGGCGGAAACGATGGTGCTGATATCCTCGGGCAGCACGCCGTTCTTCTCCTTGATCGGCGACACCGCGATCACCGTGGGGTTGTCCTGGCCGCTGGTGATCTCGATGGTAAGTTCGGCATGACTGCCAACGGCCCAGGCCGTCAGCAGGCAAAACACAAGAAACACGTGTCGTTTAAACATGGCAGTGTTACATCCTCAAGTCGTCTGGTCTGAACAAGATATTGATCCTTCTGAATTCCCGCTGATAGATCGCGGGATCCATTTCCCGCAGGCGGGAGAACTGCCCTACCTTTCGCACCGCCTGCTCGGCCGAGAGGTCGAACGCAGAATTGCCGCTCGATTTCACGACGCGCACGTTGGTGACCACGCCAGCTGCGCCCAGGGAGATTTCAAGCATCACCTCCATGCCGCGGCGCGCACTGGGCGGGCGGCTCCAGTTGGACGCGATGAGGCTCGCCATGTAGTCCACGTAAGTGCCCACCTGCGCGGCGCTTGCCTCGGCGGCCCGCATGTCGTCCTCCATTGCCAGTGCATTCGCCAGTTCTTCCTGGCGCCGTTTTTCGGCCTGCTCTCGTTTGAGCTGCTCCTGGCGCGCCAGTTCCTTGCGCTGTTCTTCTTGACGTTTTTTCTCGGCTTCGGCTTTGGCCTGCTCTTCTTTCTTTTGTTGTTCCTGACGCTTCTTTTCCGCTTCGGCGGCCTGGCGTTTTTTCTCTGCTTCAGCCTTCGCTTCCTGCTCCTTGCGCACCTGTTCCTGGCGCACCTTCTCCGCTTCGGCCTTGGCTTGTTCTTCCTTTTTCTGCTGTTCCTGCTTCTGCTGCTCCTGACGCTTTTGCTCTTCTGCGCGGCGCATCGCTTCCTGATCCACAGCGGGTTTGGGCGCGGGCTGCGGCTTGGCTTCGGGCTGCGGCGCAGGTTTCGCCGGCTGTTCCAGCGGTGGCTTCATCTGCAACAGCTCGGCCTGAATATAGCGGGGACGAACGGCCTCGATCTCTTTCTCGGGCGGATGCCAGCCAATGATGATAAAGGCCAGCAATGCGCCGTGCAAAAGACAGCTCAGCACCCAGCCTCTCTTGATACCGGGCTCGTTCACCAATTGCGGCAGACGCAAGGCGCTATCGTTTAGCATCCGGCTCCGTCACCAATCCGACATTGGGCGCACCTGCAAGCTGCAGGATCGTCATCAGCTCCACCACCGTGCCGTAGCTCACGTTCGTGTCTCCCCACACCAGCACCGGCGTGTCTGGCTTTTCCGCCAGCACTTTGGAAACCTTGTCCTGGATGTTCTCCAGCGCTTCCTCTTCGTTCTGGCCGTTGCCGATGTCGATGTAGTAGGTGCCATCCGCCTTTACCGAAACGATCAAGGGCTCCTTGTCCGTCTCTTCGATGGGATTCGAAGGCGCCTTGGGCAGATCGACCTTGACGCCCTGCATCAGCAGCGGCGCCGTGATCATGAACACGATCAACAGCACCAGCATGACATCGATGTAGGGGACGACGTTGATCTCCGCAAGCGCCCTGCGCTTGTTCTTACCACTGGTAAACGCCATGGCGGAACCTACTGACCGGAGTGGACGCGGCGGTGGAGGATGCTGGAGAACTCCTCCGCGAAGGTCTGATAGTTACTGAAAATATGATCCGCCTGGGCAGAGTAGCGGTTGTAGGCGAGCACTGCGGGAATCGCCGCGAACAGGCCCATGGCAGTGGCGATCAATGCTTCGGCGATGCCGGGCGCCACCGTGGCGAGTGTGGCTTGCTGGACATTGGCCAGGCCGCGGAACGACTGCATGATGCCCCACACCGTACCCAGCAAGCCGATGTACGGGCTCACGGACGCGACACTGGCGAGAAACGGCAGGTTGACGTTGAGCTTTTCTTCTTCCCGCGACAATGCGATGCGCATCGCCCGCTCGGTGCCTTCCATTATCACATCCGGTTCCGCGCCCTTCTGTTGCAGGAGGCGGTTGAATTCGCGAAAGCCGCTGCGGAACACACTTTCCAGGCCGTCGATGCGAATGTTTTCGTGCACGCGCGCATTGATCTCGTTGAACAGCTGGTTGAGATCCACCCCCGACCAGAAGGTATCTTCGAAATCGTGAAAATCCGCGTCGGCATTGCGCAGATAGCTGCCGCGCTGAATGATCATCGCCCAGGACACCATCGAGGCGAGCAACAAAATCAACATCACAAACTGAACGGGGATGGACGCGCCGGCAATCAGCGCCCAAATCGAAAGATCTTCCGTCACTCGACTCTCCTGTTGACTGGATTTTTAATGGATGGCGGCCTCGCGAACGTCTGCCGGTATGGCCGAGGGTTTCATGGTATCCCTGGTGACGCAGGCCACTTTGACTTCCGCCGCGCATAATAATTCATCCGCGCGTTTCACGGTCTGCTCCATGATAAAAAAAGTTCGCCCCGCCGCGCGCACCTTTGCGCTTACGGTCAAGGCATCATCGAGGCGCGCCGGACGCTGGTAGTTGATGGACAGGGAGTGCACCACGAACATCAGGTTTTCCCGGAACAGGGCCGGTTTTTCAAAGCCGCGGCTGCGAAACCACTCGGTGCGCGCCCGCTCCATGAACTTGAGATAGTTGACGTAGTAGACGATACCGCCGGCGTCCGTATCCTCCACGTAGACGCGCACCGGCATGCTGAAATCCTGGCTGGCGTTCACGGCAGTTCGCCTCCGTCGCGCGCCTCGGAATCGATCAGCGCCAACTGCTCGGCGATCCGGGCCGGGCTTTTGAGCCCGAAGTGGCTGTAGGCCAGGCGTGTCGCCATGCGCCCCCGCGAGGTGCGCATCATGTAACCTTGCTGGATCAGATAGGGCTCGAGCACATCCTCGATGGTGCCGCGCTCCTCGCCGATGGCGGCGGCCAGACTGTCCACCCCCACCGGCCCGCCATCGAACTTCTCGATGATGGCGCGCAGCAGGCGGCGATCCATCTGGTCGAAACCGGTCTTGTCCACATTGAGCATCGACAGGGCGCCATCGGCCACTTCGGCACTCACCACACCGTCGGCCATGACCTCGGCGTAATCGCGCACGCGGCGCAACAGGCGGTTGGCGATGCGCGGCGTGCCCCGCGAGCGGCGGGCGATTTCCAGTGCGCCGTTGGCATCCATCTCCATGCCGAGAATCCGCGCCGAGCGGCTGGCGATGGTTGCCAGTTCCTCCACCGTATAGAACTCGAGGCGCTGGACGATGCCGAAGCGATCGCGCAGCGGCGAGGTCAGCAGGCCCGCGCGCGTGGTGGCGCCCACCAGGGTGAAGGGCGGCAGATCGAGCTTGATGGAGCGCGCCGCCGGGCCCTCGCCAATCATGATGTCGAGCTGGTAATCCTCCATCGCCGGGTACAGCACCTCTTCCACCATGGGGCTCAGGCGATGAATTTCGTCGATGAACAGGACATCGCCCTCTTCCAGGTTGGTCATCAGCGCGGCCAGATCGCCGGCGCGCTCCAGCACCGGCCCCGACGTCGTCTTCAGATCCGCGCCCATCTCGTTGGCGATGATGTTGGCCAGGGTGGTCTTGCCCAACCCGGGGGGGCCGAACACCAGCGTATGATCGAGAGGCTCGCGGCGTTTTTTGGCGGCGCGGATGAAGATGTCCATCTGCTCGCGCACCACGCGCTGGCCCACGTAATCGGCCAGTGTCAGCGGCCGGATGGCGCGGTCGAAGCGCTCCTCGCCGTCGCCGGCTACGGGTGAGATGACTCGATCGGATTCAATCATGGTTTATCGCAAAGGCCCCGCCGCCCTATTTCTTGAGAACGCTCTTGAGCGCGGCGCGGATCAGCGCTTCGCTGTCCGCGTCCGCGCCCAGTTCCTTGCTGGCGCGCGCGACCATGCGCGTCGCTTCCTGGGGCTTGTAGCCCAGGGCGAGCAGGGCGCTCTCCGCTTCGTCCTGCATGCTCGCCTCGGGTATCTGGTGATCGCCCTGCGCCGGCGCATCGGGAGCGCTGCCCCATTTGGCGACGCGGTCCTTCATTTCCACCAGCAGGCGCTCGCCGGTCTTGGTGCCCACGCCGGGAACCCTGGTGAGCGCGGCCAGGTCGCCGCTGCGCACGCAGCGCACGAAGTCCGCCACCGACATCCCGGACAGAAGGGCGAGCGCCATTTTCGGGCCCACGCCGCTGACCTTCACCAGGCTGCGGAACAGCGTGCGCTCTTCCAGCGTGGCAAAACCGAAGAGTTGCTGCGCATCCTCGCGCACCACGAAATGGGTGTGCAGGGTGACGTCTTCACCCAACTTCGGCAATGTGAAGAACGTGTTCATCGAGACCTGCACTTCGTAACCCACGCCCTGCACGTCCACCAGCAGGTCCGGCGCGTGTTTCTCCAGCAGAATACCCTTGAGACGACCGATCATCGTGGAATTTCCTTGAGCCTGCCCCGCGCATAGCGGGTTTTGAGTGTCACGGCACCCGTGCTTTTGCTGGCGAGGTTCACCGCGCCCAGGCGACTGTTGGCGTGACAGAGAGCCACGGCCAGCGCATCCGCCGCGTCCTCGCGGGGCGCGGCATCGAGCTTCAGAAGCCGCACCACCATATGGCTGACCTGCTCCTTGCTGGCGGCGCCAGTGCCGACCACCGACTGCTTGACGGTCTTGGCGCTGTATTCGGCCACCGTCAGCCCCGCCTGCACTCCGGCAACGATGGCGGCGCCCCGCGCCTGGCCCAGCTTGAGCGCGGCACGCGGATCGCGCGCGAAAAACACCTCTTCCACGGCCATCTCGGCGGGCCCGTAGGTGCGGATGATCTCGCTCAGATTATCGCAGATGATTTTCAGCTTTTCGGGAAGGGAAACGGGCGGCAGGCGGATGATACCGCTGGCGATATAGGATGCTTTGGAACCCTTGGCGTCGATGATGCCAAAGCCGGTCTTCAGGGAGCCGGGATCAATCCCCAGGATCAATGGCATTCGTTGCCTCTCGAACTATCTATGTGGCTATTCTCCTTGATTGGCCGGGATGTGCAAGGGGGACTGATGTGGATGGTGCTCGCAGGCACAGCACGATCTCAGCATCCATGGTGGATCCTCTACCAGCGATTGGTCGCTTGCAGGCAAGCTCCTACACGCAAGCGACCCCATCCGGAATCAGGATGTACCGGATCGAGCGTCAGACCAACACCAGATTATCCCGATGGATCAACTCGGGGTCGTCGCAGTATCCCAGCACATCCACGATCCGGGCGCTCGGCAGACCGAGGATTTTCAGCGCTTCGTCGGCATGATAATTGACCAGGCCGCGCGCGATTTCCCGTCCGTCCGGCGCGAGGCAGGACACCAGATCACCGCGCTGAAAACGGCCATGAACCGCGCTGACGCCCACCGCGAGCAGGCTTTTGCCCTGCTCCACCAGCACCTTGACGGCGCCATCGTCCAGCGTGAGGGAGCCGCGCAACTGCAACTGGCCCGCCAGCCACTGCTTGCGGGCCGCCAGCGGCTCGCTGGACGCCCGCAACAATGTGCCTACGGCTTCACCGCTGGCGACGCGGCACAGCACATCTTGTTCGCGCCCGCTGGCGATGACGGTATTGGCTCCGGAGCGCGCCGCCAGCTTGGCGGCGCGCAGCTTGGTGATCATGCCGCCGCGCCCCAGCCCGCCGGCGCTACCACCGGCCAGGCCGTCCAGCAGAGGATCGCCGGCACGCCCTTCGCTGATCAGATTGGCATTGGGATTCACCCGGGGATCCTGGTCGAAAAGGCCGCGCTGATCCGTGAGAATCACCAGCAGATCCGCCTCGATCAGGTTGGCCACCAGCGCGCCGAGGGTATCGTTGTCGCCGAACCGGATCTCGTCGGTGACTACCGTGTCGTTCTCGTTGACCACGGGCACCACACCCAGGTCGATCAAGGTCTGAAGGGTGAGACGCGCATTGAGGTAGCGCTTGCGGTTCGACAGGTCGTCGTGGTCGAGTAGAATCTGCGCCGTATGGCGGCCATACTGCTGAAAACAGGATTCATAGGCCTGCACCAGCCCCATCTGCCCTATCGCGGCGGCGGCCTGGAGCCTGTGCACGCTGTCCGGGCGGGTTTTCCAGCCAAGCCGCGACATACCCTCCGCCACAGCGCCGGAGGACACCAGCACGATTTCGATACCCTGCGCCAGAAGGCTGGCCATCTGCTCGACCCAGGCCGACATGGCGGCGCGGTCCAAGCCCTTGCCGTCCGCCGTGAGCAGGGCACTGCCGATCTTGATTACCCAGCGCTGCGCGCTGGTGACACTGACGCGTGACATATGGAACCTGTAATCAACTTCTCGTTAGTAGGTTGGGCTGAGGAGCGAAGCCCAGCAGTTTCCGTGTAGATGTACCTCGAGCATTGGGCTTCGTTCCTCAGCCCAACCGACATACTCGACTAAGGCTGGTAAACGACGTCCACGTCATCGTCGTCATCATCGTCATCCCAGTCATCGGCCTCATCCTGAAGCGCGCTGCGCCGCTGCTGGCGCAGCGCCTCGATCCTCTGCCGCGCCTCCTGTTGCATGCGGCTCTGGGTATCGCGCTCGGCGCGTGCCGCCTCGGGATCATCGTGTTCGCGTTCGCGCACCGCTTCGATGTATTCCATCGCGGCGGCGCACAGTTTATCCGTTCCCGTCTGGCTGATGGCAGCTATCCTGAACACCGGCCCCTGCCAGGCGAGTGCCGCGATCAGGGCACGGCAGCGTTCCTCGGCCTCGTCCGGCGGCAGCAGATCGATCTTGTTGAGCACCAGCCAGCGGTCGCGCTGTGCCAGGGTCGGGCTGAAGCGCTCCAGTTCCCGCTCGATGATGGTGGCGTTATCCGCCGGATCGCTGCCATCCGGCGGCAGCATGTCCACCAGGTGCAACAGCAGGCGGGTGCGCGTCAGGTGTTTGAGGAAGCGCACGCCGAGACCCGCGCCTTCGGAGGCGCCCTCGATGAGGCCCGGGATATCGGCAATCACGAAACTGCGGTAGCGGTCGAAACTGACCACCCCCAGGTTCGGCACCAGCGTTGTGAAGGGGTAGTCGGCCACTTTGGGACGGGCTGCGGAAACCGCGCGAATCAGCGTCGATTTTCCCGCATTCGGCATGCCGAGCAAGCCGACATCAGCGAGCACCTTCATTTCCAGGCGCAGGTTGCGCGCCTCGCCCTCGCTGCCGTTGGTGGTCTGGCGCGGGGCGCGGTTGACGCTGGATTTGAAGCGGGTGTTGCCAAGGCCGTGAAAGCCGCCCTGCGCCACCTTGAGAAGCTGGCCGTGTTCCGTCAGATCGCCGATGATCTCCTGACTGTCATCGTCGATCAGCGTGGTTCCCACCGGCACCTTGAGGATCAGATCCGCACCGCTTTTGCCCCGGCAGTTCGCGCCGCGCCCACCTTCGCCGTTCTCGGCGCGGTAGACGCGCTGATAGCGGTAGTCCACCAGGGTATTGATGCTGTCATCGCCCTCGATGAAGACACTGCCACCGTCGCCGCCGTCGCCGCCGTCGGGACCGCCCATGGGAATGTATTTTTCCCGCCGAAAACTCAGACAGCCGTTGCCGCCCTTGCCTGCAAACACCTTGATGGATGCTTCATCAACGAATTTCACGGGAAACCTCTTCTGCTCTCACCTGCGGCAATTGTAACGCGAGATGAGTGATGCCATAAAAAAAGCCCCGCGTGCGGGGCTTTTTTTCGATGATGCGGAGTATTACGCGGTAACGATATCCACATACTTGCGATTGCCAGCACCGCGGGTCGTGAACTTGACCTGACCATCGGTGGTTGCAAACAGCGTGTGGTCGCGACCCATGCCAACGTTCACACCGGCGCGGAAACGTGTGCCGCGCTGACGAACGATGATGCTGCCCGCGGAAACCTGCTCGCCGCCGAAGGCTTTGACGCCAAGGCGTTTGCTTTCTGAGTCGCGGCCGTTGCGTGTACTACCGCCAGCTTTCTTGTGTGCCATGATTCATTCTCCTCGGATTATGTATGCCGTATCAGCCGCTGATGCCGGTGATCTTCACCTCAGTGAACCACTGACGGTGACCCTGCTGCTTGCGGGAATGCTTGCGGCGGCGGAATTTGATGATGCGGATCTTGTCGCCACGACCGTGACTGACAACCTCGGCACTGACCTTGCCACCTTCGACATAGGGCGCGCCAACCTTGACGTTGTCGCCTTCGCCGACCAGAAGAACCTTGTCGAAATCGATGGTTTCGCCGGTAGCGACATCCAGCTTTTCGAGGCGCAGGGTCTCACCCTCCACCACGCGGTGCTGTTTGCCACCGCTTACAATAACTGCGTACATAATCTGCTCCAGTATTCAGACAGCTTTTCTACTCGCTCCACGCTGCCGGTGCAGGTGGGCCGTGTTATGAGGGCGCGGATTCTATATGAGTGGCCAACGCAACGCAAGACATTCGCGCCCCTTTCTCGTCATACCTCGCCGAGGCCGCAGTCACAGCTTTTTATAGCATTTGTTATAGTCTATGATTGATCGCTGTCCTATAACCCCGCCCCCGGGCATACCCGCAAAATGCCGCAGGAACAGGGGGCTCCAGCTTCGGATCGCACCAAGATGAACAAAGTCCTCGAAAACATTCGTGTCCTCGACATCACCCGCTATGTCGCCGGTCCCATCTGCGCCGCGCAGCTCGCCGACCTGGGCGCCGACGTGATTCACGTCGAAAACGTGGGCGGCGGTGAAGACCGCACCCCGCTGCCCATCGACCCGGAATACCCCGCCGGTGTCGGCTTCGTCCAGTGCAACCGCAACAAGAAGGGTCTGAGCCTCGACCTGACCAGCGACAAGGGCCAGGAAATCCTCCACAAGCTCCTGGAAAAAACTGACATCCTGGTAGCCAACATGCCGCAGAAGGCTCTCACCAGCCTGCGTATCGATTACGACATCGTGCGCAAGGTGAAGCCGGACATCATCTTTGCCCACATCACTACCTTCGGCAACGAGGGCCCGTACGCCAACCGCACCGGCTTCGACGCCATCGCCCAGGTCATGTGCGGCGCCACCCACCTGTCCGGCTGGGCCGCGGAACCCATGAAAAGCGCTGCCGCCTGGGTCGACATGACCACCGGCAACCACGCCACCATCGGCATTCTCGCCGCACTGCTTTACCGCAATACGACAGGCAAGGGCCAGAAGGTCGAAATCAACCTGCTGCAATCCGCCATGTCGGTCACCAATTACTTCCTGATGGAAGAGGAGCTCACCGACATGGGCCGTGTCGGCATCGGCAACCGCGCCCCGTCCGGCGCGCCCTGCGACCTCATCCACACCAGGGACGGCGCCTTCTATGTCGCCATCCTCGGCAATCCCATGTTCAAGCGCTTCTGCGAGATGATCGGCAAGCCCGAGCTGACCAGCGACCCGCGCTTCGCCAGCGACGAATTGCGCGCCGACAACGGTGTGGTGCTGAGCGAAATGGCAACCGCCTGGGCAGCGGACAAGACCACGGACGAGGCGCTGAAAGTTCTCGCCGAATTCCGCCTGCCCGCAGGGCCCATGCTGACACCGCGCCAGGTTCTCGACGACCCCCATGTGCGCAGCGCGGGCTTCCTGAAGAATATCGACGTTCCCGGCCTCAAGAAGCCGGTACCCTACATCACGCCGGCCTACCGCCTGAGCGAGTCGCCCGCCACCATCGTAAGCGGCCCGCCCCTGCCGGGGCAGCATACCGACGAGATTCTCGCCGAACTGGGTTACGGCGCTGCGGAAATCAGCGAGCTGCGCAACAGCGCAGTGGTGTAAGCAATCCCCGAGGCCGGCCACGGTGCCGGCCTCTTTGTTCCTCTCTCTGATGTCATCTCGGTTCCACAGGGAATCTGTATGAAAGCGGCAGTACTCAACCAACTTGGCGACATTCCTTTCTACGGCGAGATCGCCAAACCCACCCCTGGTACCTCAGAGCAAGTGCTCATCGCCGTGGAAACGGCAAGCATCAAGCAGCTGGACAAGCTCAAGGTCAGCGGCAAGCACTACACCGGCTTCGCCAGCTTTCCCACCACCGTGGGCGTCGATGGCGTCGGTCGCCTCGACAACGGCCAGCGCGTCTACGCTACAGGTATCACCGGCATGATTGCCGAGTATGCGCTGGCGACCAGGGAAAACTGCATTCCCGTGCCCGATGACCTGAGCCCGGAAGTGGCCGCTGTTTTGCCCAATGCCCTGCTCGGCTCCGACGCCGCTCTCATATGCCGTGGCCACATGCAGGCCGGCGAGGTGGTGCTGATCAACGGCGCGACGGGCGTGTCGGGACGCATGGCGGTGCAATCCGCCAGATTGCGTGGCGCCAAGCGCATCATTGCCACTGGGCGCAATCCCCAGGCGCTGGATTATCTGAAAACGATTGGCGCGGATGTCTGTATTTCGCTGCGCGACGACGAGCAATCCATCCTCGCGCAATTGGCGCAAATCCAGCAGGAAACACCGATCGATCAGGTTCTGGACTACCTTTGGGGCCAGCCAACGGCGCTGCTGTTGCAGGCTTTCGCCACCTGCTGCCCGCAGCCGGTGAATGTCATTACCATCGGACAGATGGCGAGCGCCACCCTCGAATTGCCATCAGCCATTTTGCGCAGCAAGCCTGTCAACCTGCTGGGATCGGGATTCGGCAGCATCAGCGCCGCGCAGATGAAGCATTACAACCACACCCATTTGCCGCAACTGTTTGCACAGGCAGCGCAAGGTAAATTGAGCGCCGACTACGAAGCATATCCACTCACCGAGGTGGCGGCGGCCTGGCAAGCAACGCCGGCGCCCGGTGCGCGCATTGTCATCAAAGTTTCCTGATATTTTTGCAATTATAGTTGCGGTCGAAGTTACTGAAGACTGTCGTCAGGCCTCTGCGTTTCGGGCATGCGGGCCGTCAAGAACTTGTGCGAGGCGTGCCCCCTGTAATGCCGGCACTGTGCAAAACGCATAATTCGCTTTACCGCGTCTCGAAAATGAGACACGACCAGGTGCATGTGCAACAATGCCTGCGCGAGACGCGATACGGCGACCAAAGCGTCGCCTCATTACAGATAAACTTAATCATGGGAGTCAAACATGAGTCTGCAAGGAAAAGTTGTATTGATCACCGGTGCCGCCCAGGGGTTTGGCCAGGTCATCGCCCTATCCTGCGCCCGCAGTGGCGCCACTATCGTCGCCTGCGACCTGGATAGCTGCGAGGCAACCGTCAAAGCCGTGGAAGCGGAAGGTGGCAAGGCCCTCGCACTCTCTTTCGATGTCACCGACTATGGCGCCTGCGAGGCCGCCGTGGGCCAGGCCATCGACGTTTTCGGACGCATCGACGCGCTGGTCAACAACGGTGCGCTTTACGGCTCGCTGCATATCGCGCCCTTCGAGCAGATCGATCCCGACGAATGGGATCTGGTGATGAAGGTCAACGTCAAGGGCGTGTGGCACATGTGCAAGGCCGTCACTCCTCACATGCGCGCAGCCAAAAATGGCAGCATCGTCAATATTTCCAGCAACTCGGCACTTATCGGTCCGCCGATGATTTGTCACTACGTCACATCCAAGGCTGCACTGTTCGGCCTGACCCGCACCCTGGCCACGGAATTGGGGCCGGACAACATTCGCATCAATGCCGTATGCCCGGGCGCGATGAATACCGCCGGCAGCCACAGAATTGCCGGCGATATGCTCAAGGATATGGTGGAAGCCTCTCCCGCGCGCCTCAAAACCTTTCTCGAACCCGAGGACGTGGTCGGCACCGTGAAGTTCCTGATTTCCGACCACAGCGCCATCATGACCGGCCAGACGCTGGCCGCCGATGGCGGGATAGCCATGCTGTAACATCACGCTTGCGTTGCGAACGAATCGACAACACAGGTCGTGAACGGGCGATAAGCCGTAAACTTCCCGTTGGGCTCTGTCTCGGCTTTTGCAGAGTCCGCTCCTGAGTTTATGGCTTGCCGCCCTTTTATTTTGCCGCCATCACGCAGCACCGCCGCCCGAATTCACTTCCGCCATGAAAACCGGCTTATTCCAAATTTTATTCAAGCAGTGTTTTTTCAGCGCTACAGCTTATAGCGCATAGCCACGGCAAAACATTTCCTCGCACGGCCCCCTCATCTCACCCACACCACTTCGTTGATCTGCGTCATAGTGCGCTTCTTCGTCCAGTGATTTGATAGCGCTGTACGGAGGAGACAACCTATGAAAGCACAAGCCACAATCACTCCCGTTCGGAGCAGATCCGAATCCCAGGGCGAAGGACTGGTCGACATCGACCGCAACAAAGGCCGCTTCCGGGTCAACCGCGCAGCCTACAAGGATCCCGACGTTTTTGAATTGGAGAAAAAGAAAATTTTCGACAAATGCTGGCTTTATGTCGGCCACCGCTCGGAAATTGCCAATCCCGGCGATTATGTAGTGCGCGAAGTTGGCGGTCGTGACATCATTTTCACCCGCGACCGCAAGGGCGAAGTGAACACGCTGATCAACGCCTGTACCCACCGCGGCGCCACCGTTTGTCGCGAGAAAAAAGGCAGCGCGCGCTCGTTCACCTGCCCCTACCACGGCTGGACGTTCGACAATACAGGAAAACTGCTGTCGACCTTTTCCAATGAAGGGTATCGCGAAGACCTCAACGAGGACGGTCGCCTCAATTTGCCGAAACCGGCCAGGCTCGAGCACTACCGAGGCTTTTATTTCATCAACTTCAACCCCAAAGCGATCTCGCTGTCCGACTACCTTGCCGGTGCCAAGGACGTCATCGACTCCTATTGCGATCAGGCTGCAGAAGGTGAGGACGGGCTCTACGTGGTGAAAGGCGAGCATGCCTATTCCATTCGCGCCAATTACAAATACCTCGTGGAAAACAGCTACGATGGTTACCACGTGATCCCCACCCACATCAGCTATCTCGAATACCTCAAGGATCGCGCCGCGAATGCTGGCGCGGAAGAAGACGTCAATGTCGTCGCCAAGGCCGGTGCCAACTTCCGCGGCACCGGTAAAACCCGCTGCCTGGGTCACGGCCACGCCGTGCTCGACTCCCGCGTGCCCACCGGTCGCCCGGTTGCGGATCCGCTGGAGCGCTGGCCTGACAAAGTGAAACAGCAGGTCAACGAAAACCGCAAGCGCCTGGAAGAACGTTACGGTGAAGAGTACGCAAGCTATCTGGCCGAACTGCAGAAAAACCTGGTGATTTTCCCCAACCTGGTATTCAACGACAACGTCGGCCTCACCATCCGCGTCATCAATCCGGTGAGCCACAATGAAATCCATGTCCGCGCCTGGGGCCTCGGCCATACCGGCGAACCGCCCGAACTCAAGGCCATCCGCATGGACAACTTCAGCAACTTCCTCGGCCCCGCCGGTTTCGGTTCTGCCGACGACATCGAAATGCTGGAACTGTGTCAGCGCGGTATCGAGAACTCTCCCACCGAATGGTCGGAGTATTCGAAGGGCATGAACGTCGACGCACCGGATCTGCGCCTGCAGGAAGGCGCGCCCGACGACGAATGCCAGATGCAGGCGTACTGGACCCAATGGGATCGCGTAATGCGCGATATCGACACCTTTGAGCAGGAATAACGGAGCAAGTCATGATCACCCAAGATGTCATTCGTAAAATCGAAGTCGAAAACTTCTTGTTCCGGGAAGCCGAGCTACTCGACAGCTGGCAGCTGCCCGAGTGGACCGAGCTGTACACTGACGATGCCCGTTACGAAGTTGCCTCACTGAGTGCCGATGATCCATGGAATGCAGATCCACACGACTCCATCTTCCTCATTTCCGATGATTCCGAGGAACTGCGTCTGCGCGCCAACCGGCTGATGAAGAAAAGCGCCCACTGTGAATTTCCACACTCGAAAACCCGCCACCTCATAAGCAACGTGCGTGCCTATGAGGAAGACGGCCACACCAAGGCGCGCGCCAACTTCGTTACCTACCGCACAAAGAGCGGCAAAACCTCCAGATACATGGGCGAAATGCACTACGTTCTGGAGCGCCAGGGCGACGATTTCAAAATTCGCCACAAGCGCTGCGTGATGGATCTGGAAACCCTCAATGACCAGGGCCGTTTGACCATCATCCTCTGAAAAGCATTGCCCATCCTGTGCCCCCGCCAGCTACGCTGCCGGGGGCTTTTTTTATGTCTGCAGGTTGAAGGTAAAAAACCCCGGAGGTTGCACACAAACTTGCAATCTAGGCCACGTATTTGTGGATCTACGGCCGCCACCTTCAAGTGGACAGGGGCAATTCATGAAACCGGCTTTATCGGTTCGCGCAATTGCCCCTACGGAATGCAGCGCGCAACGAGAGATATTCTTTTTAATTTTTCTCCTCAGCAAATGCCGCAACAGGTAGTCCGCAATCCAAATGAGAGCGCCGCAATCAGTGCGCCTCGTTGCTGAATCGCTGGTAAAAATCCAAGCCGGCCAAATTTGTATCAAGCCTGTCCTGCTCTGCGACATCAATCCATGCCTGCCCAAAGAATACACGGGTTAGCATATATCTCAAGTCCCAGCCTGTTGAAACCAACTATCCCGGTCAATCACGACTGGCCCTGGGTAATGGTCTTTTCAAGCGCAATCCAGATCAAACCCCTTCCAAGCAACTGTGGAGCCTGACGTGAACAACATCAACATTCCCAACAACATCAGTGAAATCGATCACCTCTGGCTAACCGTCGTGTTGTCGCAATCATTTCCAGGCACGGAAGTCCGCTCTGTACATATAGGCACTGTAATCAACGGCACTGCAACCAAAGTGCGACTGTTGCTGACCTATAACGAAGATGGGCATCGACATGGCCTGCCTCCCACCATGTGGTTCAAAGCCGGTCTCGAAGCCCACAGCGAAGAGCATTCAGCGATATATACAGGAGAAACCCTGTTCTACAAACACCTGGCAGCGGACCTCGATATCGGTTTACCCATCGCTTACTTTGCTCATGTCGACGCCAGAACGGGGCGATCCGTTTTGCTTCTGGAGGATCTCCTTGCCCGCAACGCCGTTTTCCTGAGTGCAGCAACGGCCATCAGCCTCGAACAGGCCGCAAGCGTTGTGGAAAGACTGGCCAAGCTCCACGCCAGATACTGGAATCATCCACATCTGCAAACACTGGACTGGTTGAAAAAAGGCGATTCATTGCTATTTGACGTTTCATCCAGCTACCTGTTCGAAGCGGAAAACTGGCAGCGAGCTCTCGGCTTGCCAAGAGGGCAATTTATCAAAGAAAAATTCAGCGACCGAAAAAAAATGCGTGAATTGATGTTGCACCAATTGCACTACGACCGCACCCACGCCCACTGCCTGATACATGGAGACGCACATTGTGGCAATCTCTACCTGAGCCGCGATGGAAGTCCCGCCTACATTGACTGGCAAGTGGTCATGCGAGGGCATTGGGCTCACGATATCGCCTATTTCATCTGTAGCTCTCTGAGCCCTTCCGACCGGCGCCACGGTGAAAGCGATCTGATCGATCACTACCTGGCCGTTCTCGGTGAACAGGGCGTGACATCGCCGGGTTTTGACACTGCCTGGCTCGAATATCGCCGCCATGTCTTTTACAACTTCGTCTGGATTCTCTGTCCCCCGGAATGGCAGCCAGAGGAGGTATGCATTCCCTGCTCGGAACGCGCCTGCATCGCCATTGAGGACCTGGACGCCGCAGGGGCCTGGTCAGAGCCCAGCCAACCATGACCCCATCGTCCCGGACCAGAGAATGATTTCGGCATTTGGCAAGAAATGTAACTTTCTTGTCTACATCTATCACAACACGCCAGTTAACGGTACACGCCTCAGCTTATACGATGTGCAGCCAGCCAATACAGAATCACAACGGGCTTATTCATATCATAAGCCGGAAATAATACAGGGGGAAACATGACTGCATTCACCAACAAAATATGGCCAACAGCCGTTGTCAGCATCGCGATCTGGGGTACCGCCCCCGCGCTGGCACAAATCGAGGAAATCATAGTAACCGCTCAAAAGCGCTCCGAAAGGGTCCAGGATGTTCCCATCGCCATCAGCGCATTTTCAGGAGATGGTCTCGAAAAGGCGGGTGTCAACAACGCCGACACCCTGTCACAGGTTGTACCGGGATTACAGTTTGGTCGACAGGTAGGTTCCAGTGTGCCTTACTTGCGAGGTGTAGGTACCCAGCAGGCGGCTGGGGGCGAAGAAGGCAGTATCGCCACCTATGTGGACGGCGTTTATCGTCTCTCACCTTATTCCGTCATCCAGTCATTCAACAACATCGAACGCATCGAAGTGCTCAAGGGGCCGCAAGGAACACTCTTCGGCCGCAATGCCACGGGCGGGCTCGTTCACATCATCACCAAAACACCACAGGCCGAGACGGCGGGAAATCTGTCGATTTCCTACGGAAGTTACGACACATTCGCCGCCGGGTTCTATGGCACCACGGCAGTGGTCGACAACCTCTACACGGATCTCGCCATCACGTTCAGCGACCAGGGAAAAGGCTACGGCAAGAACAGGTTTACCGGCAACGACGCCAATAAAAGTGAAGAATTCGGCATCAGAAACAAATGGCGCTGGGACACCAGCGACAATACCGACGTCACGCTTGCAGTTGACTATACCGATATGGAGTCGAGCATCAGCATCGCACGTCAGCCAGCACCCGGTTCCCTCGGCGTTGATGGCCAGGTCGTCTTCGCAGGCTGTATCGCGGGGCTTGGCGGCAACCCAGGCAGCCCATCTCCTTCCGAAGCCGGGATCTGTGCGCCCGTTGCTGCGGCGAATGCCACCGTAAACACCGGCGATTTCTACGACATCAATTCCGATACCGACCCCTATTACGAAGCCGAAGATTATGGAATACAGCTGGAAATAAGGCATTCCCTCGACACCCTGGACGTCATCTCCATTTCATCGTATCGGGAGAACAAGGCGTCACAGATTCTTGACCAGGAGGGCAGTATCCTGCCAGTCATTTATGCGCCTCTTCAAAACCGTGCAGACAGCTTGCAGCAGGAGTTTCGCCTGGAATCCAGCAACCAGGAAGGACTGCGCTGGATTGCAGGGCTCTACTACCTGGATAGCCAAACCAGCTACGACACGTTCAATCTGAGTGGCTTCGGTGTTGCTGGCCTGGTGCCAAACGCCATTGCCTACCAGGCGGATCCGGCACAGGAAACAACATCCTACGCTGCATTTCTGCAGCTGGATTATCAACTGACGAGCAAGACCAATGTTACCGCCGGCTTCCGCCTGAGTCACGACAAGCGTGAATACAGCGCTTCCCATCAGATCGTTCTCGGCGGCCCTGCGGGTCCATTTTTCACCTCATTGAGCGACTTCCATAGCGCCGAGTACGTGCCGATCCCGATCACAGCGGATGGCGCCATGGTTTTGAGCGATCAAAAATCCTGGACGGAACCGACCTGGCGCACCTCCATCAATCACCAGTTCACTCGCGACCTGATGCTTTACGCCAGCTACAACCGCGGATTCAAAAGCGGCCTCTACAATTTACCCAACCCATCCAATCCGGGCCCGGTTGACCCCGAATTTCTTGACGCTTACGAGATCGGCTTCAAATCCATGTGGTTTGAGCATAGATTGCAGATCAATGGCGCCGCGTTCTACTACGACTACAAGGATCTGCAACTAAACTCCGCCGCTGTCGGTTCCACTCTCACTCTGAATGCCGGTGAAGCGGAAATCCATGGCGCCGAGTTCGACATCATCGCCTTGCCCATCGACAATCTTGAACTGCGCCTGGGTGTTTCCTACCTGCATACCGAATATACATCCTTTGACAACGCCCCCTTCTTCACTCCCACGGGATTTGGCGGCAACTTTGTGTATTCGGGCGACGCAAAGGGCAACAAACTGAATCGCTCGCCAGAGTTCACCGGCAATCTTTCCGCCACCTATGAGGCCGCTACCGAGCTGGGCCTGGTGACGGTGTTTGGCAATATCTATTATAACGACGGGTTCTACTGGGAACCTCAAAACAACACAGAGCAGAAATCCTATACCCTGCTCAACGCCGGCATAAGCCTGACTCTGCCAGGAGATAACATAACTTTTACCCTTAAAGGGGTTAATCTCTCGAACGAAAAATATTCCTATTATGACGATGTGGCCACCTTCGGAAGCGCCGTTTCATCCGCGGAGCCCCGAACCTATCACGCAAAGATCGAGTATGCGTTCTAGAGGTATGGTAAGACGATCATCCAACGGCCAAAACTTGTGGCCTTGAATATCACCCTGCGCAATCGGTATTCAAGGCCTTTGGTCAGGCACTGGCCTTGGCGACACCCTGGCCAGCGAGCCAGCCCGTTACAGTCATCCCCGTCCATTCCTTGAAGGCTCTTCTGAAACTGCTTGCGTTACTGTAGCCGAGAACAAAGGCGATCTCCTTTACCTCCAATGTCTGCTCTTTCAAGAGCTCGAACGCATAATCCCTGCGATAATCATTCAGCAGCTGCTGATAACTGTAACCCTCCTCGGCCAGCCTCCTGTGCAGGGAGCGAACACTCATGCCAAGCTTTGCGGCCGCATCACGTTCGCTGGGGATCACGCCGCGAGAAGCCAGGAAAAGCGCCTTGATCTTACTGGCATAGGGCGCTCCCGCACTTATATCCTGCAATATCCTCACACAATGCTTTTCACATATCGACAAGACTTCCTGGTCCGCACTGGCAACACGCCTTGTGTAGAAACGCCTGTCCATGACTACCCGGTTCCGCGAACAATTGAAACGAACAGGGGCATCCAGCCAGCGGGAATAAATGCCCGGATCCGGAGGAGCTGATACTGTCATTTCATAGCGGATAGTAGCGAAATCGGCGCCCACACAGTCTCGCCCCAAAGGCACCTGGCTACTGATCGCATCCTCCAGAACAAATCGCAACACCTTTTCTGGCATCGGGAACCGCGGAGTCATTTCCAGGACCCAATATTTTCCTTCCAGCCTGGAGGTAAATTTCAACGGGTGGCCAACAATCTCTGAATACTTCACCCAGAAATCGACCAGCTCACTCATGGAAGGCGAGCTCAACAATGCATGCCCTACGATACCCAGATCCAGTTGTCGCGACCTTGCACCATTGCGAAGAGGAAATTCGGGAGAACAGTACTTTTGAAGCGCAGACAGGACGGCAACCGCGCACCCATAACTGATCAAGGAATTCGGCTCGTTCAGATCATCAAAACTCATGGAGACGGATGCCAATATCGCATCAACATCGACGCCATCATCTGCGGCGGCCTTTACGAAGCAAGCAATTTTTTTCGATCTGATCATTTATTCTTTCCATCCCGAGAGAGATTGGCGCAATTAACAACCCGAGCATCACAAGTTTATATTTTCTCTGACGGTATTTCGGTGAGCAATGTTTTCCGAATAGCAGGCTCTGGCTTCAGGGGGAATTTTCAAACAGCATTCACGATCAGGGCCGGCTACCTACCGTGGCCGATATTGTATCAACCATGGCACTCGTTGCAATATCCAAACCTCCATGTGATGTCTGCCATGGCTTATCATGGCTATCGACTCCGAACAGCTCCCAGGGCAAAGACCATGCAATTCACAGACACCAGCAGTTTACTGATAGTCCGATCCTACGAAGTCCTCTCGCTGGCACTTTTCATCTACGGTGCTTATTATGTTTGGAGATCACGCAACCCATTATATTACGGCGTTTACTCTGGCACAGCCATTGGCGGTGCTGTTTTCGAATGGGTGTTCGACAGCCGTTATTTTTTCAGGCTTACCGTAGATGAAAGGTTCATCCCGGCATGGACTATGGATGGCGTCGGCGCACCGGCTGCCATGATCTTTTTTTACGCCTTTTTCTTTGGAATACCAACGCTCATCATTCTGAAGAATCATGAAAGGCTGACAGGAAAATTCGGCGCCAAAGGGCCGGTTTATATTTTTCTGCTGCTGGCCATCTTTGGAACTCCATTGTTCGAATGCATCAATACGAGCATTACTCACATATACCAATACCATCAGGAGGAAAGATATTTATTCTGGGGCATGCCCTGGTCGAATTTCTGGTTTTCTGCAGCGATGTTCCTTTTCCCCTATTTCGGCCTCCTCATGTCGAAGACTATCCTCGTCGCCCTCGACAGACGTCCGAAAGGTGATCCTCGCCAATATACGCACTATGCCTTCGTTCTTGGTTTTGCTTCCATAATCACGGGTTTCTTTATAGCCTCCACACTGAATGGCGTCTGGTATGCGTGGGCCGAGCCCTGGACGTATAGTCACAGGCCTTTCTGACACAATAAATCCGGGACTGAATTATGAGCAAGGTAATTATCGTTGGAGCGGGTATCGGCGGCGTTTCTGCAGCCCATCGCCTGCAGAAGAAGGGTCACGACATCACCCTCTACGAAAAAGCGGACTTCGTCGGGGGAAGAATGAAAAGCGTCTCTCTTGACGGATTCAAGATCGATGTGGGTGCCGGCATTCTACCGGGAGCCTACACGGAAACTCTTCAGTTGATTCGCGAAGCCGGTCTCGGCGACATGATGGAAACCGTGAAGGGAAATTGCATCTTCCTCCGCGACGGCAAGGAGTATGCGCTCGATATGGCGGCAATGGCCACATCCATGCTGAAAACCGGCCTCATCAGCTGGCGCAGCAAGCTGAGCCTGGCAAAGCTGGGCCTGAGTATCTGCTGCAACTACGGCAGACTGACATTTCACAACGGGGGCCTCGCGGCAGGGCTTGATAGCGAATCGGTTGCCGATTATTGCCGGCGCAACTTTCCCTCCGAAGTCAATGATTATCTTCTGGGCCCTTTTGTTCGCACCATGTATCTGCACTCCCCCGAAGAAGCGCCTCTTGCGGAACTTCTCTGGTGCATGAAAAATCTGACCGGCCAGCCTTTCAGTCTGACAGGGGGAATGGACGCCCTTGCGAGGAAGCTTGCCGAAGGGATGGATATCAGGCTCAACACAGCCGTAAAAGAAGTAAGAAACTGTGGAACCCATGTCGAGGTCGTCATTTGCCACGACGGCTTGGAGCGGGTTGAAAGCGCAGACTACTGTATCATCGCCACGGACGCTCCATCACTCTACGGTCTCTACGCAAGCGGTTTGACAAAACGTCAGCGGGCCTACCTGGAAAATCTCAGATACAGCAGGGATATCGTCATCACCTTCTGTCTCGACGCAGAACCCGCCATTGATGCAATTTTGGTGCAGGTACCCGAAGATGTCGATCCGGAGCTTGCGGCACTGGTCATCGACAACAAAAAGGGCGAAGGCAGGGCTCCTCCAGGCAAGGGCATGGTGACAGCGCATTTCATCCACGGCTGGGGAGAGCGAATGTTTTCAGAGAGTGACGAAGTGATTCTTGAAAGCGCCCGCGCCAAGGTTGCGCGCATCATTCCCGAAGTTGCCACAAATCTTGAGACTTACCACATCGAACGCTGGCACAAGGCTGCCACACTGGCGGAATGTGGCACCTTCGAAGCCCTGACGGGTTTCATGGACGATATCGATGCACAGTCCAGGGTACAGCTCTGTGGGGACTACATGTCACTGTCTTCGGTAAACGTTGCCGTCGTTACCTCACGTATCGCAGCCGACAATATTTTGTCGCTCGCCCCCACCTGACAGCGGGGCATCTGGCACAGTGCCGTCAGCCGCCGCTGCAAGGGGCAAGCCCTAGGAGCCTGCGCGGCAGAAACAGATTTGCACTGCTGACAGGTGCCACGGCTATTTTTTAAGACCGCGGGCGCAATGATGTGGGGGCATGTGGTGTCTGACATGTATCTGGCGGCGCCTGCCCAAGCGCAATGACAACCGGAAGGCGGGATTTGTCCGTCACGCCCTCATGCCCACGCCGCCATCCGCCGCAGATTCAGCGCCAGACACACCAACTTCCACTCCGCTTGTACCTTCTCCAGACCACGCAAGCTGAACTGCCGGAATCCC
>Ga0265293_10000693_pt1 | contig 78293 bp, 56 predicted proteins | sample Munlanlewell138R_FD_192505 | JGI IMG/M metagenome (GOLD analysis project Ga0265293, IMG submission 192505) | Leachate microbial communities from a municipal landfill in Southern Ontario, Canada - Leachate well 138R | ecosystem: Engineered > Solid waste > Landfill > Unclassified | place: Canada... | reverse complement strand
CGTTGTAGGTGACGATCTCGTGGGCGGCCTTGTGCCAGCCGTCGGGTGTGACCTCGCCGGTGCGGGCGGTGACGCCGGGCAGCGGGGTGCGGATCATGTTGTTGCTGCTCTCGTAGTGTTCCTCGCTGAACACCAGCTTGACCTCGGTGTTGTCGGTGGGCGTATACAGCAGCTTGGCGCGCACGTTGTAGCGGTTTTCCGGGAGAAAGTTGACGCCCGGCACCTGGTTGTCGACGTAGGACTTGTCGGCGTCCTTGTAATTGGCGGAGATGTTGACGGCGAGGGTGTCGGTGATGCCGGTGGTGGCGTAGAGGCCGGTTTCCCAGGTGCCGTAGTTGGCGATGCCGCCGCGCAGCGTGAGTTCGGGATCGTGGCTGGGATCGCGGGTGATGACGTGAAGCAGGCCGCCGGTGGCGTTGCGCCCGAACAGGGTACCCTGGGGGCCCTTGAGGACTTCCACGCGCTCGACGTCGGCGAAGGATGACATGTTGGCGGTGGGCGCGGGGTTGTAGACCTCGTCGATGTAGGTGGCCACGGAGGGTTCGTTGCCGGCGGTGACGGCGCTGGTGCCGACGCCGCGCAGCATGACGATGGTGGTGCCGGAGCCGGTGTTGATGTTGAGGCTGGGCACGACCTCGGAGAGCTGGGTGACACTCTCGATGCCCTTGCTGGCCAGCGCCTCACCCGTGTGGGAGAGCATGGTGATGGGTACATCCTGAATGCTCTGCTCGCGCTTGGTGGCCACCACGATGATCTCTTCGAGGGTGGCCGCGCCAGCACCCGGGGCCAGCACCGCGGCCAGCGCCAGGGTCATTGCGGAGGGACGCATGCTGTGATGTAAAGGCTTGGACGGTTTCATAATTTCCCCTTTTTAGTGTGATATTTTTACGAGCTAAAACAAATCCGCTGGCACAAGGTCTCTTTTTCTGTGATAACCGGGATCAGCATCTTTATAATAGTGTAATAAAATGAAAATATTGAAACAAGATCGGAGATGGGAGATGGGAGATGGGAGATGGGAGATGGGAGATGGGAGATGGGAGATGGGAGATGGGAGATGGGAGATGGGACAGTATGCCCCAGTCTGAAGCTTACACAGCGGCTGGAATTTTAGACTGACTACAGCCGTGCGGCTGGCACAACGAGCTGTAAGCCATAAGCGTTAAGCCGAGGCAGAGGAAGAACTGCGTTCCACCAGCATTCAACTTAGAGCTTACAGCCTAGAGCTCGACAACAACCCGCAGCCCTCATCCGCAAGACATATAGCTGCTCAATCGACAAATACCCTGGCGTTGCGGAACAAACGCATCCAGGCGCCGTCGCCGTGCCACTCGCGCGGATGCCAGGAATTGGTTACGGCGCGCACACCGCGCTCGGGGTGCGGCATCAACAGCGTGGCGCGGCCATCCGCAGAGGTCACGCCGGTAATGCCCTGAGGCGAGCCATTGGGGTTTGCCGGGTATTGCTCGGTAACGGCCAGGTGATTGTCGATGAACCGCACCGCCACCTTGCCGCTGCTCTCCAGCGCCGCGAGATCGTCCGCGCCAGCGAATTCCGCGCGCCCTTCACCGTGCGCCACGGCGATGGGCATGTGGCTGCCTGCCATGCCCGTCAACAGCACCGACGGGCTGTCCTCGACACGCACCAGCGCAAAGCGTCCTTCGAACTGCTCCGACAGGTTGCGAACGAAACGGGGCCAATGGGCGGCGCCGGGAATCAACTCCTTGAGGTTCGACACCATCTGGCAGCCATTGCACACCCCCAGCGTAAAGCTGTCGTTGCGGTGAAAGAACGCGCTGAACTGTTCGCGTGCGCGGGCATTGAAGAGAATCGACTTGGCCCAGCCCTCGCCGGCACCCAGCACATCGCCGTAGGAGAAGCCGCCGCAGGCCACCAGGCCCTTGAAATCGCCGAGATCGATGCGCCCGGCGAGGATATCGCTCATGTGCACGTCCACGGCGTCGAAGCGCGCGCGCTCGAAGGCCGCCGCCATTTCCACCTGACCGTTGACGCCCTGCTCGCGCAAGATCGCCACGCGCGGCCGCGTCATGTTGATGTAAGGGGCGCAGATATCGGCATTCACATCGAAGCTGAGTGCCGCGCTCAGACCGGGGTCGTCGCCCATCAGAATATCCAGCTCCTGTTGCGCGCAAAGCGGATTGTCGCGCAGCGTCTGAATGCGGAAGCTGGTTTCATGCCATAGCTTGTGCAAGTGCTGGCAGGTAGTTTTGTACAGGATTTTGCCCGCACGCCTGAAACAGAGCGCGCCGCTCTCGTCGAGGGTGCCGATATCGGTGACCAATCCATCCAGCCCCGCCTCCGCACAACGCGCCAGCACGCTATCTCTGGCGGTGGCGGAAACCTGAACCACCGCGCCCAGCTCTTCGTTGAAGAGAACGGCGAAAGGATCATCGCCCAGATCGTCGAGATTGATAGCGAGCCCGGTGCGACCCGCAAACGCCATTTCCACCAAGGTCGCGAACAGGCCACCATCGCTGCGATCGTGGTACGCCAGCAGCAACCCTTCCTTGTTGAGATCCTGGATGAGATCGAAAAACTTCACCAGACGCGCGGGATTGTCGAGGTCGGGAGGCGTATCGCCCATTTCGGCATGGACCTGAGCGAGAATCGACCCTCCCAGACGATTGCGCCCGGCACCCAGATCGATCAGCAGCAGGCGCGTATCGGCGATGTCGTCGCGCTGCGTCGTGCGCAGTTGGGGTGTCAGGGTGCGACTGGCGTCGGAAACCGGGGCGAAGGCACTGATGATCGCCGACAACGGCGCCGTCACCGCCTTTTCGACATCGCCGTCGCGCCACGCCGTGCGCATCGACATGGAGTCCTTGCCCACGGGAATGGTGATGCCGAGCTTGGGGCACAACTCCATGCCCACCGCCTCGACGGTGCGAAACAGTTTTTCGTCCTCGCCCTGGTGGCCCGCGGCACACATCCAGTTGGCGGACAGCTTGATGTCGGAAATTCTTTCGATGGCCGCCGCAGCGATGTTGGTGATGGCTTCGCCCACCGCCATGCGCCCCGACGCCGGCGCATCCAGGAGGGCAATGGGCGTACGCTCGCCCATGGCCATCGCCTCGCCCGCCAGACTGTCGTAGGTGACGGTGGTAACCGCGCAGTCCGCCACCGGTACCTGCCAGGGTCCGACCATCTGATCGCGGGCCACCATACCGGTCACGGTGCGGTCTCCGATGGTAATCAGGAAGCTCTTGCTCGCCACTGCCGGGTGCTGAATGACCCGCTCCGCCGCGTCTTCGAGAGTCAGGTCGGCCATATTGAAGTGGCGGATCTCGGGATGGTGCCTGGTGGCGTTTCTGTGCATTTTCGGCGGCTTGCCGAACAGCACCGACATGGGCAGATCCACCGGATTGGCCTGCAGATGCGTGTCATTGACCACCAGCGTCTTGTCGGCAGTGGCCTCACCCACCACCGCGAAAGGGCAGCGCTCACGCGCGCAGATGGCGCTGAAGCGGTCGAGGTTCTCGGGGCGCACGGCAATCACATAGCGCTCCTGGGCCTCGTTGCACCAGATTTCCATGGGCGACATGCCGGGCTCGTCGTTGGGCACCTTGCGCAGATCGAAGGTGCCGCCGCAACCGCCGTCCTTGACCAGTTCCGGGAAGGCGTTGGAGAGACCACCCGCGCCCACGTCGTGAATGAAGGCGATCGGGTTGTCCGCTCCCAGTTGCCAGCACTGGTCGATGACTTCCTGGCAGCGGCGCTCGATCTCCGGGTTCTGGCGCTGCACGGAGGCGAAATCCAGATCCTCGCTGCTGGTGCCGGAGGCCATGGAAGAGGCCGCGCCGCCACCGAGGCCGATCAGCATGGCGGGGCCACCGAGCACGATGAGCTTGCAGCCGGGCTCGAAGGGTTTCTTCTCGATATGTTCTTCGCGGATGTTGCCATAACCGCCGGCGATCATGATGGGCTTGTGGTAGCCGCGCCGCTCGCCGTCGAAATCCTGCTCGAAGGTGCGAAAATAACCGCACAGGTTGGGCCGCCCGAACTCGTTGTTGAAGGCCGCGCCGCCGATGGGCCCCTCGATCATGATGTCGAGCGCTGACACGATGCGTCCCGGCTTGCCGTAATCGCTCTCCCAGGGATGACTGTAGCCGGGGATCTGCAGGTTGGAGACAGTGAAGCCGGTGAGTCCCACCTTGGGTTTGGAGCCCTTGCCCACCGCGCCTTCATCGCGGATTTCACCACCGGCGCCCGTGCCGGCCCCCGGAAACGGCGCAATCGCGGTGGGGTGGTTGTGGGTTTCCACCTTCATCAGCATGTGCACCGGCTCCTGCTGATAGCCGTAGACGCGGGTCTCGGGATCGGGATAGAAGCGCCCGGCGACATGGCCGCTGATCACCGCGGCGTTGTCCGAATAAGCGGAGAGGACGTCTTCACCGCCCTGCTTGTAGGTGTTTTTGATCATGTCGAACAGCGACACCGTCTGGTCGACACCGTCGATAGTCCAGGAGGCGTTGAAGATCTTGTGCCGGCAGTGCTCGGAGTTGGCCTGCGCGAACATCATCAGCTCGACGTCCGTGGGGTTGCGGCCAAGACCGGTGAAGCTGTCCAGCAGGTAGTCGAGCTCATCCTCGGCAAGCGCCAAGCCGAACTCGCTGTTGGCTCTCACCAGAGCATTTCTACCGTCGCCCAGCACATCGACGCTGGTGTGGCGGCGCGGCTCATGGCGCACGAAGAGCTTGCGCGCCGCGTCCAGATCGTCGAACACCGCCTCCACCATGCGATCGTACAAAAGATGGCTGACCGCCTCGCGCTGCTGGTGCTTGAGCGGTGTATCGCCGTGCAGGTAGTAAACGATTCCCCGCTCGATGCGTTTCACCTTGCCAAGCCCGGCGTTGTGGGCGATGTCGGTGGCCTTGCTGGACCAGGGGGAAATGGTGCCCGGCCGTGGCGTCACCAGAAAGATGCTGCCATCCCGAGCCTCGCGCGCGGCGCGCGGACCATAGCGCAACAGCGCGTCCAGCACGGTTTTTTCCTCGGGCGCGAGTGCTTCTTCCACGTCCGCGAAGTGAATATACTCGGCGTACAGGGAGTGAATGTCAGGATTGATCTGCCGGAGAGCATCGAGAAGTTTCTGCTTGCGAAAAGAGGATAGTGCAGGAGCACCGCTGAGGGTCAGCATGAATCGTGGTCTCACAACGTGCGGGGGAATTCGGGTGGCTATTGTACTGGAATTGGTAGGCAACAACAGCTGCGGCGAGACGGTGCAGGGTTGCCGCGCACGGCACCCGGCAGTAGGATGGCGCCCCCTGTTCGACACCAGCGGCACTCTCTGCACCCCATGCGCCTGAGCCATCTGCAACTGGAAAGAGCCGTCAAGCGCCTGTTTCTTGGCGGCATCATCATCGCCATGGCCGTGTTCCTGAGCCACAGCCACGAGATCTCGCGCCTGGAAGCCATTCGCGCATCCGGCAAGGTCAAGCTCATCACCCGCCCCGGCCCCCTCACCTACTACGAAGACGCCAAGGGCGAGAACGGCTTCGAATACCTGCTGGCGCAAAGATTCGCTGAACATCTCAGTGTTGAGCTGGTAGTAAGCACCACCGAATCCCTGACGCAGATGTTCCACATGCTGGGCGGCCCCAATGCCGACTTTGCCGGTGCGACCCTCACCATCACTCCCGAACGCCGCGCCAATCTCCGCTTCTCGGAGCCCTACGGCGAAGTGGAGCAGATCGTCCTGCACCGCCGCGGCACGCCGGCACCCAGAGACATCACCAACCTTATCGATGGCCAAGTGGCGGTGATCGCCGGCAGTTCGCACGAAGAGCACCTCGAGGAACTGAAGCGGGAGCACCCCGAACTGGCGTGGATCGCCATCGAAGACATCGAGATGATCGAACTCATGGAAATGGTGGATGCCGGCGAGCTCGAGTATGCGGTGGTGGATTCCACCACCTTTCACGCGCACCGCACCATGTACCCCAACGCCTCGAGCACGCTGACCATCACCGAGCCCCAGGCACTGGCCTGGGCCTTTCCACGTAACGGCGACGACAGCCTGGTTCAGGCGGCCAACCAGTTTTTGCGGGAATTGCGCAGCAGCGGCCAACTGGCGGACATGCAAACCCGGTTCTTTGCCGAACTGGACCAGTTCTCGGTATCGGGCTCGATCCTGTTTCTCAACCGCCTCAGATCACGCCTGCCCCTGTATCGCGAAGAATTCGAGCGCATGGCGCAATTGCACGGCATCGACTGGCACCTTCTCGCGGCCATCGCCTATCAGGAGTCCCACTGGAACCCCATGGCCGTTTCCCACACCGGCGTGAGGGGCATGATGATGCTCACCAGGAAGGCGGCTTCCGAAGTGAATGTCCGCGACCGCCACGATCCGGTTGAAAGCATCCGCGGCGGTACCGAATATTTTCTGCAGACGCTTTCCCGCATCCCCGACGCCATCACCGGGCCGGACCGGATCCGCTTCGCCCTCGCCGCCTACAACGTCGGCCTCGGCCACCTGGAAGATGCCCGCGTTCTCACGCAGCGCGCCGGGCGCGATCCCAATCTATGGGAACAGGTCGAGAACTACCTGCCGCTGCTCCAGCGCCAGAAATATTACAGCACGGTAAGACATGGCTACGCGCGCGGCCACGAGCCCGTGCATTTCGTGCGCAACGTGCTGCGCTTCCAGCGCCTGCTGCAATGGAACACCATCGAGGAAAACCGCCGCCTGCAGCGCGAGCAGCGCCAGGCGCCGCCAGAACTGCAGGAATGGCATCCGGACAGTCTCCGCACTCTGTGACTGTAAGAGCGAGCCTGCCTGCGACCTCTTTCATATAAGTCGGAAATTCGGGCTACAGGCTGTAGTTGAGCTGTAAGCCATAAGCTCTAAGTTGAACGCTGCTAGAACCCGGTTCTTCCAGTGCGCCTGCTTAAAGCTTATGGCTTACAGCTCACCTGCAACCTGTACAAAAATACAGTAACGGGTCACAATCGACGCCATGCGAAAAATAATCCACTGTGATGCCGATTGTTTCTTTGCCGCCGTCGAGATGCGCGACGACCCGTCGCTGCGCCATATTCCCATGGCAGTGGGCGGCAGTGCCGAGCGCCGCGGTGTGATTGCCACCTGCAATTACGAGGCGCGACGTTTTGGCGTGCGCTCCGCCATGAGCAGCTGGCAGGCCATGAAGCTTTGCCCCGGCCTGGTTCTGCTGCCGGTAAGCATGGACAAATACCGCATCGCCTCCAACGCCCTGCGGCGCATCTTCCTCGACTACACCGACAGCGTGGAGATGGTGTCCGTTGACGAGGCCTACCTGGACGTGACCACGACGGACAAGCAGCGCGGCAGCGCCACGCTGATCGCCCAGGCCATCCGCGAACGGGCGCGCAGGGAAATCGGTATCACCGTATCCGCCGGGGTGGCCACCAACAAGTTTCTCGCCAAGGTCGCCAGCGAGTGGCGCAAGCCCGATGGGCTTTTCGTCATCGCGCCCGGCAGCGAAAGCACGTTCGTGCACGGCTTGCCCGTCCGGTATATACACGGTGTCGGCAAAGTCACCGCCAGCCGTCTTACCCAGCTGGGCATCGCCACCTGCGGCGACCTCCAGCGCCTGTCGCTGGCAGAACTCATCGAACATTTCGGCAGTTTCGGGGTGCGCCTGCGCGATCTGTGCCACGGCATCGACGAGCGGCCCCTGCGACTCGAACGGGTGCGCAAGTCACTCAGCGTCGAACACACCTACGAAAGCGATCTCACCAGCGTGGATGCCTGCATCGCAGAGGCGCCAATGCTCTATCAGCGCCTGCTGACACGCCTGGAGCGCCTGCCACGCACCTATCAGGTGCGCAAGATCCAGGTGAAACTCAAATTTTCGAACTTCACCCAGACCACCCTGGAACAACCCTGCGAAAACCCCTGCCCGCAACGCGTTGCAACCATGATTGCCGACGGCATGGCACGCCAGAACCTGCCCGTGCGGCTGCTCGGAATCGGCGTGCAGTTCAAGCCTCTGCCGTGCGATCTGGGCGAGCAGCTCAGTCTTTTCCCCAACGGCCCGAAGCACCCCGGGCCGCGCTCAGTCCCTCACCCAGTAGGTGTGCAGCAGGAAGCCGCCGAGGTTGGCAAAGGTCAGCCAGAGCGCGGTCGCGCCCTTGTCCGCGGTGAGCAGTACCCAGGCCACCCCGAGCATCACGCACAGTGACACTTTCGGCAAGCGCACCTTGTGGTGGGTGACGTGAACGCTGTCGTAGGGCCAAATATACTGCACGAGCGGTGCGAGCGCGATCACCAGCACCCCGATCCAGGGAAGAGAGCCGCCCCCCGGCAATGCCAGCAGCGCCGCCGCCAGCGATAGCGCGGCAAGCGCCAGGTACGCAAAAGAAAAAAGCGCTTTCAGTGTGGGCACGGCGTCACCTCGTTTGTGTAAATCCGAAACATGCCAATCCTGTCAGTGTGACTCCAGTTGTCAATGGCGCAAGCAAATCCCGCGTTTCGTCGCCAAAATGATACCGTTCGTCACCTCACCCAAGGGCTCCAGCGCTCGACTTGAACTCCCTGCGGAATGGCGCAAGAATACGCCTCCTGAGGATCGGGCAGATCTACTTTAAGAAAATAAGTCAAAGACTTGCCAACAACACCAGGGGTAACACATGAAAGCCGGGAAGCTGTCATTACAATTCATCCTAGCGTTTTTCTTGGCGTGCATCAGCTTGCAGGTACAGGCGCTGGAGCCCAACGGGACCGCAGGCTACAACGAGTTCGGCAACCAGCTTTATCTGGGCACGCTTTTTCTCGACATGCCGTCAGACTCCGCCAGCGACATACTCACCAGCACGCAGCGCAAACGCATGGAGCTGCGTTTTTCCATGGAAATGTCCAAGCGTCGCTGGACGCAGACCTGGACCCAGAGCATCGCCATCAACAGTGACCGCGACACCATGGTGAGTGCGGCGGACGACCTCTCCGAAACCCTGTCCGTGTTTCAGGGCAATCTCCAGCCCGGGGACACGGTGACATTCGATTACAATCCGCTGTCGGGCACGTCGGTATTCATGAACGGCACGCTCCTGGTGGAGAAAAAATCGCCATCGCTCTTCAATCTTCTGCTCTCCACCTGGATCGGCCCGGTGCCGCCCAGCAGTCAGTTCAAGAACGCCATTCTCGGTACCCTCGACTCCACCGCCAACTACAGTGCATTTCAGGCGATCACGCCCTCCCAGGCGCGAATCGATGCCGTGGCCGCCTGGAACACCAAACTGAAGGAAGAAGAGGCCCGAGCGCTGGCCGAGGCCCGCGCAGAGGAAGAAGCCATGCGCAAGGCCGAGGAAGAAGCGCGCGCACAGGCCGAGCAGGAAACCCTGGAAGAACAGCAGCGCCAGGCTCTGATCGAAGAAGAAAAACGCAAGGCACAAGAGGCAGCGCGCCAGCAAGCCGAGGTCGCACGTCAGGAGGCCGAACAGCAGAGCGCGGCTGTGGCCGGACAAGACGACGGTGAAGAGGAGGATCTCACCGTGGCTGGTATTCTGGCGCAGCAGGCCTATACCACCCAGGTCATCAGCCAGATCTACAAATCCGTGAGATACCCAGGTACCGCGGTGAGCCGCAATCAGGAAGGCAGTGTCCGCGCCAACGTGGTGATCGACCGCAACGGCGGGCTCAAACAGGTGGTTCTGGTAGACGAGGCGGACCATCGCGCTCTCAACAAAGCGGTGATAGACGCCATCAACGACGCATCGCCCTTCCCCGCCCTGCCACCTGCCATCCGTGGCGAGCAACTCGAGCTGACGGTGCCGGTATCGTTCAAACTCAACTGAGGGCGCGCGTCATTTCACATTGATGACGATACGCCCCGCAGCCTTGCGCTCTGCGAGACGGCGCAAGGCGACACCCGTTTGCTCCAGCGGATAGCGCTCGGTGATCAGGGGACGTATTTTTCCTTCCCCGTACCAGCGGAACAGTCTTTCCATCATTTCCGGCGTTTCTCCGGGCAGGCGCTTGTCGGTTACCGGCTCGATGCCGATGATCGAGCCATTCTTGTTGAAAATGACGTGCATGGGGATCGACGGCACCCCCGCGGAAAAGCCCACCGACAGATAGCGCGCCTTGAACGCCATGGCGCGCATGGCTGGCTGGGCGTAGTCGCCGCCCACCAGGTCGGCGACCATCTGAATGCCGTCGCTGCCGCCCGCCTGCTTGAATTGCGCCGACAATGCGCGCTGTTCTTCGTTCGACAGGGGCGCCACGCCGTAGTTGACCAGGACATCGGCACCGTGCTCGCGGGCGAGATCGAGTTTTGCCTGCGACGAGGCGGCCGCTATCACCCGCGCCCCCAGGGCCTTGGCGATGTCGATGGCAGCGAGGCCGACACCGCTGCCCGCACCCAGGATCAACAGGGTTTCGCCGCTGCGCAGATCGCCGCGCGTGATCAATGAATAGTAGGCGGTGAAATTCGCCACGTAGAAACAGGCGGCCGTTTCGTAGTCCATGCCGTCGGGAATGTGGCTGATTTCAGCCTGGCGGAATCTGGCGCGCTCCGCATAGGCGCCGACGATACAGGTGCCGAGAATACGGTCGCCCACCTTGTATCCGGTGACACCCTCGCCCACCTCGACGATCGTGCCCGCGGCTTCGCTGCCCGGCACCAAGGGGAACGTCACGCGCATATCCTGACCGAAATGGTCGTTGAGCTTGGTGGTATTGAGCAGGGAGTTTCCCTCGACGATACGGTTGTCGACGAACTGCACGCCGCAGGCATGTACGTCCATCACCACGTCTCCGGGTCCCGCCCGCGGTGCTTCGATGTCGCCGATCACCAGGCGATCCGCAGGGCCCCACTCATGACACAACGCTGCACGCATATCGACTCCTCAGACAAGCAAGAATGATTTTTTGACGGGAGACGGGCGAATGGAAAATGAGAAATATGGTGTTGTATTCCTTCTCGCCTGCCATTCCGGACAGCGGTATTCGATACCGACGGAGAGGACTCACGCCCGTGCTCCATTATCCGTTATTCTCCAGCCGATAGCTGACTGCACCGATGATAACACCGCAAAAACAGGCAGGGACGAAACACAGCAAAAAATTACGAGTGGCATACGAGCAAAAACTCACTATATATTATGTTGCTCGAATTCTGGCCTGTCAGCACGAACGTCTTTGAAAACGAGCCGACTCTCCGCATCCGCGAGTGTCGAGGAGCGCAAAAACCCGTAAGGATCAAGCCATGACCAAAATAACATTCATCGAATCAGATGGCACAACCCATGAAGTCAACGCCGAGAACGGGCAATCGTTGATGGCCGCCGCCATCGGCAACATGGTGCCCGGCATAGATGCGGACTGCGGCGGCAGTTGCATGTGTGCCACCTGTCACATCATTCTCGACAGCGACGGCTATGCATTGGTGGGCGAGCCCCACGCCGATGAACGCGGTATGCTCGGCCTGACACCGGAGCCTTCACCCACCTCCAGACTCGCCTGTCAGATCGAGGTCAGCGACGCCCTCGAAGGCCTGGTGGTGCGACTGCCGGAATTCCAGATGTGATCACCGTGGAAAAAAATACCATGCCTGAAGCACCCGTCATCATGAAAAACGCCGACCCGGCAACCATTCCCCTTCACGCCATCGACATGAGTCAGCCGGACCTTTACGAACACGATCTCGCCTTGCCCTTTTTCGCCCGCCTGCGCCATGAAGCGCCGTTCCACTATTGCGCCAACGGCCAGTTCGAGCCGTTCTGGTCCGTGACCCGCTTCAACGACATCGTCGAGGTGGAAAAAAATCACCAGCTGTTTTCCAACGAGCCGAACATCTCCCTGTTCGATCCCATGGAAGAGGTGCCTTTTCAGTCTTTCCTGCAAATGGACCCGCCCAAGCACGACGTACAGCGCGCCTCGGTGCAAAGTGCTGTGGCGCCGGCCAATCTCAAAAATCTCGAACCACTGATCCGCGAACGTGCCGCACGTATTCTCGACGACCTGCCCGTGGGCGACACCTTCGACTGGGTCGATCGGGTGTCCATCGAACTGACTACCCAGATGCTCGCCACCCTTTTCGACTTTCCGTTCGAAGACCGCCGCAAGCTCACCTACTGGTCGGATCTCACCGCGGACTCCAACGGTGGCGGCAGCAATGTGTCGCGCGAGGAACAGGCCGCCGGCATGATGGAATGCGCGCAGTATTTCACGCGCCTGTGGAATGAGCGCGTCGACGACCCGAGCGGCAACGATTTCATCTCCATGCTGATCCGCTCGGAATCCACCCGCAACCTGGTCGACAACCCCATGGAATTTTTGGGGATGTGCCTGCTGCTGATCGTCGGCGGCAACGACACCACGCGCAATTCCATTTCCGGCGGCGTGTATGCATTGAACCAATACCCCAGGGAATATGAAAAGTTGCGCAACAATCTGGCGCTGATTCCCAGCATGGTCTCGGAGATCATTCGCTGGCAGACACCTATTATTTACATGCGCCGCCGTGCCACCGCCGACACGGAACTGTTCGGCAAACAGGTGCGCGAAGGCGACAAGCTGTTGCTGTGGTATCTGTCGGGCAACCGCGATGAAAGTGTCATAGAAAATCCCGAGGAATTCATCATCGACCGGCCAAATCCGCGCCACCATATTTCTTTCGGCTTCGGCGTGCACCGCTGCATGGGGAACCGCATGGCGGAAATGCAGCTGCGGGTTTTGTGGGAGGAAATCATGAAGCGGTTCCGCTTCGTGGAACTTATGGATGAGCCGGTGCGCTTCCGCTCCAACATGGTGAGAGGCTACACAAAAATGCCGGTACGGGTTCACCTATGGTGACAAGGTGACCGCCGACATGACAGTCGCGCGCTGCAAGAGTCTGTTCATAATCTCTTGATCCAGCCCTGCTTGCCCGAGTTTCACATAAACGCCGAGGTAAGCCCATGGCCAACACACGCGAACGTCGCCGCCAAGGCCCTGGGAGGGATCGCGGAGGTACCGACAACAATCCCGGCTGCCACGCTGCAGTGGAGCCGGGATTCGCACAGTGGTCGATGGAGGCAGAGCGTTCAGTTCAGTCCGCAACGAAGAAATCCGATTTTTTGGCGCCACAATCCGGGCATACCCAATCGTCTGGAAGATCTTCGAAGGGCGTGCCCGGAGGGATGCCATGCTCCGGCAGGCCTGCCGCCTCGTCGTAGCAGTAACCGCAGAACATGCAAAACCACTCTTTCATCGCTCACCCCTCCTTCAACAGGCACTGGCTGCGACCGGAATATTCACCGGCTGCAGGCCGAACGCGGTCTGCACGGCAGGCTCCCGGGCGACCAGCTCATCGTATTTGAGATGCCAGATTTTCTGATACGTATAGAACGGCGCCGTCGGGTACAGGTGGTGTATGAGGTGATAGTTTTGATAGACCAGCAGAAGATTGAGCAGCCCTTCCCATCCCTTGCGAATGGTTGACGCCTTGTAAACGTCGTCCTGGGCGGAAATATCGCCGGGGTAGTGAGGCAGATACACGAACACGCAGGCGATCAGAAACAGGCCGATCCGGGACGCGATGAACCACAGGAACAACACTTCGAGCCCGTATCCCAGGCTGATCAGGGCGACGAGCAACGTGACGAACACGGCGCTGTAGACAAGGAGCGGGCGGAGATTTTTCTTCACCTGTTCGCCGCCGTGGCGGAGGAAATAGATCACGTAGTGAATATCCGAGCACGTCCACACAAAGGGAATTTGCCACCACTTGGCGCGGTGGACGAACCTGTCCGGGTCGAGTTCGCTATTGGTGAAACGGTGGTGCTGCATGTGAACCCAGCGCACCGCCTCGAAAGGAGCCGCCGGCATGAACATCATGATGGCTATCCGCCCCAGGGTTTCGTTGACCAGCTTGTTGCTCGACAGCGAACGGTGAGTACCGTCGTGCGCCACCGAGAACAGGTTGTACATGGCGATACCGTTGGCGATCGCCGCCAGCCACAGCGGGATGCTACCGGCGATCGCGAGCGCGGAAGCGCCGAGCAATACCGTCACGGACAGCAGGAAGAGGCCCAGGGTCGGCCACGCCATCTTCGGGGCACAGAGCAGCGACCGGAAATACTTGTCCTTGCAGGGAAAAACACTAGCTTGCGATGTCATGGTCCGACTCCTGTTCGGTTGTGTTTATCGGTGAGTACGCAACTTGAAGATAATCAACCCATCTTTTGGTATCAAGCGATATTGTGAATTATAGCTCACATTTTGAAAATTGCTTGATCTGGATCATCACACGCACCAATGTCCGCGCCGCCGGGTCGGCAGCGGGACATAAAGGTGGTGGCGAGAGAGGGGGACGGAACGAGCTGTAAGCCATAAGCTTTAAGCAAACGCTCTGGAAGAGCTGAGTTCTGGCAGAGTCCAACTTAAAGCTTACAGCTTATAGCTCAACCACAACCCCAGCCAAATTTTCGACTTATTAAGCAAGGCGCTTGATCAAATCCCTTTTAACACTACCTCTGTCAGCGAGAATGACCCTCGAGCTCGCTGCGAATGCCCAGCAGGTACAGGCTGGTGCCTTCCTCGAAAGCGATGTCGCCGCTGAGGCTCAGGGGCGCGCGGCGCGCAAAGAAGATATTGGGGAAGGCATCGGTATCGAGTGACGCGGTTTTGTCTTCCAGAAACTGGCGATGCTCGGCGGGGAAAACATGCCGTGCCGTACCGTGCGCGGTGTTGATGATGAACTCCAGCATGAGGTGCGCGTAGACCCCCGTGCGCTCCCCCGACAAACCGGCGCTGCGTACCAGACCAGTGAAGTGCTCCAGCAGATTGACGCCAAAGTCCGGGCCTTCATCGTCATTCAGCTGAAATATCCGGAAACGGCTGTTGGATACCACATAGGCGGCAACGCCGCCATAGAGAACGAACTGATCATAAATGACCTTGGCGCCGGCGCGCAGATCAGCCTGCCAGTCACCCTGCGCTTCGGGCCATTTCTTCAGCAGTTCGCGATAAAACAGATTCATCACCCCCGACGTGAGGTTGTCGCGACCACCGATGTAATAGTGGATCAGGGCCGGCGTCACCCCCATGGACTTCGCGACGGTGACGATGGAGAGATCCTGCAGCGGCGTCTTGCGCGACAGCTTGAGGGCCGTTCTGAGAATGGATGCCTGGCTGACGTCCTTGCGATCCTTGCGCTGGGGTCTTCCGGAGGATCTGGTGCTTCGTTCACTCAATGGTTTGGGCTCCATGTTGTTGTCTTCATCCACCGCCTCGGCAATGGCCGCCCCTCTCGCAGACAGAGCTTGCAGGCAGGCGGGAAATTATACGCAAATTACACATGAGTCAGAAATTTGGACTGCGGGTTTGGGTGGAGCTATAAGCTGTAAGCTCTGAGTTGAACGCTGCCAGAACGTAGTTCTTGCCGAGCTCCTGCTTGAAGCTTATGGCTTACAGCTCTCTCCACGTTTTGATCTTCGCGCCGGCTTGTGTTTTATTGTTTGCGTCGACCCCAATAAAAGTAAAGAGGTAAATTCATGAACAAGGGTGAAAATCTGGACAAGCACCACCGCACTGGAAGCGATGCCGTGAGAGGCTGGATCGACATCATCAACACCAGAGATTATGCGAAGCTCAAGGATTTTTTCGACGAAGAAGCGTATGTAACCTACGCCGCCGGTGGCTTTCCGGAGTCGCACGGCTACGACGCCATCGCAGAGTTGATAGAAGGCTTTCACCGCGCCATCAGCGAGCTTCATTGCACTGTAGAAGATCTGCTGGAGGCGGACGACGGCCGCGTCGTGGGACGCTTTTTTACCCGAGGCATCCACAGCGGCGAATTCATGGGCGTGAAGCCGACGGGAAAGGCCGTGGGCATCAATGGCATCGCCATATACACCTTCAGGGATGGAAAGATAATCCACGAATGGAACATGGACGATCTTCTCGGTCTGTTGCAGCAAGTGGGTGGCTGGCGTTGAGCCATGGCCTTGGTAAGCGGAAAATAAACTCTGTGGCAGAACCCCGGTTTTCCAACGCTCCGACAGGGGCAATTCATGAATTGCCCCTACGGCCTACAATTCACGTGGTCTTACGCAGGACTGACACTGAAACCACTCCTGTCGTCGACCGAAACACCCTGGCGACAATTTCCCGCTGCTTGCAGAAACAGTCTCCTCCACAACAAAGCCAATAATTAATTGACCTGTTAAATATCCTGCTTTAGACTCGAATTATTGTCCGGGCTGCCGCCATTGCTTGGCACCAGCCCTTTTGAGTACATTCCGTCGAGACGATTTTCCTGGAGATACACATGAGCGAACACAAAGACGACGCCAAACTGGAGCGCAAGGTCACCGCGGGTCTCAGGGGCGCGTCCTGGGACCCGGCATTCCTGCCCGCGGATATGTCCACCGCCGTTTTCCCGCTGCGCACTGCCGACAACTCGCCGGTGGTGGGCTACCTCCACGCCCGCGGTGGCGAACGCACTGCGGTGTTCATCATGCACCCCCGCGAACTTCTCGTATCCCACTATCTGGTGCCGCACCTGGTGGCTGCGGGCTATGCCTGCTGGGTGCAAGGGCCGCGCACCATCGGCAACGACATTCGCCTCGAACACGAACTCGCGGTGCTCGACGTGGCCGCCGGCATAGTGAAACTCAAGGAACTCGGTTTCGACAAAATCGTCTTGCTCGGCAACTCCGGCGGCGCCGGCCTGTTCGCCTATTACAACCAGCAGTCCGTGCTGGATGCGGACAAGCGCATGGCCCGCACGCCCGGCGGGCGCCCCGTCAACCTCGCGGAAGCGTCGCTGCCAGTGGCGGACGGCTTCATTTTCGTGGCGCCCCATCCCGGCCAGGGCAAGCTGCTGATGTCGATGATCGACCCGTCCGTCACGGATGAGAACGACCCGTTCTCCGTCGATGCGGCGCTCGACCCCTTCAGTGCCGCCAACGGCTTCAAGAACGGCAAGGAGGGCGGCGCAACCTATACGCCCGAGTTCGTCGAGCGCTACCGTGCCGCGCAGCGCGCGCGCGTGGAGCGCATCGACGCCTTTGCCAGGGCCGCCATCGCCGAGCGCAACGCGGAAAAGAAAAAAATGAAGGCAGGCGAAGCGTTCGACCAGTACAAGGCGGCGTTTTCCGGTGTTTTCAACGTGTGGCGTACCGATGCCGACCTGCGTTGCTTCGACCAGTCCATCGACCCCTCCGATCGGCGCTGGGGCAGCGTCTGGGGTGCGAACCCCGTGGTTTCCAATCTCGGCAGTGTTGGCTTTGCCCGGGTTTGCACGCCCGAAAGCTGGTTGTCCACCTGGTCGGGGGTCTCTTCGAAGGCGTCCTTCGAGCACTGCGGCAATGCCATTGAACAACCCGCCCTGGTGATTTACTACACCGGCGACAACAGTGTCTTCCCGCAGGACGTGGGCGCCATCTTCGCCTCACTGGCAACACGCGACAAGGAACAGGTCAACATTCGCGGCAACCATCACGGTCAATCTCTGCGTCTCGATGAGGAAAGCGGCCAGGAAATCGCCGCTGGACATGCCATAGCCTGGCTCACCGCCCGCTTTCCGGTGGCCGGCTGAGCAACCATCCGCAAACCGATAACGACTGGAGCATATTCATGATCGGCGTACGCGATCCCATTCCGGGGGTGGTCTACCCTCCCATCGACCGCCTGACCACCTATGTGGAAAGCGGCGAATTGCCGCACACCACACTGGCGGAGGCTCTCGGCGATTCGTTTCGCGCCAATGCGTCTTCCGTCGCGCTGCATACATCGAGCGGGCAGCTCAGCTACGCCGAACTCGACAGCATCACGCGCCGCTTTGCCGCGGCGCTGCTCGACCTCGGCCTCGAACCGCTGGACCGCGTGCTGTTTCAGTCCGACAATTGCCCGGAGCTGGTTTTTGCCGTGATCGGCTGTATCCGTGCCGGGCTGATTCCCGTGTGCACGCTGGCTGCGCACCGCGAAAAGGAAATCGGTTTTCTCGGCCGCCACACCGACGCCCGCGCCCATATCGTTCAGGGCAGCCAGGGCAAATTCGACCTGGAAGCCTTCGCCCTGCAAATGCAGCGCGAAATTCCCACGGTGCACCACATCATCAGCCTTCAGGATCAGACCCGCGAAGGCGTGCATTCCCTTGCCGAGCTGATCGACCGCGTGGATGACGAAGCCGCCGCCGCGGCATTGGCAGCGGTTCCGCGGGATCCTTTCCAGGTCGGCATTTTCCAGCTCTCGGGCGGCACCACCGGTACGCCGAAAGTCATTCCCCGCATGCAGAACGACTACCTGCTCAATGCCACCCTGACAGCGCAAACCCTGGGTTTCCGCGCCGATGACGTGATGCTGATGCCCATGCCGATCATGCACAACGCCTGCATGATCTGCTGCCTGATGCCCTGCCTGCTGAGCGGCGCCGCCTTTGTCGTGCCGAGGGACATGACCCCGGAAAGCTGGGCCGAGATCGTGGCGCGCAGCAATCCCACCATCGTCTTCCTGATCCGCCCGCTGCTGCCGCGCTTCGAGGCAACTCTCGAGCAGGTGCCTTCCGCCCTCGCGCACATCCGCTTTTTCTGGTCGGCAGACTCGGCGCGCATCCTGCGGGAAAAATACGGCAAGCCCGCCTACGCCATGTTCGGCATGTCCGAAGGCATGAACATGTACTGCCGCGAGGGCGATCCGGACGAGGTACTCGACTGGACCGTGGGCCAACCCATGTCGCGCTTCGACGAAGCGAAGCTGGTCAAACCCGGCAGCGACGATGAAGAAGTGGCCGATGGCGAAATCGGCGAGCTGATCTGCCGCGGCCCCTACACGCTCAGCGGCTATTACAACGCGCCGGAACGCAACCAGCAGGCCTTTACCAGGGACGGCTTCTACAAGCCCGGCGACCTCATGGTGCGCCGCCTCATCGACGGCAAGCGCTATTACGCCTTTGCCGGCCGCACCAAGGACGTGGTCGATCGCGGCACCGAAAAAATCAACTGCGAGGAAGTGGAAAGCGCCGTGGGCACCCATCCCGCCGTTTCCGCGTGCGCCGTGGTCGGCATGCCCGACCCCATACTCGGCGAGCGCGTGTGCGCCTACATCGTGCTGCGCGGCCAGCACAACGCACCCGACGTTCCCGCCATGCAGCAGCACATGCAGGCCCAGGGCCTGGCCAAATTCAAATGGCCGGAACGCATCGAAGTCGTCAAGGAGCTGCCCCTGACCAAGGTCGGCAAACTGAACAAAGCGGCCCTGCGCGACGATATCGCTCAGAAACTCCAACAGGAGAGCACTGCAAGAGGATGATGTCATGAATACGCCACTGCGCCTCAACGGCGTTCACCACAGCGCCCGCCCCACCTGGAAATTGCGGGAAACCATGGAGTTCTATCGCGACAAGATGGGCTTGCCCCTGGTGCACTGTGTGTCCGCGCGCGGCTGGGGGCCGTCCGACCACCCTGACTTCCTCCACTTCTTTTTCGACAGTGGCAACGGCAGCACCATCGCCTTTTTTTACTATCTCGGCGACGATCAGCCCGAGCACCTCATCCACCGCCCGGAATACGACAACGACGCCATCCACACCTCATGGCGCGTGGAAACCCGCGAAGAATTGCTGGCCTGGCGCAAACGCCTCGAAGACAACGGCGTGTCGATCATGTACCAGATCGAACATGAAGTGGTCGAATCCATCTACTTCCGTGATCCCAACGGCTACTATCTGGAAATCGGTCGCCCGGTGCGGGAATTTCAGTCCCTGGACGGCAGCGATTCCGCTGCCACTCTCGAAGCGGCGCTTGCAGCGGAAGCGGCAAGCGCGGCAAAGGGTGAGCGCCTGAAGGACATCGAGAGCGTATGGAATGCAAAGGGCCTTGCGCTGGACAAACAGTTCGGCCTGCCACCGGGCCTGCGCATCTATGTGCCGGATTTCCCCGAGTTCAAGCCCTTTCTGGAAGGAGCCGCGCAAGCGGGTGATTGCCGTATCTGCGCGCCGGAGCACGGCTACTGGCGCATCGAAGCCGACGCGGAAATTCGCTTTCAGCGCAAGGAAATCGGCCTCGGGCCCGCCCTGTGGAACAGCGCCCTCGCCGGAGGGTTTTGCGGAAAAATCGCTGAATATGGCCGCGATCTCATGCGGCTCGTCCCTGCACAATAATCGGAAATCCTGTCGATGAAAATCAATGTTTGTGGCGGTGGCCCTTCCGGACTTTATTTCGCCCTTCTGGCAAAAAAATACTTGCCCAATGTCGAGAAAGTGACGGTTTACGAACAAAACCCCAGGGATGCCACCTTTGGTTTTGGCATCGTGCTCGCCGACCGGGGACTCGACCGTCTGAAGCGCGCCGACCAGGAATCCCACGACCTGATCGTGGCGGCAAGCTTCCAGTCGCGCAACAGAATCATGTCGTTGCAGGGTCGCGGCATCTTCATCGAAGGCGGCGGCTACGGCGGTGCCATCGCACGCCTGCGCCTGCTGCAAATCCTTCAGGAATGCTGCGACCGCGCCGGCATAGAGGTTCATTACAATTCGCGCCTGGAAATCGGACAACTGGCGGAGGACGCCGACCTTCTGGTGGGCGCCGACGGCGTCAATTCCGCGGTGCGCAAAAGCTACGACAGCCAATTTGGCACCACCAGTTACAACCTCACCGCGCGCCTCGCCTGGTACGGCACCCACGCGCATTTTCCCTACCCCATTCTCAGCTTCAAGAAAACCGATCTCGGTTACTTCTGGGCCGCGGCCTACGCCTACACTGAAACCACAGGCACCTTTGTCGCGGAATGCGACGGCGAAACCTGGAAAAGATCAGGCCTTGCGGAAATGAACGAAGCAGAGGCGTGTCGCTTCAGCGAGGAAATCTTTGCCGAGGAGCTGCAGGGCGAAAAGCTGATCTGCAATAAATCCCTGTGGAACAGCGTGCCCGTCACACGCGTGAAAAACTGGTCCGTCGGCAACCGCGTCCTGATCGGCGACGCGCTGCACAGCGCCCATCCCAGTATCGGCTCGGGCACCCGCATCGCCATGGAAGACGCCATCGCCCTGTTCGAGGCGCTGCGGGACAACGCGGATGTTGCACAGGCACTGGCCGCCTTCCGCCGCAACCGCGAGCCGACAAAGCAGAAGCTGGTGAGCGCCGCGGAAAAAAGTATCGCCTGGTACGAAAGCGTCGTGCCCCGTATCGACAGCATGGACGCCGTCGAATTCGTGTTCGATTTCATGATGCGCACCGGCCGTATCGACGAGGCGCGCCTTACCGCGGAATACCCCCGTTTCATGGCGAAGTATCAGAGTGAATGGCTGGCGTTCAACAACAAACATGCGCCGACAACAGCGTAAAAGGCAAGCCTGGCTAACGAGGTGGTCAACGCTTCTCTGACCACCTTCAGCATTTTTATTGATACAGAATATTTTCCAGCGCCACGTACAGGTCGCGAGCGATGTGCTGATAGATACGCTGGGCGCCATAGGCGTGAATGAGACCATCGGACACTTCTGCGTTCACATATGACCGCGCCACAAGCGACCAGTGCATGGCAAACACACAGCGCCATATCTCATAGAAATCCAGCTCATCCTGACTCGGCAGCACGCCTCCTGCGGCTTCGTAAATCGACAGAAATTCCTGCCACTCCATCATCTGCGTGACCGCAGGCCTGACATAGGCCAGGTCCTGGGCCGGATTTCCGATCGTCGCTGTCTCCCAATCAAGAATTGCCATCAGGTAACCGTTCCTGGCGAGGATATTATTACAGCCCGCGTCACCATGAATGATGGCAGTTCGACCCTGACAATACGCCACGTTTTCCTTCAACCAGTGGTAGGCCTGCTCCAGGGCAATGTTTGGCTCGCCGGTCAGCCTCCACGCCTTTTCGAAATCGAGGACACTTGTGCGCATCTGTTCGACTAAATCGCCGCCACTCGAGAGCCTGGCAGCAACGTCTCCATCCACCGCCACGCTGTGAATTCTCGCCAGCGCCTGCGCGAGCTGCGTTGCAAAACTCCGGCTCGGCCGGGTTACGTAAATCCAGTCACCGATGGTATGGCCGTCGATAAAATCGAGCACCATGAAAGGCGCGCCCAGCACATCGCTGCTGGCTTCGAGCAGGTGAGGCTTGGGCACCGGGACTCCGGCTGCAAACATTTTTTCGATGATGAAGTATTCATCCAATACGGTAGAACCAACGACACTGCCGTATCCAGACTTGTCGACCCGAAACACGATTTTTTCAGGCAGATGCAGGGCCCCGGTCAATGTGGCGATGATGGTTCGCTTCGATCCGCCGCCATACACCTCCGCCAGGTGACGGATACGACAATCCGTAGGTTCCGCGAATTTTCTGCGCAGATACACCTCCAGCTTTTCCCGCTCCATGGAATTATTCCCTGTAGGACCCTGATCCGCAGTCTCAGGCGGCAGATCCAGCCTGAGAACAGATGCGTAGAGGTCTTCGTGGAGCCGCGCCAGCAGGTCGTTGATCCTTGTCACCACCGTCAACGCCGTGCTGTATTTTTTCGTCAACAGTGTTCGCACGCACTCCTGCAAGGCGCGTTCGGCCCGCGCATAATCCGGCCTGGTGCGTATGTGCTGAACAAGCTGCGCAGAAATGAGGGGGCCGCCTTGAACATCGGCGAGCGCCGCACAGGTCTCGTCGAGCAGCATTGCCATTCCCCGCAGGAAATTGTTCTGCAAACCTTCCGCCAGGCCTTGCTCCCCCAGCAGAGATCCCAGTATTTTCTGACAAAGGTCCAACGATGCCGCGCAGGAGTCGTCGGACACAGCGTTTGCGATATTCCTGATTTCCTTGTGCAGTATCTTCAGGTATGGCTCGATCGGGGCGTTCATACGTTCTCTTTGCAGGGTTATCAAAGGTATCGGGAATTAGAAAGAGCTGTAAGCGGGAGCACTGCAAAAATTGAGCTCTGCGAAAGCTCGATCTTGCGCTTATAGCTCAGCTGCAGCCCTCATATTGTCAGGCGCAGGAACTAATCTCGGAACCGGTAGCGCACAGGCATGTGCTTGATGCGGGTCACCATGTTGGCCGGAAACCAGGGTGTCGGCCCGATGAGCTCCATGAACTCCATACGCTGCAGAAAAATGGTCAGGAATTGCCGAATTTCCAGTCGCGCCAACTGTGATCCGAGACAGGAGTGTACGCCTGTGCCGAAGGCGAGATGATTGTTGGGAGAGCGGGTGATATCGAAACGGTCCGGATTCTCGAACACCTCCTCATCGCGATTGGCGGAACTGTAACAAAGACAGAGTGTGTCGCCCGCACGAATGAGCTGGTCACGCAATTGGTAATCTCTTGTTGCGGTGCGCGCGAACTGCACGGTGGGCGACACCCAGCGGATCATCTCTTCCACCGCGCCGCGCAGCAGCGTTGGCTCGTCACGCAGCATTTGTAACTGATCGGGATGGCCAATGAGTTCCCTGATGCCACAGGTAAGCACTGACGACGTCGTATCGTGACCCGCGGTGATAACCGTCAGAAAATGCGCCAGCAGTTCCCTGGCGTGAAGAGGCTGGCCATCGATTTGTGCCTGCACCAGATAGCTCGCAAAGTCGTCGGCGGGATTGCGGCGCTTTTCCTCTGCGAGATCCGTGCAATAATCGAGGCATTTTTCGAAGCCGGTTTTCTCTCCCGGCGCCGGCGCACGGAAGCTCAACACCTCCTCTGCGATATGCAGGAGCCTGGCATCGTCCCCTTCCGGTGTACCGAGCAAACCGCACGCCACCCGCAACGGATACCAGAAGGCCAGATCCTGTGCGAAATCGATTTCTCCTTCCTTGCCCCGCGCCCGCAGATCATCGAAGAATGATTGGCAGATCTGCGCTATGGTCTCCTCGCACCTGGCCAGCGCCTTGGGCAAAAACCACGGCTGCATTATCTCGCGGTGCCTGGTGTGCTCAGGCGCATCCATTTGCACGAGGATTTTCAGCAGATCGTTGATGTGCCCGTAATTTCGCGCCATATAATCTTCGAAATCCGCAGGCATGATGACGAAGCGCGGCTCGTTGATGAAGATATCGGGCTGGCGCTCGATTTCCGCAATATCCGCATGTCTGGTCACGGACCAGTATGGCCGAAATCCCGCGGGCTCCGTCCAATAGACCGGGCACGTCTTCCGCAACAACCGCCACTCATCGTGGGGCGGACCCTCCACGAAATACTCCGGCACCATCAAACGGTCATCATCGACAAATTTTTCGTGCATGGCGGCTCCGCGTGTTGATTGTGATAATTGGCGGTTGAACTTGTCATTCAAAAGACAGGCTGTCACTACCAAGAGCACGAGTCTGTCTGGTACCTGAAAGCCACTCTATAACACGTTATAGATTTTCGCAAGAAAGGGAGCAGCCTGCGGAATTGCCCTATCTGAGTTTCAGGTTTCAAGTTGCACGTTTCACGTGGGTGCCTGCTGCGACGATATCGCGCTGACCGCGCCCCACGGCACAGAGAAAACAACCCGCGGGCTGCCCCCTTCCTGGCTGAAACGTGCAACGTGAAACTGTGTGGGAGCCTGCCTGCAGGCGACCCTTGTTGCGTACCTCCGGCAGAACAGCTCTCGCAACGCTCCTGCTTAAAGCTTACGGCTTATAGCTGACTTTGTATGACGCAGGGCTGCAGCTGAATTCCCGACCATTTCATCGGCACCGCTGTGAGGCCTCCGGGCGGGGATGGATTTCCAGGACCGTCAGCGCCAGGGATAGCGCTGTCGAGCCCCCAGGGATGGGTTCACGGCGTGTCCTGGAAACCCATCCCCGTACGGAGGCCAGGATACGGAGCACCTAATCCCGTCACTACACAGCTTTGCGCTGCAAACCCCAAGTAACAGGGCGACGCCCTTCCAAAGTCCCTGCTTAAAGCTCGCTTTGCCTCACGCGGGGCTGTAGCTGAATTCCCGACCATTTCATCGGCACCGCTGCAAGGCCTCTGTGCGGGGATGGATTTCCAGGACCGTCAGCGCCAGGGATGGCGCTGTCGAGCCCCCAGGGATGGGTTCACGGCGTGTCCTGGAAATCCACCCCCGTACGGAGGCCGGGATACGGAGCACCAATCCCCGCCACTACACAGCTTTGCGCTGCAAACCCCAAGTAACAGGGCGACGCCCTTCCAAAGCCCCCGCTTAAAGCTTACGGCTTACAGCTCGCTTGCCTCACACAGGACTGTAGCTGAATTCCCGACTATTTCATCGGCACCGCTACGAGACCTCTGTGCGGGGATGGGTTTCCAAGACCGTCAGCGCCAGGGATGGCGCTGTCGAGCCCCCAGGGATGGGTTCACGGCGTGTCCTGGAAATCCACCCCCGTACGGAGGCCGGGATACGGAGCACTAATCCCGTCACTACACAGCTTTGCGCTGCAAATCCCAAGCAACCCTGGGTGAGCGCCATTTCCTCAGAACCCTGGCTTAAAGCTTACGGCTTACAGCTCACTTCATCAGGCGAAAATTTCGGTGAGGAAATTGACCAGACTCGCCCAGGAACGCTTGTCGGCAGCCGCATTGTAAACGGTGCCAAAGCCCGGATCGTTGGCTGCGGGATTGGTAAAGGCATGCACGGTGTGGCCGTAGGCATGGATCTGCCAATCGGCGCCGGCCGCCGTGAGCTCACTACCAAGATCCAGCACGCTCTGGGGCTGGGCCATGGGATCGTCGTAACCGTGCAGGCACAGCACCTTGGCGGTGATCTTGTTGCCCTCGGTGTTGCCGGGCGCGTTGAACAGACCGTGGAAGCTCACCACGCCCTTGACGTCAGCGCCGGTACGCGCCAGATCGAGAACGCAAAGGCCGCCGAAACAGAAACCAATGGCGGCCACCTTGCCGGCATCGACTTCCGGCTGTTTGCGCACCGCGTCGAGAGCCAGCGTGATGCGCTTTTGCAGTTCCGCACGGTTCTCCACCAAGGGCTGCATCAACGCGGCATTTTCATCGTTGTTGGCGCCCTGCTTGGCATCGCCATACATATCGATGGCAAAGCCCACGTAGCCCAATTCAGCCAGTTTGCGCGCCTTTTCACACTCGAAATCACTCCTGCCCGCCCAGGCGTGAGACACCAGCACCGCGGGCCTTTTGTTCTGCGCACTGTCATCCCAGGCCAGGTAACCTTTGTAGGTGATATTGCCGTCGCTGTAATCCACGATGCGGGTTTGAATGGTCATTGTTACTCCTCGTTTTGTTTTTGCCAGATGGGCCCGATTCTAATACGCCAGCTGCCCCAGGCAAAGCACCGCCGGATCCGGGTGCGAGTTTCGCCCTGAAAGGTCGACATCAGCACGCGAGACGCCTGGTAAGCATCTTCAACTCCTTTGTGACAGCCTGCGAAAGAGCACCGTCGCAGGCCCCGGCCAGAATCTGCAAGGCACCGTATTTCATGAGCGGGCTCAATTGCGCGTCGGAGATATCACCACGGCACCACTGATGGATTCGCGCCATGATCTGATGGGCCATTTCATCCGCGACCAGTCCCGTCGCCACCCAGTCATGCAAGCCCTGCTGGCTTTCCATTTCACTCATGATGCCCGCAAACTCCTTGCGGGCAAGGCTGTACAGCATGCCGTGAACCTCGGGGGCGGCGTCGGAACTGTAGTAAAGCGAAACCACCACTCGGGCATAAGCCTCGGCGCCTAGCACATTCGCCGTGATCTCATCGACGAGCAGCAAGAGGCGCTTCAACGGCGATTTACTGGCACTTTTTGCCGAGGCCTGCGCGACGATCGGCTCGAAAAAATCATTGATCGCAATACCGACCAGGGTTTCCTTGCTACCGTAGAGGTTGTACAGCGTCGCCAGGGCGACGCCGCTGCTGGCCGCCAGCTCCCTCATGGTCAGCCCTTCGATGCCTTTCTCGCCAATGATGGCCCTGGCCTGCTGGAGAATCCGTGCTTTGCGAGCGCGCTGTCTTTGCGAAGGCTGCCTTGCCGTCGGTTCATTCATGCTTCGGTGCTGTTCCAATAAAAAAGTGAGACCGCGCGCCACAATGCCCTGGCCTGGGAATCACAGAGCAGACGACTCGTCATCACTCTGTAACAGGTTATAAAAGTTTGCAAGGGCGCGGCGAATCCTGCTATAAGTTGCAGCAGCGCGACGAGGATTGCGCCACCATAACCGCGTACCGGCTCCGCTATGAGAAAAATGAGCGTCGACCTGCCGGTGAACGCCAAGAGTATAAATACAGTCGAGTCGGAGCAAGAAATATGTCGGGCGTAACGGAACTGGGCTATGTCGGCCTCAACATCAGCGATACCGAGGCGTGGCGCCTCTTCGCCACCGAGCTGGTGGGTTGCGAGTGGGTCGAAGGCGAATCGCCCGGACTTCACCATTTGCGTCTGGACGACTGGCATCACCGCATCAGCCTGCACCACGGTTCCGAGGATGATCTGGCTTACATCGGCTGGCGCGTGGCCGACCAGCAAAGCCTGGAAGACGTCACCGAACGCCTCGAGGCGCACGGTCATTCGTGCCATATCTGCTCCCAGGATGAAGCCGACGAACGGCATGTGATGGGTCTGGTAAAGGTAAATTCGCCGGGCGCCGTGGCAAGCGAATTGTTTTGGGGACCACAGGTGGAAAACCACAAACCGTTCTATCCCGGCAGGCGCATGTTCGGCCATTTCAGAACCGGGGCCCTCGGCCTTGGCCACGTGACGATCTTCGAACCCGATGCGGACGCCGCGTACCGCTTTTATCGTCTCCTGGGATTCCAGGGCAACCGGCAATACAAGGTCAGATTGCCCAACGGTATCGTCGCTCGGCCGTTTTTCATGCGTTGCAACGACCGCCAGCACAGCCTGCAATTTGATCTCGGCCCCATGGAGAAAAAGATCAATCACCTCGCCATCGAGTACGCCGACCTGCGCGACCTCGGGCTGGCCCGCGATATCGTTCGCCAACGCGGCATCGATGTACCCCTGGATCTCGGCATGCACGCCAATGACCACGCCTTCTCGTTCTACGCCGGCAACCCTTCCGGCTGGGCCTGCGAACTTGCCTGGAACGGCCGCAAGGCACCCGCGCAGGATGAATACTACACTTGGGACATCTTCGGCCATGAACGCCTGGCCACAGGCTACGGCCTGGATCTCGACACCACGCTTCCCGGCGTTCACCAGGCGAAAATGCGCTAGCATGTAGGGCCTGAAGTAAAAGGTTGTGTCAGCTTATGGAATACAGCGAAGCTCTGATCGAGTCCTATCCCGTTCGCGTGCGCCGCAGGGTCGCCTGGGGCGAGTGCGATCCCGCGGGCATTGTCTACACACCGCGTTTCACGGACTACGCCATGTCTGCCCGCGATTGGTTCCTGCGCATCGGTATTGGTGTCTGGGATCGCCCTCACCCGGCCCGCAGTGGCACCACCTACCCCATGCGCGCCATGAATTTCGACTTCCGCTCGCCCCTGGAAGCCGATGACTTTTTCGACATGACGGTGTCGCTGGAGAAAATCAGCAACCGCACTTTCACCATTGCCATCACCGCTACCCGCGTGGTGAACGGCGCCGCCACCGACACCCCGGTATTCACTGCCGTGCTCACCTGCGTCGCCATGGATTCGACGACAGGCGGTGCGGTAAGCCTGCCTGAAACGACTCGCGACGCCCTGCAAGGCTATCTGGAGCGTCAATCCTAACGTTTTCGTCGCAGTCGCAGACCGCTCTGCACCGCCCTGGACAGGGTGACGGCGGGCGGTCGATAATCGGCCCCTCGACAGGACGACCACCGAGGCTCAATCTTGAAGCATATCGATCCCGGCGAAGGCGCTCCGCCCTCGTTGCTCGACCGCCCCGACGGCGAAACACTGGCCTTTCATCATCTGCCAGGCGCAACCCCGGGCATTCTCTTTTGCACCGGTTTTCACTCCAACATGAACGGTGAAAAGGCGCTGGCGCTCGAGGCTTATTGCCGCGAGACCGGTCGCCAGATGACGCGCTTCGACTACTACGGTCACGGCGAATCCTCGGGCGATATCCAGCATGGCACCATCGGGCGCTGGCGCGACGATACGCTGGCAATTCTCGAACAGGTCACCCTGGGACCGCAGATCATCGTCGGTTCGTCCATGGGCGGCTGGATGATGTTGCTGGCGGCGCTGGCGCGCCCCGAGCGCATCGCGGCGCTGGTGGGTATCGCCATTGCACCTGACCTCACTCAGGATCTGGAAGAACGCCGCCTCAGCGCCGCCCAGAAGGCCGCCCTGGCGGAGCAAGGTTGGTGCGACCTCGCCAACGCCTACGACGACCAGCAGCCCTACCGCATCCGCCGGGAAATGCTCGACGAAGCCAGGCGTCACACCGTGCTGGACGGTGAAATCCCCATCGACGTGCCGGTGCGACTGCTACATGGTCTCGGCGATGAGGATGTACCCTGGGAGCGCTCTCTGGCTGTCGCGCAGAGGTTGCGCAGCAAGGATGCGGAACTCATTCTGATAAAGGATGGCGACCACCGCCTTTCCACGCCCCGCGATCTGGCGCGGCTCACAGGGGTTGTCGCGCAATTGCTGTGAGGATTCGAGCGAGGGTCTGTCGTTGGTTGAGCTATAAGCTGTAAGCTCCAAGTTAAACGCTGGCAGAACCCGGCTCTTTCAGCGCTTCTGCTTAAGGCTTACAGCCCGTTTTGCCTCAGAGCCTGTTCCTAGCCTGAATTTCACGTAAACGCCGCGGCAACCTCACGGCCGATGCCCTATCCCGGGCCTGTCGTGTAGGAGCCTGCCTGCAGGCGACCGCATGCCGTGCGTCCCGAGGTTGGGTCGCCTGCGGGCAGGCTCCTGCAGGGCACCGTCAAGAGTCTGTTCACGATCTCGCAAGCTCAGGCTTCCGGCACCTTGAGGCTGGCCACCACCACGGAGGGAAAGCTCTGGTAAAGAGGCGGGATCGCACTGCTATCCACACCCTCGCCCGGAACGCTCTGGTAGTCCGCATGCCAGGGCAACATGACGCTTATACCCTCGCTATCCTTGAGCATTTTGGGCATCACCCTGGGGATGTCGCGGTTGAGTTCGCGGCGGAAAAGCTGCGCCAGAGACCCGCTTTCACGATAGCGGAACGCCAGATCCGCCAGGGAAAACAGGGTGGGCGGCGCGGGGATGGCATCGGCGCCATTGGTTTCGTTGAAGGCATTCAGGTTCAACCACAACAACTCGGTCGACTCGGCGGTATCACATTTGACCGTCTGATCCCCAGGCATGGCCGCCACATAAAAATGGGTATCGAAGCGCCGCGGCACCGCGGACGGAGTGATCCAGTTTGACCAATAGATGAAATCTTCTTCGTGAATGAAAAGTGCGTTGTCTCGCAAGAAGTCGGCGAACAGGGACGGCTCGCGGTCGATTTCCTGGCGATGGCGACACAGCTCCTCTACCACGGATGCCTTGCAGTAACTGCCATCGTCGTGGCGAACCAGAAGCACGCCGATTTCCTCGAAAGTCTCACGGCATACCGCGCCGATGTATGTCCGACGCTGCGCGGCCTCGGCCCGTGCGCCCGGCACGGCGCGATAAAGCTCGTCGGGCAGCGCGTCGCTGCCCTCTACCTTGCCACCCGGAAACACCAGAGCGCCACCGGCGAACGCCAGCTTGGCATGTTTGCGCACCAGCAATGCTTCGCTGCCCGCATCGGTTTCGCGCACCAGAATGACACTGGCGGCCGGCTTTGGGGTTACGTTCATGGTTCTTTTTCCTGTTAGATGGGGCCTGTTGCAAGGTTCAGCGCCCGCTCACGGGCGAGCGCTTCAGGCCACGCGTTCAGTATCATGATCAAGCGACTCAGTTTGCCACGGCACCTGATCGACATCAATCAGCCAGCCGCCGTCGATGGCCTCGTCACGGCTGCCAGACTTCCCGCGCCGAGAAGGCGTGGTAGAAATCCGGAACGGCGCAGGCTTCCACTCCCTCACCCGGCGCGGCGGCGTAATCCCGATGCCAGGGCATGAGGCTCACCACGGCCTCGCCCTGTTCGACCATCTTCGGCATGATGCGCGGGATCTGGCGGTTGCGCTCCTCGCGCAGCACATCATCCAGCGAGCCGAGTTCCCGGCAGCGAATGGCGAGATCCGTCAGGGACAGCAGTGTCGGCGCCGCCGGGATGATGGCGGCACCATCCACTTCATTGAAGTCGGCGAGGTCCAGCCACTTGAGCTCAGTGGCTTCCGCGGTGTCACATTTGACTTGCTGATCCTGCGGCATGCGCGCCACATAGAAATGGGCGTCGAAGCGCTTGGGCCACAGCGAGGGCGTGATCCAATTGGCCCAGTAGAGGAAATCCTCTTCGTGAATGAAAAGCCCGTTGTCTCGCAAGAAGTCGGCGAACAGGGACGGCTCGCGATCGATTTCCTTGCGGTACCGGCCGAGCTCGTCCACCAGCGCAGCTTCGCAGTGGCTGCCATCAGCGTGACGCGCCAGCACAACACCGATTTCTTCGAAGGTCTCCCGACATAGCGCGGTGATGTGCGCCCTGTGGCGCTCGCTCCTCGCCCGCATACCGCGATACAGTTGATCGGGCAATACGTCGCTGCGTTCTATCTTGCCGCCGGGAAACACAAAGGTGCCACCGGCGAAATCGAGACTGGCGTGTTTGCGCACCAGCAGCGCTTCACTGCGAGCATCGGTTTCGCGCACCAGAATGACACTGGCGGCCGGTCTGGGAGTCACGACCATCATCGTTTTCCTGTGGGAGCAAACCTGAGGGAGGGAAATCCAGCGCCCTGCGCAAGGGCGGGCAATCCAGGTTCGACTGATTTTCTATCATTTTCTGATACGAGAGTTTGCCACGCTCGCCAGGTGACATCAATCGCCGACGCGAGGCCTGTCGTCAAGTTGCACGCGCCGCGCCAATCCGCGTATTCTTGCCCGTCACACATTAAAACAAGGCCCGTCAATATCATGCATCCACGTCACTGGGCGGAAGTGAGTCCGGAGAAACCCGCCATCATCTATGCGCGCACCGGCGAAGTCATCACCTACCGCGACCTCAACGAGCGCTCGATACGCTGTGCCAACCTGCTGCGCCGCGCGGGTCTGAAACCCGGCGACCACATGGCGGTCATCATGGAGAACCACGTTCGGTTTCTCGAAATCGCCTGGGCCGCCCAGCGCTGTGGCCTCTACTTCACGGCCATTTCCTGGCGCTTCCAGCCGAGCGAAGTGGCCTACATCCTCGAACACAGCGGTGCCAGGGCGCTGATCGTGTCCGCTCAACAGAAAGCCCTGTGCGAGGCGCTGCCCGCTGACGTCACCGCCATGCCGCGCTTCGTGGTGGGCGGCGAGCTGTCAGGCTACGACAGTTATGAGCAAGCGCTGGCCAACGAGCCCGCCACGCCCACCGGGGAAGAGACCCGCGGCACGGACATGCTCTATTCGTCAGGCTCCACCGGCAAGCCCAAGGCCGTCAAGTTGCCCATCGAAAATCCCAGCATCGATGGCGCCACGGCACTGTACGCCTTCTTCGGCCAGCGCTACGCCTGGAACGAAGACACCCGCTACCTGTTGCCCGCCCCCCTCTACCATTCGGGGCCGCTGCGCTTCGCCATGGCGCAGGGCTATTTTGGCGGTACCGTGATCCTGATGGACAGGTTCGATGCCGAGGAAAGTCTCAAGCTGTGCCAGCAGTATCGCATCACCCACGCTCACTGGGTGCCCACCATGATGGTGCGCCTGCTCAAGCTGCCGGAAGCGGTGCGCAAGAGCTACGACATGAGCACTGTGCGCTATGTAATGAGCGGCGCGGGCCCCATCTCCATCGACACCAAGAAAGCGATGATTCACTGGCTTGGCCCCATCCTCGAGGAGGCCTATGGCGGCACCGAGGGCAATGGCGCCACCTTCATCACGTCCGAGGAGTGGCTCGAGCATCCCGGTTCCGTGGGCAAGGCTGCCATCGGCAGTATCCATGTTCTCGACGATGACGGCAACGAGTTGCCCACCGGAGAGATCGGCACTGTCTATTTCGAAGGCGCCCATTTCGAGTATTACAAGGATCCGGAAAAGACCCGCGACGCGTATAACGAAAAAGGCTGGAGCACCCTCGGCGACATGGGTTACCTGGACGAGGAGGGTTACCTGTACCTGTGCGATCGCAAGAACGACATGATCATCGTCAACGGTGTCAACGTCTATCCGGTCGAGGCGGAACACACCCTGGTGACACATCCCAAGGTGGCGGACGCGGCGGTGTTCGGCCTCCCGGATGACGAGTCCGGCGAGCGGGTTCACGCCGTGGTGCAGTTGGCAGGGGGCGCCGCCGGCGACGACGCCCTGGCCCGGCAACTGATCGACTACTGTCGCGAGCGCATCGCCCATATCAAATGCCCCAAGACGCTGGATTTCCGCAGCCAGTTGCCGCGTCATGAAACCGGCAAACTCTACAAGCGGCTGCTCAAGGCGGAATATCTGGGTTGAGCTATAAGCTGTGAGCTTTAAGTTGACGCGGTTCTTTCAGGGCTCTTGCTTGTGGCTTGCAGCTCAATTGCTTAGCGCGCCGTACTCCGGCCTCTGTCCGGGGGTGGGGCTGCCAAGACACGCCGTGAACCCATCCCTGGGGGCTCGACAGCGCCATCCCTGGCGCTGACGGTCTTGGCAGCCCCACCCCCGGACAGAGGCCTCACAGCGGTGCCGGTATGCGATCGAATGGCATTGACCTCCTGCCCGCTCTTTGGCCTATAATTGATCAGTTGATAAAATACGGGATCGAAAGACCCGCTCCGTTCATTTATTGATAAGAGAGAATCACCGCATGCAACAATACATACCAATTGAAATTTCCAGGGTTGAAGAGCTGGGGAACCGCATCGTCGATCAGATCAACGCGCTGAGGGAAGTGGCCCCCATCTACTGGAGCGAGGAAGAGATGGCCTGGATCATCACCGGCCACGCCGAGGTCGGCGAGGCCTACGGTGGCACCCTGCCCCTGTCCGCGGCACGCTTCAAGCTTTTACACTTCCTCATCCCGGACGAGGAGGAGCGCAACGCGCTGCTCCCCAACTTCATGCGCTATTTCCCCCATTTCCTCATCATGCTCGACGGTGAAGAGCATGCACGCATGCGCCGCCTGCTGATGTCGGGTTTCTCCAAGAAAGTGGTCGAGGGCTACCGGCCCGCTGCCCGCGAGGTCGTGCATCAGGTGCTCGACAGCATCGAAGGCAGAGACGAGGTGGAGTTCGTGGGAGAGGTGGCACGCGCCATTACCGCACGCAACATCATGCGCATCATGGGGCTGGAGGATGAAGCCTCCTACCTGCCGAAAATGGAAGAGTGGGCCTACCTCGCCAACGCCGCGGGCAGCGCTCGTCCCAGCAAGGAAATCCTCGCCAAAGCGGACAACGCCTTCAAGGAAATGGCTGACGTGTTGCTGCCGGAGATCCAGCGCCGCCGCGAGAACCCCACGGGCGACTTCATCTCGGCGGTGGTCAACGCGCGCGATGGTGACGACGCCCTGAGCGACGATGAACTGATCGGCGAGCTGATTCTGGTGCTGCTGGCGGGCCACGACACCACGCTCAACACCATGGCGCTGTCGGTCAATGCCCTGTACAAGAATCCCGAGGCCCGGGAATACATGCGCAACAACCCGGATACGCTGCTCAACTCTCTCATGGAGCTGATGCGCTACATTGCCATGTCCACGCACCAGGCACGTATCGTCGCCGAAGACTTCGAGTGGAAAGGTCATCAGTTCAAACAGGGCCAGATCGTTCACATCATGACCGCCGGTGCCAACCGCGATCCCAAGGTGTTCGTCGAGCCTGAACGTCTCGATCTGACGCGCAACCAGGAGCACAACATGACGTTTGCGCCCGGTCCGCACCATTGTATCGGCCACCTGTTCGCGAAGATGCAGCTTACCGAGTTCTTCCCGGAATTCCTCCGCCGCTACGAGAACTTCGAGACCCTCGACAAGGAAATCCGCTTCGGTGGCGGCCTTACCTTCCGCGGCCCACAATCATTGAACGTGCGGCTGCACCCACGCAAAGGCGCCTAACCTGCCGATGCCGGCCGGCGCGGCACCTCTCGGGGAGCTTCGCCGGCTGTTCTTTTATGCGTCGGAAATTTGAACTGCGAGTTGAGGTTGGGGTTGAGCTGTAAGCTCTACGTTGAACGCTGGTAGAACCCGGTTTTTGCAATGCTCTGCTCGCGGCTTATGGCTCGCTTTGCTGGCGTTGCGCGACCACGTAGTCGAATCAGCTGACCTGCGCCTTGTCGTCCTGCGCTTCGCGAAGTGCCGTCTTGTTGATCTTGCCCACTGGTGTTTTCGGCAGGGGTTCGGCGACGAACTCGATGCTCTTCGGTACCTTGTAGCCCGCAATCCACTGTCGGCAATGAGCAGCCAACTCTTCGTGGGTCAGCGTCCGGCCATTCTTGCATTTCACCACGGCGTGAACGATTTCACCCCAACAGGAATCGGGGCGGCCAATGACGGCAACTTCATCCACATTCGGGTGAGTACTGATGGCGTTTTCGACTTCGATGGAATAAATGTTCTCGCCGCCGGAAATGATCATGTCCTTGACCCGGTCGACGAGAAACAGGAACCCGTCCTCGCTGACATAGCCCGCGTCGCCGGTGTGGTACCAGTTGTTGCGCAACGCCTCGGCAGTCTGCCCGGGGTTGCGCCAGTAGCCCTTCATCACGCCATTGCTGCGCACGTAGACCTCGCCCACTTCGCCGTAGCTCAGCGGCTTTTCATCGGCATCGAAAATACCGAGCAACACACCGTGAAAAGGTTTTCCCACCGACTTGAGGAGGCGCGCGTTCTCCTCGTCGAGGGTGTGGTACTTCGGTTCCAGCAGGGTGATGATCAAGCCTTCCGTCGAACCGTAGCCATGAAACAGCTGGACATCGCCAAACACGTCCATGATTTGTGCCAGCGTCGCCCGTGGCATGGGCGAGCCGCCGTACATGATGCCCTTGATGTTCGGGATCGTCTGTCCCGTTTCCTGGAGATAATCGCACAGCGCCTTCACCATGGTCGGCACCAGCGTGATCCACGAAATACCGTACCTGTTGCAGTGCTCGACGAACTCGGGAACGTTGAAGCGCTCCATGAAGGTATTCGCACAACCGAGCATCGCCGTGACGAAACACATGATGCCATCCGCCATATGGAACATCGGTGCGCTGTGCAGGTATCTATCCTCGAAGCACAGGGGCCTGTCGGTGTGAAAGGCAGCGGCGATCTGCTGGGCAGCATATTTCAGTTGCTGGTGCGTCAGCATCACACCCTTGGCCTTGCCCGTGGTTCCCCCGGTGTAGAAGATCAACGCCACATCCGTGGTGTGAGGATCGTCCGTGACCAGGCGGCTATCTCCCTCCAGCAGGGCGTCAAACCCCGTATAGCCCTGGGGTACTGCGCCCTTGCCCACATAAAAATGGCCTTTGATGCCGAGGATCTGCGGCTCCACTGTACTCAGGATTTCAACGAAATGTTCATCGCTTGCCAGCCAGCAGCCATCGAGATCATCGAGGCAGGTTTCCACCTCTTTGGGCGCATAGCGGGTATTGATGGGCACCACGATGCCACCGGCCCAGATGACGCCATAAAGCAGCTGGAAATAAACAGGATTGTTGAGACTCATGATGGCGACGCGGTCACCGGCTTTGAGTCCGGCGGCGATCAGCGCCCCCGCTATGCGTTCCACGCGATCATGAAACTGTTCCCAGGTCAGGTTGCCATCGTCGCTGCAAACGGCATAGCAATGCCTTTTGGTAAGAACCGTTCTCCTGACCAGATCCTTGAGAGTAAACATCTATCCAACCCCAGAATGTGTTATTGCCCTTTGGGCCTGTCGCGCCTGTATCCGTATGGCCAGGTGGCTGACGTTCCCAAGGCCAGCTTTCACCCTCAACGCTTTATGGTTGGAGACCACATGTTCCGCAACACCTCTGTATCCCGGATGGCACGCTGATTATGTGCAGAATGCTAACCAATTTCAGCGGTGGATGCCACAGACGCGACCATTGGTCGCATATACAGTTATAAAAAAACCCTGGAAGCCTTACTTCCAGGGTTTTTGTGTCCGCAGCGACCCGTTATTCGGTGACCACGTTGCCAAAGGTGCCGAAACCCGGGTTGGGAACCGCACCCCACAGGTCGAAATCCTCTGCGTTGGTCGACATGAAACGGCCCGGACGCGGATTTTCTTCCGGGAACTGTTCCATGCCCTGCGAGTACTCCCAGGACATGCCATCGGGGTCGAAGATATACAAGTGAGCACTTGTCGACGTCGGGTGGCGCCCGATACCGAAAGCGATTTTCTCATTGTTGTTCATGACCCTGTTGTAGTACTTGCCGATGTCCTCGAGCGTCTTCACCTTGAACGCGATGTGGTTGAAGCCGAGCTTCCCGGTGCGGGAAGGCAGGAACGCGAACGTATGGTGATGCGGGATCGGGAACGCCCGTGTCAGTGTACCCACGTAGTCGCCGAGGTAATCGGACACGATGTGCCCCATGTGCTCGACGGCAAACTGCGTGGAGGCCTTCACGTCCGGCACGTTGACTCCAACGTGCAGGAAGGTTTCGAACTCGGTGATCTGAATGGACGGCGGTACCGCGTACTTCATGATCTCGGAGTAAAACTCGAAACAGATGCCGTTCACCGGCTCACGCACCCGGAATACCGGGCGGTAACCCAGACCGAGAGCCTGCGCCTCTTCGCTGGACAGCCACCAGGGCTTCAGACCGATGCTCTCGAAATACCTGTAGGCTTTCTGAACGTCGTCATCGGTTTCCATTTCCCAGGCCTGATAGACGAAACCAGGCTCGTCAGCCTTGTACAACACCACATCGTGGTGCTGCTGAGTACAACGGAAAAAACGTTCGCCGTTGGGGCCTTCACCCGCCGGACTCAAGGCGTAAATTTTCGTCAAGAATTCGGTATGGCGATCCAGGTCTGTCACATTGAGGGCCGCGTAACCGGGTTTCTGATATCTGAAATCCACTGCCATAGTGCTTCTCCTCATTCAACAAAATCGTTGCCTGTCGCCAGGCAACAGGAACCCATCACAGGATGATGGCCATCTGACCCTGGTTGTAGAGACTGTTCAGATCCAGCACACCGCGCTTGCTGCGAATCCTGATCGCATCACCTTCACGGATCAGCGAATAATGGAACTCGCCCATATACTGGGTGGTTTGCTCCCTGTCGTAACCTGATCTAAGAACCAAAAAGTTGGCACGAACCTTGGTAACACCCTCTTCATGGCCTACAACCCGTACGTTGGTATACAGATGACGAACCTTGGAGAGCGGGTACTCCGCGTGAGCCTTCGACTTGAGCAAGCGATTGGCACGGCCATCGATACGGTCTTTCTTGTCCGCCACCAGGAACAGCGCCTTGGCGGGATCAGCGCTGAGCGGATCCTCGCAATCGGTGGAAGTTACCTCATAGCGGCTGTCGTCCGCGTAGAGATCTTTCCACTCCTGCAAACGCCAGTCGTCGAGAAGCTCGGCTTCGTGATACAAAAACTCTTCAGCCTCTGCGCGGCTGATTGCACCTGAATTTGACATCAAATCTACTCCCTACACATTCATCATTTTTCTAGCGTTTCGATGCCGCGCATCACCAGATCCCACTGCGTCCAATAACCCTGCATGTGGGTTTCGCCGTCGGGCAGGCCGGTGGCCACCCGCAGGTCATCGACGTCCTGCAGCTCCTTGGACAGCTCGGTCCACTCGGTAGGCGCAGCGTTGATGGCCCTCTGGGCACTGTTGAGCATGGAGCCGTCATCGGGCGATCCAAAGCCCGCGGGGCCGAGGAAGGATACGAAGTTGTCGAGACGAATACTCTTCAACAGGTCGGACTCCTCACGGGGCGCAAGACACCAGGCATTCACTTTCATGGTGCCGGCAGAGGTGGGCTCGATGGTACGAATGGTGGTCGCAAGAATGTCGTTGATCACCAGGTTGGGGAAGATGACCATGTTCTTCTGCATTTCGCAGATATATTCCATCTGATCGAAACCCACTTCCTTCTCGAGGCGCGCACGGGTCGCTTCGATTTCTTTCTTGGCTTCGGGACCCCAGGGGGCGATCCAGTAACCCACGGGACGACCGGTAGGCACGTTGGACTCGAGGATGTAGTGGCCGTTGCCAACAGCCTTGGCGCCACCCTTGGCGGTATAGTTGCTCATGGTGCCATGGACGTCGGCATCCTTTGAGCCCTCGTAGCGCTCCTGGAGAAACTCCAGATAGGTCTGGTGTACAGGGCCCAGGTGATAGCCGTCGGCGCTGTTCTCGACGAGCAGCTTGTAGTTGGCATTGATGCTGTAGGCGTGCTCGCCGGGCAAAATGACCATATCGCGAGACGGTGATTGCAGCTGGATGGCATCCAGAACGCCGCGCACATAGTCGCCCAGGTAATCATGCAGGGAGATGGCCTTGTCGCCATTGAAGTTGACGAAGTACAGCCCTGCGTATTCTTCGATACGCGCGGTGGGCAGGTCCAGGTGGCCATCGTCGTTGATGTCGTCTGAATAGCCGGACTCGGTATTCATCGACTTGAGCTTGCCTTCGGTATCGAATACCCAGCCGTGATAGCGGCAGCTGTGAACCTTGGTGTTGCCCTTCTTGTCCCAGCATACGGCGGCGCCGCGGTGGGTACAGGCGTTGTAGAATGCAACGATTTCGCCCTTGCGGGTGTGTTGGAAAATCAGGTTGCGGCCGGCGACATTGCGCACCACGAAATCGCCCTTATTGGGAATCTCGGTGCGATGGCCCAAATACAGCCAGCACTTGTTGAAAATAAGTTCCATTTCCTTCTGAAAGACTTCTTCGCTTTTGTAAGCGCTTCTGTGGATACGGAAATATTTTTTCTTCTGATCGACATCGATCAGAGATTTTGCAAGAGTTTGCGTGTCCATAATTAACCACCTAGTAATGACGTGTTACCTGGCTCTGGATATCTATCGTATCCAGTAGACAAGGATATACAAGCGAGTGGCGAATGATTGTCTCTATCGGGTCGATAGCGCCCACCATCCAGGCCCTGAAAAGGCGCCTCACTATAACACAAACCCTTACGAAATATGCAACATTCGGGCGCGCTGCGGGCCCGTCCACGGCTGCACCGAAGAATCAAAAAACCATTAAAAATCAATATAAATCAGCAATCTACATTACTTTCCTCTCAACAAGCCAACACCCCGCTCCCCCTGGAGCGCGGTCAGCCCCGGGTTGCCGATCAGGGTATGCGCAAGGCTGTGCGGTAAACAAGGATTACTCAGGCTTCTCGGCACCTGCTGCGGAGCCGGCCGTATCCGGGCCGGAAGCAAAAGGTTCCTCTTTGTAACGAGCTATAAGCTGGATGCTTTGGGTTAGACTCTGCGTCTTGCACCCAAATGCGGGCATTCTTGAATAACAGAGCACACAGAGGCACATCATGCATCCATACCATTGGGCCAAGGTTTCACCACAGCGCACCGCCATCATCATGGCCGGTTCGGGGCAGCGCATCAGCTACGGCGAGCTCGACGCGGCCTCCAACAAGGTCGCCCACTTGCTGCGCGGCCTCGGGCTCGAGCGGGGCGATGGCATTGCCCTGTTCATGCAGAACAACATCCACTTCCTGGAAATCTGTTGGGGCGCGCAGCGCTCGGGGCTGTATTTCACCCCCATTTCCTGGCGTTCGAAGCTGGATGAACTGGTTTACATCCTGCGCAACAGCGGCGCCCGCGCCTTGTTTGCCGACGAACAATACGCAACCCTTGCCAGCGACGCCGCGCGGGAAGCCGGCATCAAAAGCGTGTTCGTGCTCGGAGACGCTGCCGTGGAGGGACAATCGTACCGCGACGCACTCGTCGCGCAGCCCGCGTCGGCGATCGCCGACGAATCACCGGGACGGGACATGCTCTACTCGTCAGGCACCACCGGCCGCCCCAAGGGCGTGAAGATTGCACTGCCCGACAGTGACCTGACCACCATTCAACCCGCCATGGCGTGGCTGACCAGTCGCTACGGCTTCGACGAAAACACCGTCAACCTCACCCCTGCCCCGCTTTACCATGCCGGCCCGCTGCGCTACAGCATGTGCCTCGGCCACACCGGTGGCACCAACATCATCATGGAGAAATTCGACGCCGAGCACGCCCTGCAATTGATCGAGAAATACCGCGTCACCCATACGGAAATGGTGCCCACCATGTTCGTGCGCCTGACGAAATTGCCGCAATCCGTACGTGACAAATATGACCTGTCGTCACTCAAAATGATGGTGCACGGCACAGGCCCCTGTGCCCGGGAAATCAAGCAGGCCATGATCGATTGGCTGGGGCCGATACTGGAAGAGCAGTATGGCGGCACCGAAGGCAACGGCCTGTGCGCCATCGACTCCCACGAATGGCTGGAACGGCCCGGCTCCGTGGGGCGCGCGGTGATCGGCGCCGTGCGCATCGTCGACGAGAACGGCAACGAACTGCCGGCAGGCCGCGAAGGTCTCGTGTATTTCGAGGGCGGTCCGCGCTTCGAATATCACGACGAGCCTGCAAAAACCTCGCAAGCCTACTCGGCGCAGGGCTGGAGCACACTGGGCGACATCGGCTACCTGGATGAGGACGGCTATCTGTACCTGACCGACCGCCAGTCGGACATGATCATATCCGGCGGCATGAACATCTACCCCCGGGAAGTGGAAAACGTATTGATCAACCACGACAAGGTGATGGACGTGGCAGTCTTTGGCGTGCCTCACCCGGAATTTGGCGAGGCCGTCAAGGCCGTGGTTCAACTTTCACCGGGAACGGAGATATCCGGCGAACTTGAAAAAGAGTTGCTGGAGTACTGCAGGGAACGCATCTCCAGCATCAAGTGCCCGCGCTCCATCGACTTCGCCGACGAGTTGCCGCGCCATGAAACGGGCAAGATCTACAAACGTCTGCTCAAGGCCAGGTATGCGGCACAACCCTAGCGGGCTATGATTTTACCGCCGGCAATACCAGCACATCGCAGGTCGCACCGTTGAGGACCCGTTCCGTGGTGCTTCCTACCAGAAAGCGCTGCCAGCCGCTCATGCCGGAGCGGGCTATGACGATGAGATCCGCATTCTGTGTTTGCGCGGTCTCGAGAATACTGACTGCGGCAGATGCCGGCGACACGATCTGCTCGGGGTCTGACGCCAATGCCGCATCGGCAACGAAATTACTCAAGGCCTGGCGGGCAGGCGGCAACTGGTCGTCGATGGGAACATAGGCGTAATGCGACAGCGCCACCACATCCAGCGAATGCATCACGGTCAGCGTGCCGCCATAGCGCGCAGCCAGCCCGTCGGCTTCCCGCAGCGCCGTCATGGACGCATCGGAGAAATCGACCGGCGCCAGCAGACGCTTGAAGGGCGCGTCGCCGACCGCCTTGGCCTCTTCCCCGGATCTCACCACCAACACCGGTACATTGGCATGGCGAATCAACTTGCGCGCCTCCGATCCCATCAACAGGCGGTCGATGCCGGAATAGCCATGGCTGCCCACGACAATGAGATCAATGGCGTTGTTGTCGGCGTATTCGGCAATGGCAACCGCCACATGGGCGTGCTTCACCGTCGCCTGGACGACATCATCATCGCCGGTGCTCAATAGCAGTTCGCGCAACTGCTGCTCGACGCGCTCGCGCTGGGAAGCCACCGTCGACACCGCCAGGGCCGGGTAGCGCGCTTCGATCAGAATATCCACATGCAGAACATGCAACTTCGCACCGTGGCAGCGGGCCAGCTCGCGGGCCTTTTCGAGTGCCACCATGGACGCATCGGAAAAATCCGTGGCGTGAAGGATTGTCTTGAATACCATCGTTTTTATCTCCTGAGTCTGACGGAATAGCCATCGCCAAGTCCTGCAGACACACTAATCCATGCCGGCGGTCGTGCCAAGCCCCAAGCGACAGAGTGTCAGTCCCGGTGGCCGAGAACGACGAGTACAATAACCGGAACGACAGGCAGGCGTGAGGGTAAGCAAGCTATAAGCCGTAAGCTTTAAGCTGGAGCACTGCAAGAACTGAACTCTGCCAGGGTTCAACTTATAGCTTATAGCTCAGCGACAACCCGTTGCAGGACAACACGGCCACGGCAAACCCCGGCAAAGCCGTTCACGGATACCCCAGCGCCTTGTCGGAGCCTGCCTGCAGGCGACACAACCATCAAGTACACAACAAGGGTCGCCTGCAGGCAGGCTCCTACATGTCTTGCTGTGCTGACAGCCCCTGGCGCGGAATCATCCGCACATTGAGCTCGCTCAGGCCGCGAAACGATATCTGGTGCATGAACTTGAGGTGATCGTCGAGAATCTCGGCGCCGCTGAATTCCTTCACCAGGGCCGAAAAGAACTCCGTGATCTGGAGCTTGGCCAGCATGTGGCCAATGCAGTGGTGGACGCCCGGCCCGAAAACCAGCGATTCGTCGTTGTTGCGGGTCAGGTCCAGCACTTCCGGGTTGGCATATTGACGCGGATCGCGATTGCCCGCCGCCATCATCAGAAAAACCACTTCGCCGCGACGCAGCTGTTTGCCATGCCATTCGAAATCCTCGGCGACGATGCGCGGCTGGGCAGCGGACATGGCCATGTAGCGCATCAGTTCCAGGCAGCTGTCGAGCATTTTCTCGGGGTGGTCGCGCATGTCCTGCCAGGCATCCGGGTGCCTGCTGAGCGCGGCCAATCCCAGAGTCAGGGTATTGGCGGTGGAGTCGTGGCCCGCCACGATCAGCACATGGAGTGCACCGAGCATTTCCTCGACCGACATGGTGTCACCGGCATCGGTGGCTTGTACCAGAGCCGTCAACAGGTCCTTGCGCGGCGACGTCTTGCGGGCCTCCAACTCGGGCATCAAAACCTCGTTGATCTCCGCCATGGCGTTCTCCACCCGCTGCAGTAGTTCCGGGGTGACGAAAGGAACGCCGATGCCTTCGACAAAAGCGTTGGCCCAATCCTTCAACCTGGGCAGGTTGTCCTGCGACAGGCCGATCATGTCGAGAATGACACTGCCCGGCAGCTTGCGCGCAATCTCCTCGTTGAACTCCACCTCGGGCTGTTCATGCAACACTGCGATCAGCTCCGCAACGCGGCGCTGCACGAACGGGCGCTGCGCCTCCACCACCTTCTTGCTGAAGGCCTGCATCAGCAGCTTGCGCAGGCGCGTGTGGGAGGGCGGATCGAGGTTGATGATCCAGTTGCTCAGGTAGTGATTGAGATTGGGGTATTTCGCTGCACGCTCTTCCAGCGGCATGTCCTTGAAGGCGATGAGGGGCAGTCTGTTCAGACTCAGCGGATATTTGTCCTGAAAGGCATCCATGACATCCTGGTGACGGGTGATGATCCAGCAACCGGAAGCGTCGCTCCAGTGGACGGGCTCCATTTCCCGCAAATGATTCAACTCTTCCAGAAAGGCGTTGCCGAGCGCTCCCGCGCGGGAAAAATCGACGTCGAAATTCGCTGCTGCCGTATTCATTATCATCTACCTCGTTACCAGTGCATGAAGGCGTTACTCATAAGCCAGAAATCTATGGGTGGCAGTCGAGCTATAAGCTGTAAGCGCTAAGTTGAACCCTGGCGGAACACAGCTTTCCAGTGCTCCTGCTTAAAACTTGTGGCTTACAGCTCGCTCTGGAGGCCGCAGCCTGAGGTTTCCGGCTGCGGTGTAAATTCCCGCGTTATTTTTTGCGCGGATTGAACTTCACATTCATGCTGTAAAGTCCGCGGAAAATGCCCGTGGGCATGAAATCCAGGGGATCGTCGAGGATATCCACGGACTCGAAACGGTTCACCAAGGCGGAGAAAAACTCGCATAGCTGCATTTTTGCCAGCAAATGCCCCACACAGTGGTGAATACCCGGCGCGAACACCACGGAATCCGAGGTATTACGGGTGAAGTCGAGCTTCTCGGGATCGCTCCATACGTCCGGGTCGCGGTTGGCGGACTGGATGGAAAGGAACACGATGTCGCCCTTCTTGATCTGCTTGCCGTGCCACTCGAAGTCTTCCGCGGCGAGCCTGGGCTGACCGCCGGACATGGCGATATAGCGCATCAACTCGTTGACGCAGTCGAGCATCTTGTCAGGATTTTCGTACATGTATTGCCAGGCGTCGGGATGACGGCTGAGTGCTTCGAGCCCCATGGTCATGGTATTGCTGGTGGTATCGTGACCGGCGACGATCACCACGTGCATGGTGCCGAGCACGTCGTCCAGCGTCAGGCCGTCGTCTCCCTCCATGGCATGGAGCAGTGTGGTGAGCAGGTCGTCCTGGGGATCGGTTTTGCGCTTTTCCAGCTCTTCCAGCACCATTTTATTCATTTCTCCCATCGCCCAGTCGGTTTTCTCCAGGGCCTCGGGCGGCGGCGCGGAGGCGGTCATGCCTTCCACCAGGGCGTTGGCCCAGTCCCGCAGTGCCGGAAAATGGTGCTCGGGAATGCCCGCCAGCTTGAACAGCACATAACCTGGCAGGGCGCGCGCCACGTCCTCATTGAACTCGACGGTACCGGCCTTTTCCGCCATATCGAGCAGCTCCTCGACACGTGCACGGGCTAGCGGGCGAATTCTTTCAGTCGTTTTTTTGGTCAGGGCCTGCATCAACAAGCGGCGAATGCGCGCGTGCTCGGTTCCGTCGATGCTGACGACCCAGTGGGGCAAATAGGTGGAAAGATTGGGAATTCGCGAGGCGCGCTCCTCACGCGGAATCGAGATCAAAGAAAATTCGTTGCGACCATTATTGATGAGCGGATATTTTCCCTGAAAACCATCCCACACGTCCTGGTAACGGGTCACCACCCAACATTGGGAGGCCTCACTCCAGTGGATAGCTTCCAGCTCCCGCAACCTGTTTGTCTGCTTGACGAAGTCGACGCCGTAGCGCTGAGAGTCGAGCATCAGGTCGATATCGAAATTCGCTGAGGTATTCATTATGTCTCCTATGGATTGACCGGAACTGGCAAAAGTATATGATGAGCAATCACTCATATAAAACTCGCCATTTGCCATGACCAAACTGAATCGTGGAATCGACTCCGCCCCCGGCGCACCCTATCGGCCTCGCAAGCTCCCCCAACAGAAGCGTTCACAGATCCTCTTCAAACGCATTCTCATGGCTGCCAAGGAACTGTTCGAGCGCGAGGGTTACGCCTACGTGAGCACCAATCAGATCGCCGATCACGCCAACGTCAGCATCGGCTCCATTTATCAGTATTTTTCCAACTGCGAATCCATTGCCCTGGCACTCTACGAAGAGGCCTCCACACAGGCGAGCCTGGAAATGAGGCGCAAGGCCTTCGAAATTCTCAGTCTGCCGTTGCGGGAATCGATTCCACGCCTGATAGGGACCTTAGCCGATATTTTCGAAGCAGACCAGTTCGTGCTTCTGCAACTCATCGACGAGGTCCCGGAATTGCGCATTCCCGCCCAGGCCGTATCGTTCGACAACCTGATTCACTCGTCGGTGCACACCTACCTCCGCCAACACTATCCGGACGTGGACGAAAGCCAGATCGCTCGCAAGGTGTATGTTCTGGAAAAGAGCGTCAACGGCACCATTCGCCGCTATCTCGAGGAACGCCCGGACCACATCTCCCGGGAAGCCATCATCGAGGAAACCTCGTTGATGCTGCAGCGCTATCTGGAGACACTGGGGGACTGAATCCGTCTTCCATGGAGCGAGCGTAAAGCCATAAGCCATAAGCTTTAAGCAGGAGCACGGCAAGAACTGGGTTCTGCCAGAGCCTAACTTAGAGCTTACAGCTGGTGCCCTACATCCCGGCTTCGTCGACAACCGCTTCCGCCTCCGCGACCGGTTCCTCGGTCTGCTGGAACATGGCAGGAACGTCGTATTTCCACAGCGCCCAGCCCAATACCAAGACGATCACCAACAGACCCAGCAGCCAGGGCCAGACAGCGCGCTTCCTGGCATAGGGATCGCGCAACGATCGCGCCGCGCCGCTGGGCAACGCCGCCAGTTGCGTCAGCGTGGTGCCGAAGGCGATGCTTATCTTGGCCTGGGTATTGACGGCCCAGCCGTTGGCATCGAGGATCGGCCCCAGGCTGCGGCGGCGCAGCTTGAACCAGGCCATCAGCATCGACGGGCCGGAGATGGCGAGAATGATACCGAGCAGCACCAGTGGCCACTGCCACCAGGCAAGCGACAGCAGACCGGAAAAAACTGCTGCCAGCGCGGTACCCAGAGCGCCCACCGCCAGACCGATGGCGGCGAAGATACCGGCAAACTTGGCGATATCGAACGTCTTGGCCGCCGCGGAGGCCTCGCCGGGCGCGGCACCGGCGGCGCCCACCTTGCCCGCCGTGTCGGCCACCAGCTCACTGTCGCGGCTCGCCGCAAACTTCTGGACCTGCTCGGAAATCAGGCTCGCAACGCGCCGGTAAGGCGACCAGAAGGCTTCGCGCACACTGATCGCATTTTCCACCACCTTGACCACGGTGGCGTCCCAGTCATTGCCTTCGCGGTCGTAAAACAGACCATTGCGCCCCACCATCAGCGCATGCTCCGCACCGGCAGTGACCGCCACCACGATGTTGATGGTCTCGCGGCCGCGCACCGGCTGACCGCGGCGCGCGCAGGTGCAATACAGCAGGAAGCTGTTGCTGTTGGTGGCGATGGTGCTGTGGGCGGCGATGTCGTCCACTTCCACCACCAGATCACAGCTCTTGCCATCGATATAGAGGCGACCGGCCTGGAACACGGCCTTGTGACCGGGCTTGTAAAAATCGTGGAACGAGATGAAGTTGCGCAGCAAAATCACCAGACTGTTCTGATAGCGCAACAGCTTGTCGAGATCGACCAATCCTTCCGCGGCCTCCGCCACCTCGAGATCTTCCGCCACCAACGCCAGCAGCCGCTCCTGCACGCCCTGCTCCACCAGTTCGACAGCGCGCTCGACCGACAGGGCGGCGAGAAGGGCGACACCGGGCTTCTCGCCCTGCCAGGCGAAATATTGGCTGCCGCGCGCCACCAGCTCGCGCCACTGTTCCCTGTCGATGGCCTCGATATCACCAAACAACGGGCGCACGGCATGCTCGCGCAGGTTGCGCACCGCATCCTGCCAGGCCGGGTTGACGCCCTTGCAGAGGGGTAGCAAATCGCCGTGATGGAGGCTGGCCAGGGGCAGTTCGGCCACTTCGGCGGCGTCCGCCAGGTTCACGCCCGAGAGGCGTACCAATTCAGCTTCGTCGCCGTTCATGATGGTGGCGGCACGCGGATCGTAGGCGGCCAGCTCGACCCGGGTGAAATAATCGTCGACCTTGTCGCGCAACGCCGTGATTGCCGCTATGGCTTCGGCGGAGGACTCGCCGAACGGGCGCAAGCTGGCGACGGAGGCTCCCTGATGCCAGGCATGCACAGCCCGAGCCTGCTCGAAGAAGGCATTGATACTGGTCTCGGACACCGCGGGCTCGCCGCTGCGGTCAGTCTCCGCGCCAAGGGTGGCGATGATGTCGGCAATGGCTTCCTGAAGCTCCGCACTGTCCGTGAGGGTGGCTGGCACGAGACCGTCGCCGTTGCTCTCGCCAGGTGGAAACAGCACACTCAGGTCATCGGTGTCGGCGACCGCGATTTCGCCGTTCTCGTCGCGGCCCAGCACCTTCAGCAAACGCCGCGCACTCAGCGCCAGATGGCGACCTTCCGGCAAATCGTTGAATGACGCCAGTGTCAGCGGGCCATGGCGAAACAGAGCCTCGGGATCGGCGAGGCGGGCCAGAGCCCAATCCACCGCATCCAGCACCTCGGGGGCGCGAATACGGTTGTCGCCGTTAGTGTCGATGTAACCCAGCATGCGCTGATCCAGCTCGAGATTGACCAGCGGGCAGGCCAGCGTCGCCCACAATTTCTGGTCGAGAAACCGCAGAGCAACCAGGTCGGTCGCCGATTCCAGGCGAATCTGGTCGAAGCCGCCCGCACGAAAGAAACGCCAGCGTTGGCCGGTTTGGGAGTCCATAAGCATCCTTCCTCAACAGGGACAGTATTAGAGAGCCCTATTGTGTCAGCAAACGAAGAAAGCGGGGAGATGGCGTGTGCGAGGAGTGAAAATAAAATAGCTGTAAGCCGTAAGCTTTAAGCAGGAGCACTGTAAAACTGAGCTCTGCCATAGTTTGGAGCCTGCTCCTGACTTCATGATTTCTCGTTGTTCGACTGAGTTTCACGTTTCACGTAAGAACGGGGCGGCGCCCGCGGGCCGTTGAGGCTCTCTGTACCACGGCGCATGGTCAGTGTGATGCCATCGCCACAGGCACCTGCGTGAAACGTGCAACGTGAAACGTGTAACTCAGAGGCAGCAAAAGTTCGCGAACAAAGGGCGCCCCCCTCACAGCAAACAACTTTTGCGCGATTCCGGCAAAATGATTAGTATGTCAGCCACTTCGGCTCCGGCCCTCAGCCCTGCCACTTTCACCTGCGGACTTCCGTCGCCCGGCCTGTCTCATCCTTGAAAACGATGTCGGCTGACGGTGCGCATTCCACATTGCACAGGAGTTTTTATATGGGTCCTCTCAAAGGCTACAAAATCCTTGAAATCGCCGGCATCGGACCGGGGCCGTTTTGCGCCATGATGCTCGCCGACATGGGCGCGGAAGTCATTCGCATCGACCGCATCGGCGGTGGCGGCACGCCGGTGGAGCGCGCTGCACGGGTGCAGACCATGCGCCGCAACCGCCGCTCCATTGCCGTGGATCTGAAGAACCCCGATGCCATCGAAACCGTACTGAAGATGTGTGAATCCGCCGATGCCATTCTCGAAGGGTTTCGGCCCGGCGTCATGGAGCGTCTGGGCCTGGGGCCCGATGTGTGCCTGGCGCGCAATCCCAGGCTCGTCTATGGCCGCATGACCGGTTGGGGGCAGTCCGGCCCCATGTCCAGCGTCGCCGGTCACGACATCAATTACGTGGCCCTGTCCGGCATTCTCGGCATGCTCGGCCGCAAGGATGAGAAGCCACTGCCGTCTCTCAACATCATCGGCGACATGGGCGGCGGCGGCCTGCTGCTGGCCTTCGGCATGGTGTGCGCGCTGCTGGAAGCAAAAACCTCCGGCCAGGGCCAGGTCGTGGACGCCGCCATGACCGAGGGCTCCGCCATCATGGCCTCTACCATCTATGGCCTGCGCGCTGCGGGAATGTGGAAGGATGAGCGCGGCGTCAACATGCTCGACAGCGGTGCCCCCTATTACGAAGTTTACGAAACCAGCGATGGCGGTTACATGGCGGTCGGCGCCATGGAATCCCAGTTCTACGCCCTGCTTCTCGAAGGTCTCGGCCTCGACCCCGCCGATCTGCCCAAGCAGATGGACACCAAGGCCTGGCCGCAGATGAAGGAAAAATTTGCCGCCATCTTCAAATCCAGGACCCGCGACGAGTGGACCCGGATCTTCGACGGCAAGGATGCCTGCGTGACGCCCGTGCTGTCACTCACCGAAGCGGCCGCTCACCCCCACAACGTCCAGCGCGGCGCCTATATGGACGACGACGGCATTCTGCAGGCCGCGCCCGCTCCCCAGTTCAGCCGCACCAAACCTGAAATCACCCTGCCGCCCCCGGAAGTGGGCGAGCACACCGATACCGTTCTTGCCGAATACGGTTTTGGCGCTGATGAAGTCGCATCGCTGAAAGGAAGCGGCGCGATCAACTGAGGTCGGCGTTGCGTAGGTTGGGTTGAGCGGAGCGAAACCCAACATCGTTGCGGAGGCGTACCACCCACTGCCGTGTTACGCCCCGCAGGCTAGCCCGACCTGCGTTCGAGCTTATGGCTCAGGCGATCTCGCCGGTCATGGATTTGACGATGTACTCGATGAAATCCGCACGCTCGTCGACATTGTCGCCGGCGCGGTGGGGATAGCCTTCGATCAGGCGCTTCGCCGGTCCCATCATGATGAAACCCAGGATGCTGCTGATCACGATCAGCGGCGTCATGCGCGTGTCCTTGCCGCTGTCGAGTTCGCCGATGAGCCGTGAAAAGGCATCGTAGACATCCTGCATCGCCACGCCGACGAGAAACTTGTGGTGGCGCTCGTCCGGGTCGAGCATGTTGCGCACCGCCAGGCCGAGAAAGATCGGATCCTCGTTGAATACGTCGTAAAGTTCGGCAACGAAGGCGTACAGCTGGTCTCTTGGCGACGCGGAGGCGGAGATGGACGACAACAGGCGCGCCTTCATGGCGCCGTAATTCGCCAGCTCCACCTCGCGGTACAGACACTCCTTGTCCTTGAAGTGGTGGTAAATGGTGGGCATGCTGACGCCCACCGCCGAGGAGATATCCCTCATGGTTACCCGGTCGTAGCCCTGGCGGGCGAAGAGACGGGTGGCGACATCCAGGATTGTTGTGCGGGTCGACGAGCAACCCGTTTCCCTTTTCTTGCTGACAGCTGACTCCATGAGGCTCCCGATTCGGATGAGGGCCGGTCACGCCCTATAACAGAATGGTCAGAGCTCCCATGGTTGCGAGACGCTCCAGATCCAATTCAATACGCTTTTTGACAAAACGCAACCCCTGCGGCGTCTTGCGCAATTTCGCCCTGACCAGAGAGGGGTAAACCACGGTTTTCTCGTCTTTGGTGCGGTATACCGCTGCGTTGAAGCTGATGTCGAGATCCGTGTCCGTCTGGGCGAGAATCCGCACGTGGCCGTACATGTGGCGGGTGCGGGAGCGGTGGTATTCCGCGTGGAACGAGTTTTTCTTCATGCGAATCATACGCTGTTCGAGGCGGTAACGGTTATCCGCAATCAGGAACATGGTGCTTTCCGGCGCCAGATCGCTGACCTCCCGCTCCGACGTGGGTGTCACCTCGTAGGCTACGTCGTCACCACTATCCCAGAGGGCGATCCAGGCATCCATGTCCCAGCGGTCGAGGCAGTCGGCCTCGTGGAAGAGAAAATCCTCGATATCCAGCCTGTTCATTTGTGCGCTCGTCATTCCGTCATCCCCCCTCTCAGGCGCTCATCATCCGGTCCCACTGAAGCCAGTAGGCACGCATCTGCAGTTCGTTGTTGACGTCGCTGACGCCGCCCTTGAGGGTCTTCTCATCCGGCGTGTAGCCCTTGGAAAAGTCGTTCCACTCGATATCGGTGGCCTCATAGCCGCGCTGCGCCATTTCCAGCATCGCCACATCATCCGGCGTGGCGAAGCCACCGGGGCCGAGAAATGCCAGCATGTTGGTTAGACGGATCTCGCGCAACGCCGGAGACTCCTCCTTGGGACCGAGGGTCCAGGCTCGCACCAGCATCTTGTTCTGCGCGACCGGAATGATGGAACGCACCAGCACCGATTGCTGATCGTTGATGATCGAGTTGGGAAAGATCACCATGTTGCGGTGACTCTCGCACACCAGCTTGCCGCGCTCTTCGCCCAGGCGCTCGTAAACCTCCTTCTTTTTCGCTTCCACCTCGGCGCGAACTTCCTCGCCCATGCTGGGAATCCACTGGGCCACCGCGCGCCCGGCGCGCACCCAGATTTCGAAGGAGGCGTGACCGCCACCGAAGGACTTGGCCAACCCCACGCTGTTGAGACTTTCACCCTTGAGAACGTCCATCATGTATTCGATGTAGCTCTGGTGCACGGGCCCCAGGTGCGAGCCGTCGTAGCTGTTTTCGCACAGCAGTTTATAGTTGGCGTTGATCTCGTATTCGTGGACGCCGCGAATCACTTCCATGCCGGTGGTGGCCTGATCGTCGATCAATTGCAGGCGATCCGCCGCATCTTCCAGAAAATCCAACAACCCGGGGGCATCGGGATCAAAGTTGACGAAGTAGAAACCGGCGCAGGATTCCAGGCGCGGCACCGGCATCAGACTGATATGGCCGTCGAAAAAACCTTCCGGGAAGGTCGCATCCGATTCCGGCGTACCGGACGTCATGAGCGTACCATCGTCCTTGTAGACCCAGCCGTGGTAGGGGCATACGAAGGTCTTGCGGTTGCCGGACTTCTCGCGGCACACCGACGGGCCGCGGTGACGGCAGCTGTTGAAAAAGGCGCGCACCACCCCGTTGCGGTCGCGGTTGAGCAGCAGGTCCTTGTCGATCACCGTGCGCGCGATGTAATCGCCGGGATTGGCGATCTCGGATTCATGGCCAATGATGATCCAGGTTTTGTACAGGACCTTTTCCTTTTCGAGACGGAATACCTCGGGGCAGCGATAGGCATCGCGGTGCACGAGAAAACTGCTTTTTTCCGGGTTGACGTCGAGATACCTGGATTGGTAGTGACCGGTTATTGTCATGTCTTTCACCATTGTAAAGTGGGGCCGAAGCTCATCGTCCAAAACACTTCGCACCTCACCCCGTCTTGGGTATTTTGGGGGAGGCCGAATATATCACATGTTATATGAACGCCGTGTTTTTTCAATATATATTAACATCCCTATTAATAAAACAAACCAGCGACGTTTTTTCAACATTTTTTAACATCCCTATCAATAAAATAAACCAGCGACGAGCACGCTCGCCAGAGTAATTCAGCCACCTGCCACTCTTGCAGTCCCAGAGTACAGATATGGCGAGGACGGCACAGAACCGGCCATATCCATGGCAAAACACGCCATTCTCTTTTATGGCGATGTAACGTCTTGCACCTTCTTCGCCAATTCCACTAGTATCGACGGCCCACTGAATGCCCTCGTTCAGCCTTGCATAATTCCGCTCAATACAGGAGACAGCGATGACCACCATCCACGACGACCTTCCCCATCCCGTGCCCCCCATGGCATTTCTGAGGTACAAGGAAAACTATTTCTTCATCATCGTTGCGCCCGAGAGCGATGTGTTCGGAATGGCTCACTTCAACCATGAGCCGGGCTTCGAGCGCGCCCGCATGTCGTGCAACCTGTCGGTCAAGGGCACCGTCTACAACTACAGCAACACCATCCCCTTTCCGGAAAATTACGAACTGTCGCGCGAACTGGGCGACGGCAAGCTGACCCTGGCCTTTGCCGCGCCTCACCAGCAATTCGACATGGCGTTGAATTCCGACGACCTGGCGCTGAACATCAGTTTCACCAAGAAACACCCAACCTTCGACTACGGCGCCTGCCGCACCGCCGCGCCGGAAAACATTTCCTTCCAGGAGTCCATGACGCTCGGCCTCAACCTGCCCTACAACCACCAGCAGCAGGCGCTGCTCACCAACGGTTCCGTCACGGTCAAGGCTAGCGGTGAAACCGTCGCCATCAAGGGTTACGGTTACCGCGACCACAGCTGGTGCATGCGTTCCGATAACCTGGTGCTCGAACACGACTGGTGCGGCATCAACTTCCCCGAACGTGCCTTCGGCATCAAGACCATCAGCACGCGCCTACGCCCCGGCGTGAGAGCCAAGGAGGGCTACACCGTGGATGCGGAAGGTCCGCGCGCGCTGCGCGTCATCGACACCGAGCGCCTCGGCAAGACCGACCAGGGCCTGCCCGAGAAGCTCATTCACCACGTCGCCGACGTGTTCGGCAACAAGTACACCATTGAGCACGACGTGGGCAATCGCCTGGCCCAGGTATCGCTGGTGTCGGAAGCGCCGGCCAAGGGCGGTGGCTACCGTATCTACGAGAATTTCTGCCGCTCCGTCATCCGCGAAACCGGCGAGCAGGGCTTCTCCCTGGTCGAACTCGGCGTGGCGTACGACTAGCGCTCTTTAATGTAGGTTGGGCTGAGGAACGAAGCCCAACAGGGGTGAAGCGCGTGGATACCAGGACTGTTGGGCTTCGTTCCTCAGCCCAACCTACGCGCGAACCCGACAAGATCGAATTGAAGAACTACTCGTAGGAGCAACCGATGTCAGAACTTACCGTATCCGCCCTCAGACTGATCCGCGAAACCTGTGCCAAGGCCGCGGGAGAGCTGTCCGGTGACAACGCCATGGCCATGCAGCGGGTGGACACCGTGCTCGGCCGCCTCATAGCCGAAGAGACCCTGGTACAGGATGTCGCCGCTAGCGCAGCCGACCGGATCCGCGGCTTTCTCAACAAGGCGGAACCCGCTACCTATGGCGCACTCAACCACGAACTGAGCCAGCGCATCGCCAACCTCCCGGAAGGCAGCGGCGCATTGCCGGACAAACAACTGGTGGCGCAAACCGTGGCCGCCGAGCTCGATTACTGGAACCAGTATCTGAAAGTCATGCAGGGCGCCACCAAGCCCGTCGCAGCCAAGGCCGAGGGCCCCGAGGGCGGCACCACCTTCGATCCGGCGGTTTTTCTGGACTTCATGCGCAAGGCCTGTCCCGACGAAAGCGGCCTGGAAATCGATCATTTCTACACCGCATCGCTGGGCTACTCCAAGAAAACCATCCTGGTGAAACTGCGCAACAACAAGGCGCTGCCGGATGAAGTCGCGGTGCGCATCGATCAACCCTTCAATTACTTGGGCACCACCGTGCGCGATGAATACCCCATCGTCGACGCGCTCTGGAAGCAGGGTGTGTGCCTGCCCCAGCCACTGGCCTACGAGGGCAGCGGCGATGTCTTTGGTCAGCCCTTCATCGTGTTCGCCAAGGTTCAGGGTGCCCCCATCGGCTCCAACTTCGTCTACCCGGCGCGAAACGATGCGGTGGTGGCCAACTTCGCCCGCGAACTGGCCAAGCTCCACGCCGTGCCCATGGATAAGTCGGGCCTGCCCGCCGACAAGCTCGACCCCAGCGCCTACCTCGACCAGGAAATTGCCAAATACCGCCAGGACTGGGATGCGCTGGACGCGGACTGTCCGATCATCGAAGCCGGCTTCAAGTGGGTGAACATCCACCGCGCCTTCGGCGATGGCCCTGCCTCCGTGGTGCACAACGACTACAGCTACAGCAACGTGCTGTGCCATGAGGGCCGCATCACCTCCATCGTCGACTGGGAATTCGCCCACGCCGGCACCCCCGCCGCCGATATCGGTTATTTCTACTACTCGGCGGAAGGTGTTGCCAGCTACGATCTGTTCCTCCGCGAATACGCCGCCGCGGGCGGGCAGTTGCCGCCCCAGGAAACCCTCGATTTCTACATCCTGTGGGGCCAGGTACGGCTCGCCATCATGGGCTTCCAGACCGAGATCGGTTTCCAGCGCGGTCAGTTCCAGGACATCAAGTTCGGCGTTCCCGGCGCGCTGATGCGCCCCCACTCCATGAACCGCATAGGATCGAAATTGATGGAGTTGATTGAGAAGTACTGAGATGGGAGATGTGTGAATGGGAGACGGGAGATGAGGTGCTGTTTCATCTTCCATCTCCCGTCTCTCATATCTTATATCCACCCCCTGTTGCCGCAGGGTGCCGCCATGCAAACCGACAATCAAAATCAGAGACAACACCATGACCACACTGCACGACGATCTGCCCCATCCCGTCCCGCCGCTGGCTTTTCTGCGCTGGAAGGAAAATTACTTCTTCATCATCATCGATCACGAAAACAAGGTTTTCGGGGTGAGTCACCTCAATTTCGAACCCGGTTTCAACCGCGCCCGCTTCTCCTGCAACCTGAGCCTCGAAGGCCAGCTTTTCCAGTACGCCAATGAAGTGCCCTTCCCGGAAAATTTCGCGTTTTCGCGCGAACTCAGCGATGGTCGCCTGCGTCTCAATATCGACGAATCCCACGGTCGCTTCCGTCTTGCCCTCGACAGCGAAGAGCTGGACATGGACCTGACCTTCACCAAACGCCTGGCCACCTTTGACTTCAACGCCAGCAAATATGCCGCGCCAGATATTCCGTCGTTCAAGGAAGTCATGACACTTGGCACCAACCTGCCCTTCGAACATTTGCAGCAACCCATGACGGTGGCAGGCGCAGTGACCGTCAAGACATCGAACAAGCAGTTTCGCGTCGGAGGTTACGGCTACCGCGACCACACCTGGTGCATGCGCAGCGACAATCTGGTGAAAAACCACACCTGGTGCGGCCTCAACTTTCCCGATCGCGCTTTCGGCGTCATGACCATCGAGCTGATTTCCCGTCCCGACCTGATCGCCAAGGAAGGGTATGTCGTCGATGCCGATGGCCCGCGCGCCCTCAAGGCGATCGACGTGGAGCGCAGCGGCACCGGCCCGGACGGCCTGCCGGCGAAATTGATCCACCGCCTCGTCGACGTGTTCGACAATGAATATGTCATCGAATCCGATGTCAGCAACAGACTGGGCGTCGTCCCCCTGGTTGCGGAAAAACCGGGCGGCGGCATCGCCTACCGCATCGCCGAGAATTTCTGTGTGAGCCGACTGGCCGGCAGCGACGAGCCCGGCTATTCCATCGTCGAACTCGGCGTACTGGGTTGAGGGACCGCGATGAAGTTCCAGTTGCTCACTCATCTCAAACAGACGCGCGGCGCCTGCACCGAAGTGGAGTACGCGCGCACCGACGCGGAGCGCGCCATCGCTGTGCGCCGCATTCAGGAATACCTGTGCAAGGTCATCGTCGATCAGGGCCAGTTGCCGAACCTGGAGCAACAGGCGGCAGCACGCCTGGCCGCGGTCGCCGGGCAGGAGGGTGGCGACTTCGCCACCCTGGGCAGCGCGCTCAACACCCGCCTCGGTGACGCCGATCTTGCCAACGACGCCGCGGCGAAAGCCAGCGCACGCGAAACCGTGAAGATCCTCTTTGAACATTGGCAGAACTACATGGCGGTATTGCAGGCGGAAATCGATGTCATCGATGCGGGCCCCGGCGCCAAACCGGCCAACCCCGCCGCCATCGATCGCGACGCCCTGAGCCGCTTCATTCGCGAGGCGATCCCCGGCGAGGACAACGTCACCATCAGCGATGTGCGCCCCGCATCCATCGGCAATTCCAAGGCCACGCTGCTGATCTCGCTGACCGGCAACAAGGTGCTGCCGGCGGAGATCGTCATGCGCAAGGACCAGGCGTTCAACTTTCTCGACACCTATATCGTCGACGAATTTCCCGCTCTCAAGCTGTTGCACGACAACGGCGTGCCGGTGCCCGAGCCCTACGCGCTGGAAGCCACGGGCGACGTCCTGGGGCTGCCCTTTCTGCTGTGCGCGCGCGTGCGCGGCGAAGCCACGGGCACCATCTACTATCCGCCGCCGCGCAACGACGCCATGATGGCCAGCATCGCCAGGGCCCTGGCGAAACTCCACAGCGTACCCGTCGAAGGCCTCGATCACATCGGCGCCAAGCGGCCCCAGCGCCAGGATTACATTCGCGAGGAAATCCGCAGCCACTGGGAGACTTGGCAGAGTCTTGGCGTGATCAACCCCATCGTGGACACCGCCTTCGCCTGGGTGCGCTCCAATCTGGACAAGGCCTTCGGGCGCTACAGCCTGGTGCACAACGATTACAGCTACCACAACATCCTCATCGACAACGATGAGGTGAGCGCCGTGCTCGACTGGGAGTTCATCCATATCGGCAACCCCGCCGCCGATATCGCCTATTTCCAGGTCGACACCGACAAGGGCGCGGGCTTCGACTTTTTCATGGACGAGTATGTGAAAGGTGGCGGAGTCTACCCCGGCAAGGACGAACTCGACTTCTACTACGTGTGGGCCCACACCCGCTTTGCCATCATGAACTACCAGACCACGGTGGGCGTCAACAACGGCGATATGAAAGGGCTGCGCAACATGATGCCGACCCTGCACTTCATGCCCAAACCGCTGTTCTGCCTGGGCGAAAAGCTCGACGAGTTGCTTGGCAGGTAGCGATGGCGAAAAGTCTGAAAATCTCCGCGCTGAGTGCCCGCGAGCCGGATGCCTTCGCCAGCATCCGGCCCACCAAGCTCAATTTCTACCTGCGCTGCATGGAGAAATTCGGCTTCAGCCCGACGCAGGTACTGGCCGGCACCAGCCTCAGCAAGGCGCGCCTGCAGGACCGCTACCAGTTGGTGGAAATTCCTGACTACATCCGGGTGGTGAGCAACATGATGGCGCTCACCGGCTGGCCCGATCTTGCCTTCCGCCTGGGCCGGGAAATCCGCCCCGGCGATATCGGCATTCTCGGCCACGCCATTTCCGCCTGCGGCAATACCGCGGAAGGTTCGCGAGTGTGGCAGAAGTACAACTGGCTGTTCTTTGGCAACCTGTTGCTCACCCAGGAAAGCGAGCAAGACGGCTTGCGCCGTTTCGAATACAGCCCCCGCGTCAGGCTGCTGCCGCATCTGCTGCAATTCTTCATCGAAGAAAAAATCAGTGTCGAAGTGTCGCTCTTCAAACACTTCAACCAGGGCCAGATCAGCAGCCGCTATTACACCGTGGTTTACCCGCCACCGCCCCACGCGGCACTCTATGAAAAGCTTCTCGGCGCGCCTGTGACCTTCAACGCCGACAGCATCAGCTTCGCCATCGAAAGTACCGGCGCATTTCTCGACTCTCCCTTTCCCGGCGCCGATCCCGAAACCCTCGAAGTGATCAGCAATTATCTCGACCGGGAGAGCGCCGCGGCCTACACCCACACGTCCGCATCGGCGCGCACGCGCCATCTCATTCTGGAGCATTTCCCGCGCATTCTCAGCGTCGCGGAAATGGCGGGAGAGTTTCGCTGGAGCTCCCGAACCTTCTGCCGCAACCTGGAAGCGGAGGGCACCAGCTACCAGCAGCTGCTCGCCAAGGTGCGCGAGGAAACCGCGAAGAATTATCTGGTGACGACCGCATTGAGTGTCGACGACATCTCGAAGATGCTGGGTTTCGGAGACAGCGGCAGCCTGCGGCGCGCTTTCAAGACCTGGTCGGGGATGACCATATCCCAATACAAATTCCTCTCACGGCAAAGTTGACGCCGTTGCGATTCCCGTATTGACAACAAGCCGCGGACTCTCTAGTCTTTTTATCGACCGATACAAAAAATAGCTGCAGCCACCCGGTTGCAGCCAACGACAACAAAAACACATGGGGGAAAGCCTTGCTCCACGCCACGGTGGAGCGACGATCAGAGCACCAACAAACAACTCCACTTCAGCGATAAATCCCGAATAACATTTTGGAGAGACAATAATGACAACCTATCACAAGCGGACCCTGCTTACCTGCGCCCTGTCCTGCACCACCGGCGCGCTCATCACCGTCTCCGCGGCCAACGCCCAGATCCAGATCGAAGAAGTGGTGGTCACCGCCCAGAAGCGGGCGGAGAACATCCAGGACGTGCCCATCTCCGTCTCCGCGGTAACCGCCAGCGCCATCAAGGAAAGCGGCGTGCGCAACGTGGAAGACCTGGCGGTAACGGTCCCCGGCGTGACCCTTACCCGCCAAAGCACCGCGACCCAGATTTTCATCCGCGGCATCGGCACCACCGGCACCCAGTCCGGCAACGAATCGGCGGTGGCGACCTTCATCGACGGCGTCTACATCCCCTCCATGTCCGGCGCCACCTTCTCGCTCAACAACATCGAACGGGTCGAAGTGCTCAAGGGCCCGCAGGGCACGCTGTTCGGCCGCAATGCCACCGGCGGCGCGGTCAACATCATCACCAAGACGCCGACCCGGGAGTTCGCCCTGGATGCGGAAATCGGCTACGGCAACTACGACACCACCGAGGGCAACTTCTACATCACCGGCGGCCTGAGCGATACGGTCGCCGCCGATCTCGCCCTCTATTATTCGGATCAGGCGGAAGGCACCGGCAAGAACATCTACAACGGCCAGGACGTCAACGACCGCAGGGACGTCGCGGCGCGCAGCAAGATCCACATCGAACCCAACGACGCGACCCGCATCACCCTCGGCGCGGATTACGCGAAAAACGAAGGCTCGGCCGGGATGTCCTATCGCTTCATTCCCACCGCGCCCCAATTCCTCACCGGCGTCGTTGGTTTTCCCTACGGCTTCTGGGACATCAACGGCGACCTGGAACCGGCACTGGAAACGGAAAACTGGGGGCTGAGCGGCAGGGTCGAATACGATTTCAACGACATGACCTTCACCAGCCTCAGCGCCTACCGGGAACTGGACTCGTTCCAGGGTCTCGACCTGGACATGACCATCCTGCCGTTCATCGCCGCCGACATCACGGAAACGGGCAAACAGTTCACCCAGGAATTCCAGTTGGCCTCCAACACCGCGAGCGGCATGCAGTGGATCGTCGGTGTGTTCTATCTGTCCGGCGAGGCCGCCTACGACCCCTACACGCTCGCCGGCATGGCGTTCGATCCCCTCGCGTCCTTCACCAACCTCGTCGACCAGGACACCACATCCTACGCCGCGTTCGGGCAGACCACGTTCCCGCTCGGCGAAAATACCAACCTGACGCTCGGTGCCCGCTACACCGTTGACAAGCGCGAGTTCAAGGTGGACGGCACGGCGGTGCTCGCCGTGGATGGCGTCACCGTGGTCCCTACCTTCCAGCGCGACGAGGACGAAAGCTACAGCGAACCCACCTGGCGCATCGCCATCGACCACCGTCTCAACGAGGACATGATGGTCTACGCCAGCTACAGCCGCGGCTTCAAGAGCGGCGGCTACAACTCGAGCCTCACCCCCGGCAACTTCGAGCCGCCGGTGGAACCGGAACTGCTCGATGCTTTCGAGGTGGGCATGAAGTCCGACCTGTTCGGCGGCCGGGCGCGCCTCAATGCCGCCCTGTTTTATTACCAGTATGACGACATTCAGGTATCCATCATCCGCGGCGCCGAACAGAACCTGCTGAACGCGGCGGAGGCGGAATCCTATGGCCTGGACGTGGAATTCGAAGCATTGCTGACGGAGAAATTCTCGGTGCGCGGCGGCGGTCAGATCATGCGCGCGGAATACGATAAATTCGAGAACGCGCCCTTCTCCGAACCCCTGCTGGAATTCCCCTACGGTATCCTGTTCACCGCGCGGGACGTGAGCGGCAACCGCATGGTGCGCGCTCCCGACTTCCAGTTCAACCTGTCGGCGGACTATCGCACGCCGCTGGCCGGTGGCGAACTGGCGCTGAACCTGACCTACTCCTACAGCGACGAGTATTACTTCGACCCCGACAACCGTCTGACGCAGGACGCCTTTGGCGTGGTGAACTCGCAGATTCGCTGGACGTCGCCGTCGCAGAAATATTTCGTCCGCCTCTACGGGCGCAACCTGACGGAAGAAAAATATTACATTCAGTCCCAGTCGATCTTCACCGGCGACCTGGCCTCCGCCGCACCGCCGAGAACCTACGGCATTTCCTTCGGTATCAGCCTGCAATAGCGCAACGCGCATCCGCTCAAAAAAAGCGGCGGAAGATTCCGCCGCTTTTTCCTTTTACGGGATACGCACTTTTATAGAACTTTCGAAATTGGTTCTGACCCCATCGATTTGTTCTGACCCCATCGATTTCGAACCCTGAGTTGGCACCGGCTCCGGAAGCAGAGTGTGGGGGAATAGCTTCCGGCAGCGACGGCGACGTCCAGTCGCCGACGCTGCTGGAAGCCCTCCCCGCACGGCCTGCTTTTAAGTCAGGTGCCAAATCAACCTTTTTTGAACGGGGTTCAAAGCCAAAATTTGTAGCCTCGGCTACTGCGTAAGTCAGACTCCGAACAGGATTTTTCTGTCCTCATCCGCCAGGGGCGCGGGCCGCACCTCGAGCCCGCCCATGGCCTTCGCCACCGCCGGGCGCGCCGCGATGCCTTCGTACCAGCGTTTCACCTCGGGGTAGTCTTCCAGGCCGATGTCCTGAAGATTGCGGAAATACACCCAGGGCCAGACCGCCATGTCCGCGACGGAGTAATCGTCGGCAATATAATCGCGCCCCGCCAGGTGCCGGTCGAGCACGCCGTAGAGTCGCTTGGTTTCGCGCCAGTAGCGTGCCATGCCGTAGGGGACTTTCTCCTTGCTGTACTTGAGGAAATGGTGGGCCTGGCCGAGCATGGGACCGAAACCCGCCATCTGCCACATCAGCCACTGGGTGACCTCGAAGCGCTGGCGGATGCCGGCGGGAAAAAAGCGGCCGCTCTTCTCCGCCAGGTAGAGCAGGATGGCGCCGGACTCGAAGACCCTGACGGGTTCACCGCCACCGGGCGGATCGGCGTCCACCAGCACCGGGATCTTGTTGTTGGGATTGAGTTTTGTGAAAGCCTCGCTGTACTGCTCGCCCTTCATGACGTCGACCGGCACGATGTCGTAGGGCAGGCCCATTTCCTCGAGGGCGATGGTGACCTTGAACGCGTTGGGGGTGAGACCGTAGTAGAGGGTTATCATTTTTTGCTTTCTCCGGGCTGAGCTGGATTGTCTCACGATAGCCGGCACAGCATCTCATGGTTGTGTATGAGTTTCACGTTGCACGTTACACGTGGGCGCCAGCGGCGAGTACGTCACATGATTGATGCCCGATGCATTGAACCTGGAGTACGGCACGCGACTACAGCGCTCTGGTTTTACGTGAAACGTGTAACGTGCAACGTGAAACTCAGCAAAACAACACTCCACCTACCGCCTCGGGTGCAAGCGAATATTGAGCGAGTTCAGGCCGCGAAAGCCCAGCGTCGGGCCAAAATCGAGTTTTTCGTTCAGCATTTCGAGATCGAAGCGACGCAGCAATTCCGGGAAATACTCGCCGAGCTGCATTTTCGCCAGCAAATGACCTATGCAGTGGTGGGCGCCGGGTCCGAAGGTCATGTTGCTGTATTGGGGCCGCGCGAAGTCCAGTTGGTTGGGGTTGGCGAACACGCTTTCGTCGCGGTTGGCGCCGGCGATGAGGATGAGCACGAACTGGCCCTTCCTGATCTGGTGGCCACCCCACACGAAATCCTCGCTCACGATGCGCGACTGGGCGGTGGACATGGCCACGTAACGGGACAGCTCCAGCACCGCATCGCCAACCTTGTCGGGATTTTCGCGGATGAACTCCGCCGCCGCGGGGTTGCTGGCCAGCTCCGCCGTGGCCAGCGCGATGGTGTTGGCGGTGGTGTCGTGCCCGGCGATCAGCGTGATGTAGCAAATACCAAGCATCTCCTCCTCGGACAACTGGTCTCCCGCCTCGTTGGCCGTGACCAGTGCGGACAGGAAATCGTTGCGGGGATTCTTGCGCCGCGCCTCGATTTCCGGCATGAACAATGCCCGCAATTCGCCCAGTAGCGCTTCGATCCTGAGCAGTTCGGGAAGGGGCACCTGCACGTTGCCCAGCGTGTTGAGGGTAACCGACCAGTCGTGAAGCTGCGGCACCAGTTCATCACCCAGCCCCAGCAGACAGAGGATGGTGCGCGCGGGAATGCGCCGCGCCACGTCGGCGACCCACTCCACATCACCCTTGGCAGCCGCGTCATCGAGTGTCTCGCGGATGAAACGCTGCACCTGGGGACGAATGCCTTCCACGACCGGCTTGCCGAACGCCTTCATCATCAACTTGCGCAGGCGCGGATGCTCCGGTGCGTCCATGTTGAGCAACCAGTGCCTGGTGGTGCTCATCAGCGTCGGCAGGTGGTGCCACTTTTCCTCTTCCGTGAGCGTGGACGCCGCAAAATGGGGAAGGCGCTGGGCCGACAGCGGCAGGTTGCCACTCAGCCCCTCCATGGCCTGGGCATGGCCGCTCACGATCCACGCCTGGTTTTTCTCACTCCAGAAAATCGGATCGGCCTCGCGCACGGTGCGCAGCCGCGCAAGAATGTCATTTCCCAGAGCGGGAACGTTGGAAAGATCGAAATCGACGTTTGCGTTCATACAGCTATCCCACCTTTATCGTTGTGACCCCGGGGCTTGCGGCGCGGCGCCCGGCGTGTCTGTCATGCGATTGCACAAAGCCGTAAGCATAATACTAATTATGCTGAATTGGTATTGTCTGCGCGGGGTCCAGCAAGCTGTAAGCCGTAAGCTTTAAGCAGGAGCACTGCAAGAGCGGCCTTCTGTCAGAACCTGCCTTGGAGCTTACAGTCAGGGCCTGTTCACACAGCAACTGCCCATGACATGCGCTGCATCAACGCCGCGCGAAGCACTGCCATGCCGCATTGCGAGGGTTTTGCTAACATGGCCGCAACGCGCGCCCCGGCGCACGGATGAAATCGCCAGCGTGCGGCTCCGCCACAGATGCAACAAGGAAAAACGGAATGACTCAGCGTCAAGGTTGGTTGACGGCAGCTCTCATCGCCCTCGCCCTGATCGGAGCCGGCACCTTCGCCGCCAAACAGTGGTTTGCAGCGCGCGATGGCGACGCCGTGGTTTCGGGCAACGGGCGCATCGAGGCCACCGAAATCGATGTGGCCGCCAAGGCCGCCGGACGCATCCGCGACATTCTGGTGCGCGAAGGCGATTTCGTCCGCGCCGGCCAGGTAGTGGCGCTCATGGATACCGAAAATCTCGAAGCTCAGTTGCGCCAGGCGCAGGCTCAGTTCCGCCAGGCAGAGAGCGCGGTTGCCATTGCCGGAAGCCAGGTGGTGCAGCGCGAAGCGGAACGCCAGGCCACGCTGGCCCTGGTGGCGCAGCGCAAGGCCGAGCTCAACGTGGCCGAGAAACGCCATCAACGCTCCGCCGCACTGGCCGGTCGCGGCGCCGCGTCCCAGCAGGAAGCCGACGACGACTTCGCAGGGCGGCAGAGTGCCGCGGCTGCGGTCAGCGCCGCCGAGGCCCAGGTGGCCGCGGGCGAAGCCGCCATCATCACCGCGCAGGCGCAACTGACCGGCGCCGAATCCTCGGTGGCGGCGGCCCGCGCCAGCGTCGAGCGCATCGAAACCGATATCGCCGACAGCGAGCTCAAGGCCGTGCGCGATGGCCGCGTGCAGTATCGCATCGCGCAGCCCGGCGAGGTGGTGGCTGCCGGCGGGCGAATACTCAACCTGGTGGATCTGCGCGACGTCTACATGACCTTCTTTCTGCCGACCGCGGCGGCCGGGCGCCTTGCCGTTGGCACCGAAGTGAGGATCGTGCTCGACGCCGCCCCCGGTTATGTGTTCCCGGCCTCCGTGTCCTTCGTCGCCGATGTCGCCCAGTTCACGCCGAAAACCGTGGAAACCGCCAGCGAGCGCGAGAAGCTCATGTTCCGCATCCGCGCCCAGGTGCCGCCCGACGTGCTCGACGCCAACCTGCTGCGCGTCAAGACGGGACTGCCCGGCGTCGCCTATCTGCTGGCGCACGCCGACGCGCAATGGCCCGAGCATCTCGCCCTGAGATTGCCCTGATGACAGTGCCGGTTCCGCACAGGCCGCTGGTCGCGAGCGCCCGAAACCTCAGTTTGCGTTACGGCACAGCCATCGCTCTCGACGATCTCACCCTGGACATCCCCGCCGGCGTCATGGCGGGCCTGATCGGCCCCGATGGCGTCGGCAAGTCGAGCCTGCTGGCGCTGCTGGCGGGCGCGCGCACCATTCAGAAGGGCACTATCCAGGTGCTCGGTGGCGACATGGCCAGCGAACGCCACCGCCGCCAGGCAGGCCCGCGTATCGCCTATATGCCGCAGGGCCTGGGCCGCAACCTGTATTTCAGCCTGTCGGTGTTCGAGAACGTGGATTTTTTCGGCCGCCTGTTCAACCACGGTCGCGCGGAACGACAGCGGCGCATTGCCGACCTGCTCGAGGCGACGGGACTGGCGCCCTTCGCGGACCGCCCGGCGGGAAAGCTGTCCGGCGGCATGAAGCAAAAGCTCGGCCTGTGTTGCGCGCTGATCCACGACCCCGACCTGCTGATCCTCGATGAACCCACCACCGGTGTCGATCCCCTGTCGCGGCGCCAGTTCTGGGCACTGATCGCACGCATCCGCGCCGAGCGCCCCGGCATGAGCGTGCTGGTGGCAACCGCCTACATGGAGGAAGCAGCCGGCTTCGACTGGCTGGCGGCCATCAATCGGGGCCGCGTGCTGGCCTCGGGCAGCCCCGCTGAACTACTGGCGCAAAGCGGCAGTCGCACACTGGAAGCCGCGTTCATCGCCCTGCTGCCGGAAGACCAGCGCAGCCGCCATCGCGCCGTGGTCATTCCGCCCCGCGCCGAGGACGACGCGGCCGTGGCCGCCATCGAGGCGCGCGATCTGACCATGCGTTTCGGCGACTTCACCGCCGTCGACCGGGTCACCTTCCGCATTCCGAAGGGAGAGATTTTCGGCTTTCTCGGCTCCAATGGTTGCGGCAAGACCACCACCATGAAAATGCTCACCGGCCTGCTGCCCGCCAGCTCGGGGCAGGCCTGGCTGTTTGGCCACGAGGTCGACCCGCGCGATATCGACACGCGCCGCCGTGTCGGCTACATGACGCAGTCGTTCTCCCTGTACGGCGAATTGACGGTGCGCCAGAATCTGGAGCTGCACGCCCGGCTGTTCCAGCTGCCGGCCGCCACCATTCCCGGCCGGGTTGCGGAAATGGCGCGGCGCTTCGCTCTCGACGCGGTGCTCGATACCCTTCCCGGCGCCCTGCCCCTGGGCCAGCGCCAGCGCCTGTCCCTGGCGGTGGCGATGATCCACGGCCCCGAGATGCTGATTCTCGACGAGCCCACATCCGGCGTCGATCCGGTGGCCCGCGACACCTTCTGGCAAATCATGGTGGACCTGGCGCGCAACGACGGCGTGACCATCTTCATATCGACCCACTTCATGAACGAGGCCGAGCGCTGCGACCGCATCTCGCTGATGCACGCCGGGCGCGTGCTGGTCACCGACACCCCCGCGAACCTCATGGCGGCCCGCCGCGCGACCTCCCTCGACGACGCCTTCGTCGGCTATCTCGAAGACGAAATCGCGCGCCTCGACGAAAGTGCGATCGCAAAACCCGAACCCGATGCGAACGCGCCGCCCCCCGCTGAAACTGCCGAGGGAAGCGCGCCCGCTGGCACCAGACTTCCACCCCGTTTCAGCGTTCGTCGTCTTTACAGCTACAGCCACCGGGAAACACTGGAGCTATTGCGCGACCCGGTCCGCCTGACCCTGGCGATGCTCGGCACACTGATCCTGATGTTCGTGGTGGGCTACGGCATCAGCATGGATGTGGAGGATCTCACCTTCGCGGTGCTCGATCTCGACCAGAGCGCCACCAGCCGCGATTACACCCTCAATCTCGCGGGGTCGCGTTATTTCATCGAACGCCCGCCACTGCAAAACCATGCTGACCTCGAACGGCGCATGCGCAGCGGCGAGATCAGTCTGGCCATCGAAATCCCGCCGGGCTTCGCCCGCAACCTGGCGCGCGGGCGAACTGTGGAGATCGGCGCCTGGATCGATGGCGCCATGCCGACGCGAGCGGAGAGCGTGCGCGGTTATGTGCAGGGCATGCACAGCCACTGGCTGGCCGGCAAGGCGCGGGAAGTTCTCGGCTCGGCGGCGCTGGCGAGCCCCGCCACCATCGAAACCCGCTATCGCTACAACCCGGATGTGGCGAGTCTGGTAGCCATGGTGCCCGCGGTGATTCCCCTGCTGTTGATGCTGATCCCCGCCATCCTCACCGCCGTGTCGGTGGTGCGCGAAAAGGAACTGGGCTCGATCGTCAATCTCTACGTCACACCGGTGAGCCGCCTGGAATTCATGCTCGGCAAACAGCTGCCCTACATCGCCGTGGCGATGCTCAACTTCGCGCTGCTGACGGTGTGTGCCGTGACGGTATTTGGCGTGCCCCTCACCGGCAGCGTCGCGACGCTGACATTTGCCGCGCTGCTCTACGTGTTTTGCGCGACGGCACTGGGTCTGGTGATCTCCGCCTTCACCCGCAGTCAGATCGCGGCGCTGTTCGGCACCGCCGTCCTGACCCTGGTACCGGCGGTGCAGTTTTCCGGCATGATCGACCCCGTGTCATCGCTGGAAGGCGCGGGACGCGCAATCGGCGAAATTTTCCCGGCGAGCCATTTTCTGACCATTTCGCGCGGGGTGTTTTCGAAAGGGCTGTCCTACGCGGATCTGCGCGCATCCTTCCACGCGCTGCTCATTGCCGCTCCGCTGCTGCTGGCGGCGAGCACCTTGCTGCTGGCGCGGCAGGCGCGCTGAACATGACGGGCGCCAACATCCTCAACCTCGGCATCAAGGAGCTGCGCAGCCTCGCTCGCGAGCCGATGCTGATGATCCTGATCCTCTATGTCTTTACCCTGTCGGTGTACACCGCCGCCACGGCGATGCCGGAATCGTTGAGCAACGCGCCCATAGCCATTGTCGACGAAGATCGCTCACCGCTCTCGCAACGCATCGTCGACGCGTTCTATCCCCCTCACTTCATGCCGCCGGTGATGATCGATACGCAGCAAATGGACGCGCGCATGGACGCCGGCATCGACACTTTCGCGCTCAATATTCCGCCCGGCTTCCAGCGCGACCTGCTCGCGGGGCGGCAGCCGCAAATCCAGCTCAACATCGATGCCACCCGCATGGGGCAGGCCTTTACCGGCAACGCCTATGTGCAGGCCATCATCAATGGCGAGATCAGTGCCTTCGTGGAGCGCCACCGCGGCGCCACTGCGCTGCCCGTGGAGCTGACGTTGCGCGCCAGTTTCAATCCGGAGCTGAACAAGACCTGGTTTGGCGCGGTGATGCAGGTGATCAACAACATCACGCTGCTGTCGATCATTCTCACCGGCGCGGCACTGATTCGCGAGCGCGAACACGGCACCATCGAGCATCTGCTGGCGATGCCGGTGACCCCGTTCGAAATCATGGCCGCCAAGGTGTGGGCAATGGCACTGGTGGTGTTGCTGGCCGCTGCCCTGTCGCTGATTCTGGTGGTGCAGGGCTGGCTGCAGGTGCCGATCGAAGGCTCGGTGCCGCTGTTTCTGGGTGGCGCCGCGCTGCACCTGTTCGCCACCACGGCTCTGGGGATCTTTCTCGGCACCCTGGCGCGCTCCATGCCTCAGTTCGGCCTGTTGCTGATATTGATCCTGCTGCCTCTCCAGGTGCTGTCCGGCGGCACCACGCCGCGCGAGAGCATGCCCGATGCCATCCAGCACATCATGCTGCTGGCTCCCAATACCCACTTCGTGATGCTCGCCCAGGCGATTCTCTACCGCGGCGCGGGTTTCAGCGTGGTATGGCCGCAGTTTCTCGCCCTGCTGGCCATCGGCGGCGCGCTCTTCGCGCTCTCGCTGGCGCGCTTTCGCAAAACCATCGGACGCATGGTTTAAGGCCATTCTCGTGTGATAAAGCCACCTGTAGGAGCTTGCCTGCAAGCAACCATTCTCGGCAGGGGGGTCGCTTGCAGGCAAGCTCCTACAGGCAAGCATCCACAGGTGGGCAGCGATACCAGAGTCGTTGGCAAGCTACGTCAATCCGCGAGTGCCTGCTGCCGCACTTCGCGCCGCCGCTGCAGCAGCGATTGCACCCACACGTAGAACACCGGCACGAAGATCACGCCGAGAACGGTGGCGCTCAGCATGCCGCCGATGACCCCGACGCCGATGGCGCGCTGGCTCGCCGCGCCGGCACCCGTGGCGATCGCCATCGGTGTGACACCGAGGATGAATGCCATGGAGGTCATGATGATCGGGCGGAAGCGCAGGCGCGCGGCGCGCGTCGCGGCCTCGACCAGGGTGGCTCCACGGGCGTGGATATCCCTGGCGAATTCGACGATGAGAATGGCGTTCTTGGCGGCGAGGCCGATGATGGTCACCAACCCCACCTTGAAATACACGTCATTGGACATGCCCAGCAGCGTCACCGCCATGACCGCGCCCAGCGCCCCGATCGGCACGATCAGCATTACCGACAGCGGAATCGACCAGCTCTCGTACAGTGCCACCAGCAGCAGGAATACCACCAGCACGGACAGCGACATCAGCATCGGCGCCTGTGCCCCGGCGAGTTTCTCCTGCAGTGACAACCCGGTCCACTCGTAGCCGATGCCCCTGGGCAAGGTACCGAGAATGCGCTCGATTTCCGCCATGGCTTCGCCACTGCTGTAACCCGGCGCCGCGTCGCCGGAGATCTTGATTGCCGGATAGCCGTTGTAACGCGCGATCTGCACCGGCCCGTACTCCCACGCGGTAGTGACGAACGCCGCCAGCGGTACCTGGTCGCCCCAGCGGTTGGCGACATAGAGACTGGTGATACTTTCCGGCGTCATGCGATCTTCTGCTTCCGCCTGCACAATCACTCGCTGCATGCGACCGGCGTTGGCAAAATCCCCCAGGGTGGCGGAACCGAAGGCGCTGGATATCACCTCACTGACACGGTCGAAGCTGACGCCCATGGCCTCGGCCTTTTCGCGGTCGATTGCGAGGCGCAGTTGAGGCGCATCTTCCAGGCCCTCCATCATCGCGTAGGCGATAGCGGGCGAGGCGTTGGCTTCGTACAGCAACTGGTTCCGGGCCGCGAGCAATGTTTCGCGGCCAAGTGCGCCGCGATCCTGGATGCGCACCGAGAAACCGCCCGCCGTGCCCAACCCCTCGATCGCCGGCGGCAGCACCGCAAACAGGCGGCCATCCATGTTGTTGGCGAAATGGGCATTGAAGGCCGCCACTTCCGCCATCGCCGACTGGTCCTCATCGCGCTGCGACCAGTCCTTGAATTCCGGGAAGGCAATGGCCGCGTTCTGGCCCATGCCCGAGAAGCTCCAGCCCGTGACGATGAGTACCGACTCGACGCTGTCCCGCGACAACAGGTAGCTTTCCATGTCCTCCACGGTTTTCAGGGTGCGCTCATAGGTGGCTCCCGGCGGCAGCTGCACGTCGACGATGATCGAGCCGATGTCCTCCGCCGGCACGAACGACTCCGGCAGGCGCAGATAAAACAGGGCAAGTACCGCCACGATGGCGACATAAATCACCATGTAGCGCCCCGGGCGGCGCAGCAGTTTGCCATTCAGGCGGTTGTAGCCGCGCCCCAGTTGATTGAACCTGCGGTTGAACCAAGCGAAGAAACCGCGCTTTTCGTGGTGGTCTCCCTTGGCGACGGGCCTGAGCAGGGTGGCGCACAAGGCGGGGGTCAGGCTCAAGGCGAGAAACCCGGAAAAGAGAATCGAAACCGCGAGGGATACGGAGAACTGCTCGTAAATGACGCCCACCGAGCCGCTCATGAAGGCCAGCGGCACGAACACCGCGGACAGCACCAGGGTGATGCCCACGATGGCGCCGGAGATCTGACCCATCGCCTTGCGCGTGGCATCGACCGGCGAAAGCCCCTCCTCGGCCATGATGCGCTCCACGTTTTCCACCACCACGATGGCATCATCCACAAGGATGCCGATGGCCAGCACCATGCCGAACATGGTCATCATATTGATGGAAAAGCCGAGCGCCGCCATCACCGCGAAGGTGCCCAGCAAGCACACCGGCACCACCAGGGTCGGAATCAGGGTGTAGCGCAGATTCTGGAGGAACAGCAGCATCACCAGAAATACCAGGACCACCGCTTCGATCAGGGTGATCACCACCTTCTTGATCGCTACGCTGACGAAAGTCGAGGTATCGTACGGCGTCGAGTACTCGATGTTGTCGGGGAAGCCCGCCGACAGCTCCTCGAGACGTTTCTTCACGCCATTGACCGTGGCGATGGCGTTGGCGCCGGGCGCCAGCTGGATCGCCCCCGCGATGGCCGGGCGGCCATTGACGCGGTTCTCGAAATCGTAGGTTTGCGGTCCCAGCTCGATTCGCGCCACGTCGGACAGATAGACCGCCGAGCCATCTTCGTTGGCGCGCAACAGGATTCTGCCGAATTCCTCGGGCGTGCTCAGCATGCCCTTGACCACCAGCGTCGCGGTGAGCTCCTGCTCCAGGGTTCCCGGCTTGCCGCCGAAGCTGCCGGCGGGCACCTGAACGTTCTGGGCGGCAATCGCAGACGTGACGTCGCTCACCGACAGGCCGTAGCCCACCAGTTGCTGCGGGTCGATCCACACACGCATGGCCGATTCCGCGGCAAAGAACTGCACCCGGCCGACACCGGGAACGCGGCGGATCTCGTTGTTGACATTGCGCGCGGCAAAATCCGCGAGCTTCGCCACATCCGTCTCGGCACTGCCCTCCTTGTAGGTAAGGGCGTACATCATCAGGAAGTTGGCGTTGGCCTGCTCCACGTGGATGCCCTGTCGTATCACCTCTGGCGGCAAGCGCGCTTCGACTTTCTTCAGGCGGTTCTGGACATCGACCTGCGCCAGATCCGGATCCGTGCCCGGCTCGAAGGTGACGAAAATTTCCGCGCTGCCATTGGAGGCGCTGGTCGACTCGTAGTACAGCAGCCCCTTGGCGCCATTGAGCTCTTCCTCGATGAGACTCGTGACCGAATCGGCCACCACCTCGGCGGAGGCGCCAGGGTAGTTGGTGTAGAGCATCACCTGCGGCGGCGCCACCACCGGGAACTGGGCGACCGGCAGCGAGGGAATCGCCAGCAGGCCCGCCAACGAAATGAAGATGGCCACCACCCAGGCGAAGTTGGGGCGATCGATAAAGAAATTAGGCATGGTTCAATTCTCCGAAGCGCGACGATGGCGTTGCTGTCATCCCTTGCCGTCGGCGGCTTCGCTTCTGATGACGACATTCTGGCCGGGCTGGACGGCGCCCCCCACGATCACGTTGTCCCCCGGCTCGAGGCCGCTGAGGATCTGCCACGACGCGCCCGCCATGACGCCGGTCTGCACCGGTCGCGCCTGCACCACCCCTTCGTCGCCCACCACCATCACCTGGGGACGGCCATCGCCGCTGCGCACGATGGCGCGCTGCGGGATCAGAATCGCTTGCGGATCGACGCCGAGCACGATGGTGGCGCGCACGTACATGCCGGGGAGCAGAACGCCGTCGGGGTTGGTGAATTCGCCGCGCAGGGATACCTGCCCGGTGGCCTGATCCACCGAGATATCGGAGAACAGCAGGCGTCCTTTCTGTTGGTAGTCGAGCCCCTCCACAGACAGCGTCACACTGCGCGCGCCCTTGTCCTGGCCCGCGGATTCGTCGCTTGCCGCGGCGCGCATTTTCAGCACTTCCGCGACCGGCTGGGTAAAGTCCACGTAAACGGTGTCGATCTGCTGAATCGTCGCCAGCGGCGTGGCTTCGTCCTGCCCCACCAATGCGCCCTCGGTGACATTGGCGCGACCGATCCGGCCACTGATCGGCGCCTTGACCGCCGCGTAATCCAGATCCAGTTTCGCGGTATCCACGCCCGCCTTGGCCGCCTGGCGAGCCGCCCTGGCGGTGCGGAACGCCGCCTGCGCGCTATCGAGATCCTGCTGGCTGATGGCGCCGGTGCCCCTGAGTTTTTCATAGCGCTTGAGTGCCGTCTCGGCTTCATAAAGCACGGCTTCGGCGCGCGCCATCTCGGCCTCGGCGCGCGCCAGTGCCATCTCGAACGGCGCGGGATCGATCTCGAACAGCACCTGGCCCGCCTCGACGCTGGCGCCCTCCTCGAACAGGCGCCGCAGCACGATGCCCGGCACCCGGGCGCGCACCTCGGCGATGCGCAGCGGCGCGACGCGGCCTGGCAGTTCGCGGGTCAGCTTCAAGGGTTCATGGGCGACCTGCTTCACATCCACTTCCGGCAGTGACGCATCCATCGCCGCCTGGGGGCTCTGCCCACAGCCGGCCACCAGCAAGGCCGCAGACAAGGGGATGAGCAAGACAATCTTCGAGAAAGAGAGGAATGAAGGCATTTTCACAGACTTTTTCGCTTGAGAATGCCGTTGATTATATTTGTGCGATCCCAAAAAGACCAATATAAATCTTTTTAGATTTATTTTATATATTCATGTCACATATAACACAAAAGCATAGGTGCGCTGGCTGATTGTTAGCCGCCAAAAACAATCCAATCAAAAACAAACAGTTGCCGAAACCGTTCAAAAACGACGGGCGCCCCCCTGGGCGCTTGACAATCTGAAGCTCTATAGTCTCAAATTGGTCTATATTGCATAAAGTCCCTTTTTCCCTTTAACTACAAACACTATGACCACCCAACCCCACACCACTGATGAAAGATTGCTGCGCGCCCTCGCGGTTGCGGTCGTGCAGCAACCGCGCGCCACGCTCCACGACCTGGCGCGAGCCGCCAACGTCAGCAAGGCCACCCTGCACCGCTTCTTCAGAACGCGTGAACAGCTGATCGAGACGCTGCGGAACTATTGCGTCACGCTCATGGGACAGTTGCTCGAAGACGCCAACCTGGCGACCGCCGAGCCTCTCGCCGCGCTGCGCCAGCTGATCGGCAGCCATCTCGCGCACAAGGAATTCAGTTCATTTCTCATTTATCACTGGAAGCCGGAATCGAGTTCCGTCGAAGAGAGCAAGGATGTCTGGAAAGAACACGAGGCCAGCATGGACGCCTTTTTCCTGCGCGGACAGCAGGAAGGCGCGTTTCGCATCGACATCAGCGCGCCCTGCATGACCGACGCCTTTGCACACCTGCTGTGCGGCATGGTGGAGGGGGAGAGACAGGGAAGGCTGGCCCGGGCGGGACTCGCCCAGGCCATGGAACAATTGTTCCTGCACGGTGTGCAGACACCGGAAACCAGGAGCACTTCATAAAACCGGCTGCATCGGTTCACGCGACCCGGCTGTGCCGGGTATCAATCCTTACCGTTACCGATGAATCGATAAACGATGGCGCCGATCACACCGCCGATAATGGGCGCAACCCAGAACACCCACAATTGCGCGACCGCCCAATCGCCCACGAATACCGCCACACCGGTGCTGCGCGCCGGGTTGACGGAAGTGTTGGTCACCGGAATCGAAATCAGGTGAATGAGAGTGAGACACAGGCCGATGGCAATAGGCGCGAACCCCTGCGGCGCCCTCTTGTCGGTGGCACCGAGAATGACGATGAGGAACATCATCGTCATCACCACTTCCGTGATCACGGCAGAGGTGAAGCTGTAGCCGCCCGGTGAGTGCTCTCCGTAGCCATTGGAGGCAAAACCGCTGGAGACATCAAACCCCGCCTTGCCGGATGCGATGAGATACAGCACGCCGCCAGCGGCAATGCCGCCCACCACCTGGGCGATGATATAAGGCGCCAGTTCCTTGGCGGGAAAACGCCCCCCGGCCCACAGACCGACGGACACCGCCGGGTTGAGATGACAACCGGAGATGTGCCCGATGGCGTAAGCCATGGTGAGGAGCGTCAGGCCGAACGCCAGGGCCACCCCCATGAACCCGATGCCGACCTCGGGAAACGCGGCTGCCAGCACGGCACTGCCGCAGCCTCCCAACACCAACCAGAATGTACCAAACAGCTCAGCAACATATTTTTTCATTGTTTTCTCCATTTGCATTACAGAAGGACGGGAATCCGGACCGCGCTCCTGCGGCAATCGCAGCCCATGTTTCCTGTTGTTATCAGTAGTTAGCATCTATCAGCCTGATGCGAGAACTGCTTGCGGCAACGACAACCTGGCTCCAGGAAGAACTCCGCTCGAACCATGATCGTTTTGCTGCCCCTGCCCATGATTTGGCGCAATGGGCAGGGTACAGATCCACACCGCCATTGTTGCCAAATCCTACCAATTTAGTCCATAGCCTGTTTGCATTAAATACAGCCGCCAGCTCCCGCAGCCTGCGCATTCCCCCAATTTTGGGTATCATGCCCCCCATTAACGATACTCGCACTTGTCACCTCGTTGTTGCAGGTATCTGATTGGTTTGTCACGGATGACTTCGCCTGCTCAGACAGTGCAATCTCAAAGGAACACCAGGGATGGAAGCTAAAAAATTACGGATACCGTATGTCCAATCCATTCTTCGATCACCCCATCCTGAACTCGCCCTACGAGTATCCGGCCCGTCACTGGGAGCTGGACAAATCCGGCCAGCCCACCCAGCAGGTCATCGACAGACGCCGCCGGGCGGAATTCATCACGCCGATCCCCAAGCCCAAAAAGCGCAAGGGAGAAGCCAGCCAGGCGGCGCTGCTTTTCGATGAAGGGCTGGGGCTGACCAGCGAACAGCAGCAGTACGACCACACCGCGGTGATCAATGCAGTGCGGGAAGAGGTCGACAAGTGGCGGCGCATACCCAACCCTGCCGACTGGCGTGTCACGCCGGAGACGGCCCGGCTGCTGCAGCACTGGCGCCACCACGACTTCGCCGGTATCCGGCCCTTTTTCTGCCAGGTGGAAGCCGTGGAAACTGCCATCTGGCTCACTGAGGTCGCCCCGCGCCTGGGCAAAGCCGGCGAGCGCTTTCTCGATCATCTCGATACCGCCAACCGGGAAGCCAACCCCGAACTGCTGCGTCTGGCGCTGAAGCTGGCCACCGGGGCCGGCAAGACCACCGTGATGGCCATGCTGATTGCCTGGCAGACTGTCAACGCCGTTCGCCGACCCACCAGCAAGCGCTTTACGCGAGGCTTCCTCGTGGTCGCTCCCGGCATCACCATCCGCGACCGCCTGCGGGTGCTCATGCCCAACGACCCGGACAGCTATTACCAGAGCCGGGAGCTCGTGCCTGCCGATATGCTGGAAGACCTCGGCAAGGCTCGCATCGTCATCACCAATTACCACGCATTCAAATTGCGCGAGCGGATGGAGCTTTCCAAGGGCGGCCGTCTGCTGCTTCAGGGGCGCGGCGGCGAGCCACTGGAAACCCTCGAAACCGAAGGCCAGATGCTGCAAAGGGTGATGCCCGAACTCATGGGTTTTCGGAACGTGCTGGTCATCAACGACGAGGCTCATCACTGTTACCGGGAAAAGCCCGTCAGCGATGAGGAAGAACTGAAGGGCGACGAAAAGAAAGAGGCAGAGAAAAACAAGGAAGCCGCGCGCCTATGGATCTCCGGGCTCGAGGCTGTCAACCGCAAGCTGGGCGTCTCCCAGGTCATCGACCTGTCGGCGACGCCCTTCTTTCTCAGCGGCTCGGGCTATGTGGAGGGGACCCTATTTCCCTGGACCATGAGCGACTTCTCCCTGATGGATGCTATCGAGTGCGGTATCGTCAAGCTGCCCAGGGTACCGGTCGCCGAGAACATTCCCGGCAACGAAATGCCCATGTTCCGCGAACTATGGAAACATATCGGCAAGAAAATGCCCAAAAAGGGCCGTGGCAAGGGCGCCACTCTCGACCCCCTCAGTATTCCCGTCGAGTTGCAGACCGCGCTCCAGGCCCTCTACGGCCACTACGAAAAAACCTTCGAGCTGTGGAAGAACGCCGGCATCAAGGTGCCTCCCTGCTTCATCGTGGTCTGCAACAACACCGCCACCTCCAAGCTGGTGTACGACTACATATCCGGGTTCATACGCGAGAACGAGGACGGTTCGTCCAACCTCGAAAACGGTCGCCTGGCCCTGTTCCGCAACTACGATGAACACGGCAATCAATTGGCCCGTCCCAACACCCTGCTGATCGACAGCGAGCAGCTGGAATCGGGCGAGGCCCTGGACAAAAACTTCCGCGAGCTTGCCAGCGACGAAATCGAACGCTTCAAGCGCGAAGCCCTGGAGCGGGGTGGCAACCTGGCCAACCAGTTGCTCGCCGGCAAGGACATCGACGACGCGACCCTGCTGCGCGAAGTGATGAACACCGTGGGCAAGCACGGTCAGTTGGGGGAATCCATCCGCTGCGTGGTATCCGTGTCCATGCTCACCGAGGGCTGGGACGCCAATACCGTTACCCATGTGCTCGGCGTTCGCGCCTTCGGCACCCAGTTGCTGTGCGAACAGGTGATCGGCCGCGCCCTGCGCCGGCAATCCTACGAACTGAACGAGCAGGGGCTGTTCAACGTGGAATACGCCGACGTGCTCGGCATAC
>Ga0265293_10000692_pt1 | contig 78312 bp, 70 predicted proteins | sample Munlanlewell138R_FD_192505 | JGI IMG/M metagenome (GOLD analysis project Ga0265293, IMG submission 192505) | Leachate microbial communities from a municipal landfill in Southern Ontario, Canada - Leachate well 138R | ecosystem: Engineered > Solid waste > Landfill > Unclassified | place: Canada... | reverse complement strand
ACCCCTTGGTCGTGGTGCTCATGATCTGCCTGGTCTACATCCTGCTGGGCGCGGTGATGGAAGAGCTCTCGATGATCCTGCTGACCGTGCCGCTGTTCTTTCCGCTGGTCATGCAGCTGGGCTTCGACCCGCACTGGTTCGGCATCCTCATCGTCATGGTGGTGATGATCGGCATGGTCAGCCCGCCGGTGGGCATGAGCCTGTTCATCCTCAACGCCCTGGTGCCCGAGGTGCGCGTGGCCACCATCTTCCGCGGCGTGCTGCCCTTCGTGGCCGCCCTGGTCCTCGGCCTGCTCATCATCGTTTTCTTCCCCGGCATCGCGACTTATGCCTTGCGATGGGTGCAATGAAGGTAAAAGCCCCCACGCTTGCCGCTACGCGGCGGCGCTGCCCCCCGAGGGGGCGGTCCCGCCTTGGGGCGGCCCGGCGGCGGGACGGCCCCCACGCTTGCCGCTACGCGGCGGCGCTGCCGTCTGGCGACGGTCCGGGAGCAGCCCGGAATCAGCCCGGATTCAACATGCTCATTTCCTGATGCGTGAGCTCCTGGAACAGCGCGCGCACCTTGGCCGGCATCAGGCGATTGGCGGGTAGCAGGGCAAAAATCCGCAGCGGCGCGCTTTGCCAGTCGGGCAGCAGGGCCAATAGCCGCCCCTGCTTGACCAGCGGGGCGCAGAAGCTCGCCGTTGTGCGCGCCACGCCGTGTCCGCCCAAGGCGGCATGGAGGCGGGTCTCGGCATTGGCGCTGCGCAGGCGCACTTGATGCAGCGGTAGCGACACCGGCGCACCATCGGGGTCCGTGAAGTGCCAGGCTTGCTCGGACGGTGTTGGCAGCAAGGGCCAGTCCGTCAGGTCGGCCAAGGTGCGCAGGGGTGGCCGGCTGGCCACCAGTTCGGGGGCGGCGAACAGCCCGCGCGGGATCGTGAACACCCGGCGCGCCACCGTGCCCGGCGAGAGGTCGCTGTGCTCGGTCATCGAAAACACCACGTCGACCTGGCGATCGAATAGATCGATACGGGAATGCTCCACGTCGAGCTCGATCTGCAGTTCGGGATGGCGTGCCAGCAGGCGGCCGATGGGCGCCGACAGATAATGCGCGCCGAACTCATAGGGCGAGGCGATGTGCAACGTGCCGTGCACCCGCTCGCCTCGGGCCTGGGTGTCGCGGGCTACGTCCCGCAGATGGCGGAAGGGCGCCTCGATATCGCGATGCAGTTCGCGCCCCGCGTCGGTGAGCCGCAAGCGGCGGGTGGTGCGTTCCAGGAGACGGACTCCCAATTGCCGCTCCAGCCGCGCCACGGCGGCGCTGAGGCTGGACTTGGGCCGTTGCAGCGCGTTGGCGGCGGCGGTGAAGCCGCCGTGCTCCACGACTTGGCAGAACAGATCGAAATCATCCCAGCTCATTGTTCGGATTCCTGGACACTGTGTCAGGGTTGACGGCATTTATCCGCGGCCTCGGCCACCGTAAGATTCTCTTGGATATTACGGCATGACGCCGCTGGCGGGGAGCGCCCGCGGATCTGGCGGAAGTCCACTTCATTGGACAGTAGAGATAAGGAGACCGAGATGTTTCTCAAGAATTGCTGGTATATGGCGGCCTGGGACTACGAGCTGATCGACGGCAAGATGGTGGCCCGTACGCTGCTCGAAGAGTCGGTGCTGCTGTTCAAGGGCGAGAGCGGCGCCGTGGTGGCGCTGGAGAACCGCTGCTGTCACCGTGGCGCTCCGCTGTCGCTGGGGCGGATCGAGGGCGATTGCGTCCGCTGCATGTACCATGGGCTGCTGTTCAATGGCGAGGGCAAATGCGTGCAGATCCCCGGCCAGGAAAAAATCCCGGCCAAGCTGGGCGTGCGCAGTTATCCGATCGTTGAACAGGATCACATCGTGTGGATCTGGATGGGAGATCCGGCCCTGGCCGATCCCGCCGACATTCCCGATATGCCCTATCTGAGCGACCCCCAGTGGGCCGGCATTCCAGACTACCTCCATTACGACGCCAATTACCTGCTGATCGTCGATAACCTGGCCGACTTCGCCCATTTGGCCTTTGTCCATACCAATACGCTGGGCGGCTCGGAAGAATATGCCTACACCACCAAGCCGGTATCGGTGGAGCGCCTGGAGCGCGCGTTCCGCGTCGAACGCTGGCACATGAACAGCGCGCCGCCTCCCTATCATGCCAAGGTGATCCCCAACAAGACCGACCCCGTCGATCGCCGCAACATCGGCACGATGCTGGTGCCCGGCATCTTTTGCCTCGAAACCTTGTTCGCCCCGGCGGGCACGGGCGCCGAGAAAGGCAACATCGTCGAGGGGACGCGCCAGTACCGCAATTATCAGTTCATGACGCCCGAGACTCGCAAGAGCACGCATTTCTTCTGGAGCTACATGAACGACTTCGAGAATGGCGACCGCAATATTTCCCGCTCCCTGCACGACAGCATCCTGGAAGGCTTCTACGAAGACAAACTATTCATCGAAGAGCAACAGAAGGTACTGGACGCAGACCCCGATTTTTCCATGGTCGCCATCGCCGCCGACGCATCGCTCACGCACTTCCGCCGAGTGATGGATAAGCTGATCGCGGAGCAGAACGCGCCCACTCCCCCTCTGCGCGCGGTTGGGGCCTGATACGCGCCGAAGTGTCAGCCTCGCCGTTCACGGCGAGGTCAGCGAGGCCAAATCTGCCGGAGCCGAAGGCGCCGATGAAGGGGGGCGGAGAAGCTCCGGCAGACAGGCCGGCGCTCTTCAACCTGGTCCAGGGCGCTGGCGGATCTCGTCGGTTCGATGCCGTGTGGCAAAGAGCGGAACCGCCGACGCTCTTCCGGCAGGACGAGTCCAAGGGCCTTGGTCGTTAAAGACGAGCGCAGGCCTGTAAACCCCCGGGGCGGTTCACGTCGAGAGCTCGATATGACCGATAGTGCAACCGCAGGCATAGACCGGGATCGGCTCATAGCACCAGATTTCGGCCTTGCCGGCCGCCGCGGCGCCCGCCACGGCAATGAAGGTGCGGATTTCGAATCCTCCTTGGCCGGCGTCGCGATAGATGTCTTCATCGGTGTACGACAGCAGCGCATCGCGGTCGAGGCGGCGCCAGCGTTCCAGGAAATCGCGATCCCAGGCTTCGTTGATGCGGCCGGAGTCGGGGGTGCAAGGCCAGTGCGAGATGCCGCCGGTGCCGATCAAGGCCACGCGGGCCGTGCTGGCGTCCGCCGCGCGCCGCAAAGCCTGCCCGAGCGCGTAGCTGCGGGCCAGGGGCGGCAACGGCGGCGCCTGGCAATTGATGTTGATGGGGATGACGGGCAGCAGGTTATCGGGATCCAGGAGATGCAGGGGGACCATGACACCATGATCGAATTGCCACTCTTCGCAATAGCTCAGATCGACTTCCCGCGACATACGCTCGATGAGCTCGCGGGCGATGGCGGGGCTCCCGGCGACCGTGCGCGGCGGGATGCGCAGCCATTCGGCGTCTTCGATGGGGCCGTGGTAATGGTTGGCCATGCCGACCGCGAAGGCGGGCATATTGTTCATGAAGAAATTGGCGAAGTGCTCCGCGGCCACCACCACCAGGACGTCGGGGCGGCTGGCGTGCAGCGCGGCGCGCAGGCGGGCATACGATTCCAGCAGGCGCCGGCGCGCGCCCGGATCGGCTTGTTCGCTGCGTGCGGTGATTCCAGGGCCGTGGCTGCAGACACCGGCAAAGACAAGACTCATGATATGGCTCCCGTGGCGGCGTTCTTACAGGAATCCGGGGGGCAGGTCGTAGGCACGGATGGCTCTTTCCCGCTCCAGCACCTTCTGCGTGGTCGGGCGGCCCAGAACCTGCAACGCCAAGCTGCGGTAGGCGGGCAAGGCGGGCATGGGGCGTTCGAGCCTTTCATCGTGCGACCACAGGTAGAACACGAACAAATAGGCGTCGACCACGGTGTAGTGCTCTTCCAAGGCATGCTGGCCGCCGGCCAGCCGCCGATCGATATCCAGCAGCAGAGCTTCCAGACGATCGTGGGCCACGCGGCGCACCGCAACCTGGGCGTCGGCGTCGTCGCCCACCAGGCGGCCGGCGCGGAAGATCGAGCGGAACGCGGCATGCAGGCTGCTCGAGATCAGGTTCATCCATTCAAGGGCGCGCGCGCGAGCCAGCGTACCCGGCCGGGGCAGCAATCGCCGTTCTGGCGCCAGGTCGGCGATATACGTCAGCACGGCCTGGGATTCGGTCAGGATGGCGTCGTCGATGCCCAGCGCCGGCACGGTGCCCGAAGGGTTGAGGGCGAGGTATTCCGGCCGCCTATGTTCGTTGGCGCGAATATTGACCGGGATCGCTTCGTAATCGAGCCCGGACTCGGCCAAGGCCAGGTGGGATGCCAGGGAGCAGGCCTTGGGGCTGTAGTAAAGCCGCAGCCGCGGCGGAAAACGGGGTGGCGTCATGGCGGACGGTCCTTCGCGAGGTTGGGGGTCGACCTGACTGTAAAGAGAAACGCCGAGGCGGTCTGTCCCCGAAAGGATGGACATTCGGCGCACTTCATGACAATCAGGCCGCGCTGGCGGCCGGAGGAGATCCGATCATGCATATCTGGCATACCGCCGACGTCGTTCGGCAGCGGCTGACAGTGGATCCAGCGCGGGTGGGGGCATTGTTGGCCGCCGTGGGCGCCGACGGTCAGGCCCTGGCACGGGCCATGCTGGCGCTGGTGCGTGGCGAAGTCGACCTTGGCAACTGCGCCCTGTTCTGGCTGCCGCCCGGTGAGCCGCCTCGATTGATGGCCCACGCCCAGGTGATCGACGAGGGGCAGGTGCGCCGCACCGGCAGCGCTTACGCAGCACATTTCCATCGCGCCGATCTGGCCGTCCATCATGTCCGGCGCCGGGCGGATACGGCCCGGCGCCCCGGCAGCGTGCTGCTGTGCCAGACAGCCGCGGACATCGTCGATCCCGCGTATCGCCAAGCCTGCTACGAAGACGTTAGTACCCGACAGCGTTTTGCCATCTATCGTTCCCTCGGTTCGCTCGGCGCGCTACTGCTGGGTTTTTATCGCAACGACGCCTTGGCCGAACTGGGCCGCACCGAACTGCACTATCTCGAAGCCATCAGCGAATGGCTGGCCGAAGCGGTGGAGCGGCATTGGCGCCTCGGACCGGCGACCGGCATACGCTGGCGCGCCGCGCTGGCCGCCGTGGAGGTGGCGCAGGCCCTGAGTCAGCGGGAATCCCAAGTGCTCGTGGCGATCGCCGAAGGCGCCACGCTGCCGTCGATCGCGACACGCCTGGGAGTGGAAGAGAGTTCCGTGGTCACGTATCGCAATCGCGCCTTCCGCAAACTGGGCATCCGTTCGCGGCACGAGCTTTATGCCCGGCTGCTGGCCGCCGGCGGTGGCAATGTCACGCCGACGATCGCAGGCGACGCCTGATCACGTTCCCGTCATGGGGTGTGGTATGTTGACCGGATGCTCCATGCCGGCAGCGCCTCGACGGCGGGCCGACAACGCACGGTTCCCACTCACGCGAGATTGCCATGTCAGCCATTTCCCACGCTCCCGAGGGTCTACCGGAAGGTCTGCAAGCTTACCGCCGCACCGGCGTTTTCACCGAAGCCTCCCTACCCGCCGCGCTGCGCCGCCAGCATTCCACGCGAGCCGGGGTCTGGGCTTTGATCCACGTTCTGGAGGGCCGCCTGCGCTATTGCGTGCCCGATTGGCGGCACGACGTCGTCCTCGCACCCGGCACGCCCGGCATTGTGGCGTCGGAGGTCGAACACTTTGTCGAGCCGCTGGGCCAAGTGCGCATGTACGTCGAGTTCCATGCGCAGCCCGACCAGGACCCGGGCGACCCGCACGGCAAGCCCGAAGGCTGAACCCTGCCAGCGACGGCCCCGGAGGCACCTGGCCGAGGCGGGCGGCGCGCCGGCGTCGGCTCACATGGGGCGGAAGCGATGGGCATACAAACGGCTGACACCCAGGCGTTCGGGCCGTTCGCGCAGGCGCAGCCAAAGCCGGCCCTGTTCGTCGCGCTGGGCCTGGGCGATGGCGTCGGCCCGCACGATCACGGCGCGATGCACTTGCCAGAAAGCCTCGGGATCCAGGCGCGGCAAGAGTTCCTTGAGCGGGGTGCGGATCAGATACTCCCGCTCGGCCGTCAGTACGCGTACGTATTTGTCGGCCGCCTCCAGGTACACCACCTCTTCCAGTGGAATGATGTGCGTGGCGACGCCCTGGCTGGCGGTGAGCATCCGCAGGGGCGTGAAGGTTTGGGGCGGCGGCGAGCTGTCGCTCATCAGTCGCCGCAACTGGCGCAGCGTTTGTTCCAACCGTTCCGGCGCATCAAGGTTTCGTCGCCGATCCAGTTCGCGGCGCAGGCGTTCCACCGTCCGGGCCAGGCGATCGGCCTGCACGGGCTTGAGCAGATAATCCACCGCCTGTGCCTCGAAGGCGGCCACGGCATATTGGTCGTAGGCGGTCACGAACACCAGAACGGGGAAGGGCTGGGATTGAGGCCAGGCGTCGGCCAGCTCGGCGGCGGCATCCAGGCCGTCCTGGCCCGGCATCCGGATGTCGAAGAACAGCACATCGGGCCGGTGCGCAAGCGCTTCGCGCACCGCGCTCACGCCGTCGCCCGCCATGGCGGCGATGCGCAGCTCGGGCCAGGCTTTGGCCAGCGCCTGGCGCAGGCCTTCGGCCAGCAGGGGTTCATCTTCCGCGATCACGGCGCTCGGCGCGGCCATGGATGGGAGCCGCGTGGTTTCCGCCTGCAGAGCGGGGTCGTTGCCGGGAGCGATCATAGGGAATGGCAGGGAAGCTCGATGCGGGCGATGGTCCCACCCTCGAGGCGAGTGGTCAATGCGAAGCGTGCCTCGGTGCCATACCGGCTGGCCAGGCGCTCGCGGATCTGGGCGGTGCCAAAACCGCTACTCTCGGGGGCTACGCCTCGTGGCTGAACGGGAAGGCCCATGCCGTCGTCGCCGACGATGATTTCCAGGCGGGCATTGCCATCGTGGGTCAGGGCTCGTGCCATTATCCATACCCGGCCGCCTTCGATGCGGGGCTCCAGCCCGTGGCGTATGGCATTCTCCACCAACGGTTGCAACAATAGCGGCGGCAGGGCTGCATCGGCCAAGGCTGCCGGTAGCTCGAGGTCATACCGCAGCCGCGGGCCCATGCGGATGGACATCAATTCGAGGTAGTCGCGCAATAGCGTGAATTCGTCGCGCAGGGTGTGCTCGGGGCCGCGCGAGCCATCCAAGGTGGCGCGCAGATACTGCGTCAAGTGCTCCAGCATGGTCTGCGCCCGGCCGGCGTCCGTGGCGATGAGGGTTTGCAGATTGGCCAGGGTGTTGAACAGCATGTGCGGATCGAGCTGCGCGCGCAGCAGTGTCAGGCGGGCTTCCGCGGCCTCGCGCCGGGCTTCCGCCATCTGCGCCTGCAGATGGCTGGCTTTGCCCAGCAGATAGAAGCCCGCCGAGGTGACGATGGTAGCCGTTATCGTCAACAGCATCGGGATCCAAAAGACTTGTACCGCAGAGGGCGGTGCGACCATGGCGAATTGCGTTTGGTATCCATAGCCGATCGCCGATCCCGCCGAAAAGCCAAGCACGATACCCCCGGCCACCAGCGCGGGGCCGCGCCATCCCGGCGGCCAGCGCATCTCCGATCCGCGAGTCCACCACAGACACCCCACATCGATGGTGAGCCAGCTGATGGTGCCGATGGCCAGCGAGTAAACCAGATTGACATGCCAGACGTTATGTCCTGCCCAGGTCAGCGTGGCCGTGATCAGCAGACAAATCGCCAGGGTGGTAAAACCATGGCGTGCGAGTTCGGGGATGATCGTTCGCCGGCCGTGGGCCGAATCTCCGGCATCTCGACGGTTTGCCGACGGCTGATTGGACTCCGCGGCGTCGTCGCCGGCCGCGGCCCCCGGTTGCCGGGTCAAGCCTTTTGCTATCGGGGGAACTGGCACCGCTGGGTCTCGCTGTGCTGAGCGGGTTTCACGCTTCGGCCCGTGGTCAATCATGGCGGCGCTGCAGGGCTTGGCGTTCCCGCGCCACCAGGCGCTCGCGCCAACGCCCGTCCGGACCATGCAGCCACACGGCGACGCCATGAATGGCCAGGCCCAGACCCCAGCCCAGGGCGGGATAAATGGCCCAGTCGCGGCCCTGGTGGAAAGCCAGGCTGAACAGCCCGAGGTTGACGATGACGTAGATGGCGGCATGCCGATACCAGCCCAGTTTGGCGTTGGCGCGCTGCTGGGCGAGGCGCTCGAGCTCGGGATCGAGGGGAGGTTGGCGGGACATATGGCATCTCCGATGAGGAAAGGCGGATTGGGGGGCTCCAGCTCAAACCAGGCCGAGGCTCGTCCAGACCAGATCGCCCAGATAGCGGCCCGGCAAGAGAGTGAAGGCGCCTGCTACCAGACAGGCGCCAAGATAGACCTGGCGCATGATGCGTCGATGGCCGGCGATGTCGCCCTTGTGAAGATAGCGGAACGCCTGCCACAAACCAAGCAAGGTGAGGGGGATGAGAATGTGGATCGCGGTAAACCCGTGCCAGTTGGGCAGGGTGTCATCACGGATGAAAAGGGCCGACAGCGCTGCGCACAGCATCAGCGTGGTGAAAGCATAGCCCGCCGCGCGATGCAGCCGCACCCGCGCCGGATGACCGGTGCGGCGCGCCCACAACGCAACCGGCCCGACCGCGGTTGCGCCCAGGGCGGTGACCAGATGAATGGCGATCAGAGGCGAGAGGGACATGGCGGCTCCTGGAGTGAGGCACGGTGGTGCCAAGGGAGCCCAGCATCGCAAAACCGGAAGCGCCGCGCCACTGCCATGCGACCAACGGTATGCTGGCGGGTATGAACGGCGGCAGGAAGGTGTGGATGGCGGCCTTTCTTTTGAGCTTATAGCCATGCGCCGGCGCAACGTTGCCGGCGCTGGCGCCTTTGGGGCCTCAGGGGGGCTGCGAGTGGCGATCAAACGCCCCGCACCATCTGCAGAATCTTGGTGGTATTCAGTCCGCGCGAGATCTCCCGCATTTGCGGCAGATATTGGGTCTGCAACTGTTGGCCGTCGGCCATGATGTGCTGGTAGGCGTCGCGCAGTACCTGCGTGTTCAGCGTGCGGCCACCGGCGTAGTATTGGTTGGCTACGTGGCCCAGCGCATAGGTGGCGGCGAAGCTCATGCCGCTGCTCACCGCCTGACGGCCGAGCCCGCCAAATAGCCCCTTGCCCGCCTTGCCCAACAAGCTGCCGAGCAGTTTTCGCCCCGCTTGCTCCAGGTATTGCGAGGTTAGCCCCACGCCCAGGGTGGCCAGGAAGTCCTTGATATGGCCGCGATCCAGCTCATAGCCATAACTTTGGCCGATCTGGTAGACCAGTCGCATCTGCAAGGGAATGATGGCCAACGTGGACAAGTTCTCGGGCAGCAACTCGATGGCGCCGTTGATCATCGACGCATTGAGGATCTTGCGGTCCATTTCGGTGGCGGAAATCGTGGTCGGTCGGCGCGCCGCCGCCGTGCCGGGCAGCGCATCGGCGGCGGCGGGGTGCGGCGCGGCTGCAGAATCGGCCGGTGCCGGTTCGGGCACGGTGGGAGCAGGCCCCTGGAGCGGAGCGGCCACCAGGGCATCGGCTTGTGAGGCGAACGTCGTTGGCGCCTGTCCCAGCCCTTCGCGCAGCCGGGCAAGGAAGTCCTGCTCCCGCGGGCTGTTCTGGCCGTCGGCCTCGCAGACGCACACTGCCATCTCGTAGGCCAGCTGTCGGGCCTCGCTGCTGGTCAGCTTGGGGATCACGTCGGCGAGTTGCACCCGATGCATCAGCACCTCCTGGTAAAGGCCGGGCAGATTGATTTCTTGGTTGCGCGCCAGACCTTCCGCCACCTGACGGATCTGCTCGCGTTCGCGGTCGTGCTTATCGCCGTCGGCGTAGGCGGCCAACAGGCAGACGGTAAGAATGGCGCGGGTTTCTTCGATATTCATGGATTCTTGCTCGGGAGGTGAGGGAGCGGCTCGGGGGTGTTCCGGATCAGAAGCCACGCCGGGGGTTGGGCTTCTTGCGGCGGTCACTCATGATTCACAAAAACAACAACGCCCGCGTTCCGGAGGGAGGCGGGCGTTGTTGGGTAACCGGGCTGGAAGGATTACTTCAGCTTGGTTTCCTTGTAATCCACGTGCTTGCGCGCGACCGGATCAAACTTCTTGATCAGCATTTTTTCCGGGGTGTTGCGCTTGTTCTTGGTGGTGGTGTAGAAGTGCCCGGTTCCGGCGGTGGACTCGAGCTTGATTTTTTCGCGGATGCCTTTCGTGGCCATGGTGTTCTCCGAAAAGGGTTGGTCGGCGATGCCAGACGTTAGACCGCTTCGCCGCGGGCGCGCAACTCGGCCAGCACGACGTCGATGCCTTTTTTGTCGATCGAGCGCAGCGCGGCGGTGCTCACGCGCAGGCGAACCCAACGGTTCTCGCTTTCGACCCAGAAGCGGCGCGACTGCAGATTGGGCAGGAAACGACGCTTGGTTTTGTTGTTGGCGTGGGAAACATTGTTACCCACCATCGGCTTTTTGCCGGTGACTTGGCAGACTCGCGCCATGACCGAACCTCTTTACGAAAATATTCTGTGAATTGGAAAAATGGCGCCCCCGATGGGCGCACACGCCGGGCGAATCGGGAGCCTCGGGCTCGGGATCTCCATGTGGAGGCCCCCTGCCTGGCTGCCCGGCGCAGCCAGCCCGTGAGCCGCTGCGTATTCGTACCATCCCGCGTGCCGATACCGCCGTTGCAAACGCCAAGCCCGGCTGATGGCGCCAACCGGGCTTGTGCAACGCTATAGCAAGCTCTCTATTATGAGCTCTTCTATTGCAAATTGTCAATTGCCATCCCCGCCCTTCGGCATCGGTCAGCGCTCGCGCCTCGTGCGGGATCGGCGCTCCGGGGGCCACGGCAGGCCCGCCAGCCCGCAGGCGGCGGTCGGGCGTTTCCGTCGTGCTTGGCACGCCCCGGCCCCGGGGGGCGCAAGATCATTCTACCGTGATGCCCAGCCGCTCCACGATGGGCTGCCAGCGGTCGCGGTCGGCCCGCATACGCTGGGTGGTGGCGTCTGCGCTGGCATACACCGGATCCAGGCCCACTTGCATGATGCGCTGCCGGACCTCGGGATTCCGCAGGATGGCGGCCAGGGTGCTCTCCCAGGCCTCGACCACGGCGTCTGGCGTGGCCGCCGGCACCATGGTGTAGAGGTTGAAGCGCACATCAAAGCCCGGGTAGCCCGATTCGGCGATCGTAGGCGTATCGGGCAAGAAGGGCGAACGCTCGGCGGTGGAAACCGCCAGGGCGCGCAGCTTGCCGGCCTGGATGTGGGGCAGGGCGTTGGAGATGCCGACGAAGCCGGCCTTCACTTCGCCGCCCAGCACCGCCCGCACTGCCGGGGCGTTGCCTTTGTAGCTGATGTGATCGATCTTCACGTCCGCGGCATCCAGGAAGGCTTCGAAAGTCAGGTGCCCCGGCGCGCCGCTGCCGCCCGAACCGTAATGCAGGGGTTGGCTGCGGGCCAAGGTCACGAACTCTCGCAAGGTCTGGGCGGGAACCTCCGGATGCACCACCAGCACCAGCGAGATGCCGCCGGTGGTACCGACGGCCCGTAGATCACTATCGGGATCGAATGGCAGGTTATTGCGATAGATCAGCGGGTTGACAGTGAGAACCGTGTCGGTCGTCAGGAAAACGGTGCGCCCATCGGGCGGCGCCTTGGCGGCCGCGGCCGCGCCAATGTTGCCGCTGGCCCCGGGCTGGTTGAGCACGATTAGCGAGCGGCCCACCTCATGCGATAGACGTTCCGCCAGCAGACGGCCGATGGCGTCCACTGGTCCGCCGGCGGAGAACGGTGCGATCAGTTGCAACTGGCCATCGGGCAGGGAGGTTGCCGCATGGAGCGGCGAGCCGGCCAGTGCCAGGCCTGAAACGAGAATGGCGCAGGTGCGCGTGAGAAGGCGGCGTGCGGTGCGGAATGGCATGAGAGTCTCCTGGAATCGTGATGAGTGGCCTGGCCCGCCTGGTTCAGGCGACCTGTCGCCGGACGGCCTGGGTATCGAGGGGTGTCTGGCCGACTTGCTCCTCGGCAATACGCTGTTCGAGCATGCGGCGGAAATGAGTGAGGGCGGCATCAGCGGTAACGGCGACCATTGGAAAGTCCGGGTCGTCGTCGAGCACCTTCTGCTGGGCCTCGATCAAGGCCTTATCCTCCATGAAGCCCTCGATCAGGCTGGCATGGAGCGAGCGTGAGATGGTGCTGTCATCGCCTTCGAAGTCGTTGAGGTAATTCCAGAAAAAGTGGGTGGTGCGACGGGTCTCGGGCGTCATGAATTGGCAGTTGCGATACTGCCGCGCGCCCTCCAGCTTGCCTTCGCGGGCCCCGCCGCCGGCCGGAGCGAAGAGCGTTTCGAGAAAGAAAATGCCCGGGAGATGCATATGGCCGATGTTGCGCCGGTCCACCGCCGCCTGCTTGTCGCGAATGACTTTGGCATGAAACGGTGGCGGGGCGCTGTCCAGGTGCCAGCGCTCCACGCGAAACCCGTTGGGCAACCGTTCCACGGCCACCGGCTTGGTGGTGTAGGCATATTCCTCGGAGCCGCCCAGGGTGTTGGTATGGACAAATGCCAGATGGGCGAAATCGCTCAGGTTGTCGACGATCAGCAGGTAGTTGGCGTCGTAATGCATATAGTCGGGTACGCCCTTCCAGGCCGGATCGCGTAGATAGGGATAATCGATGATGGCGGCCGGATCGGCCAGGGCCGGATCGCCCATCCAGATCCAGACCAGATGGTTGCGCAACGCCACGGGATAGCTGCGCACGCCCAGCTTGGCCGGGATCTTGTCCTGGCCCGGGATCTGGATGCACTTGCCGGCAGCGTCGAACTTCAAGCCGTGATACATGCAGCGCACGCAATCGCCCTCGCGGCGGCCCATGGAGAGCGGCGCGCCGCGATGACAGCAGCGGTTGTCCAGCGCCACGGGCTGGCCGCTCTCGCCCATGAAAACCAGCACCGGCTCTTCGAGAATGGTGCGGGCCAGCAAGCGACCATCGATCAATTCGTGATCCCACGCGGCAACGTACCAGCAATTCTTCAAAAACATGTGTAATCTCCAAAAGCGTTCGACCAGTGGCCCGGAGGCAAAACCGAAGGCTTGTCCGAAGGGTCGGAGAAGCGTCGGCTGGAAGGCCGGAGCTCTTTGCTCCCTGCAGGATGGCGCTTCACGAGTTGCCCTGGGGACGGGCGAAATAGATTGAAAGGCCCATGTCGAGCTTAGGGCTGGCAGTCACGGCTGATAAGGCCTTTCACCTGAAAACACCTTCCAGGAAGCCGGATAATCAACGATGAGCGACGCCCCCGATGCCAGAGCGGCAACGATGCACTGGGATGATCTGCACGTGTTCTGCCAAGTGGTGACACAAGGCGGCTTCAGCGCGGCGGCCCGGCGGATGGGGCGGCCGGTGTCCAGCGTGAGCGCCGCGGTGGCCCGCCTGGAGCGCCTGCTGGAGACGCGGCTTTTGGAGCGCACCACGCGGCGCCTGAGATTGACCGAAGCCGGCGAGCAATTGCACGACGAAGTGGCCGGCCCCGTGGCCCAGTTGCATCAGGTGGCGTCGGATGCGCTGGCGCGCGGCGGGCGGGTGCAGGGCCTTCTGCGCATCGCCGCGCCCTATGAGTTCGGCGCGCATCATCTGGCCGGTCCCGCCAGCGAAGCCATGCTGCGCTACCCGGAGCTGAGGGTGGAGATCGACGTCGAGCACGACGCGGTGGATTTGTTCGGCCGGCACTACGATTTGGTATTTGCCGCCACCGAAGCCGGAGTACCGCCCGCCAGCGTGGTGGCACGCCGGGTGTATTCATTGCCGCGCGGCCTTTACGCGGCACCGGCGCTGTTGCGGGAACGAGGCATCCCGGCCCGGCCCGACGATCTCGCGGACTGGCCCTTGCTGGCCGGCCGCGAAGATCGCGATTGGCGGTTCAGCCAGGGCCAGGCGGCCGTGGTGCTGCCCACCAACATGCCGCGCCTGCGCAGCGGCAATGCCGGCATTCGCCTGCAGGCCGCACTGGCCGGCGTTGGGGTGATTCGCGTTACCGCGACTTTTGCCGCCCCTTCGGTGGCCGACGGCCGCCTGCGCCAGGTGCTGGCCGACTGGCGGTGCGAGCCCTTGCGCATCTATGCCCTGTATCCACAGCGCCGTTTGCTGCCGCCCAAGGTCAAGGTGTTTTTGGACTTGTTGCACGAGATGGAAGGACAGGGCCTGGCCGGCCCGGGGGTGATCGATGGCGTGGTGCCTGCCGACCCCGCCCGAAGCTAAGGCGAGCGCCGCTAGGGCACCAGCCCCTGTGCAGCCATCGACACGGTCTGGTGACCCGCGACGATGATGTGATCGGCCAGGCGCACATCGACCAGCTTCAGCGCCTGGCTGACCTGGCGGGTGAGCAGGCAATCGGCGGCGCTGGGCTCGGTCGAGCCCGAGGGGTGATTGTGAACCAGGATCAGCGCGGCGGCGTGATGGCGCAGCGCCGCTCGCACCAGTTCGCGAGGATAGAGAGTGGCCTGGCTCAGTGTGCCGCGGCTGACCTCCTCGCTGGCGAGCAGGCGCAACTGGGTATCGAGGTAAAGCGCATGGCAAACCTCGATGGTATGGTGGCCGAGCAAGGTGGCGCAGTAGGCTCGCACCAATTCGGGCCTGTTCAGCAATTGACCCTGCCGCAGCGGCTCGGCGATTGAGCGCCGGGCAAGCTCCAGGATGGCCTGCAATTGGCTGATCTTCGCAGGCCCCAGGCCGGTGGCCTGTGCCAACTGCCCGGCATCCGCACCCAGCAGCCCGCGCAGGCCCCCGAACCCGGCAAGCAAGGCTTGCGCCAGGGAGAGGACGTCTTGCCCGCGTACGCCGGTGCGCAACAACACGGCCAGGAGCTCGCCATCGGTGAGCACCGCCGCGCCATGGCGCAACAGGCGCTCGCGCGGCCGGGCGTCGGCGGGCAAAGCGTTGAAATCGGCAACCGGCCCGCCGAGGTTCGAATCCTTCATCGCCAAACCTTTAGAATAGAGGGTCTTCCAGCTTTCATCATGGCATCGCCTTGTCTTCCACTCCGGCCACTGTGTCTTCCGGTGCCCACCCGCCGCCCCGGGTGTCCGCCACGTCCTATGTCACACTGCATTACCGCATCACGCTGGCCTCCGGCCCCGCGGCGGGGCAGGTGTTCGCCGATACCTTCACCGGACGCCCCGCCACGCTCCAGATGGGTAGCGGTCAATGGGCGCCAGGCATGGAGGCGCCGCTGATCGGCCAGGAGGAGGGCGCCCAGGCCGCCTTCGAACTGCCGGCCGCCGATGCCTACGGCGATCGCAATCCCGATCTCGTCCAGAAACTGACGCGTGCCCTGGTGGAACAGCACGCCGGGCCAGACCAGGCGCTCACCGCCGGCGATATGGTGGAGTTCGCCGCACCGGGCGGCGGCAGCTACGCCGGCGTGTTCAAGGGCTGGGACGGCGACCACGCCATTTTCGATTTCAACCACCCGCTGGCCGGCACCGCCCTGCGGCTGGAGGTGGATATCAAGGGGGTTCTATGAGGAAGTCGCGCAGCGACCGGAGGGCAGTCCAATGAGTCAGCGAGTGCGCCACGCCACGCTTGAGCCTCTGGACGGCACCGGCGAGGTACTCCTCGCCCAGCCGCGCGGCTTTTGCGCCGGCGTCGACCGCGCCATCGAGATCGTCGAACGCGCTCTGCTTATCCATGGCGCGCCCATCTACGTGCGCCACGAGATCGTGCACAACCGCCACGTGGTGCAAGATCTGCGAGCCAAGGGCGCCATCTTCATCGACGAACTCGACGAAGCCCCGGCCGACGCCATCGTGGTGTTCTCGGCGCACGGCGTATCGCAGGCCGTGCGGCGCGACGCCGCGCAGCGCGGGCTCCAGGTGTTCGATGCCACCTGTCCGCTGGTCACCAAAGTGCACGTTGAAGTCAGCAAGATGCGGGCGGCCGGCCGCGAGATCATCATGATCGGCCATCGTGGGCACCCCGAGGTCGAAGGCACCCTGGGCCAGGCCGAGGGCGGCATGCATCTGGTGGAAACCGTCGACGACGTGGCCTCCCTACAGGTTGCCGATCCTCATCGAGTGGCCTACGTCACCCAGACCACGCTGTCGGTCGACGACACCGCGCGCATCGTGCAGGCCTTGCGGGATCGTTTTCCCGACATCGCCGAGCCCAAAAAAGCCGACATCTGCTACGCCACACAGAACCGCCAGGATGCCGTCAAAATGCTGGCGCCGCAAAGCGACGTGGTGTTGGTGGTCGGCAGCGTCAACAGTTCCAACTCGAACCGCTTGCGCGAGGTGGCCGAGCGCCATGGCACGCCTGCGTATCTGATCGATGGCCCCGACAATATCAACCCGGCCTGGCTGGAAGGGCGGCAGCGGGTGGGAGTCACCGCCGGTGCCTCCGCCCCCGACGTGCTCGTCGATCAGGTCATCGCCCGCCTCAAGGACTTGGGCGCCGTCTCGGTGCGCACCATGCCCGGCGAGCCGGAAGGCGTGGCCTTCCCGTTGCCGCGCGGCCTAGCGCTGCCCGGCGACAAAAAGCCCGGCACGCCGCGGCAATGAGGACCCAGGCCGTGCCTTGAAGCGGGTTTGAAAAACACTGTATAATCCAAGGCTTCGCCGGTGTAGCTCAGTCGGTAGAGCAGCTCATTCGTAATGAGAAGGTCGAGGGTTCGATTCCTTTCACCGGCACCAATGTTTTCAAGCACTTAGGCCACTTCTTCGGGAGTGGCCTTTTGCTTTTCTGAATTTTGTACCCCTCTTGTACCCCTCAAGGTTCAGTCCCGCTGTTTTCGGCCCATACCTGCTGCCCGCTGTGAGCCACGGCAGGCCGTCAAAACGCGGGTGAGGCTAATTGCTCATCTCCAGGGTGTGCCATGTACCCAGCAACCACCCACCACGAATGATCGCCTAGCTCGGTATGGCTCCATTGCATGTACGGCATCTTGCACCCTTGTCCGTGCGGCCTTCCGTATGGAGCCAGCAGCGGTCGGGGAAGGTGCCCGGTTTTCGCGCTGGCGTAAAGGGTCAATCGCCGGTCATGCCCATCAGGCTGTAAGTGCCTCAATGACAGCCTTCGGGTTGTGCTCAATGACGTTGAGCAGCACTAGGGCGGGGCCGCGCGGTGAGCGGTCGCCGCGCTCCCAGTGGCGCAGGGTTGCCGTGGAGAAACCGAATCGGGCGGCAAATTGTTCTTGGGTCATGCCGACGCTGGCCCGTACGGCTTTTACATCGACGGTACGGGGCCGGTGTACGCGGACTCCGCGCTCATTGCCCTCGGCATGGGCAATGGCTTCTTGCAGCCCTTGCTTGATGCTTTCAAATGCTTTGTTCATGATTTTCTCTGCTTCTTCCAGATGTTTACCAGTACACCCACCAGGCCCGCCAGCTCGTTGCGTTCAGCCTTGGTCAAGTTCTCTTTGTCGTTCTTGGCAAAGATCGTCAGCAGGTACAGCGGCATAAGGTCGTCATGGTAGTAATAGACGACACGCACACCCCCACTCTTGCCTTGTCCGCCGCGACGCCAGCGCAACTTACGGACGCCGCTGGTTCCTTCCAGGATGTCGCCAGACTTGGGGTGTTCGGCAAGGTAATCAATCAGGTCTTGGCGCTCCTGGGCATCCAAAAACTTCTCCACCAGCTTGGTGTACGAGGGCAGTTCGGCTATACCTTGCCGGGTGTCACTCATGTTCTATTGTAATCCAATGGATTAGTTTCATCAATGAATGGCGCGCAGTACCCGACGAATGGGTTGACACCGAGACGCGGCGATTGCTTGGCGAAATCCGGAGTTTGATGCCGGGGCCTTTACAGAACGTTGCTTCGGACTGACGGAAACGGATCGTCTGGCGACAAGGAGACACCCCCACGGCCTTCAAGCCGAGCGACGATAGCGGCCTGCATACAAAAACAATTGTATTTTTTCCGGTTTTAGCCGATCATGAGCCGCATTGCTATGCGGACCTCATCCATGCCGGCTCCTGTTGAACCCTCTGCCCGTGATTCCCTGCCTGAGCGTATCTATCGCCAAGTGCATGAACTCGTCGCCAACGGCAAGCTCGATCCGGCCACCAAGCTGACCGAAACCCAATTGGCGACGATGCTCGGCGTCTCGCGCACACCGCTGCGCGAAGCGCTGACGCGATTGCGTTACGAGGGCCTGATCAGCAGCGGCGGCGGAGCCGCGGTGGCCGCGCTCACCCGCAAGGATCTGGAAGACATCATGGAACTGCGGCTGCTGATCGAGCCCTATCTGGCGCGGCGCGCGGCCGAGTTGGCCACGGCGGAGAGCGTCGAAGCGCTTGGCGCCGTGGTGGCGCGCGAACGCAAGTCCTTGGGGCACGGCGCCACCATGCTCAAAAACTTCATCATGGCCAACCATGAGTTCCGCATCCTGCTCACGGAGCTGGCCGACAACCGCAAGCTGGCCGAGGCCGCGAGCCGTCACGATAGCCAGATCCATGCCTTGCGGCGCGCCACGCTTGAGCGCAAGACCAACCGGGAGATCGTGGTGAAGTCGCACGAAGCGCTCGTTCAGGCTTGTGCCGATCACGACGCCGATCGCGCCGAACAGCTCCAGCGCGAGCTGTTGTTGCAGGCACGCATCGCCACCCTGGCGCTGACCACGCGTCTAAGCGCAAGCCGGCCCACCTCGCGGCCTGCATGCCGCTCGGATTCGCCTGGCAGGCAACCGTCCACTAGGTCGGTTGCCGGTCCGGGCTCATCCATTCAGGACGAGGTTAGCGAGGCCAAATCTGCCGGAGCCGGAGGCTCTCCCGAATAGTGGCGGAGAAGCTCAGGCCGGAAGGCCGGAGCTCTTCACTCCAACCGATTCCGCCTAAGCCCGATACGGTTCAGTCAAGCATGTTTCGAGAGTTTTCCCCTGGAGGCACTTGACGGAAAGGATCAGCAGAGCGGCCTTGGCCGAACCGTATTGCGCCTCTGCCTAGCGGCCGGCCATACCCGCATCTCGATATCCCGGACGATTTCTTAACCACCATCTGCATCACATCCGTTACGGAGACAAAGTCATGAAATTATCTCTTTCGCCTCGGCGCTTGGCGGCTGCTCAGCCAGCCTCTCAGTCGCAACCCAGCCCGGCGCGCCGGCATATGTTGGCACGTTGTCTGCCTGGCGCCGCCGCGGCGCTGTTGGCCTGCGGCACGCTGGCGCCTGGCGCCGCGCAGGCCCAGGATGCTCCAATCCGGATGCTGGTGGGTTTTGCTCCCGGCGGCATGACTGACATGGTGGCCCGCGTGCTGGCCCAAGGGCTCCAGACCGAGCTCGGACGAACGGTCGTGGTGGAGAACCGTGCCGGCGCCGGCGGCCAGATTGCGGCCCAGGCCCTGACTGGCGCGGCTCCCGATGGCAATACGCTGTTTCTCACCAACAGCCACACCACGGCCATGATTCCACTCACGATGAAAAACCCGGGTTACGACGTGGAACGCGACTTCGTCTCGGTGGGTCTGGTTGCCACCAACCCCAATTTTTTCATTGTGAATCCGGAGCTGGTGGGCGACAAAGTCGACAGCATCGAGGACTTTGTGAAATGGGTGCAGGCCAACCCCACGCAAGGCAATATCGGCGTGCCGGCGCCGGTGAGCACACCCGAATTCACGGTGACCGCGCTCGGCCAGGCCTACAATACCGATCTGCGCGCCGTGGCCTATCGCGGCGATGCCCCATTGGTGCAAGATCTGCTGGCCAAGCAGCTCCCGGCCGGTATTACCGGTATCGCCTCCGCGCTGCCGTACGTCGAAACCGGCAAGCTCAAGCTGATCGGCGTTGACGGCCCGACCCGGCTCAAGGATTTCCCCGATATCCCCACCTACACCGAGCTGGGCCTCAAAGGCCTGGACGACGTGATCTTCATCGGTGTGATCGCCCCAACCGGCACGCCCGCCGCTATGGTGCAACGCTACAACAAGGCGATCAGCGCCGTCGTCGGCAGCCCCGCCTTTTACGAACGCGTCAGCGCCACCGGCATCGTGCCTCTCACCGGCTCGCCGGAAGACATGACCCAGCGCACCGAAGCCAGCCTCCGCTCCAACGCCGCCCTGCTCAAGGCGGCGAACTATCAACCGCAATGAGCGCGCCGGGCCGCCCCAAGCGCGAATCCTCCCTCGGGGAGGCGGTCGCGCAGCGACTGGAGGGCAGTGCATCCGGCGCGCCGGGCCGCCCCAAGCGCGAATCCTCCCTCGGGGAGGCGGTCGCGAAGCGACTGGAGGGCAGTGCATCCGGCGCGCCGGGCCGCCCCAAGCGCGAATCCTCCCTCGGGGAGGCAGTCGCGAAGCGACTGGAGGGCAGTGCATCCGGCACGCCGGGCCGCCCCAAGCGCGAATCCTCCCTCGGGGAGGCGGTCGCGCAGCGACTGGAGGGCAGTGCATCCGGCGCGCCGGGCCTGCGCGTTCGCCAGCTGGCCCGGGCGGGCCAATGGGCTGGCACGACTCGTGGGTCGGCGCCGGGCATGCTGCAGTGCAATGTCGTGGTGCTGCCGCAATCCGAGGCCGAAGCCTTCGGCGAATGGTGCGAACGCAACGCCGACATTGCTCCCGTCGTGGCGCGTACCGAACCCGGCAATCCGGTCTTGCCGGAACTGGGCGAAGATGTCGACTTGCGCCTCGATCTACCCGCCTATCGTCTATTCGAGCACGGCCAGGCCGTCGGCGAAGTCGCCGATCTGCGGGCGGTGTGGCGCGACGACCTGGTGGGCTTTGCCTTCGGGTGCTCGTTCTCGCTCGAAGACGCCCTGCGCGCCGGGGGTATCCCCCTGGATTACGAGGAGCGGGGCTTTGGCGGCGCCATCTACGTCACCAGCCGGGAAAGCCAGCCGCACCGGCACTATGGCGGTCCGCTGGTGGTATCGATGCGGCCCATCCGCCAGGAATGGGTGGCCAGCACCCTGGAGCTCTGCGCCCGCTACCCGCAACTGCACGGTGCGCCGGTGCACGCCGGCGATCCGGCCGCACTGGGCATCGTATTGAACCAACCTTTGCAAAGCCTGGGCCCCTTGAGCGTGGCGCCAGGGGAGGTGCCGGTGTTCTGGGCCTGCGGCGTGACTACGCAATATGTGATCGAGCAGGCGCGGCCGGCCTGGGCGGCCTCCCATGTGTCGGCGCGTATGCTGGTGACGGATGTTCCGATCGAGGCGCTAAGGCGCGGTTGAGCGTGGTTAGTGGTTTAGTGTGCGTTTGTCCCGATTCCGATCGATCGTGGGTGCTAGCGGAATCGGGACAGACGCTGTCATCGGAGGACAATGCAGGCAAGCGCTTAGTGTGCTAGTTTCATTCCAGGTCTCTTGAGAAGGCCAACTACACCTGAATTTCGGTCTCATCCGCGTTCTGGAAGCCATGCTGATCGAGCTGAACGTCAACAAGGGACCCCACCGCGAATCAAGGTCGCGAGTATTCTTCCGAAGGCTTGCCCTATACTGCCTGTCACCAAGCCGTCATCGCGTCGCCGGCCGCTTCATCCCGAGGCCGGTCGCGCCTCGCCGCGGGGCGGCCACTATCGATTCCGCTTATCTATCAAGAGCTTTTCCATGTTCACGCATTTGAGCGAATATCCCGGCGATCCCATCCTGACGCTGAACGAGAACTACCTGAAGGATTCCCGTCCCAACAAGGTCAATCTATCGATCGGAATCTATTTCGACGAGAACGGCGATCTGCCCTTGATGGAGGCGGTGCGTGCCGCCGAGCATCGCCTGGTCTCGCGGCTGGGCGCCAAGCCTTATCAGCCCATGGAGGGCGTGGCCGCCTATACCCGCGCGGTGCAGGAGTTGCTGTTCGGCGCCGATCATGCCGCCCTGGCGGCGCGCCGGGTGGCCACCGTGCAAACGGTAGGATCCTGCGGCGCCTTGCGGCTGGGGGCCGACTTTCTGCGCCTTGCCTTCCCCGATAGCCAGGTCTGGGTCAGCGATCCCACCTGGGAAAACCACAGTTCCATCCTGCGTTCGGCGGGGATGACGGTGAATCAGTACCCTTACTACGATAGCGAGCAAGGCGGCATCCGTTTTGGCGACATGCTGTCCGCCCTCGAAGCGGTGCCCGCGCAGAGCGTGGTGCTGCTGCATGCCTGCTGCCATAACCCCACGGGCGAAGACCTGAGCGAAGCGCAGTGGCAAAGCCTGATCGAGCTCATGGTGCGGCGGCGTCTGATTCCGTTCCTGGATCTCGCCTACCAGGGGTTCGGCGATGGCCTGGAGGCCGATGCCGCGCCGATTCGCGCCCTGGCCGATACGGGTCTCAGCTTTCTGGTCGCCAACTCCTTCTCCAAGAACATGGGGGTTTATGGCGAGCGCGGGGGTGCGCTCAGCATCGTGTGCCCCGACACCGCGCAGGCCGAGCGCGTGCTCGGCCAGCTCAAGTCCTGCGTGCGCCAAAGTTATTCCAACCCGCCCATGCACGCCGCGCTGCTGGTCTCGGAGGTGCTGGGCACGCCCGAGCTGCGCACGATGTGGGCGGAAGAAGTGGAGCAGATGCGTCTGCGCATCCTGGCGATGCGGCACGCTTTGCACGACGCCTTGAAGGCCCGTTTACCTGAACGCGATTTCAGCTATGTGTTGCGCCAGCGTGGCATGTTCAGCTACACGGGGCTGTCGCAGGCGCAAGTCAACGAGCTGCTCGAGCGCCATGCCATTTATCTGGTGCGTTCCGGCCGTCTCTGCATCCCGGGCCTCAATCCGGGCAACGTCGGGGTGGTGGCCGAGGCCATGGCGGCGGTCCTGGCGAGCGACACCACGGGGCAGGGCGGCAGCGCCGCCCAACTTTAGGCGGCAGAGGTCTCGCCCGAGGCGTTTTGGGGGTCGGGGCTAGAGCCGCGGGGGCGGCCAGGCGCAAGGCTTACCGCGCCGTGCGCCTCTCGGGGCGAACTCAGGGCATCGTCTTGGCCCGCCGGCCGTTGGCGGCGTGAGCGCCTGGTTCGCCGATGCGCCGCGAGATCTCGCGCGCGTTCTCGCACACGATCTGGGCCAGGGCGTCTTCGCTCATCCAGGGCGGCGAGCCATTGCGATAGACCAGCACAAGGCTGCCCAGCACATCACGCACGCCGCGGAATACCGGCGCGGCAATACCCGCCGCCTCGTCGTCGAGTTCGCCATGGGAGGTGTAGTAGCCGCGCTTGCGGATGGCTTTCATGGATTGTTGAAAGGCCGGCCAATCGGCGCCAAGCGCCTGGACGTCGGGCTCGTGGGCATGGCGGAGGTAGAGTCGCTGCAGGCGGCGGCGATCGAGGTAAGGCAAAATGGCCCGCGACGGCGAGCCGCGAAACAGCGGCAGCGGCCGGCCCCGGGCGAACAGCGTAAAGGCGAGGTTGAGCTCCTGGCGCCCCGCTGCGTGGTACACGTTGACGACCCGCTCGTGGTAAATGTGGCAGAGCAGCACATGGCAACCGGTCATGTTGGCCAGGCCGTTGAGCAGGTCTTCGCCGAGCTTGATCACCGGGTCGTAGTAGCGCACCAGGTACTCCAGCTCGATGATCTTGGGCCCCAGCGTATAGCGGCCCAGGCTTTTGGCCAGCAGGCCGACTTGCACCAATTCGGCCACATAGCGGTAGGCGGTGGCCAGGCTCACGCCCAGGGTGTCGGCCAGTTCTTCCACCGTCAGCGCATGGCGTTCCTCCGAGAACAGGCAGAGAATGTCGGCCATGCGGCTGAGAACGGAACTGGCGGCCATAAAGACGAAGGGCTGGGCAAGGGGGATCGGAGGCAATAGTCAGCGACTATAGCAAACGGAAGCCCGGCCGGTGGGGCCGGGCGGTGCGGCGGATCGGGCCCCGCCGGGCGGGATGAGGAGATTGACGCCGAGCCGCTCAGGCTTGCGCGGTGGCGCGTTGTTCGCCGGCCAGCAGCCGATCGAAGATCCGCCGGTATTGCACCAGCGCGGCATCGGCGGTGATCAACACCATCTCGTCGTCATCGCGTTCCGACCAACGTTCCTGCTGAGCTTCGATGATCGTCAGATCCTCGTGGAAGGCGGTGCGCAGGGCCTGGTCGAGCAAGCGATCGGTGATCGGGTCATGGTTGGCGAAATTGCGGGGCTGGGAGAAGAAGTAATGCGAGGTGGTCTCGGTTTCGGGCGTGACCGCCTGGCAGGATCGGAACTCGATGGCGCCTTCGCGCCGCCCCTCGCGTGCTCCCGAACCCGCGGCGGCGAAGCCGGAGCTCATGATCAGGATGCCGGGAATGAGGTAATCGTAGTCGTTCCAGCGATCGACCTTGCCGGGGGGCAGCAGCTTGGCCACGAAGGGCGGTGGCGCGAAGTCGTATAGCCAGCGCGAAATGCGCAGGCCTCGCTCGAGCACTTCGATTTCGGGCTTGAGCTGAGCGTAGCTTTCCGAACCGCCCAGCGTACCCAGGTGCACATAGGCAAGATGCGAAAAATCGAGCAGGTTATCGCTCAGCAACTGGTAATTGGCCTGGTAATGCAGGTATCCGGGCGGCGTACCCTTCCATTCGGGCGCGTCGACCCAGTGCGTATCCGGGATCAGGGCAGGGTCGGCCAGTTCCGGATCGCCCATCCAGATCCAGATCCAGCGATGGCGCTCGACCACCGGATAGGCATGCACCCTGGCCTTGCGGGGAATGGTGTCCTGCCCGGGAATCTCGACGCAAAAGCCCTGGGCGTCGAACTTCATGCCGTGGTACATGCAGCGCACGCAATCGCCTTCGCGGCGGCCCAGCGAGAGGGGCGCGCGTCGATGGCAGCAGCGGTCGGCCAGGGCCACCACGTTGCGGCCGGAGGTGCGGTAGAAAAGGATGGACTCGCCCAGGATGCGGCGGGTGAGGAAGTCGCCCGCCACCTCGTGGTCCCAGGCGGCCACATACCAACAATTGCGTAGAAACATTCGAGAGTCCTCCAGGCGCCGCCTTGGCGCGGCGCCGTCTGATGCCGCCGGCGTTATTCGCCGGCGTACTGCCAGCCGCCGCCGTGGATGCGCACCATGACCTGGCTGCGTTCGTCGGCGCCGTTGTGGTTGGTGGGCGAGAGCGAATACACGCCCTGGCTCACCACCAATTCCTGAGTTTGTTCGATGGCGTCGCGCAGCGCCTCGCGGAAGGCCGACGTGCCGGGCTGCGCCTTGGCCAGGGCCTGCGGCACGGCGTGCTCGACGAAAGCCATGGCGTCCCAGGCCATGGCGCCGAACAGCGAGCGCGACCCCGGGCCGTGCGCGTTTTCGTAGCGCTGGACGTAGTCCACCGCGGCGGCCTTGACCGGATTGCCGTCCGGTAATTGTTCGGCCACGAGCAAGGGCGAGACGGGGAACAGCGCGCCATCGAGCGCTTTACCGCCGATCCGCAGGAAGTCGTTGTTGGCGATGGCCTGGGTTTGATAGATCTGGCCCTTGAAGCCGCGCTGGACGAGCTCGACGTGCGGCATGGCGCCGGGCGTGCCCACCGCCGCGATGAAAATGGCGTCGGGCCTGGCCGCGAGCAGCTTGAGGGCTTGCGCGACGAAGCTGGTATCGGTGGGGTTGAAGCTCTCGGCGCCCACGATCTCTACGCCGAATTCGGGTGCCATCGCGCGCATGACGTCGACGAATACCTGGCCGTAGGAGTTGGCCACCGCGACGGTGGCCAGGCGTTTTTGGCCGTTCTTTTGCATGTGCTGCAAGATGAGCTTGACCGGAATGGCTTCGTCGGGCGGCATCTTGAAAGCCCAGGTGCGGGCGCCTTCCAGCGGCTCGACGATGGATTTCCCGCCCGCAAGAGTGAAGATCGGCGTCTTGGCTTCGCCGGCCGCTTGCAGTGCCGACAAAGAGGTGGGCGTGATCGATGGCCCGATGATGATGTCCACCTTGCGATCTTCGATCAGTTGCCTGGCGGCCGTGGCGGCCACGGTGGGGTCGGAGCGGTCGTCGAGCACCGTGATGTTGAGCTTCTGGCCGGCGATTTCGCGTGGCCAGAGGTCAACCGTATGCCGCGCCGGGATGCCAAGCGAAGCGCCAGGCCCGGTTTGCGACAGGATGACGCCGAGATGGAGGTCGGCCAGTGCGGTGGTGGCGGGTAGTGCCAGCGCGGCTGCCAGACAGAGTTTGGCCAGGGGTTTCATGAAGTTGTCTCCTGATTCGGGGTGATTGGCTCATATGTTGTCAGGTGCGGTAAGAGAATATGTTTTTCAATTAATTTAGTCAAATTTATTTTTATATGCGAAAAATGTGATTTTTATAGGGATTTTGCCCCGCTCTTTTCTAAACCAGCTCGCCTTGCCTTGAAAGTGGAGAGCACAATGACACTTTGCTGGGTTAGTTGGCCGGCATGGGCTATGCTTTGGTGGATAAACCACAATCGAGGATCCTTTACGTGAATCTCCTCCATCGGCGCCAAGCCGGGATGGGCCGTGGGCAGTATCTTGTGCGTCCGTTATGGGTTGCCGCGCTGCTCTTGGCGATGATGGCGCTCTACTGGCTGCAACTGGTCGCCGCCCAGGATCGCGTGCGTGAAACCGTACAAGCCAATGCCTTCGATATGGCGGAGCAAACCGCGCATGCCCTCTCGCTGCAGGTGGATACGCTCGCTCGCAACCTCGATGCGCTGTCGCGTCAGTTGGCCGCCGCCTGGCTGAAGGAAGACGCCGAAGCGTTCAATCGCCAGGTCACCGCGGGGATGGCGATGCTGCCCAGCGGCGCGCTGGCAGGTGTTTTGGTGGCAAACGCGGACGGTATCGTGTCGTACTTCCGCCGTGGCGCGGAAACCGCCGATGCGACTGCGGCGACGCCCGTCTCGATCATCGATCGGGAGTATTTTCAACAACACGTCGACGCCGGCGCGGCGGGTTTGCATATCGGAATCCCGGTGCAGGGGCGGATTAGCGGGCATTGGGCCATCCCTTTCAGTCGCGGCATCTGGCGGGATGGCCGCTTCCTGGGGGTGATGGTGCTGTCCGTTTCCGCCGAATATCTTTCGCGTGCCCTGACGCAGATCTTCCCGGGGCCCGGCGACGTGGCGCTGGTCGTCCGCGACGACGGCCATTACCTCGCGCGCTCGTGGCGCCTGGCCGATGTCCTTGGCAGGTCGGTACCCAGCGACAGGCCATTTCTTCAGGCCAGCGGCGAGCAGCGCCATACCTATCGCGCGGTCGCTCCGATCGACGGCATCGAGCGCCTGTATGGCTGGCACCGCACCCCGGGCTATCCTCTCGTGGTCAGTGTGGGCCTCGAACGCGACAAGGTCATGGCCGCCACCAATGCGGCCATCGCCAGCAATCGGGCGCGTAGCGCCTTGCTCTCCCTGGTGCTCCTGCTGGTGGCGGCGGTCGTTTTCGTCCTTTGGGCGCAGCGCAGCCGACAGACTGAGGCTCTGCGCCAAACGCGCGAGCGGCTGTCGTTGGCCCTCGAAGGCGGTGGCCTCGCCGCCTGGGAGTGGCGTGTCAGAATCTGTGCCGAGCCGCAAAGCACACGCCGTTTCTGCGCCGAGGGAGGCGAGGGCGACACCGCCGTGGTGGCCTGGCGCGAGCGGCTGCATCCGGACGATCGCGATCGCGTCCTGGAAGCGCTGGGTGCGCACCTGAACGACGGCGATGCGGTATTCGATGTGGAATACCGTTTTCTCGAGGCCGACGGAACCGAGCGGTGGGTGGCGCACCGCGGCAGGGTGGTCGAGCGCGATGCCGACGGACTGCCCAGGCGGATGGCAGGCACCCTGCTCGACATCACCGCACGCAAAGAAGCGGAGATCGCCGAGGCCGAAATCCGCCTGCGCCTGACCAAACTGCTCGATGAAGTACCCGGCACGGTGTATCAGTATCAGCTCGAACCCGACGGCGCCTCCTTCTTTCCCTATGCCAGCTCGGGCGTGAAACGCATCTACGATGTCGGTCCCGAGGACATCCGGGACTCCGCCGAACCCGTCTTCCGCCGTCTCTATCCACACGACCAGACCCGCGTCTGGGAGTCCATCCTGCAGTCGGCGCAGAGTCTCCAGCCCTGGCAGGCCGAGTATCGCGTGGTGCATGGCGACGGCCGGCTGCGCTGGGTACAAGGCCACGCCAACCCCGAGCGCCTGGCCACCGGCGCCACCCTCTGGCATGGCTATATCCACGATGTCACGGAAGAGCACTCCACCGCCGAAGCCCTCAAGGCCAGCGAGGCGCATTTGCGGCTCGCCATGGCGGCGGTGCGCGACGGCCTCTGGTCGTTCGATCATGCGGCCCAGCGCTTGCACTGGGATCAGCGCATCCTCGAGATGCTGGAATATGCCGACGATCAGGCAACGCAAACGATCGAAGCCTTCTTCGGCCTGGTTCACCCCGCCGACCTCGACCGGGTACGCACCACGCTGGCCGAGGCGGTGCGCTCGTTCGACCAGCGCGTGGTGCACATCGATTACCGTTTGCGAACCGCCAAGGGCGAGTGGCTCTGGGTGCGCTCGCGTGGGCGCATCATCGAATGGGGCAGCGATGGCGCCGCCTACCGATCGATCGGAATGTTGTCCGATATCCATACCGAAGTCGCCGAAGCCCAGTTGCGCGATGCCTTGCTCAACCGCAATGCCGTGGCCACCATGCTGGTCCGCCCCGATCGCCAACTGGTCGAAGCCAATCACGAGTTCAAGGCGTTGTTCCTGCCGTCCGGTAAAGAGTTGCGCCAGCTCAAGCTGCGGGACATCCATCTCGATGAGGCCCACTGGGAGTCATTCGGCACCGCTTACGACGACCTGCGCCGCGCCGGCACGGTACGGCTGGAGTTTCCCTTTTGCGATGTCCGTGGCGAGGTCCGCTGGTTCGATCTCCATGGCACGTTGCGCGATCCCGAGGATCCCGGCAGCGACGTGATCTGGACCCTCGTCGATATTTCCGACCGGCATGCCGCCGATGCGGCGTTGGCCGTCGAGCGCCTGCGGCTCGATACGCTGTTGCGCCGCTTCCCGGGGGGCGTGCTGATCGAAGACTCGACGGACGTGGTGGTGTTCGTGAACGCGTCCTGGTGCCGTTTGCTGGGGCTGGATCTCCAGCCTGCCGACCTCGAAGGCCTGGCTCACTCCGAGTTGCGCACCAAGCTCGACCCTCGCTATAGCGCCTGGTTATCCGGCGAGCCGACGACGGGACCAGGGGGGGCGGTCCGGGCCGAGATCACGACGCCCGAAGGACGCCACCTCGAGGTGGACCACGTTGAAATCCGGCGTGGCCGCGAATACCTGGGCGTAGTGTGGTTCCTCTACGACATGACCGAGCGCAAGCGCAAAGAGCTCGAAATGGCGAGGCTGGCTTCCACCGACAGTCTCACCGGTTTGCCGAACCGCCGCAGCTTTATGGCCCGGCTCGAGCAAACCTTGCAGGATCCCGAACGCAGGCCGGAGGTGCCCGGCGTTCTGCTCATGCTCGATATCGATCACTTCAAGCGGGTCAACGATAGCTATGGCCATGCCGGGGGCGATGCCGTGCTGCGGCAGATGACGGCCGTGGCTCGGCAGGAGCTCCGCGGCTCCGATATGGCGGGTCGGCTGGGCGGCGAGGAGTTCGTTTTTTTGCTGCCCGACATCGATCTCGCCGCCGGCCTGGCCGTGGCGGAGCGCATACGGCTGCGCATCGAGGACTGCGTCTTCACGACCGACAACGAATCGCTGCGGATCACGGTGAGCCTCGGCGTGGCGGCCTTGGAGGCCGAGGATCTCGAAACCATGCTGAGGTGGGTCGATGAGGCGATGTACGCGGCCAAGCAGTCCGGGCGAAATCGCGTCTGCGCCTGGCCGCTACAGTAGCCGTCATTCGGCGGCCAGTTGCTCCAGGGCCTCTTGCAGCTCCAGCCAATCGTCTTCCAGGTCGCGCAGCCGCTTGCTGATTTCGCCGTGCTCGGCAAGCACCGCGAGCCGTTCCTCGCGGCGCTCGTCGTCGTACAGGCCGGGGTCGGCGATGCTGGCGTCCAGTTCAGCCTGCCGGGCCGAACAGGCCGCCATGTCGTGCTCGACCTTCGCCAGCTTGCGTTCCAGCGGCTTGCGCTGCGCCGATAGGCGCTGGCGATTCTCGGCTTCCAGGCGGCGCTGCGCCTTGCGGTCCGCCGCGTCGGAGGCCGCCGGCGCCGTGGTGTCGGCCGCAGACGCGCCGCGCTCGCGCCCGCCGCCGCGGCCCAGGGCGCCGCGCTGGGCCAGCCAGTCGCGATAGTCTTCCAGGTCGCCATCGAACTCGGCCACGCCGCCGTCGGCGACGATCCAGAACTCGTCGACCGTCGTGCGCAGCAAATGGCGATCGTGCGAGACCAGGAGCATGCTGCCCTCGAAGCTCGCCAGGGCTTCGGTCAGGGCTTCCCGGGTATCCACATCCAGGTGGTTGCTCGGTTCGTCCAGCAGCAGCAAGTTGGGCTTTTGCCAGACGATCAGGGCCAGGGCGAGGCGAGCTTTTTCGCCTCCGGACATCGGCGCCACCGGTGAAGTGGCGGCGTCGCCGGCGATGCCGAAGCTGCCCAGGTAATTGCGCAGCTCCTGTTCACGGACCAGCGGCGCGAGCCGTGCCAACTGGGCCAGCGGGCTGGCCTCGAGATCCAGCATGTCGAGCTGCTGTTGGGCGAAATAGCCGACCTGCAGACCACGCGAGGCGGTGAGCTTGCCGCCTTGTGCCGGCAGCTCTCCTGCCAGCGTCTTGACCAGGGTGCTCTTGCCCGCGCCGTTGGCGCCCAGAATGCCGATGCGGGCGCCGGCTCGGACCATGAGGGTGACGTCGCGCAACACAGCGCGCTCGGCATAACCGGCGGTGACGTCTTCCAGCTTGAGCAAGGGGTCGGGGGTACTGCTGGGCGACGGAATGCGGATCTGGATGCCGGACTCTTGGCGCAGTGGCGCCAATTGTTCCATCCGCGCCAGGGCCTTGACCCGGCTTTGCGCCTGCTTGGCCTTGGTGGCCTTGGCTTTGAAGCGATCGATGAAAGTCTGCAGGTGCGCCGCCTTTTTCTCCTGGCGCTCGATGGCCAACTGATGCTGGCGCAGCCGCTCGGCGCGCTGCACGACGAAGTCGGAGTAGCCGCCTTTGTATCGCACCAGCTTGCCCTGGTCGAAATGCAGAACGCTACGCGCCGCGGCGTCGAGAAACTCGGTATCGTGGGAGATCAGCAGCACGGTGCCGGGATAGGCATCGAGCCAGCGCTCCAGCCACACCATGGCGTCCAGGTCCAGGTGGTTGGTCGGTTCATCGAGCAGCAGCAGGTCCGAGGGCGCCATCAGCGCCCGCGCAAGGTTCAAGCGCATGCGCCAGCCCCCCGAGAACTGGCGTACCGGCAACAGCCACTCGTGGGGGGCGAAGCCCAGGCCGGCCAACAATTGTTCGGCACGCGACTCCGCGGTCCAGGCGCCGGCATCCGTAAGCTCCGTCTCCAGCTCGGCCAGCCGCATGCCGTCGGCGGCCGCGTCGAGGCTGGCGCGCGCGGCTTGCAGCCGGCGCAAGCGCTCGTCGCCGTCGATCACGAATTCGCGTGCTGGCCGGTCCAGCGCCGTCACCTCCTGCGCAATGGCCGCGATCCGCCAACTGGGCGGAATCTGCAGCTGGCCGGCATCGGCATCGAGCTCACCGGTCAGGAGCGCGAACAGCGTCGACTTGCCCGCGCCATTCTTGCCGACGATGCCGACGCGCTCGCCGGGATGAATGACGAAATCGGCCTTGTCCAGCAGCACCTTGGTGCCGCGGCGCAGGGTGAGGTCGGAAGCACTGATCAAAAAACTATCCTCATCAAAAGCCACCTTGCATCGGGATGCGGGCGCGGGCCCGCCGGGTAGGGCAGGCCGCCCGGATATCGTCCCGGATGGGCCCGCCTGGCCGGGTCGTTACCGGCGGCGGGCAGCCGGCCGCTGGAGAATCATGATGCGAGCAGCTGCTCGCGAGTCAGAAGCAGGATATGGTCGCGCGTGGCGGCCGTCTCCAGCCAGACCGGCTGCAAGTGCGGGAAGGCGGCCTCGAAGTGCGGCCGCTCGTGCCCGATCTCGAGCACCAGCACGCCATGGGGCGCGAGAAACGCCGGCGCCTGGGCCAGGATGCGCCGCACGAGGTCCATGCCGTCGGTGCCGCCGTCCAGGCCCAGCGCCGGCTCGTGCCGGTATTCCGCCGGCAGCGCTGCCATGGAGGCGGAGTTGACATAGGGCGGATTGCACAGGATCAGGTCGAAGGTTTGTGGCGGCACCGCGGACAACAGGTCGCCGCGGTACAGCGCGATGCGATCCTCCAGACCATGGTCGGCCACGTTGCGTTCGGCCACCGCCAGCGCCGCCGGGGAGAGATCGGCACCCGCCACGCGAGCCGCGGGAAAGGCTTCGGCCGCCAGGATGGCCAGGCAAGCCGAGCCGGTGCAGAGATCGAGAACGGACGCCACGGCGTCCGGGTCTGGAATCCACGGTTCCAGTCCGTGGTCCAACAATTCGGCGATCGGCGAGCGCGGCACGAGCACATTGCGGTCGACGACGAAGCGGCGGCCGCGCAGCCAGGCCTCTCCCGTGAGATAGGCGGCCGGCAGGCGCTCGCGGATGCGCCGCTCGATGATCGCCAGCAAGGCTTCCCGCTCGCTTTCGAGCAGGCGGGCATCCAGAAAAGGTTCCAACGTATCGGCCGGCAGATGCAGCGTGTGCAGCAGGAGATAGGCGGCTTCGTCGTAGGCGTTATCGGAGCCGTGGCCAAATACCAGGCCCGCGCGGTTGAAGCGCGTCACGGCATAGCGCAGCCAGTCGCGCAGCGTTTGCAGTGCGGCATAGCGGGCGTTGCTCATTCGTTCAGATTCCCCAGCAAAAGTTGACTCAGCGTGCGGCGATAGATGTTCTTCAGCGGCATCAGGCTGTCGATCGAGATGTGTTCGTCCACCTTGTGGATGGTGGCGTTGATGGGCCCGAACTCGACCACTTGCGGACAAATCCTGGCGATGAAGCGGCCATCGGAGGTGCCGCCGGTGGTGGAAAGTTCTGCCGGCACGCCGTTCTCGGCGGCGATGGCCGCCACCAGCGCATCGCTCAGTTCGCCGCGCGGCGTGAGAAAAGGCTCGCCGCCGAGAGTCCAGGTCAGCTCGTACTCCAGGCCGTGCCGATCCAGCAGGGCATGCACCCGCTCGCGCAGGCTCTCCGCCGTGCTCGCCGTCGAGAAGCGGAAGTTGAACAGCAATTCGGCCGTGCCCGGTACCACATTGGTGGCGCCAGTACCGGCGTGGATGTTCGAGATCTGGAACGTGGTGGGCGGAAAGTAGTCGTTGCCTTCATCCCAGGTGGTGGCGGCCAACTCCGCCAGCGCCGGCGCCACCTGGTGTACGGGATTGCGCGCCAGGTGCGGATACGCCACGTGGCCCTGGATGCCTTGGACCACCAGGCGGCCCGAGAGCGAGCCCCGGCGTCCGTTCTTCAGGGTATCGCCCAGCCGATCGACCGATGTGGGTTCGCCCACGATGCAGTAGTCCAGGCGTTCACCACGGGCTTGCAGCCACTGGCAGACCTTGACCGTGCCGTCGGTGGCCGGGCCTTCTTCGTCGGACGTCAGCAGGAAGGCGATCGAGCCCGGGTGGCCGGGATGCCGGCCGACGAACTCTTCGACCGCCACCACGAACGCGGCAATCGACGACTTCATGTCGGCGGCCCCGCGGCCATACAGTTGGCCCTCATGCCGCGTGGCGGCAAAGGGCGGATGCCGCCACGCCTCGGCGGGGCCGGTCGGCACCACGTCGGTGTGGCCGGCGAACACCACGAGCGGCGCGTCCTGGCCACGACGCGCCCACAGATTGACCACGCCACCCGAAGCCAGGACGTGGCATTGGAAGCCAAGCGGCTCGAGGCGCGCCTGGAGCATGGCCTGGCAGCCGGCGTCGTCGGGCGTGACCGACGGCTGGCGGATCAGCGCTTCGGCCAGGGCGAGTACGGGTTCATCGAGAACGGTCATGGAGGCTCAGGCGCGCAGCAAATCGTTGATACTGGTTTTGGCGCGGGTTTGCGCGTCCACGCGCTTGACAATCACGGCGCAGGCCAGGCTGTGGCTGCCGTCGGCGGCGGGAAGACTGCCCGGCACGACCACCGAGCCCGAGGGCACGCGGCCATAGAAAATCTCGCCGGTGCCGCGGTCGTAGATCTTGGTGCTTTGACTGATGAAGGTGCCCATGGCCAGCACCGAGTCGCGCTCGATGATCACCCCCTCGACGACTTCCGAACGAGCGCCGATGAAGCAGTTGTCTTCGATGATGGTGGGATTGGCCTGCAGCGGTTCGAGCACCCCGCCGATCCCGACGCCGCCGGAGAGGTGGACGTTCTTGCCGATCTGGGCGCACGAACCGACCGTGGCCCAGGTGTCGACCATGGTGCCTTCGTCCACGTAGGCGCCGATGTTGACGTAGGACGGCATGAGCACCACGTTGCGCGCGATGAAGCTTCCCCGGCGGGCCACCGCGGGCGGCACCACCCGGAAACCGCCGGCCTGGAAGTCGCCCGCGGAGTAGTTCTGGAATTTGGTGGGAACTTTATCGAAGAACTGCAGCGGAGCGTGGCCCATCACCGTATTGTCTGCCAGGCGGAAGGAGAGCAGCACGGCTTTCTTGAGCCATTCATGCACCGTCCATCGACCGTCGATGGGCTCGGCCACGCGCAGCGTGCCGTTATCGAGCTCGTTCAGGGCATGTTCGACGGCGTCGCGCACGGTGGCGGAGGCCGTGGTTGGTGACAGCGTGGCGCGCTCCTCCCAAGCGTGTTCGAGAGTGGCTTGCAGGTCCTGGATCATGTCGGGTTTCCTTGCTGTCGTCGTTGAAAAAACCGGGCTCTCACGGGAGGGAAGGCTGGCTTCCGGTGCGGGAGGCGAGATTCGTGGCAAAGCGCGCAATACGTTGGGCGCCTTCGAGGCATTCGTCGGGTGTGGCCACCAGCGCGATGCGCACGCGGTTGGCACCGGGGTTGCGCCCGCCGCTGTCGCGGGCGAGATAGCTGCCGGGAAGAACGGTGACTCCCTCGGCCTGATAGAGCGCCCGCGCGAATTCGGTGTCGGGGATAGGGGTGCCCACCCAAAGGTAGAACGACGCCGGCGGCGAGGGCACCTCGAGCACGGGTTGCAGAATGGGCAGGATGGCGTCGAACTTGTCTCGATACAAGCGACGATTCTCTTGAACGTGGGCTTCGTCCTGCCAGGCCGCGATACTGGCCGCGGCCACGGTATCGCTCATGGCGCTGCCATGATAGGTGCGGTAGAGCAGGAATTTTTCAAGCAAGGCCGCATCGCCCGCCACGAACCCCGACCGCAGGCCGGGCACGTTGGATCGCTTGGACAGGCTGGAAAACACCACCAGGTTGCGGTAATCGGTATTGCCCAGTTGATGCGCGGCCTGCAAAGCGCCCAGGGGCGGCCTGGCTTCGTCGCGATAGATCTCGCTATAGCATTCATCGGCGGCGATCACAAACCCGTAGCGCTCGGCCAGGGTGAATAACTGGCGCCATTCGTCGAGACCCATCACATTGCCGGCCGGATTGCCGGGCGAACACACATAGACCAGCGCCGTGCGCCGCCATTGCGCGTCGCTGACCGACCCCCAATCGGCGTTGAAATCGCGCTGCGGATCGGCATTGACGTACACCGGCTCGGCGCCGGCGAGCAGGGCCGCGCCCTCGTAGATCTGGTAGAAAGGATTGGGGCAAACGACCACATCCTGGCCGGTGGGGTCGACCACCACCTGGGCAAAGGCAAAGAGCGCTTCGCGCGAACCCAGCACCGGCAGCACCTGGCGGTCGGCGTCGGGAAGGGGAACTCCGTAGCGGCGTTCCAGCCACTCCGCGATCACCTGGCGCAAGGCCAGGGGGCCGCGCGTGGCCGGGTACGCCGCCAGACCGCCGAGGTTCTGGCACAACGCCTGTCGGATGAACTCGGGGGTGGCATGTTTCGGCTCGCCCAGCGAGAGAGGGATGGGCCGCATGCCCGAGGGCGGCGCGACCCCTTGGAAAAGGGCGCGTAGCCGCTCGAAGGGGTAGGCCTGCAAGAGTTCGAAGCGTGGGTTCATGATGGAGGTGCGCGGTTCTTGCCGTGCGGTGGCCAGTGGATTCAACGCAAATCTGGCAAAGCCCATCATTGTACGCCCGCTGTGCGTTACAATACCGAATTGCCCGCCGCGCAAGCGACGGGCAGCGGTGCCGCGAGGATGGCGAAATTGGTAGACGCACCAGGTTTAGGTCCTGACGCCGCAAGGTGTGGGGGTTCGAGTCCCCCTCCTCGCACCACGATACCCTTGATTTACAAGGGTTTTTTGTTTTCAGGCTGGCGTTTCCCTACGGGCGCGCAACGGCGGCCCCGCCATAGACCGACGCGGGGTCGATCTTGACGTCGATCACCAGCGGGCGCTTGCGGTCGCGCGTGGCGATGGCGGCCATCGCGGCCTGCAGTTCGGCACTGCTGGTCACGGTTAAGCCCTGGCAGCCGAAAGCCTCGGCGATGCGCGCGAAATCACGCGACGGCAGCAGCGAGATGTCCGGGTCCATGTCGTGCATGGTCAGGGCAATGTGCTCCGCGCCGTAGCTGCCATCGTTGGCGACGACCACCACCAAGTCCAGTTGCTCGGCCACGGCGGTGGCCAGTTCGCTCAGCCCGCTGAGCATGAAGCCGCCATCACCGGTGACGAGCAGGGTTGGCCGGTCTCCGGCCGCTCTGGCCGCGCCCATGGCCGTGGCCTCGCCGATGCCGATGGACGAGAAGCCGTTGCCATCCACGTACGACTGCGGATTCGGCACCGAAATCACGCTCCAGAACGCGAACATGAAACGCCCGGAGCCGGTCACGAACACCCGATCCTTCGGCAGCGCCTCTTCCAGCGCGAAGGCCACCTCGTAAAGATCGACGGTTCCGGCTGGCGTCGAATGCACGAGTTTCTTTTGCGCGTTCTCGTGATAGTTCTTGAGCTCCTCGAGCAGATCGTCGTTGCGCGCGCCGGAGCCCGGAATTTCGGCTTCATCCAGCCACTCGACCATGGCATCGGCCGTTAATCCAGGATCACCGACCAGACCGACGGTTACCGGCGTGCAGCGCCCCAGTTCGCTCGCCACCGGATTGATCTGGACAATGCGTTTGCCGCGGGTCAGGCCCCGCTCGCCCGACGTGTATTTGTTCAGGCTGGCGCCAAACACAATCAAGCAGTCGCTGCGACCGATGACGTCGAGTGCCACCTCATGGCTCACGGTTCCGGAGATGCCGAGGTGGAACGGATCATCGTTGAACAGACCTTTTCCGCGCAAGGAGGTTGCCACGGGAGCCTCGATGCGACGCGCAAAGCGCAACACCGCGGCCTCGGCTTGCGGGTCGCTCACGCCACGCCCGGCAAGCACCACCGGCAGGCGCGACGAGGCAATGATGCCGATCGCGTCATCCATATCCTTGCTGCTGGCAATGACGCTGCGTGTTTCGGGCAGGCGCAGGTAAGGCTTCTCGTAGACGACTTCCTGCCATTGGAACTCCACCGGCATATTGAGCACGATGGGTCGATGTTCATCATGGGCCCGATAAAACGCACGCGCCAGATCCTCGGCCACGGTTTCGGGGCTGCGCAGCATCTCGAAGCCTGCGCCGGTTGCGGCAACCAGCCCCCGCTGATCTACGTTCTGGGCGTGTTCGCGGTCGGTCACCGGGGTATCACCGACCAGCAGCACCATGGGAGTGCCGGCCTTGGCGCCTTCGACCAGGGCCGTGACGGTGTTCGTGAGTCCGGGACCGTGGGTGACGGCAGCCACGCCGACTTTTCCGGCCACACGTGCCCAACCCTGTGCCATCAATACGGCACTACCTTCATGAACTGCCGGTACATAGCGCCCGTAGTCACGGCGAAAGCTGTCGATGACGTACACGCACCCGTCTCCGAGGACGCCAAACATCTCCGTGCACCCGAGGTCCGACAATCCGCGGGCAATGGCTTCATAGACTTTCACGATTTCTCCTTTTACATTCAATTTCATGCAATATTACAGGAACCCGTCCGTTTAGAGTCTACTCTCCCCGGATTGGGTCGATTTGCACCGCCCGGCTCCGTGGCGGCTGGTTGGCGTTAGCCCGATCACGACGGCGTCCCTCGCGGTCTGCCGCCCGCCGCCGATCCGTTCGCGTGCGGTCCGTTCTTTCCTCTACAATGAACGTCGGCCCGGCCACAGGCTGGGTTCCTGGCTTCCTCGATTCGCGAAGCACGCCGGCTTGCCTGCCCAGTATCGCGCCCGGGAGCTTGTGTTGCCGGTATCCACCCCGATTCCCAGCGAGTAGCAAGCCAAAGGCGCGGTGCAGAAGGGTCTTCTCTTCCCGTGCGGGTGCCCTGCCGGACGTTGCCCACGTCCTCATTACAGCGGCCTCATGGATTCTCGCGTTTTCACCTTACACAATTTTCTCCACGCTGGCGACAGTGCCTGGGTGCTGCCGCTGGCGGCCGGCATGGCGCTGGTGCTGCTGCTGCAGCGGCAGTGGCGCGCCGCGCTGATCTGGTGCCTGGCGCTCGCAGGCGCCACGATCACCATCGTGGCCGGCAAGCTCGCCTTCGACCTTTTCGGCTGGTCCATACCCGATTGGAAGCTTTACAACGTCAGCGGCCATGCCATGTTCGCCGCGGCCCTGTATCCCACGCTGGGCGGGCTGTTGATGGCCGGCACCTCGCCGCTGGCGCGGCGGGTGGGCGTGGCGGGCGGAGTGCTGGTGGCCCTGGCCGTGGCGTGCGCCCTGGTCTGGCGGCTCGACCACACCTTGGCCGAGACCCTATTCGGCGCCACGGTGGGTTTTATGGCGGCGGCGTTGGCGCTGGCGCAGCGGCCCAGCCTGCAGGCGCCCTGGCGCATGCTGCTGGTCGTCCTGCCGCTGGTTGGCTTCCTGTCATGGCAGCAGGTCTATCATCCGGTGCACCAGATGCGCTATGGCGTGTGGTACCAGGTGGCGAGCTGGTTCGATATCGAGCAGCGCTACACCCGGCGCATCTCGCGCGACCCCCATACCGGAGAAGTCGAAGTGCAGGTGCGCCGCGCGCGGCTGCGCTGGAGTTAGCGAGGGCAAATCTGCTGGAGCCGAAGGCTCCCCCGAATGGGGACAGAGAAGCTTGGGCCGCAAGGCTGGAATTCTTCACCAGCGCCGGAACGAGGTTTCAAACGGAGCCAACCGACCGGCCTGTCCGCCGGCGCGGTGCCCGAAACGGTACCGCGAGCGTCGCGGCCCGGCGGCTTACGCGCAGGCCGCGGCGGTTTCCGATCCTTTACCTTTTGAGAGAACCCCCGATTCCATGAGTATTTTGTTCGAGCCCTTCGATCTTTCCGGCCTGTCATTGGCCAATCGTATCGTCATGGCGCCGCTCACGCGCAATCGTTCCCCGCGCGCGGTGCCGCTGCCGATCACCGCCGTCTACTATGCGCAGCGCGCAAGCGCGGGCCTGCTGATCTCCGAGGCCACGGCGATTTCGCAGCAGGGCCAGGGCTACGCCGACGTACCCGGGCTCTACAGCGAGGAGGCGCTGGCCGGCTGGCGCGCGGTGACCGAGGCGGTGCACGCCAAGGGCGGCAAGATTGTCGTGCAACTCTGGCACGTAGGGCGCATCTCGCACAGCTCGTTGCAGCCCGGCGGCCAGGCGCCGGTCGCGCCGTCCGCCATCCAGGCCAAGGCCAATACCTACCTCGTGGATGCCGATGGCGGCCGCTTCGTGCCGACTTCGGTGCCGCGGGCGCTCGAAACCGACGAATTGCCCGGCATCGTCGACGACTTCCGCCGTGCCGCGAGGGCGGCCATCGAAGCGGGCTTCGACGGGGTCGAGATTCATGCCGCCAACGGTTATCTCATCGACCAGTTCTTGCGCAGCGGCTCCAATCATCGCAGTGATGCCTACGGCGGCAGCATCGAAAACCGGGCACGCCTTCTATTTGAAGTGGTGCGAGCGATTGCCACCGAGATCGGCGCTGCGCGCACCGGGATTCGCCTGTCGCCCGTCACTCCGGCCAACGACGCTCTTGAGCCACAGCCGCAGCCGCTGTTCGAGCATGTCGTGCGTGGTCTGGCGGAGCATGCCTTGTCGTATGTGCACATCATCGAGGGCGCCACTGGAGGCGCCCGTGATCACCAGCAGGGCGACAGACCCTTCGACTACGCCGCGCTGCGCCGAGCTTATCGCGAGGCGGGAGGACGGGCGGCCTGGATGGTCAATAATGGTTACGACCTGGCGCTGGCGGAGCGAACCGTCGCCAGCGGCGAAGCCGATCTCGTCGCCTTTGGCCGTCCCTTCATTAGCAACCCCGATCTGGTCGAACGGTTGCGCCGGAACGCGCCGTTGGCAGCGCTGGACCGCGACACGCTGTACGGCGGCGGCGAGCACGGCTACATCGATTATCCGGCGATGGAAGATTGAACCAGCGCTGCTCGATGCGGGGCCACGCCGGCGCAAAAGGCGTGTCGCTCTTGCCGCCCGCAAAAAAAGAAGCCCCCACGCTTGCCGCTACGCGGCGGCGCTGCTCCCCAGGGGGCTTTTTGCTTGGGCGGCGGCCCGGCGGCGGCAAAAAAATCCCTACGTCGCGTTATCCGCGGCGTAGGGAGGTGTTGCGGACGGTGCCGCCGGCCTATGCCGGCCGCCGCGCTGGGCGGCGGCGTGGCGGCAAGGACTATCAGGTGCCGGAGCCGCCGGTGATGACGACTTCGCGGCCGGCCTCGCCGCCGCAGCTATTGCCGGGCGCCGAGCAAGGCGGGATGTCGGCTTGCGTCACGACGGGAGCGTCGAAGTTGGTGGTGGCGCGGCCGGCGGCGGAAACGGAGCCGTCGGGGTTGAGGAACGGCACCAGCGGGCTGAGCGGATCGTTGGGGTCGGAGTGCACCTGGACGGTTGCCAGGCTTTCCAGCGCATTATCCGACGGTTGGCCAACGACGATGTTGGAGGACAGGAAATCGAAACCCGACAGCGAAATGCCGGTGTTGCCGGTGATGTAGGCTTCGAAGCCCGCTTTTGCGCTGTTGAAGGCCTGGCGCGAATTGACCAGCATCGTGAACAAGTTGCTGCTGCCGGTGATCAGGGTTTTGGGATCGACGGTTTCGCCCTTGTTGGTGCCGCCCAGGAGGTAGGACACATAGGCGTCGGTGAGGGGCGAGAAATTGATGCGGGTAATCGCGGGCGTACCGCCGGGGATCACCGAACGCATGACATTGTTGGTGCCAGGCAGCACGGCCTCGCCGACGCAGGGCAGGGTGGAACCTTCGGAGAGGGTGATTTCGAAACTGCCATTGGAGCCGGACTGCACCGCGCTGCCGCTGCCGCCATTGGCGCAGGTAATGGTGACGGTGGCGCCCGAGACGAGTGCGCCAACCGCGACCTGGCCATTGACGACGTGCTTGACGATGGGCTGCGGCGGGGGGCCGTCGTCGTCGCTGCCGCCGCAGGCGGCCAGAAGGGCGAGACTGAGGGGGGCGGCTACCCAGCGGGCGTTGAGCGGTGACCGGAAGAGGGGAGGTTTTTTCATTGGATGGCTCCTGAAGCGCCGGAAGGCGAGGTAGGCCACGACTTTATGGCCGCACGCGGCACATTATCGAAAGCCCGCGGTAATGTAAACGGGAAGCTTGGAAAACGGAAGAAAAACTTGTGTCAAAAACGGCGGGCGTTTTTCGCCACGCGCAAAGGTGAACCGCGCGTCATGGAGAGTGGGCCAAAACAGGGCGGTGTCATGACGTAGGGAAAAAGTCGGAACGGGCGGCCAAACAGCACCGACCCGCCTCTAACTTGACGCACCGTGTTTACGGCAAATGCACCGCCCGCTTAAATCCGGCTGGCGAGATCAAAGCGCATATCGATAAAAAGCCTCACGCATCCGTGGCAATTGATTACCGAAGTAGGCTTCGCCGATGCGTCCTCGATTGAGCAATTGCGTATCGGCGTTGTAGTCGAGCGGAATCGTATTGCCGCCACGAGTGACGACATTGGAGCCGGCCGACGACACGCGGGTTTCCACACCATACGAGAATTGGCTGGTACCAGCGAATGTCACCGGATAGGGGCGCATGCCCTGGCGGGGCGTCAGCGGGAAGGCGAGGCGTATCCCGGCGGTCGTGCTGCCATCCACGCGGCGCGCGTGTACCTGAACGTTGAAATCACCGAACCAGCGCGTGAAGTTCAGGGTCGGGCCGTGGCTGCCGTCCACGAAACGGGCGTAGCCACCCTCGATCCACGTATCGCCTTCGTTCAGACGCAGGGTATACGACAGACTGTAGTTTTGCTGGTCGGGATATTGTTCGTGTTCGTGTTTGTGGCGCAGGCGAGTCAGCCGCAGATTGACGGTATCGGCGCGGCCCGGCACGAAGAACAAGGTTTGGTTCTGCGCGCCGTAATAGTGGTAATTAAATTGCCCCAGGCTGATCACGTTGAGCAGCCTGGGATGCAGCCAAATCGCCTGGCTCACATGAGCCGCGCGCACGCCCCTGCGCTGGCGGGAAGGGTAAAACACTTCACCTTCGCGGAAGTTCTCCGAGTCGTGAATGGGGGTCACGTAGCTGCCGTAGAATTCGGCGCCTCGCCAGAGGGGAACAAAGGCCTGCCAGTCGGCGGCCAGCGAATAATCGAAGGCGCCCACCTCGGTCCCTACGTAAGAGCTTATGCGCGGCGCGAGTTCAAAGCGCGCCCAGCTCCGGCTCGTGGGCTGATCCGAAAGCCACCGGACCTCCGCTGGATCGTAATCGGGCTTGTTGCCCGACCAGAGAGTGGCGCGTGCCGGGCCCCAGTTGCCGTCGCGCAAAAACTGTCGGAAGCGAGCGGCGCTGATCGAGGTTTCATACTGGCGCTGCCCCGCCTTGACGGTAACGGCGTAAACCCGGAGTACCTGGCGCGGCGCGTGTTCGGCAGCCAGGCCGAGCACGATGCCCAAAGCATCGGCTTCATTTTGCGCATAGCGGTGGTTCTCGTACTCGACCACCAAGCGATTGTCGGCCATGCCGACCCGGATACGTTCCAGACCCGCACCGACCAAGGCCGCCTGGAGCCGGGTAAGGCGCTCGCGTACCTCCGCGGGATCGAGTGGCGCCTGTGCCGCGGCGCGTTCGGCCGCTTCATCCAGTTCGGGCAGTGTGCGGCTGGCTGGAGGGCTGTAATGCTGTGCGCTGCGCGCATTGCTGCCAAAAGGTACGATCAAGCTCAGCGCCACGCTGGTGGCGTCCACTCGATTGCCCTGGGCGTCCTTGGCGCGGAATGAGCGTTGCGCGGTACCCACGAATTGGGCATTGCCCAGCCATGGCAGCTCGGGCGAGTAGTAGCGTATGCCGGCATGGGACTGCTGGCCATCGTACTCGGCCAAGACCGCAAGCCCGGTGCGGCCCACCAGCACTTCCACGCCGCCGAACACGCCATGGAACATTCTGCCGCGGCTGTCCTTGGCCTTGCCATGTGCCACCCCGGCCGACCACCGTACCGGGCCCCATTGATCGGAAGCCACGCCGTAGATGCTTTTGAAGTGCGCGGCGGCGCCGCCGATATCATTGATACCGAAGGCGAAGTCGGGGAGCTGCTCGGCCAGCGACGGCAACTGGATCTTGAGGTTGGCGGAAAGGTCGCGCGGGCCGGTAACATTCGTGCCCGGGCGGGGTTGGACGTCGTCGTATTGGTAGTCGACGAAGCGGCCGAAAAGTTCGACATAAGGCAGCAACCCTACCCCGAAGGAGTCGTTTCGGCGTTTGCTGGGGTCCGGAATGCGGGGCTCCATATAGTTACCGGCGGTGGCCGCCACCGTGCCGGACTCCAGCACCCATGCCGATGGGATGACCAACCCTCCCGTGTTGCCCTTGGCGCTGATACCGGTGCCCTGTGCGTGTGTCGTGGTGGCGAGGGCGGTAGCCAGGGCGGTGAGCGCCCAGCGCGGATGCAGCCAGCGGGGATGTGTCATCAAAACGTCTCGTATGCGGCCGGACCAGGAGGAGGTGCCGCCCGGCAGCGGATGAAAAAATACAGCCAAGATCGCGGCATCGCCGATGCCTTGCTGGCCGCGATTATCGTCGCGAAGCCACCTCAGACGCAATCCGGCACGGCGGTAGGCTGGCCGTAGGCAGGCGGCCGGTGACAAGCCCGGCGCAGGTGCTCGTGGCCATCCGCGGGCAGGACGATGGCTGGATCCCGCGGGTCTGCCCGATCAGGAGGCACGCGCCAATTAAAAATCCCCGCGCGGCGGAGCCGGCGGGGACGGGGAGGGGCAGTGTGGCTCGGGAGCCACACCTGGCTCAGGGCGTGGCGGGCGCCGTGCTGGCGTCGTCGGAGGCGACACCGCCACCGGCGCCACCCTGGCCGCCGGAAGACTGCGGGGCGCTGTCGCCGGAGTCGGAGGGCGGGCTGGGCGGGCGGGGCTCCTTGCCGGCGATGATGTCGTTGATTTGCTCGGCGTCGATGGTTTCCCACTCGAGCAACGCCTTGGTCATGGCTTCGACCTTGTCGCGGTTCTCTTCGAGGATGCCGCGGGCCAGGGTGTATTGCTCGTCGATGATGCGGCGCACCTCGGTGTCGACCTTCTGCATCGTGGCCTCGGAGACGTGAGTGGTCTTGGTCACGGTGCGGCCCAGGAACACTTCGCCTTCGTTCTCGGCATACACCATGGGACCCAGCGAGTCGGTCATGCCATAGCGCATGACAATGTCGCGGGCGATGGCCGTGGCGCGTTCGAAGTCGTTCGAGGCGCCGGTGGTCATCTGGTTCATGAAGAGTTCTTCGGCGATGCGGCCGCCAAAGAGCACCGCGATAGTGTTGAGCAGGCGCTCTTTGTCCATGCTGTAGCGGTCGCCCTCGGGCAACTGCATGGTCACGCCCAGCGCGCGGCCGCGCGGGATGATGGTGACCTTGTGGACCGGATCGGTCTTGGGCAGCATCTTGGCCACCACGGCATGGCCGGATTCATGGTAGGCCGTATTGCGGCGTTCCTCTTCGGGCATCATGATGGAGCGGCGTTCGGCGCCCATGATGATTTTGTCTTTCGCCTTTTCGAAGTCGGACATGTCGACCATGCGGCCGTTGCGCCGCGCCGCGAACAGCGCCGCCTCGTTGACGAGGTTGGCGAGATCCGCGCCCGAGAAGCCGGGAGTGCCGCGAGCCAGGATGCTGGGATCGACGTTGGGCGCCAGCGGCACTTTGCGCATGTGCACCTTGAGGATCTGCGCGCGGCCGCGGACGTCGGGCAGCGAGACCACCACTTGGCGGTCGAAACGGCCCGGGCGCAGCAGCGCCGGATCGAGCACGTCGGGCCGGTTGGTGGCGGCAATGACGATGATGCCCTGGGTGGTTTCGAAGCCATCCATTTCGACCAGCATCTGGTTGAGGGTTTGCTCGCGCTCGTCGTTGCCGCCGCCCAGGCCGGCGCCGCGCTGGCGGCCGACCGCGTCGATTTCGTCGATGAACAGGATACAGGGCGCGTGTTTTTTGGCGGTTTCGAACATGTCGCGCACGCGGGAGGCGCCCACGCCCACGAACATCTCGACGAAGTCGGAGCCCGAGATGCTGAAGAACGGCACCTTGGCCTCGCCGGCGATGGCGCGGGCGAGCAGGGTTTTACCGGTTCCGGGAGGGCCGACCATCAGGACGCCGCGCGGGATACGGCCACCGAGTTTCTGGAACTTGGTGGGATCGCGCAGGAAGTCGACCAGCTCTTGCACATCTTCCTTGGCCTCGTCGCAGCCGGCGACATCGGCAAAGGTGACGGTGTTGCTGTTTTCGTCGAGCAGCCGGGCCTTGGATTTGCCGAAATTGAAGGCGCCGCCACGGCCTCCGCCCTGCATCTGGCGCATGAAGAAGATCCACACGCCGATCAGCAGCAGCATGGGGAACCATGACACGAAGATGCTCATGAGCAGCGAGGGTTCTTCGCGTTGCTTGCCGGATACCTGGACGCCGGACTCGAGGAGGTCGGACACCATCCAGATGTCACCTGGGGAGGTGATAGTGTAGGGACGGCCGTTTTGCGGACGCACGTGAAGGACGTCGCCCTGGATGTCGACGCTGCTGATGCGGCCCTCGCGCGCATCCTGCATGAATTGCGTATAGGTGACGCCGCCACTGGTGGGTTCGCGGGTTTCGAACTGCTTGAAAACCGTGAACAGGACCAAGGCGATGATCATCCACACCGCAACCTTGGAAAAGGTATTGTTGTTCAAAGCTGGATCTCCTGCTATGAGCCGGATTCTACCCTTGATTGTCGGCATCCTGGGCAGAGGCCGGTTGGGCCTGTGTCTTCAGACCCTTGCCGACGATGAAAGTTTCGGCGGACGCATCGCGCGAAGCCTTGGGCTTGCGCTCTACGACCCGCAGGAAGCTGCCTTTGAAGGCCTGCACGATCTGCGAGAAACCGCTGCCGTGAAAGGCCTTGACGATCAGCGCGCCATCGGGCTTGAGGTGCCGGGTGGCAAAGTCCAGCGCCAGCTCGCACACGTGCTGAATGCGAGCGGCATCCGCCACCCCCACACCCGACAGATTGGGGGCCATGTCGGAAATCACAAGATCCACCGCGCCGCCTTCCAGCCGGCGCTCGAGCTCGAGCAGAACGTCGTCTTCGCGGAAGTCGCCCTGGATGAACTCGACCCCCGCGATCGGCTCCATCGGCAACAGATCGAGGGCGATGACCCGCCCGCGCAGCTCTCCGCCTTTGCCGACCAGCCGTTCACGAGCCACCTGCGACCAGCTGCCGGGCGCCGAGCCGAGGTCTACGACCACATCGCCGGGGCGCAGGAGCTTTTCGCTATCGAGGATCTCGAGCAGTTTGAATGCGGCTCGCGCGCGATAGCCTTTTTGCTGTGCCAGCCGCACGTAGGGATCGTTCAGATGCTGGCGCATCCAGTCTTTGGAAAATCGGTTTTTGGCCACGACGGCGCCCTTGATTGAAAAATGTCCTGCGAAGGCGGGAAGAACTCCCGTACAATCCCGCCACCATGGCCCTATTAGAACTCGATTCCTCATTCCGGCGCGCGCTGCGCGCCGCCGCTCATGCTTTGCGGCCGGTCGTGCAGATCGGCGACAAAGGCCTGACCCCGGCCGTCCTGGCCGAAATCGACCGTGCGCTCACGGCCCACGGCCTGATCAAAGTCCGGGTGGCCGGCGACGACCGCGCCGTCCGTCAAGAAATCCAAAACTCGGTGGCCGACGGCTTATCGTGCGCGCCGGTGCATCACCTGGGTAAAGTCCTGGTGTTCTATCGCCCCACCGAGGCGGATCCGCAGGGCGCCGTCTACCGTGACGATCAAGCCGGCGGTGCCGCCAAGACCGCCAAGCCGGCGTCCTCTTCGGCCGCTTATGTTCCCAAGCGCCTGGCCGCCGAAGGCCACACCGAGGCGCCGCGCCGTCGGCGGGCGGCTCGTCCCGTCCGGGAAGACACCTCGAGCCTGAGCCCGCGCGAGCGTTATCTCGGCACCTCCGAACGGGCGCCGCGCCCAACGCTGCACCGCAAGAGCGCCAGTGCCGGCGGCAAGCGCACCGCAACGGGCGGGCGCGGGAGTGCTTTCAGCCTTTCCACCCGCCGGCGCCGGGGGTAAACGGCCATCGGCGGCACCGCCGCGTTAGCGGCAGGCGTGGGGGCATTTTTTACCGCCGGGCCGTCCCAAGGCAAAAAGCCCCCTCGGGGGGCAGCGCCGCCGCGTTAGCGGCAAGCGTGGGGGCATTTTTACCGCCGGGCCGTCCCACAAGGCAAAAAGCCCCCTCGGGGGGCAGCGCCGCCGCATTAGCGGCAAGCGTGGGGGCCTTTTTTTGTAGTGGCGCGTAAACGAGAGCGCGAAGAGGTCGCCCGAACCGAGGCTCGGGCGGGGGCGCTGGCCAGTTTTGGGCTTAGATGTAGCGGATGTCGAGAATGGCGTATTCGCGCAGGCCCGAAGGCGCCTGGACTTCGGCGACGTCGCCGACCGACTTGCCGATGAGCGCGCGGGCAATGGGACTGGAGACCGAGATCAGGTTGCTGCGAATGTCGGCTTCGGTGTCGCCCACCACCTGGTAGGTGACGGTCTTGCCGGACTCGAGATCTTCGAGGTCGACGGTTGCGCCGAATACCACGCGGCCTTCGGCGTCGAGCTCGGTGGGGTCGATGATCTGCGCATTGGACAGCTTGCTTTCGAGTTCGGCGATGCGGCCTTCGATGAAGCCTTGCTTTTCTTTGGCGGCGTCGTACTCGGCGTTTTCAGAGAGATCGCCCTGCGCCCTGGCCTCGGCAATCGCGTTGATGACGGCCGGGCGTTCCACCGTTTTGAGACGGTGCAGTTCGGCTTTCAAACGTTCTGAGCCGCGTACGGTAAGAGGAATGGCAGCCATGGTGGTCCTGCAAACAAGAAAGACAAAAACAAACCCCGGCGCGAAAGCGAGCCGGGGCTTAGGGGAAAGTTGACCGCATTGTCGGCCAACTCGCGCCAAGTTGCAAGCGGTTGGACAGCCGCTCCCGGCGGGCGAAGGCGGGCGCGCTGTGGCACACTTGGGCCTGCGCCTGCCCGCCGCGTTGCGCGGCTGATAATCGTTCCCGCAATAGACAACCATGACGCAAGCCAGTTCCGCCGCTCCCCGTACCCTGGTGATCGCCACGCGCGAAAGCCGGCTCGCTTTGTGGCAGGCCGAGCACGTGCGCGACCTCCTGCAGGCGCTCTACCCGGATTGCAAGATCAGCCTGTTGGGGATGACCACCCGGGGTGATCGCATTCTCGACCGCTCGCTGTCCAAAGTGGGGGGCAAAGGTCTGTTCATCAAGGAGCTCGAGGCGGCGCTGCTCGACGGCCGGGCCGATCTGGCGGTGCATTCGCTCAAGGACGTTCCGGTGGAGCTGGAGGATGCCTTCGAGCTCAGCTGCATTCTTCCCAGGGCCAATCCGCGCGACGCACTGGTGTCGTCCCGTTATGGCAGCCTGCGGGAGCTGCCCGCCGGCGCGGTCGTGGGCACGTCCAGCCTGAGGCGCGAAGCGCAGCTGCGGGCCCGCTTTCCTCATCTGGTAATCAAACCCCTGCGCGGTAATCTCGACACGCGTCTCGCCAAGCTCGATCGCGGCGAGTACGACGCCATCATCCTGGCCAGCGTCGGTTTGCAGCGATTGGGACTCGCCCAGCGCATCGCCGGCGAGCTCGACGTGGCCGACAGTCTGCCGGCAGCCGGCCAAGGGGCGCTGGGCATCGAGATCCGGGCCGGCCGGGCGGATCTCCAGCGCTGGCTGGCGCCACTGGCCGACCCCGATGCCACCGACCGTTCACTCGCCGAAAGAGCCGTGTCGCGAACCTTGGGCGGTTCATGCCAGGTGCCGCTGGCCGCCTATGCCGAATGCGAAGGCGAGCAGCTTTGGGTGCGGGGCCTGGTTGGCAATCCCGATGGGAGCCTGCTGCTGCGGGCGGAACGCCGCGGGCCGCGCGCCGACGCCGAAGCCATCGGCGGCGAGGTGGCGCAGGAACTGCTGCGGGCGGGTGCCGCCGCCATCCTGGCAGCCCTGGATTCGCCGCCTTCCCCCGCGCCATGATCTCGTTCGCCGGCATTCATCCGGGCGGCAAGAACAGCCCCGGCGCCCCGCTGGCGATCCTGACCCGCCCGGCGGGGCAGGGGGCGGCCCTGGCCGCGGCCTTGTCACGGCACGGCTGGGAGGTTGCCGATTGGCCCGCGCTCGAGATTGTGACCCGGCCGGCCACCGCCCTGCCTCTAGTGGAGGAGGCCTCCCTGGTGCTGTTCGTCAGCGGCAATGCGGTACGGCATTTCGCGCGCCAGCGGGCCGCGCAGGGGCTCGTGGGCTGGCCGCGGCAGGTTCCGGTCGCCACCGTGGGGCCGGTCAGCGCGGCGGCCTGTGCCCTCCTGGGTGCCGGCATCGAGGTGGTACATCCGCCCGCCGACAGTCCCTCGTTCGATTCCGAGGCCTTGTGGCAAGAGCTGCAGCGCCGCCGTCTCCAGCCGCGCCGGGTGCTCATCGTGCGCGGGGGCGAGGGGCCGGAAGGGAGCGGGCGCGGCTGGCTGGCCGAGCGCTGGCGAGCGGCGGGGGCCGAAGTGATCCTGCACTCCGCCTACGAGCGCCGGCCTGTGCCGTGGCCGCCCGAGCGTCAGGCCTGGCTGCGCGAGCGGCGGGCCCGGCGCCGCATCACCTGGTTATGGTCCAGCGGCGAAGCCCTGGCGGCGGTGGCTGGCCAATGGGGCGAGGCGGCGCTGGCCGAGACTTGGCGGGGAGGGCGCCTGCTTGCCACCCACGCCAGGGTTGCGGCCGCCCTCGACGCGCTGGCCCGGCGTCGTGGTCTTGCCACAACCTGGCACCAGGCTGGCGCCGCGACCGAACACCGGCAGGACCTTATGCTACAAGTATGTTTGCCACAGGACGACGCCGTGCTGGCGGCCTTCGTCGATTAAAATCGCATCATGAACGATTCCGACAACAAATCCGCAGCCGACGGCGCCAACGCTGGTCCGCTTGCCACTCCCGCATCGGGCGGCGCCGCTCCCGCGGCCACCGCCCTCGAACGCGCCGAACGCCAAGCCGCGGATCGCCGCCGTGCCCTCTCGCGCTGGCTGGGCGCCGGCCTGGCGGTGGCCGTGATCGTGATCGTCGCGCTGGCCGCCACTCTCCGCCACCAGCAGACGCAGCTCAACGACTTCGGCCGCGAGGCCACGCGCCGGCTCGATGAGGTGGTGGCCCAGGCCCAGGAGGCCCGGCGGCAGGCGCAAGAGGCCCAGCGCACCGTGCAAGGGATGGATCGCCGCCTGGCCGAACTCGATACCCGCACTCAGCACACCGAGTCGCAGCAGGATGCCCTCGAGGCCGCCTGGCACGAGCTCGCGGCGGAGGCTGAAACCTCGGTGCTGGTCGATGTCGAACAAAGCCTGCTGCTGGCCGCCGAGCAGTTGCAGCTGGCGGGCAGGGTGCCCAGCGCGATCGCCGCGCTGCAGGCGGCCGAGGCCCGTCTGGCGCGCGCCGCGCGGCCGGCCTATCGTCCGGCCCAGCAAGCCATCGCGCGCGACCTGAAGCGGCTGCAGGCGCTGCCCTACCAAGATTTCGCGCTGGCGATCGAGCAGATCGACAATATGCTCAAGGATGTCGCCCAGTTTCCGCTCAAGGCGCCCGGCCTCGGCGTAGCGCCGGCGGCGCGCCAGTCCGCCTCCCCATCGGAAGCGGCCGCCGCGGGATCGCCCAACGAGCCGCCACCGTCGCCCGCTCCAGAGGCGGCGGCCGGCGAATGGTGGGAGCAGGCCTGGGGAGCCTCGCTGGCCTGGGCCGAGCGCACGCGCAACGCCGCCGTCAGCGAGCTGAACCGGCTGGTGGAGGTCCGCCGGGTCGACCAGCCCGATGCCTTGCTTTTGTCGGCCGACCAGGCCGACATCCTGCGCGCCAATCTCGCCCTGCGTCTGGTCGAGGCGCGCATGGCACTGCTGGCCCGCGTGGATTCCCTTTGGGTTGCCGATCTCGACACCGTGCGCGAGGCCATCCAGCGCTATGGCGAACCCAACAGTCCCATCACCCGTCGTTTGCTGCGCCAGCTCGACGAGCTGAGGGCGGTCGATCCGGTGCCGTCTCTGCCATCGCTTGCCGAGAGCCTGAAGGCCGTGCGCGGCCTGCTGACCAGTGTCGAGGCCGAATCCTCGCCGGGTGGCATCGACGCCCAGCTTGGCAACGGCAACGGCAACGGCAACGACTCGGCGGCGGAGGCCAGCGACGCTACCGCGCCGCCGCCCGCGGCCGAGGAGCCGGCGGTGCCGTCTTCCGCCCAGGTTCCGGGCCATGACGCCGGCGCCACGCCGGCGCCGCAGGATACCGCTGGCCAGGCGGGAGGTTGATCATGCGGGCCTGGATCTGGACGCTCCTTCTCCTGGCGGTGGCCGTCGGTGTCGCCGTCCTCGTGCGCGATTACACCGGCAACGTCGTGATCGTGTCGCCGCCTTACCGGATTGAAGTGAGCCTGGTCTTCGCAGTGCTGGCGATGATTGCCTTGTTCGTGGCCGTCTACGTCCTGCTGCGGCTGGCGGGATGGTCGGCCGGCCTGCTGCCGCGCTGGCGCGCATGGCGGGCCCAGCGCCAGCTGGTGCGCGAACATCAGCGGCTGGAGCAGGGCTGGGTACGCATGCTCGAAGGCCAGTACGTCAAGGCTCGCGACGAATTCGCCGCGGTTTCGGTGGCCACGCGCGACGCCACGCGCCAGACGCTGGCGCAGCTCGGCATGGCGCGTACCGCCCTCTCGCTCAATCAGCCGGAGATCATCGAACAAGCGCTCGAGAGCGCGCGCAAGGCGGCGGCCAGCGATCCCGGTCTCACCCTCGCGGTAGCCTGTACCGCCGCCGATCTCATGCTGGCGCAAGACAAAGCCGCCCAGGCGGCCAACTGGCTGGCGCTGGTGCCCGAAGGCGGGGCGCGCTACGTGCATCTGCAACGCCTGAGCCTTAAAACCAATCTCGCTTTGGGCCACTGGGAGACCGCCCTGCGCCAAGCGCGCAGCCTGGCGCGCCATCACGATGTCCATGCCGACATCGATACCGCCCTGGCGCGGGCCGCCGCGGGCTATCTGCGCAGTGCCAACGACGGCAACGAGGCGCAGGCCATCTGGAAGCGCCTGAAGACCCCCGAGCGCCTGATGCCCGAGGTGGCTTGGGCGGCCGCCGATGTGCTGCGCGATTACCCGGTGCTGGTCCGGCAGATCCTCCAGGATGCCCTGGAAGCCGGGCTCGATTCCCGCCTGCTCATGGCCTATGCGCAATGCGATCCCGCCGAGGTCCGGCCACGGCTGCTCCGGGCCGAATCCTGGCTCGCGCGCCATCCCGATCACCCCGATCTCCTCAGGGCTCTCGGCACCTTGTGCCTGCGCGGCGAGCTCTGGGGGCCGGCCACCGGCTACCTGCAGCGCAGCCTGCAGCGCCACGACGATGCCCGGACCCACGCTTTGCTGGGCACGCTGTTCGACCACCTCGATCGACCCGCCGACGCCAGCCGGCATTGGCGATTGGCCACCGCGCTCGAAGTGCCGCTCGAGCCGCTGGGCGAGCGGCGCGGGGTGTTGCCGGTGGCCGATACCGGCGCCGATCCGGTGGCGGTCGATGGCGATATCATGGAGCTCGGGCTGCGCGATGACCGCCCGGTACCGGCGGATCCGCCGGTGGCCCAGCCCCGCCTCGAGACCGACGAACTGGGCGTGGCCGACTTGCCGCCCCGCGAAGCGACCGACGACGATTCCGCTTTACCGCGGAGCGCCGCTCGTTCCACTTGATTTTTCTGACTTCTTCATAGCAAAGGATGCCGAATGGGCCTGCTCAATGTCGAGCCCGGTAGCAAGCTGCCGGACGAATTCAACGTCATCATCGAAATTCCCATGACCGCCGACCCGGTCAAGTACGAAGTCGACAAGGATACCGGGGCCTTGCTCGTGGATCGCTTCATGACGACCGCGATGCACTACCCCTGCAACTACGGCTTCGTGCCCAAGACCTTGTCTGACGACGGCGATCCGGTCGACGTGCTGGTGCTGGCGCCGTTTCCGGTGTTGCCAGGCGCCGTGGTTCGCTGCCGCGCCGTGGCCATGCTGCAGATGGAAGACGAAGCCGGTGGCGACGCCAAGGTGCTGGCGGTGCCGGTGGCCAAGTTGTTGCCCAACTACGCGCACATCCAGAACGCCAAGGATATTCCCGAGATCGATCTGCAGCGCATCCAGCACTTTTTCGAACACTACAAGGATCTCGAAAAAGGCAAATGGGTGAAGGTCAAGGGCTGGGAAGATGCCGACGCCGCCCGGCGCGAGATCGAGCAAAGTTTCCAACGCTACCAGCAATCCGCGAAGTAGCTTTTTTCCTCCTCCAGGAGAACACCATGCTGCATAAAATCGTTCTTGCCCTGATGGTGGGCGCCAGTGCTTTGGTCGCGGGCTGCAACACCGTGGCTGGCGCAGGCGCCGACATTTCGGCCGGTGGCCAGGCCATCGAGGGCGCGGCCGAGCGCGCCAAGTAACCCGATCCGCGTTTTGCGGAGCCAGTCTCGCGTGCAAACGCCGGCCTTGAGCTCTTACCCGCCAGGCTCCAACCCGGGGCCCAGGCGGTTTTTTTTGGTCTCGAGAAAACTGGTGGATTTCAGCCAAAAATAGTTGTGCATACAACCATGTATTGATATTGTCATGTATTCATATCGTGCGACGGGGAGAGCGCAATGGAGGAATCCTTGCTACCGGATTCAGTGCCGGTGGTGATCGCCGGTGGCGGGCCTGTCGGCTTGTCGATGGCGGCCTTGCTGGCCGAGTACGGCATCGCGTCGCTGACGCTCGAAGCCGATGCCGGCTATTGCGATGGCAGCCGCGCCATCTGCATGTCGCGCCGTTCGCTGGAGATCCTGGGGTGGTTCGGGGCGGATCGTCCGCTGATGGAAAAAGGCCTGGGCTGGACCGCCGGTCGCAGCTATTTCCGCAACGACGAAGTGCTGCGTTTCGACATGCCGCACGACCCCACGCAGCGCTTCGACCCGATGATCAACATCCAGCAGTATTACGTCGAAGAGTATGCGCATCGGGCCATGCGGCGCCATCCCGGGCTGGCGCATCTGGGATGGTCGTGCCGGGTCACGGCCGTCGAGCAGGAGGCCGAAGGCGTGCGCGTAACGTACGAGCGCGACGGCAAGGCGCATGCGGTCAGGGCGCAATGGCTGGTGGCGGCCGACGGTGGCCGCAGCACGGTGCGTGATTTGCTGGGCCTTGCCCTGCAGGGCATGCAGTACGAGGGCCGCTACGTCATCGTCGACATCGAACAGGCGTCGTCGCGCCCCACCGAGCGCCTGGCGTGGTTCGATCCACCGTCCAATCCCGGGTCCACCATTCTCATGCATCGCCAGCCGGACAACGTCTGGCGTATCGATTACCAGATCTCCGACGACGAAGATGCGGCCGAAGCGGTCAAGCCCGAGAACGTCCTGCCGCGGGTACAGAGTCACCTCGACATGATCGGCGAGACCGAGCCCTGGAAGCCGATCTGGATTTCGCTCTACAACGCCAAATGCCTGACGCTCGGCAGTTATCGTCATGGCCGCGTGCTGTTTATCGGCGATTCGGGCCACCTGGTGCCGATTTTTGGTGTGCGCGGCCTGAATTCCGGCCTGGACGACGCCGGCAATCTTGCCTGGAAACTGGCCTGGGTGCTGCGAGGCCAGGCTCCCGACGCGCTGCTCGACACCTTCAGCGTCGAGCGCGTGCATGCCACGCATCAGAATCTCGCCTACGGCGCCAAGAGCACCGAATTCATGGCCCCGCCCACCTTCGCCTACGAGCTGATGCGGGGTGCGGCCTTGCGGCTGGCCCTGGCCGATCCCACTGTGCGTTCGCTCATCAATCCGCGCCAGTCTTCGCCCATCTCCTATGAGGGCTCGGCGCTGAACCTGGCCGATGGCTGCTCCCAAGATGGTACGGCGGCGGCGCCTGGCCAGCCTGGGCCGGAACTGCTGCTACAAGACGCGGCGGGGCGACCGCGCCACTTGAGCGAGTGGTTCGGGCGCGGCTTCGTGGTTCTGGCGCTGGAGGCGTCCGAGCCGGTACGGCGGACGCTGGCGACCTGGGTCCAAGCCAGCGGCACGGGCGACACGCCGCCGCTCGCCGTGGTAGACGCCGGCGGCGCGCAGGCGCCCTGGCGGATAGCAAGCGAACATCTGCTACAACGCTATGGCGCCACGGCCGATCGCCTCATTCTGCTGCGGCCCGACGGATATGTGATGGGGCGCTGGCCCGCGACCGACCTGGAGCCGCTGCGCAGCGCGTTGTTCGCGTTTTATGGCAACCTCGCCTGACCACGCGCCTGAGCGCAAGCCTCGTCGCCAAGACCGTCTCCCCCTTTCATCCAGAATGGAGTGCAAATGTCACCGGAAGATCTCGACGCCACTTATTCGGCATTGTGCGAAGCGATGTCGCGCGTGGGGGAACAGCGGGCCCCGATGCTCCTGGCAGCCCTCTGTCTCTCCTTGATGACCCGCCATGGCGATGCCGACGAAGTCAAGGCGCTGATCCAGCAGGCCGAGACGGCCAGTGTGCTCTGACCAGCCGACCGAGCGGCGGTCGTGTGCCGCCAGCCCGGCGGGCCAGCCGTCGCTCGACGCTTTCCTGACCTACCGTTTGCATCGTGTCAACAAGCTGACCGATCGCGATACGCTGCGAGCCTATCAACACGAATGCAAGCTCCCGTTGGGAGAAGGGCGCGCGCTGGCGGCCATCGGCAGCTTTGCTCCGATGTCGGTCAACCATCTGGCGCGCGCCGCCAACCTGGACAAGGCGCAAGCCAGCCGCTCGGCGCAAGCGCTGGTCGAGCGCGGCTTGGTGCATAAAACAGCCAGCGCCGCCGACGGACGTGGCGTAGTGCTATCGCTCACGCCGGCGGGGGTGGCGCGGCACGGGCAGGTCATGGCGATGATCGCCCGCCGCAACCACGAAATCTTCAGCTGTCTTACGCCGCAAGAGCGTCTGTTGCTCGGCGAATGGCTGGACCGCATCACCCGGCATCTTCTGGACGCCGACGAAGACTGATCGGGCGCTTGGCTTGGCTCTCAGGCCAGCGTCTCGCCACCCACGGGGCGTCCCGCGGGGCAGGGCTCTCCGGTTTGCAAAGCATCGAGAATGCGCAGGATCTCGTCGGCGCTGCGACCCACCTGGGCCGGCGTGACGGCTACGTACTGGATGGTGTTATCGGGATCGACAACGAAACTGGCGCGCATGGGCACGCCGCTGCCACTATCGCGCACACCCAACTGGTCGATCAGGTCGCCCGTGGTGTCGGCGAATTGATAATGATTGAGGCGGGACAAAATGGGGTTTTCACGACGCCAGCCGAGCTTGGCATGTTCGTTGTCGGCCGACCCGCCCAACAGCACGGCGTCGTGGGCCTCGAACTCGGGCGCGAGCTGGGCAAAACTCTGGATCTCGGTGGGGCAGAGCGCTGAAAAATCCTTGACGTAGAAGTAGATGACCTTCCATTTGCCTGGGAACGAGCTTTCGGTGATGGGTTCGAAGGCCGAGAGGCCGTGCTCTTCGGCCTGGTTGAAGCCCGGTTTGACTCCCGTGACCTTGAAGGACTCGAGTTTATCGCCGACGGTTTTCATAAAGACTCCTGCAATGGGGTGTCTGAATTCTACCTGTCGGCGGCGTTGCGCTTCCAGCTGCAATTCGGCAATAGCAGGCTGACGCAGAGGCCGCCGTCGTCGCGGTTGCGTAGTTGGATCTGTCCGCCTCCCGAACGGACCAGACGCTGGACGATGGACATGCCAAGCCCCGCTCCGCCGGTGTTGGTGCGGGCCTCGGTGCCGCGCACGAAGGGGCGCAGAATGGCCTCGTGCTCGGTCTCGGGGATGCCGGGCCCGCGATCGCAGATCTCGATGCGAACGAAGTCGCCGTCGCGGCGGGCCGAGACGTCGATCAGCGGCGGTTCGCCCTCGTGGCGACCGTATTTGCGTGCGTTGTCGATCAGGTTCGACACGACGCGCTGGAGGTCGCCGATGTCCATGCAGACCACCAGGCCCGGATCGATGCGGGCATGCAGCCGGCCGCCCACCGCCTCGATCCGCTCGCGTTCGCGATCGACGAGCGAGCACAGGGCATTGGAGGCCTCGAGCACCGTGGGCCGATGGCCGGTAGGCTGGACGTAGTCCATGAACTGCCGGAGGATATGGGTGATCTGGCTAAGATCGGCCTCGATGCCCGCGCGTGCCTCGTCGGGCAGCGGCAGCATCTCCAGTTCCAGCCGGATGCGGGCGAGCGGTGTGCGCAAATCGTGCGAGATACCCGCCAGCATCAGGTTGCGGTCGCTCTCGGCCCGGTCGAGGTCGCTGACCATGCGGTTGAAGCTGGTGTAAACGTCGCGGATCAGGTCGGTGCCACGATCTTCGGGGAGCTTTTCGGGCTGCTCGCCGCGCGCCAGCGCCTGCGTGGCCCGCAACAGCCGGGTCAGGGGCTGATTGACGAAACCGACGATCAGGGCCGCCCCCGACAGCGACAGCAGCAGGGCCGCCAGCGACCATCCGAGCCACTGCGTGCCGTCGGTGCGTTCGGCCCGGGTGCGCTCCAGCACCACCCAATAGCTGTCGTTATTGAGGCTGAAGCTGACCCAGATGCCGGGCAATTGGTTGACCGACCATTTGATTTGCGTATCCGGACCGAGCTGCCGGTTGATCTCTATCGCCACCCATTGCATCAGCGCGGTGTCGGGCATCGGCTCGGTGCGGTCGGCGGGATTGCGCGGATAAATGCGGATGCCCTCGTTGGTGGCGAGATCCATCAGCAGATAGCGCCGCCGGATCGGGGCGGCATACACCAGGGCGGCGCGCGTGATGTTCACGGCCGTGACGATCTGGTCGGCGATATCGCGGGCCTGAGGCTCGATCGTCATGTTGCGGTGCGCGTGCGACCAAATCAAGAGATTGGCCAGCATCAGCGCGACGAGCAACAGGAAGGATCGGCCGAACAACCCCCAGCGGAAAATTTTGCGCATGGCGCGGGTAGAGGGGTGAAAAGGGCCCGGCCGGCGTCGACGGGCGACGCTGGCCGGGCCCGGGGCCCGCGGAGCGGATTATTGCCCGCCGTCGGGAACGAAGACGTAGCCCATGCCCCAGACCGTTTGAATGAAAACGGGCTTGGCGGGATCTTCCTCGATCAGCTTGCGCAGTCGGGAAATCTGCACGTCGAGGCTGCGGTCGAAGGCCTCGTATTCGCGGCCGCGCGCCAGTTCCATCAGTTTGTCGCGCGATAGCGGAATCTTGGGGTGGCGGGCGAAAACCTTGAGTACCGAGAACTCGCCGGTGGTGATGGGCACCGGCTCGCCGTCGCGCAGCAAAGTACGGGTGGAAAGGTTGAGGATCCACGGACCGAACTTGACCCAGTCGTCGCTTTCCTGGCTGGGGGCGCCCGGGTGTTCTTCGGGGCCGCGACGGCGCAGGACGGCGTTGATGCGGGCGAGGAGCTCGCGCGGATTGAACGGCTTGGGCAGATAATCGTCGGCGCCCATTTCGAGCCCGACGATGCGATCTATATCCTCGGCCTTGGCCGTGAGCATGATGATCGGGGTATTGTTGTGGGCGCCACGCAGGCGACGGCAGATGGACAAACCATCTTCGCCGGGCAGCATGAGGTCGAGCACGACCAGGTCGAAGTGCTCGCGCTGCCAGACTTTGTCCATGCTGGACGCGTCTTCGACAGCCGTGACGTTGAATCCCTGCTCGGAGAGATAACGCTTGAGCAGCTCGCGCAAGCGGCCATCGTCATCGACCACAAGGAGCTTTTTGGGCAAGTTGGAAGAGGGCTGGTGTTGCATGGGAGCACATGGCGGGCTTAAAAATGTAACTGTAGCCGAGTTGCGGGGTTCCAGCCGCGTCCGCAAAACGCTGTTACATAATATCCATCGGGCGGCATCGCTGTGATGAGGGGGGCGGCCAGGGCGCCTCGCCGTACAATAAGCGCATGGCAATCCATCTTCTGGCCCTCGAGACTTCCTCGGCGCGTTGCGGCGTGGCGCTGCTCCGGCAAACCGGCGCGTCCACCGAGGTTCTGACGCGGCACCACGACGGCGTGGCTGAGCACTCCGAAAAGCTCCTGGGAATGATCGACGCCTTGCTCGCCGAGGCCGGCCTGAAGGCGGCGCAGCTGGATGCCGTCGCCTTTGGCCAGGGCCCGGGCGGTTTTACGGGCCTGCGCGTGGCCTGTGGCGTCGCGCAGGGGCTCGGGTTCGCTCTTGGGCGGCCCTTGTTGCCCGTCACCACCCACGAAGCCCTCGAGCGGCCCTTGCGCGATCATCCCGCCGAGTGGCGCCTTCTGGTGCAAGACGCCCGCATGGATGAACGCTACGTCGCCATCGCCCGCCGCCGCGAGGCCGCCGGGCTCGCCCACTGGCGGCAAAGCCCTGTACTGCTGCCAGCCGCCCACCTCGGCGATTGGTTCGCGGAGTGGTGCGCCGAACAAGCCCTGGAGATCGTGACCGCCGCCTGGCTGGTGGCCGGCGACGCCGCGCTGGCCGAGGCGCCGTTGCCAGCGGGGCTGCCAGTCTGGCGCGAGCCGTTGCAGCCCTCCGCGGCCGCCGTGGCCGAAGTCGGCTTGCTGCGGTGGCAGCAGGGCGTGCGGCTGGACGCCGCGGCCGCGCACCCCTTGTATGTTCGCGATAAAGTGGCCTTTACCTCGCGGGAACGAGCCGCCGGGGCGGGTGGCAACCCTCGCGCCGCGCCTGGAATCCGCAACCCATGATCCAACCGGTTCCCATGTCGCCCGACGACCTCGACGAAGTGATTCGCATCGAGCATCAGGTTTATTCGCATCCCTGGACGCTGGGCAACTTCCGCGATGCGTTGGCGGCGGGATACTCCGCCTGGGTGTTGCGCCAGCAGGGTGAGCTGCTTGCGTATTGTCTGGTGATGGAGGTTCCCGACGAATTGCACATACTCAACCTCAGCGTGGCGGCTGCCCATCAGGGCAAGGGGCTGGCTCGCGAACTCCTGCGGCATCTCGACGACGACGCACAGCGCCGGCGCTGCGGCTCCTTACTGCTGGAGGTGAGGGTGTCGAACACCCGGGCGCGCGCCCTGTACGAAAACGCCGGCTTCCGCACGATCGGGCTGCGCCGCGGCTATTATCCCGCGGTTCGCGGCCGGGAAGACGCCATCGTCATGCGCAAACCGGTGCCCCCCGGCCAGCAGGTGCCGGCATGAAGGCCCCGGCGCCCCACGCCCGGGATTTCTGGCGGCGCGCCTGGCTGCGAGAGCTGGGCATCGAATGGCGAGGCCCCTTGCCGGCTGCCGTGCCAGCGGCGGGAAGGCCCGAAGCAAGCGGCCCCGGCACCGATCGGCCGCCTGCGGCAGACACCCCCCCCGAAGCCGCCGAGCTGTCGAGCGGCCGGGTCGTTGCGTGCGAACCGGCCGTGCCCGCAGCGTCCGCCGAGCCTGCTGAATCTACTGAATCCACCGAGCCCGCCAAGTCCGCCAAGTCCGTCGAGCCCGTCGAGCCCGTCGAGCCCGTCGAGCCCGTCGAGCCCGTCGAGCCCGTCGAGCCCGCGCCCGCACGCAGCCCCGCCGCCGCCTGGCATCTGGCGGGAAAATGGCGCTGGTCATGGTGGCGCGGCGATGGCGCCGTGGAACAGGCTTTGTTGCTGCGGCCGGCCGATGCGCCTCGGCCTACCGATGGCGCCGCGCGCGACCTGCTGGCGGCGGCCATGGCCGCGGTGGGCCTGACTCCGGTTCCTCGCGATCGCGAACGTCCGGTGGGCGGAGTGATCGGTGAGCTGGACGAAAAAACCTTGCGTAGCCTCGCGGGGCGGCCATGGCGGCCGCTGCGCGCTCAGCCCTTGACTGTGATCGTGTGCTTGCCGCCACGATTGGAGCACGATCTGGCCCGGCAATCCGGCGTCGCCCAGGCCGTGCCGGGCGGCCAATGGCCGTTGCCCGGCCCGCCGGCGTTGAGCCTGGTATTGCTCCCTTCGCCCGAACGGATGCTGGCGGAAGGGGCCACCGCGAAGCGCGTGGCATGGCGCGCGCTGGCGCCGCTGCAGAGCCGACCGATGCCGGATTCGCGGCGGAGCCGACTCCGGTAATTTCAGTCGGGGAGCGGCGGCTCAGGCTCGCCGGCGCAGCGCCGCGCCATGTCCGCGCTGGCCGATCATGTCGTCCAGGTCGGGTTGCCGGCGGTGATTGTGGCGGTTCCAGGTGATGATCAGCAGCATGAGCGCCGCCACCAGCAATCCGAACAGCACAATGATGGTATTGATCGGCATGTTGAGCCAGAGCAGGAAGGAGTAGGCCGCCACCATGACGAGGATGTTGATCTGCTCGTTGAAGTTCTGCACCGCGATCGAATGACCCGCCGAGAGCAGGACATGGCCGCGATGCTGCAGCAGGGCGTTCATGGGGACGACGAAGAAGCCGCCCAGGCCGCCAACCAGCACCAGCAGACCGTATACCGCCCACATTTGTTCGACGGCGGGCATCAGCAGCACCACCAGGCCCATGACGACGCCCATCGGCAGCGTGAGCAATGCCTTTTTGAGTGGAATCCGGCTGGCCAGCATGGCGCCGCCGATGGTGCCCAGCGCCGCCACGCCCATCAGGATGGAGGCTTCGTCGAGGCCCAGCCCCAAATGCTGCGCGCCCCATTCGATCACGACCAATTGCAGGGTGGCGCCCGCGCCCCAGAACAGCGTGGTGACGGCCAGCGAAATCTGGCCCAGGCGATCGCTCCAGAGGATCTTCACGTAATACAGGAACTCGCGCAGCAGGCGCAGCGGATGGCGATGTTGCGGCGGGTAGACCACGCCGGTGCGGGGGATCAGCAGATTGAAGGCCGCCGCGATAAGGTAGACGACGCCGATGACGATGATGGCCGCTTCGGCCGAGGTGGCCACGGCGGGAAATCCCGGCATGGTCATGAACCACTGCGAAACCTGGGGATGGATGAGGGCGCCGCCGAGCATGACGCCCAGCAGGATCGAGATGACGGTAAGGCCCTCGATCCAGCCATTGCCCTTGACCAGATCGGCGGGGGCGAGCATTTCGGTAACGATTCCGTACTTGGCCGGGGAGTAGGCCGCCGCGCCGATGCCCACCACGGCATAGGCCAGCAGCACCATATATACCTGGCCCATGGTGTCGAAGCCGAAGCTGCCGTACAGGAACATCAGGGCACAGCCGCTGACCTTGATCAGATTGGTGATGAACATCACCCGCCCCTTGGGCAGGCTGTCGGCGAAGGCGCCGACGAAGGCCGCCAGCACCACGTACGACACGGCGAACGACCACTTGGCCATGGGCGCCATCCAGGTGGGACCGTGGAGCTGCTGCACCAGCGCGATGGCTGCGATCAATAGGGCGTTGTCGGCCAGCGACGAAAAAAACTGCGCCGCCATGACCAGATAGAAACCGTAGGGTATGCGGTTGGGTCCGGTCTGGCTCAAGGGGTTGCTCTCACTTGGAAATGGACGGTTGCGGTTTGAAGGACTGCGGCACGGCCCGGATCGAGCGCTGGGGTATTATACGGAGCGATCCAGGATTTTCCTGTGACGCCGCTCAATGCAGACCGTTCCCCTTTTTTTGCCATAGTGTTCGCGTCCGGTGCGATTAACCCAGATCAAACTCGCAGGATTCAAATCGTTCGTCGACCCCACCGTGGTGCAGGTTCCCAGCCAACTGGTCGGGGTGGTGGGGCCGAACGGCTGCGGTAAATCCAACATCATCGACGCGGTGCGCTGGGTTCTGGGCGAAACCCGGGCTTCGGAGCTGCGCGGCGAGTCGATGCAAGACGTCATCTTCAATGGCTCGGTGCAGCGCAAGCCCGCGGCCCGCGCTTCGGTCGAACTGGTGTTCGACAACGAGGTCGGCCGCGCCGCCGGCCAGTGGAGCCAATACGCCGAGATCGCCGTGCGCCGGGTGCTCACCCGCGATGGCACCAGCAGCTATTTCGTCAATAACCAGCAGGTGCGGCGCCGCGACATCCACGACATCTTCCTCGGCACCGGATTGGGTGCGCGCGGCTATGCCATCATCGGCCAGGGCATGATCTCGCGCATCATCGAGGCGCGTCCCGAAGAGCTCCGCGTCTTCCTCGAAGAAGCGGCGGGGGTGTCGCGCTACAAAGAACGCCGCCGCGAAACCGCCAATCGCCTGGAAGACACCCGCGAGAACCTCACCCGGGTCGAAGATATCCTCCGCGAGCTCAACTCGCAGCTCGACAAGCTCGAGAGCCAGGCCACGGTGGCGCAGCGCTACCACGAACTACAGGCTCGCGGCGAGCAAACCCTGCATGCGACGTGGTGGCTGAAAAAGCGCGAGGCCGACCAGACCCGCGAGCGCGCGGGCCTGGCCACCGAGCAGGCGCAAACCGCACTCGAGGCCGCGCTGGCCGAGCTGCGCCGCGAGGAGGCCGGCCTGACGTCCCTGCGCCAGGCCCATTACGCGGCCGGCGACGCCGTGCATGCCGCGCAAGGTGCCTTGTATGCGGCCAACGCCGAGGTCAGCCGGCTGGAAGCCGAGATCCGCTATGTGGTCGACGCCCAGCGGCGCCTGCAGGCCCAGGAGGCGCAGGTGGCCGAGCGCCTGGCCAGCGCCACCGCCGAGCGCGAAAGCAGCGAAGACGCCATCGCCGAGGCCGAGATGGCACTGGAAGAAGGCGCGGCAAGGGCGGAGTCCGTACAGTTGCAGTTCGATACCGCGCAAGAGGCCTTGCCCGCGCTCGAGCAACGCTTGCGCGAGGCCCAGAATGCCTTGTCCAACCGGCGTGGCGAGCTGGCCCGGGCCGAACAGGCATTGGCCTTGTGCGCCCAGGCTCGCGGCGAAGCCGATCGCCAATTGCAACAATTGGCACAACGCCGCGAGCGCCTGCGGGCCCAGCGCGAGCAGGTACAACGGCCCGACCAGACCCTGCTGCAACAGTTGGCGGGCGAACTCGCCATGCTCGATCAGCAGCGCGAAGAGGCCGAAGCCATCTTGCTCGACCAGGAAAGCCGGCTGCCGCAGGCCGACGCCGAGCGCCGCGAAGCCCAGCAGCAGGCCCAGGCCGAAGCCGCCAGGGTCGCCAACCTCGAGGCGCGGCTGGCCGCGCTGACCAGCCTGCAACACGACGTCCAGCAGCAAGGCGCCTTGCAACCTTGGCTGGAACAGAACGAACTCGACAGCCGCCAGCGGCTATGGCAGCGTCTGCAGATCGCCCCTGGCTGGGAAACCGCGCTCGAAGCGGTGCTGCGCGAACGCATGACGGCCATCGAAATGTCCGACCTGGCATGGGCGCGCGGTTTTCTCCAAGACCCGCCACCAGGACGGCTCGCGCTCTATCAGATGCCGGCGCCATCCGCGCCACCGGCCCCGGCGGGCGGCCTCAACCGCCTGGTCGGCCTCTTGCGCATCGCCGATCCGGCCTTGCGAACGCTTTTGTCGGGCTGGCTCGATTCCGTTTATATCCAAGACACCCTCGATCAGGCGCTGGCGTCCCGCGACACGCTGCCGCCCGGCGCGGTCTATGTGGTCCCCGAGGGGCATCTGGTCGACCGCCAGGGCATTCGCTTCTATGCCGCGGATTCGGAGCAGGCCGGCATGCTGGCCCGCCAACAAGAGATCGACAACCTACAGCGCGAGCTCAAGGCCGGCCAGTTGCTGGCCGACGAGGCCCGCCACGCCGCTACCCGGGCCGAGGGTCTATACCAGGCCCAGGCCCAGGCGCTGCCCGCGTCGCGGCAACGGCTGGCCGAGGTCACGACGCGACTGCACCAGCGGCAACTCGAACACGAACGCCTGCAGCAGCAGGTGTCGCGTTCCGAATCCGAATGGCAGCGGCTGGCCGACGAGCTCGCCGAACTCGAAGCCCAGGACGAACACTGGCGCATCCAGCGCGAAGAGGCCGAGGCGCGTTTCGAGAGTCTCGATATCGAACTGGCGTCGGTGCAGGAGATCCAGGCCGAAGCCGAGATGGCTCTGGAGGCGCTCGAAGCCGAGACCCGGCTGGCCAGGGACCGCGTGCGCGAAGCCGAGCGCGCCGTCCAGGAGGCGGGCTTCGCCGAACGTGCCGCGGCCGCGCGTATCGCCGAGCTGCGCCGCCAGGCCGAGCGCGCCGCGGCCCAGGCACAAGCCGACGTCAGCGCGCTCGACGAGCTGCGGGCAGAGCTCAAGGTGCTCGACGGCGCCACCGCCCAGGCCGGCTTGCAGGAGGCCCTGGCCGAGCGCGCCACTTGCGAAGACGCCCTCGGCCGCGCCCGCACCGAACTCGACGAACTGCATGCTCGCCTGCGCACAGCCGACGAGGGCCGCATGCGGCTGGAGCAGTCGCTGGAGCCGCAGCGCGCCCGCATTACCGAGCTCCAGCTCGAAGAGCAGGCGGCGCGTTTGGCCCAGGAGCAGTTCGCCCAGCAATTGCAGGAGCAGCAGGTCGATGGCGAGGTGCTGGAGGCCTGGCTGGCGACGCTGCCCGAAGAACAGCGCCGCGCCAACTGGCTGCAGGCCGAGGTGCAGCGCATCGGGCGCGAGGTCAATGCGCTGGGCCCCGTCAACCTCGCGGCGCTGGACGAACTCAAAACCGCCCGCGAACGCGAGGGCTTCCTCGCCTCGCAGCAGACCGACCTGACCACCGCCATCGACACTCTCGAAGACGCGATCCGTAAAATCGATCGCGAAACCCGGCAACTGCTTCAGGAAACCTTCGATACCGTCAATGGTCACTTCGGTCAGTTGTTCCCGCAGTTGTTCGGCGGCGGCGAGGCCAGGCTGAGCATGACCGGCGACGAGATCCTCGACGCCGGCGTGCAGGTGATGGCCCAGCCGCCCGGCAAGCGCAACAGCACCATTCACCTGCTGTCGGGCGGTGAGAAAGCCCTGACCGCCACCGCCCTGGTGTTTGCCCTTTTCAAGCTCAACCCGGCGCCGTTCTGCCTGCTCGACGAAGTCGACGCTCCGCTGGACGATGCCAATACCGAACGTTATGCCAACCTTGTGCGCAACATGAGCGAACATACGCAGTTTCTTTTCATCTCCCATAATAAGATCGCCATGGAAATGGCCCATCAACTCGTCGGCGTTACCATGCAGGAGCAGGGAGTGTCGAGAATCGTGGCGGTGGACATCGACGCGGCGGTCCAACTGACGGCCGAAGCCGCTTGACGCTTGAGGGAACGGAACCATGAGTGATTTGCAGATCGGACTGATCGCCCTCGGCGTGATCCTGATCGCCGGCGTGTTCGGCCTGAACTGGTGGCAGGATCGCCGCCTGCGGCAGCGCATGGGCGAAGACTTCAGCGCCGAGCGCGCCGATCCCCTACTGGGGGGCAAGGCGGCGCCCGCCACGGCCGAAACGCAGGCCAGGCGCGAACCGGGCCTGTCGGCCGAGAGGGCCGAGCCGATGATCGGCGGTGGCCAGTCGGCGGGCGAGGGCGACGACGCGGAAGAGCCCGATCCCATGACCGAGGCGGTCATCGATCTCGTCTTTACCCAGCCAGTGGCCGCCGAGTCGCTGCTCCCGCTGGTGCGCGACGTCCACCCGGCTGGCCAAAAAGCCATACGCGTGTTCTATCGCACGTCCGGCGGCGCCCATTGTGCCCGCCTGCGGCTTGGGGTGTCTTATTCTTCGATGCAGTTGGCCGTGCTGCTGGCCAACCGCAGCGGTCCGCTCACGCCCACGGAATGGTCGCAGGCCTGGGCTCGGGCGCAGCAAGTGGCCGACCAATTCGAGGCCGAGGTCGAGGGGCCCGATCCGCGCGAGATCTCGCAGCGCGCCAAACAACTCGATTCGGTCTGTGCCTCCCTCGATACCTCGGTGGGTCTCACGCTGCTGGCGCGCGGCCCGCAGCCTTGGCGGTTGGCGGAAATCCAGGCGCTTGCCCTCGATCTCGGCTTCTCCGATCAAGGCCAGGATCATCGCCTCGACTGGCTCGACCGCAGCGGCGCCGTTTGCTTCAGCCTGCTGGCCGAGCCCGGTCCTTCGGGGCGCCAGGTCGACGCCACGACCCGGCTGACCTTGCTGCTCGATGTGCCGCGCAGCGTACCGTCGGCCACCTCGTTTGCCGATATGGCCGATGTTGCCCGCCAGCTGGCCGCGCCGCTGGATGCCGAGCTGGTCGACGACAACGGCCAGCCCTTGCAGGAGAGCAGCGAGTCCGCCGTCGACCAGCAGTTGCGATCCTTGCACCTGGGGCTTGAGCAGCAGGGCCTGGCCGCCGGTTCGCCCCGCGCCTTGCGAGTGTTCACGTGACGCTGCCGGCCCGGCCCTCGGCGGAGGGCAAGCAAACCGCGGGCGGCCAGCCCGCCGCAAGATCCCGGCTGGAGCAATTGCGAGCCGAGCTGGCCGATCACGATTACCGCTATTACGTGCTCGACGAGCCCGTGATCGCCGATGTCCAGTACGACGCGTTGATGCGCGAACTGCAGGCGATCGAGGCCGAGCATCCCGAATGGATCCGTTCCGACTCGCCCAGCCAGCGCGTGGGCGGGAAAGCGCGCAGCGAACTGGGCGAGATCTCGCACGCCGTGCCCATGCTGTCGCTGGCCAATGCTTTCGACGCGGAAGAGGTTGCCGCGTTCGACCGGCGCGTGAGCGACGCGCTGAGGGCATCGGGCACGCTGGCGGCCGATGGCGAGGTTGAATACGCCTGCGAAGTCAAGCTCGATGGCCTGGCCATCAGCCTGCGCTACCACGACGGCTTGCTGGTGCAGGCCGCGACGCGGGGCGATGGCCAGACGGGTGAGGACGTTACCGCCAACGTCCGCACCATACGCGCCATTCCCCTGCGGCTGCGCGAGCCGGTGGCGGGCGTGGTCGAAGTCCGCGGCGAAGTCCTGATGTTCCGCGGCGATTTCGATGCCCTGAACCAGGCGCAGGGCGAACGCGGCCAAAAAGTATTCATCAATCCGCGCAACGCCGCCGCCGGCAGCCTGCGGCAGCTCGATCCGCAGATTACCCGGCAGCGGCCGCTGCGCTTCTTCGCCTATGGCTGGGGGCAGCTGGATCATCCGCCGTCCGCCACCCGTCATTCGGCCATGCTCGATTGGCTGGCCGGGCTGGGCCTGCCTGCCGAGCCCATGCGCCAGGTGGTGCGCGGCCTGGACGGCCTGCTCGGCTTCTACCGCCGGATCGGCGACGCGCGGCGCGCCTTGCCCTACGATATCGATGGCGTGGTCTACAAGGTCGATTCGCTGCCGGCCCAGCAGCAGTTGGGATTCGTCTCGCGAGCGCCGCGTTTTGCCCTGGCGCACAAGTTTCCCGCCGAAGAAGTCAACACCGAATTGCTCGATATCGAGATCCAGGTCGGACGCACCGGCGCACTCACGCCGGTGGCGCGGTTGAAGCCGGTATTCGTCGGCGGCGTGACCGTCACCAACGCCACCTTGCACAACGAAGACGAAATCCGGCGCAAAGACGTGCGCATCGGCGACACGGTGGTGGTGCGCCGCGCGGGCGATGTGATTCCCGAGGTAGTGGCGCCGGTGCCGGCACTGCGTCCGGCCGACGCCCGCGAGTTCGTGATGCCAAGCCATTGCCCGGTGTGCGGTTCGGGGATCGAACGCCTGGAGGGCGAGATCATCGCCCGCTGCACCGGCGGCCTGTTTTGCGCCGCCCAGCGCAAGCAGGCGCTCACCCACGCCGCCGGCAGGCGCGCTCTCGACATCGAGGGGCTGGGCGAGAAGCTGGTCGATCAGCTCGTCGAGCGTGGCCGGCTGCAAACCCTGGCCGACGTCTTCACGCTCACGGCCGAAGAACTGGCCGGGCTCGATCGCATGGGGCCGAAATCGGCGCAGAACCTCATCGAGGCGATCGACCGGGCGCGCCAGCCCACACTGGGGCGTTTTCTGTTTGCCCTGGGCATCCGCCACGTCGGCGAGGCCACGGCCCGCGATCTCGCCCGCCATTTCGGCAGCATGGAAGCCTTGCTGGGCGCGCCGGCCGACGATTTGCTCCAGGTGCCCGATGTGGGGCCTGTAGTGGCCGCCTCGGTCGCCCACTTCCTGGGCGAGCCGCATAACCGCGAGGTCATCCATGCCTTGCTCTCGCAGCACGGTGTCGCGCCGCGTCCGGAGCCCCTGCAGGTTCGCGGGGCGGCTTTGGCCGGCAAAACCTTCGTCCTGACGGGCACCCTGCACGACTGGACGCGCGACGAGGCGGCCCAGAAAATCGTGGCGGCCGGCGGCAAAGTCACCGGCTCGGTGTCGCGCAAGACCAGCTACGTCGTTGCCGGCGACGATGCCGGCAGCAAGCTCGTCAAGGCTCGGGAGCTCGGCGTGGTCGTCCTCGACGAGGCCGGGTTGCGTCAATTGTTGGAGAGTTGAATCATGCGAGGGATACTGGGGGGCACGGGTTTCTACCGGATGTCGGGGCTCGAGGTCACGCATCGCCAGGCCGTGCGCACGCCCTATGGCCTGCCGTCCGGCGCCATCACCTTCGGCCGCATCGGCGAGTGCGATGAAATCGCGTTTCTGCCCCGGCATGGCTATCATCATGCGCTGGCGCCGCATGCCATCAACTACCGTGCCAATCTGTGGGCTCTGCACCAGATGGGCGTGCGCAGCCTGATCGCGGTGTCTTCCACCAGCAGCCTGCGCGACGACTGGCAGCCGGGCCAACTGGTGCTGCCCGACCAGCTGATCGACTACACCTGGGGCCGTGAAAGCACCTTTGTGGGTACCGAAGAAGGCCCGGTGGTGCAGGTGGATATGACGCTGCCCTATAGCTCGCGGCTGCGCGGCGAACTGCTGGCGGCCGCGGCAAACGGCAACGAGGCCGTGATCGAAGGCGGTACGTATGGTTGCACCCAGGGCCCGCGCCTGGAAACGGCGGCCGAGATCCGGCGCCTGGCGCGGGATGGCTGCGATCTGGTGGGCAATACCGGAATGCCCGAGGCCGCCCTGGCCCGCGAGATCGGGCTGGACTACTGCGCGCTGTGCATCGTGGCCAACCACGCCGCCGGGATAGGGGATAGCCGCGATAGCGTGGATTTCGAGCGCACCGAGGCCGGAATCGCGATGGCCATGCAGTCGGTGCAGCGCCTGCTGGCCTGCTGGTGCGAACTCAGCGCAGGCGGCACTGGCGGCGGCTGAGCCAGCCTGGTTTTCGCAAGGCGCCCCACAACGTTCAAGTGGGGCTTGGAGCCCCTGCGGGATGCCGCCGGCCGCGCTTTTTTTTATAAATAATCCGTCTTGTCGGTTTATGATTGGGCGCTGTGATACTGTTCGAAGTACGGTGGCGATCGCGCATCGATGGCATGAGGCTGGCCATCGCCGCTCAACCTGAGGGACGCAAAAGATGTCTCATCTCCCATGGAACGAGCGCGATCTCGCGCAACTGCTGACGCTCACCGAGGTCTCGCCGGGCTGTTGGCGAAGCCGCCATGGCGATCCCAATCTCAATGGCCGCTCATATGGCGGACAACTGCTGGGCCAGGCCTTGATGGCCGGCCTGATGGATGTGCCGGAGGACCGGCCCGCCACCATGATGCAGTTCCTGTTCCTGCAGGGAGCCATGCCGCAAGAGCCGCTGGAGCTGCGGGTGACCCGGCTGCAGGACGGCAAGCGCTTCAGCTCGCGGCATGTTCGCGGCATGCAGGGCAACGGGCGAGCGATCCTCGATGCGCAGATCACTTGCGCCCTGGATCTGGAGGCCCCTTCGCACGCGGCGCCAGGCGGCGCGCCGCCTGGCGAGGAGCCGGAAACCCTGCCCCGGCTTGACGAGGCCGATCCCCACTTGGTGCGGGGTTTGCAGCGGCTGGGCGGTTACTCCGAGAACGCCAAATCCAGCGTCGAATTCCGGATTCCCGATTCGCGGCGGCAGTTTTCGCCCGAAGCCATGGACGGCCGCTTCCGTTTCTGGCTCCGGCCGGCGCAGGCGCTGCCCGGCGATCCCCGGCTGCATGCGGCAGCCTTCGCGTATTTGTCGGACTGGTGGTTGAACTTCAGTTCGCTCGGCCCGCATCTGCGCGAACTGGGAGAGCGCCGGCTGTACGTTGCCAGCTTGAATCACGCGATCCGGCTGCATCGCCCCTTCCGGGCCGACCAATGGCTGCACGTGGAAACCGTCAGTCCGGTCAGCGCCGCCGGGCGCGGGCTGAGCCTTGGCACCGTGCACGACCGGGAAGGGCGCTTGCTTGCCACGACGTCCCAAGAGTGTCTGATGGCTTATGCCGACTGATTGGTTTCAGGGCTCAAGGCCGGTGGCGCGGCCGTGAAACCGTGCAGCAGCAAATGGGCAATGCGGGCGGCCAGTTCGGTGGGCTTGAGCGGCCCCGATTTGCGATACCAGGTGAGGGTCCAGATCATCATGCCGTAGAGCAGCAGCGTATACGGCTTGTGGACTTCGGGGGGGGACATGAGTTCGGGGTTGAGCTCCACCAGCACTGTTTCGAGGAGTTCGGCCATTTGCACCTCGAGGGCGCGAATCTCCCGCAGTTGGGCGCGTGGCAACTGCTTGACATCGTTCATGAGAATGATGTGTTCGTCGCGGCCCCGGACCGCCCCTTGCATGAAGCTGTCGACGAACTGCGTAAAGCGCTCTTCCGCGGAGAGCGGGAGAGCGACGATGCGCTGGAGGTCGGCCACTTGCTGGGTGATGTGCTCATGGACGATCTCGTAGAGCAGGTCTTCTTTTTTGGGGAAATAATGATAAATATGCGATTTGGAAGTGTTGCAAGCCTGCGCGACGTCCATCATCGTGGCCTGATCGAAACCTTTGCGGGCGATCAGGGCGGCGGCTTTGTTCAGAATCAGGTTTTTCTTTTTATCGTAATCGTTGGCCCTTGCGCGCGACATGAATATCCTTGAGGCGTAACGCCGCGAGCGGCGGATTTCAGGGGTGGGGCAGGCACAGCGCCCGAGCATGCCATTGCCTTGGTTCGTCCGTCGGTGGTTCGTCCGTCTGGGCGGACTTTAATAGCATGTTCCCACAAATACGGCGATTATGAATTAAACGGAAACAACATGCAAACCGAGGCGGTGCGCCGGCACCGGGATGCCGCCGGGACGCCGGGGCTTGGCGCTGGCGCCATCCACTCGGCGCGGCGGCGGGATCGCGGCTTGGCTGGCAGGCGGATGCCGCTCCGGACCGCGGTGCCGAGGCTCGGAGTTGCCTTCGGGTTATCCCTGGGATGTCATCCATTGCCAAGCCAGATAACATGTGAAGATAAGACCGACGAGACGGTCTAACAAACAAAAAATCAGAATGGATGCAAGGGCTGGATACGGTCCGTTCCGGAGACGAATCACACATGACAACCGCTACCACGTGTGCAAGCGCAAGCCTCGCCGTTCCCGGCGAGGCCAGGCGGGGCCGGCGCGTGGAGGAGGCGCAGGCTCTCCTCGCCATGCGGCCGGTGCAGGCTTCACCGTCAGGCGAGGCCGGGCGGGATCATGCGTCATCGGGAACCCAAGGCTCTCCACCCGCCTTGGCCATTCACAATCTGCAGGTCGTCTATGGCGGCGCCATCGAGGCGGTGCGTGATATTTCGCTCGAAGTCAGGCCGGGGCAGATCGTCGCCTTGCTCGGTTCCAACGGAGCCGGCAAATCGACGGTGCTCAAGGCGGTCTCGGGGGTGCTCGACGCCGAAGACGGCGAGATCGAGAAGGGTTCGATCCTGCTCGGAGGCCAGGCGATCGAAAAGGCGTCCGCACCCGCGATCGTCAGGCTGGGCATGGTCCAGGTGCCCGAAGGCCGGCGCTTGTTCCAAACCCTCACCGTGGACGAAAACCTGATCGCCGGGGCCCATCTGCAGGATGGCGCCAAGCTGGCCGCGGGGCGCGAGTATGTGTTTTCGCTGTTTCCGCGCCTGGCCGACCTGCGCCACAACATCGCTGGCTATCTATCGGGCGGCGAACAGCAGATGGTGGCCATCGGCCGGGCGCTCATGAGCCGGCCCAGGATCCTGGCGCTGGATGAGCCTTCGCTCGGCTTGGCGCCCTTGGTGATCACCGAGATTTTTCACAGTATCCAGGCCTTGCGCGAGCAGGACGGCCTGACCATCCTTCTGGTCGAGCAGAACGCCAACCGCGCGCTCGGCATTGCCGATTATGCCTACATCATGGAGAACGGCAGGATCGTGCTCGACGGCACCAGCGAGCAATTGCGGCGCAACGCCGATGTGCGCGAGTTCTACCTTGGCCTGAATACCGGAGAGGGCAGAACCAGCATGAAAGACGTCAAGCATTACAAGCGGCGCAAGCGGTGGCTGTCATGAACCGGCCCGCGTCCGCCTCGCCCCCACGCCCATCCGTTCCGGCCACGGCGGTGGATGAGTTCGCCGCCCCCGCCGCGTCCGGGGGCCCGGAGCACACGCCTCTTCTGGAGGCACGCAGGATCAGCAAGCGCTTTGGCGGCCTGAAGGCCGTCAACGGCGTCAGCCTGCGCGTCATGCCGGGCGAGATCGTCAGCCTGATCGGCCCCAACGGCGCCGGCAAGACCACCACCTTCAACGTGGTGAGTGGTGTCCTGGCGCCGTCGGAGGGCCAGGTGTTCTTCGATGGCCGTGACACCAGTGGGCTCAAGTCGCATCAGTTCGCCCGCCTGGGAATCGGCCGGACATTCCAGAACCTCGCCCTGTTCCGCCACGGCACGGTGGTCGAGAACCTGCTCGTCGGCCGGCATATTCACTTTCATTATTCCGTGATCGAGTCCATGTTCTTCTGGGGCAGGGCGCGCCGCGCCGAAATCGCCGCTCGCGAACGGGTCGAGGAGATCATCGAGTTCCTTGAAATCGAAGAGTTGCGCGACAAGCCGGTCAGCCAGCTGGCATACGGACAGCAAAAGCGGGTGGAACTGGGGCGGGCGCTGGCTTGCGAACCCAGGCTGCTGTTGCTCGATGAAATCGTGGCGGGCATGAATCGCGAAGAGAAGGAAGACATTGCCCGCTTCATCCTGGATATCCGCGATGAATTCGGCATCGCGGTACTGATGATCGAACACGACATGCAGGTGGTGATGGATCTTTCCGACCGGATCTACGTGCTCGATTTCGGCTCCTTGATCGCGGAAGGCACGCCAGCCGAGGTTGCGGCCAACCCGCAGGTGCTGCAGGCCTATCTGGGCGAGGAGGCCGGTCATGTTTGAGCACGACCAGATGATCCGCGGCGAGACGACCTTGCCCGCCTTGCTGCGCAAACACGCCACCGGGAGGGGCGGCCAGGTCGCACTGCGTGAGAAGGTCCAGGGGGTCTGGCGCGCCAGCACCTGGGCCGATTACTACCGGCGGGCGCGCCGGGTGGCCTTGGGGATGGTCAAGCTCGGCCTCGAACGCGGAGATCGCGTGATCATCGCCGGCGAGAACACCCCCGAATGGTTCTATACCGACCTGGGCGCGCAAATGATCGGCGTACAGGTGGTGGGCGTCTATCCCACCAACCCCTGGCCGGAGATTCAATACATCGGCAGGCACTGCCAGGCCGTGCTGGCGGTGACCGGAGACCAGGAACAAACCGATAAAGTGCTCGATGCCATGGCCAATGGCGAAGGCCTGCCGCACCTGAAGCACGTTTTCTGCATCGACATGAAGGGCCTGCGGCGTTATGCCCCCGGCCGGCCACACGCCTTTGCGCATCTGATCGAGCTGGGAGATCAACTGGCGGCCGAAGACGTTGGCGCCGAAGCCTGGCTCGATGCCCAGATCGATCTGCTGCGGCCCGACGATATCAACGTCCTGGTCTATACCTCGGGCACCACCGGCCCTCCCAAGGGGGCGATGCTCACCCATCGCAATCTGGCCTACGGCACCTATGCCTATATGTCGGCGCGCAACATACTCGACAAGCATTACGAGTCGGTGTGCTACCTGCCGTTGTGCCATCTCGCGGAGCGCAGCTACGCGACTGTCCAGCACCTGATATCGGGCGGCTGTATCAACTTTGCGGAGTCCATCGATACCGTCGCCACCAATATCCGCGAGATCGCACCCACCTTTTTCCTGGGCGTGCCGCGGATCTGGGAGAAGCTCCAGCAAGGTTTCGACTTCCGCATGAAAGACAGCGGCCGTGTCCAGCAATGGCTCTACCGGATCGGCATGAAGCGTGGCCGGGCGATATCCGATCGCCGTGCCGAGCATGGCCGGCTGGTGCGCTGGAGCGACAAGCTGGAGTTCGGCTTCTGGTACCTGTTGCTGTTCCGCAATATGCAGCGTCATATGGGGCTCAACCGAACCCATACCCGTATGTGCGGCGGCGCCTCGGTGTCACCCGAAACGCTCAAGTTCTTCGATGCCATCGGGCTGCCGGTGGCGCAAGGCTATGGTCTTACGGAATCCGGCGGCGTGTGTTTTGTGCAGGTGCCGGGACGGCCCTTCATCTATGGCAGCTGTGGTCCGGGCATGGAAGGGGTGGAGTGGAAGATCGCGGACGACGGCGAAGTGCTCGTGCGTTCGCCCGGGGTGTTCAAAGGCTATCTTTTCGATGATCAGGCCACGGCGGCCGTGCTGGGTCCCGACGGCTGGCTGGCCTCCGGCGATATCGTCGAGCGCCGGGGCGACGACGAAGTGGCGGTGGTCGACCGCAAGAAGGCGATCATCATCACCAGCGGCGGCAAGAATATCTCGCCCTCCGAGATCGAAAACGCCCTGAAAGACAGCCCCTATATCCGCGAAGCCATTGTGGTTGGCGAGGGCAGGAAGTTCCTGGGCGGCCTCATCCAGATCGACTTCGACAGCGTCGGACGCTGGGCTTCCGACCGCGACCTGCAATACACCACTTTCAAATCGCTGGTCCAACTGGATGAAGTGCGCGAGCTGATCCAGGGCATCGTCGACGAGGTCAACACCAAGTTCGCCCGTGTCGAAAACATCCGCAAGTTCGTCTTGCTCGAAAAAGAGCTGGACCACGACGATGGTGAACTCACCGCCACCCAGAAAGTGCGGCGAGGCCTGATCAACCAGAAGTTCGCGCGCGAACTCGAGCTGATTTACGGAGCGGCCTAAATGGATTACTTCATCGAGCTCGTCGTGTCCGGTCTCGTCACGGGGGCCATTTATGGCCTGGTGGCGATGGGCTTCGCCATCATTTTCAAGGCAACCGGCATCATCAATTTCGCCCAGGGCGAGGTGGGCATGTTCACCGCCTATGCCACCTGGTCGATCGCGGGCATCCTGGGCACGGGCGCGATCGCCACGATCGTCCTCGCCATCGTGCTCGGGGCGGTGCTCGGCCTGGTGTGCGAACGCCTGATCATGCGGCCGATGCTGGGCGAGCCGGTGTTGTCGGTGGTGCTGGTCACGGTGGGGCTGGCCGTGGTGCTGCGCGCCCTGGTGACCATCATCTGGGGCGCGGCGCCGCACAAGTTCGAGATGGCGGGCGCCGATCGCCTGGTCGAAGTCGGCGGCACCGCCATCCGGGTCGGCCAGCTCAGCGTCATCGCCTTCCTGATCCTCGCCCTGCTGGGGTTCTGGTTCTTCCTGCGGCGCAGCCGCTTCGGCGTGGCCATGCGGGCGGTGGCCGCCGACGAAAAAGTCGCCCGCCTGATGGGCATCTCGTCGGCCAAGGTCCAGGCCTTCGCCTGGGCTTCGGCCTCGGCCCTGGCCGGCCTGGCCGGCGCCATGTTCGCCGTGATCTACGGCCTCATGCCCACCATCTTCGAGCTTGGCCTCAAGGCGTTTCCGGCCACCGTGCTGGGAGGCTTCGACTCCATCCTGGGGTCGGGATTCAGCGGCCTGATCATCGGAGTCTTCGAGAATCTGGTCGGTGGCTACGCCTCCAGCACTCTCAAGGAAGTCGCGGGCTTCCTCCTGATTCTGGTGGTGTTGATGGTGCGGCCCTTCGGATTGTTTGGCGAAAAGCGAATCGAGAGAGTCTGATGCGCAGCGGAAACTTCAAGCAAAAATACAGCGATCTCATCGTCCTCACGGATTCGCCGGCGGTCAAGGCCTGGCTGGTCGTGCTGGCGGTCCTGTTGGTGGCGGCGCCCTGGCTGTTGGGCAATTACGCGCTATCGCACCTGACCATCATTCTTTTCACCCTGGTCGGGGTGCTCGGCCTTACCATCCTCACCGGGTTCGCGGGGCTGATTTCGCTGGGCCACGTGGGTTTTCTCCTGCTGGGCGGATACGCCTATGCAATCGCCGTAACCCGGCTGGGGCTGCCGCCCGAGGCGGCCCTGCTGGTGGCAGCCGTGGTGCCGGCATTTTTCGGCCTGATCGTCGGTGTGCCCTCATTGCGGTTGCATGGGCTTTACCTGGCGATCACCACACTGGCCTTCAGCTATATCGTCAGCGCGGCGATCCTGGCCGGCGGCAGTTTTACCGGAGGCGGCCGCGGCATCCTGGTGATGCGGCCCACGCTGCTCGGCTTCGATCTCTCCAGTGATGCCGCGTTCTATTGGTTTTGCCTGGTCATGGCCGCCATCGCGCTTTTGTTCACCTTGAACTTCAGGCGCTCGTATGCGGGGCGCGCCTTGGTCGCCTTGCGGGATAACGACATCGCGGCACGCACCATGGGCATCGATCTCGTGCGCTACAAGCTGCTGGCGTTTCTGATCAGCGCCGCGCTGACCGGCGTGGCGGGCGCCATGATGGGCATGTATCTCAGCTTCATCAGCGTCGAGAGCTTTCCGTTCCTGCTGTCGATCGAGGCCCTGGCCATCATTATCGTCGGCGGCCTGGGGTCCGTGCTGGGGGCCGTCTTCGGCACCATTTTCATCGTCACGCTGCCCGACCTGTTCAATACCTTGATGGGCCTGCTGGGCGAGCAGCTGCAGGGCCTCATGACCACCAGCGCCCACGAAATCAAGGCGCTGCTCTATGGCGTGGCCATTATCGGTTTCCTGCGTTTCGATCCGCGCGGCCTGCTCGGCATCTGGCACGACATCCGGCATGCCTGGGTCTACTGGCCGCTCAGGTATTGAGCGCCCCCATACCTGCCGCTATGCGTCAGGCCCCCCGAGGGGGTCAAGGAAACTTGGGGCGGCCCGGCGTTTCCTTGAGAGCGCCCCCATACCTGCCGCTATGCGTCAGGCCCCCCGAGGGGGACACGGAAACTTCGGGCGGCCC